>UMHM01069530.1_pt1 | contig 29561 bp, 20 predicted proteins | sample 1965501 | NCBI WGS metagenome assembly UMHM01 (sample SAMEA4836095, study PRJEB28245) | human gut metagenome | biome: gut microbiome; material: fecal sample | place: Denmark | collected 2008
GCTTTGATGTCAACTTTGCATAATGATATACTTGTCATAAAACTTAGTCTCTGAGGCGGAGTGGTTGTGGTTAAAGATGCTGAGTAACTATGGTCTTAATCCTTGTTTTACTGGAACTTAGTCTCTGAGACACCTTGTCGGCAGGTTGAAGATGAATCGCTATGTCGATGTCTTAATCCTTGTTTTACTGGAACTTAGTCTCTGAGCGGAGTGGCAAAATGCGAATGTTGTGGGATTATTGAGTCTTAATCCTTGTTTTACTGGAACTTAGTCTCTGAGACAACAAAAATCTATCGTTGCCGTCTTGAGGATTATGGTCTTAATCCTTGTTTTACTGGAACTTAGTCTCTGAGTTCGAGAAAGCCTTACTCTACAGTGTGAAAGAGCATGTCTTAATCCTTGTTTTACTGGAACTTAGTCTCTGAGACCCGTCACTTGGTGGGAAAATCCAAGAAAAAATGGGTCTTAATCCTTGTTTTACTGGAACTTAGTCTCTGAGAGGAGGCTGAAACTGTATAGTATATACAAGGAGTGGTCTTAATCCTTGTTTTACTGGAACTTAGTCTCTGAGTATGAAAAAGATGCTGTTTGGTTCGCTTGGTACCTGTCTTAATCCTTGTTTTACTGGAACTTAGTCTCTGAGAGTACATAAATAGACTATGTATATTTATGTATGCGCTTGTCTTAATCCTTGTTTTACTGGAACTTAGTCTCTGAGTGGGATTATTCGTTCATAGCATTAGTCTCCGGCATGTGTCTTAATCCTTGTTTTACTGGAACTTAGTCTCTGAGCTTCAGATATACTAAGTGCAAGGACGACTTGCACGTATGTCTTAATCCTTGTTTTACTGGAACTTAGTCTCTGAGCGCGAAAGAGCTCAAAAAGGCCTTGTTGAGGCAGTCTTAATCCTTGTTTTACTGGAACTTAGTCTCTGAGGGGATAGGGCAAATACCTATTCTACCTACAAGGAAGGGTCTTAATCCTTGTTTTACTGGAACTTAGTCTCTGAGAAGACTTTTAAGACGCGGGTTCAGTCTGGGCCTGCGTCAGTCTTAATCCTTGTTTTACTGGAACTTAGTCTCTGAGGGCGAGGAAGAGATTCCTGATGACGCCGAGATGGTGATAGTCTTAATCCTTGTTTTACTGGAACTTAGTCTCTGAGCGGCTACCCCGATGACATAGCCGAATATGTTAACAGTGTGTCTTAATCCTTGTTTTACTGGAACTTAGTCTCTGAGACAGATATGGTAGTGAAAGTAAGCTTCCTAGTCTACCAGTCTTAATCCTTGTTTTACTGGAACTTAGTCTCTGAGTATTATGAGAATTAGAATTTCCGACAAATCCCTCAATAGTCTTAATCCTTGTTTTACTGGAACTTAGTCTCTGAGTGCGGCTCAAATAGCTTGCGGAAAAAGTTTTTGATTTGCTGTCTTAATCCTTGTTTTACTGGAACTTAGTCTCTGAGTTGCCTCTCAGGAGGCAAGTATGCTGTTCGAGAGGGAGAGTCTTAATCCTTGTTTTACTGGAACTTAGTCTCTGAGAGCTGCTGCAACACTTGAAACTATTAAGAATATTCTCGGTCTTAATCCTTGTTTTACTGGAACTTAGTCTCTGAGGGCTTGTAGAACAAGCCGCAATGATGGTTAATCGTAGTTGTCTTAATCCTTGTTTTACTGGAACTTAGTCTCTGAGCTTGCCAATGCCCGCAAGGTGTGGTATTGGGACGGCGCGGTCTTAATCCTTGTTTTACTGGAACTTAGTCTCTGAGAGTTAATGAGCATTACCTTATGTTTGAAAACAACTCAAAGTCTTAATCCTTGTTTTACTGGAACTTAGTCTCTGAGTTCCGATAATGTTTGGAAAGCATGGATTAAAGGATGTCTTAATCCTTGTTTTACTGGAACTTAGTCTCTGAGCGTGAGGGCGTGCTCGGCCGCCTTGTCAAAAACGAGGAGGGTCTTAATCCTTGTTTTACTGGAACTTAGTCTCTGAGTCATGATGTCAGGAGGCGTGAGCGGAGTAGTAGTAGCAGGGTCTTAATCCTTGTTTTACTGGAACTTAGTCTCTGAGCCGAAGGCTTGTAGAACAAGCAGCAATGCTAGTTAATCGGTCTTAATCCTTGTTTTACTGGAACTTAGTCTCTGAGGCTGAACCCCTTATAGTTGTAAGATTTGGTTATAGGAAGTCTTAATCCTTGTTTTACTGGAACTTAGTCTCTGAGCGAAATCGAAAGAGACGAAGCGCGCCGATATATGATGTCTTAATCCTTGTTTTACTGGAACTTAGTCTCTGAGTTTGGGAGAGCGCGGAGTCCGCGTGGGAGGACGAGTATGTCTTAATCCTTGTTTTACTGGAACTTAGTCTCTGAGGGGATAAAAGCCCGGCTTTGGGCACTGTTTTATCAAAGTCTTAATCCTTGTTTTACTGGAACTTAGTCTCTGAGAATGAAGTTACTGGTTTTCTTCCAGATGCTTCTGGTAAGTCTTAATCCTTGTTTTACTGGAACTTAGTCTCTGAGATGAAATATAATGGAGCGGCTAAGTTTGTTAATGACAAAGTCTTAATCCTTGTTTTACTGGAACTTAGTCTCTGAGAACAATTTGTTGCTGCTCTTATGAAATATAATGGAGCGGTCTTAATCCTTGTTTTACTGGAACTTAGTCTCTGAGCGAGCAAATCAAAGACGAACTTGACAACTTAAAAGACGTCTTAATCCTTGTTTTACTGGAACTTAGTCTCTGAGCCAGAGGGCACTTAAAGAAAGCGGCAAGACTGGTTATTGTCTTAATCCTTGTTTTACTGGAACTTAGTCTCTGAGGATTAATAATAGATGAGGAGGCTGCAACTATATAACCGTCTTAATCCTTGTTTTACTGGAACTTAGTCTCTGAGAGACCACCAGGAAGGTAGGTTAAAAAGATGGATACGAGTCTTAATCCTTGTTTTACTGGAACTTAGTCTCTGAGAACTACGTTAATGAGTGTAATCCTACAGAATACACGAGTCTTAATCCTTGTTTTACTGGAACTTAGTCTCTGAGAGCAAAAATTGCAGTTCATTGACTAATAGACTTTTAACGCTCGATTTTTCGAAGAATGCTTTCAAATGAGAGGAAAAAATGTACCTCATCACATTCTCACAGACTCAGACTAATCAAACAACTTTGCGGTCAAACTTCAGCTCAGAGACTAAAATCCAACTTTACAAAGTTACTCAAATCAGCATAAAACACAAATCAAAATTGGCTCAAAATTTCATAAAAATATCAAAATGTCAAAGAGCCTACAAAGCCATTTCAAAATATCTGAAGTGGCCATCCTATTCTAAAGCGGCTTGTAACACTAACTTCAAAATATTCTTACGAATATAACGTTTTTTATCAAGACAATAAACAAATTATTCTATACTCTATTTGAAATATTATTCCTACCTTTGAAATATTCAAATCTGACTTAAAGCAAAAGGAATATGTCATTTAAGCAAGTAACGGCATTGAGGAAATCAGGCGAAATCACAGCAGCATTGGAACTCGCCAGAAGGGACTACGGCATATTCGTGGATCACTTCAGCGCTTCCGCATTGTTCTGGACACTAAGGGTCCTATGCGAGGAAAAGGTTGCGCAGGGAGCCACGGAGGAAGCGGCCACGATTCTGGAAGAAATGAAGGATGTGTTCCAGAACATCGATGACAATGAGGGTATCGCGCAACGATGCCTTGATCGGCTTGTCATACAGGTGGATCCGGAATCCGACCGCATATTCAAAGCTTATTCAACCGCCAGATCCGGTGATGCCGAAGAGGCATATTCAGTCATTTGCAAGATAAAGGATTTTTCATCCTGCACAGACAAAGTCAAGAATTACGCGGCTTGGGTTGTATTCTATTTTCTGAAGGGGAAGATTGACAACATCTCCATACAAGAGTTCGAAGACGCTATGGGGACCTACTATTCAATCCGGCAGCCAAATCCATCTCTCGTTCACTCTCAGATCTTGAACCTTGCGACCAGATTTACAGGCATTCACCAAGACTATGATCTCATTGGTTTCATCAGAAGATGGGATGTACGGAATTTCAGGCCAGAGGATAACCTGCGCGATCCCGAGTTCGCAAGTGGTCTGTCATTGCGGGACAGAGTGATCCGCCGATGCTTCATAAACAGGAATGTCAAATTGGAAGATGTCGATGATGCCTTCAAAGACTGCCCAGGACTAAGTGCAGAGGAAATAGCGGAATTGCTTTCTCGTTCATATTCATACATTCTGTATAAAGACTCCGTCGAAGACAAGGATATTCCGAAATTCTTCACCGATGCACAGGAATATGTCAACAGGATTTATGGTTCTGCCCCGGTACGTAATCAATATCACTCAAAGATTCTGGAATCAGTTGTTTGGGAGATCGAAAGTGACAGGATCGGATGGTTTAAGGATTTTTTTGAAAGATGGGGATTCGGAGACAGTTTTGAGGATAATGATTGGACGAAATCCGAAAACAGAGACGGCATCAAGATGGCTTCACTTGCGGAAAGAGCTCTAAGCAAATATGCGGATGCGTTAGAGAGCGTCCGAACCGAGGAATATTCACAACAGTACAAATCGTTACTTGCCATTGCCGCTGAAAGATTATCTGACAATGAAGGAGTCCTGAGACGTATGGCCAAAATTCACTATAAGGAGGGTGATTCTGACAAGGCGCGGGAGATAACAGTCAATCTGATCAAGACACACACGGGGAAATATTATTTCTGGTCCGATCTCGCGACATATCTTGACCCATCGGACGAGGTCTTGATAACGGCGTGCTACGCAAAAGCGCTCCTGACTTGCAATGATGAAAAATACATCGGAAAAGTGCACCTCAACCTTGGACGCAACTTACTGAAAATGGGGATGTGTCGTGAAGCACTTCTCGAAGCCGAGAAATACAAGAAGACCTGCGATGAGAACGGTTGGCCAGTCAAACGGGATTATGATGAGATTGTCGCAGCCATCAAACCCGGCACCACGGCGGCGAAAGGAAACATCGGACTATATCTGAAACTTGAGGTTCCAGCGGATGAATATGTCTATTCGGATCTTCCTAAACACATTATGGTGTATATGGGAAAGATTACGCAAGAGAATAAGGTTACCGGCAAAAAGCGTCATCTGTTCGCCTTATACGACAACCATAACAACAGATTCCTTCTTAATCCGAATGCATTAGGAATCAACAGCAAGACAGATATCAGAACTTGTTTTGAAGTCCGGTATATGGTTGAGAATGGGAAGAATAAGATCGTAAGCGCCAAACCGACCGCTCCAACCGAAATCCTGCACTATCAGCCGGCTGTTGTTCTCAAAGTCACGGCTAACAACAATATCGATACCGTCTTCGCCGACGGGAGAAAAGTCAAAATACCTCACACAAGAATAAACATTGCCGGAGAAAATGGTGACAATGTTGAGGTGGCTCTTAACAAACACAGTGTCAACGGTGAGACTGTCTATAACTGTGTGGATTTAAGGGTTACGGACAAACCGAACAACTTTACCGATAAGTTTCAGGGAACACTTAAAATCATCAGGAAGAAGGAGAAGACATTCGGTTTTGTCAATGGCATTTACATAGGCGGCCATCTTCTTGAAGGCTTCAGCGACAAAGACTCAGTGTCCGGAACGGCAATCACGGAAGCAGGCCGCACTTATGCGGTGTGCCTGAGACATCTTTCGGAGCAGAGTACAGACTAAAAGAACAAGGTGTTCTTGTTGTGGGTTATTATGTCCACATCAATGTTCTTTCCTATCACCTTCATCATCCGGAGATAGTCTGTCGTGACAGGAAGGACTATTATGCTGTCCTCATTGTCGTACACGGCCTGGACCTCAGCCAAGTCCGATTTAATCTTGTTATATGTCGCGACAGGTCTGTCTGCCAGAAATATCGACTTCTGAATACGTGTGCAACCTTCCCGTATCAGATATTTCACGACCAATCTCCGAACCTTGTCACTCTCAATGTCATACATTACGAAAAAAAGCATCCTATCCTTCCTTTTCCGAGCATTGTCACTTAACCCTAATATGTCCTGCACCCTCTCCTCAAGTGGAGTCAAGGCTTCACTATCATCTTTCACGACAATCTTTGGACTGTCATTTATGCCGGAAGCGATCAGCTTCTTCATCTGGTCCACAAACGACAATGGAGGTTTCTTTGCCCTTGGCATTGGTTATCGCTCATTAATGAAGGCCTCGACTGTCTCCGCAAGAAGACTATTCAAGGAGTCGTCGGTTCCGGTACGAGGAGAAATAACCACCGAGAATCCCCTTTTCCCATAAAACAAGTTCACCTCCGCCTTCTTCAAGCCCAATTCAGCCTTGATTTTCTTCCCATACTGAATATTCATCACGCTCGTGACCAAAAAGCCGATATCATTGACATATTCCTTCAGGCTTTCCTCAAGATTGTTCAATATGTCTGGTACATAGATATACTTTTCAATCGTAGCCTTATGAGGCTTCATATTCAACAACTGTCGAATCTGCGCCATGGCGTCATCACCAGGATCAGTAGGGAGTGGATCTTCCGTGATATCGCTCTCGGCCATCAATGCCTGCACATCCTTTTCGGCTTCTTTCTTCTGCCTGAGGAGTTCTGAGGAGTCCACCAAATCAATAACTTTCCCCATCTCAATGGTCTCACAGTACGGGTTAAAATAGGCTTCGCGGTCAACGCTCATAAAGCAAGCCCTTGCGACATCACTTGTCTTCGCGTCAATAACCTGCTGCAGTCCGTACTGAGAGCTGAAGTCACTGACAAATCTTTTATAGAAGATTGAATATACTCCCGCATCGTAACATTTATCCTTTAATTTCATTATCACCTTGAGTCCGTCCTCACCAGGCGATACAAAACAAAGCATTGTCCTTGAATCGGAAGCAATCTTGTTTTTCAGATCTTCAAGGATAAAACCCTTTGAACCAATATGGTCTATATCAATCACAAAATATTGTGTATATGCAAAATTGTCCGTTTTTCTTAGCGGAGGATTGAATGTGGCGCACACGAAATATGGCAACTGAACTTTAAGCGCGGCATATTGCGACTCATTCAGCTGACGAACAACACGCAGCTGGCGGATACGAGCCTCAAATTCCGGTTTTGGATTTCTTAAAGCATTATACAAGTACTCTGGAGTCACTTTTTTCAGAGGCTCTGTGTTATTTCTCACACTGGTTCCAACGGATATCATAGGCTATGCGTATTTTTTGAATGTCTGAGCAAGATTCTGTGCATAAAGAGAAATTCTTGTCAACCGGCTTCGCTGGTTTCCGCGATCGTCCACAACCTCATCAAGATAGTCGTTGACAGACTGTATGAGCATCCTGCGCCCCAATGGTTCCAGCCAATATGACCCGTCAGGATTAATAGAGTAATGTTCCTCCGAGACAACATTTTGGCAAAGAAGCGAAATGACCACATAATCAACCCAGACACGGAATATCTCTATGACATCGTAAACAAGCACCGGACGGTTATAATCATCACGGTGCATAACTCCGACATACGGATCTATTCCGGCCTTGATCAGCGCTCCCTCTATCTTTCCATATAATAGCCCGTATCCATAATTCAGCATAGCGTTCGCGACATCCATCGCAGGATGCTGTGTCCTTTTCTCAAAGCGATATTGCTCGGGAAGAAAAAGATTGATTGTGTCAAAATATATTTTTGAGGCAACACCTTCCCACCCTCTCAGTGTGGCGGATATATCGCTTACGATATCCCCTTCCAGAGCCTTGACTTTTACCCGGTAATCCTCAAGACGATTGATGGACTTGTTGACGCTGGCCTGTAAGAACCTGTCATCAGAAACATTCATCATCAAGAGCATAGCCTGCTGGTTCTCAATCTTTTTAGAGATCACACCTTTTATCCAAGCCACAGCCTCATTGCCGAATGTGAATGTAATCTGACCTTTACGGATAGTGGAGACTGATCCATATTTGGGGCTCCATATCCTTCCGATCGGGTTGCCGGACTTATCCATAAACAACACCTCGATCTCGTTTTCCATTGCCAGCAGAACCGCATCGCTTGAGATCTGCGCTCCACGGCTGATCTGAATAGATTTGATCCCTGCTACCGGTATCCTTTGCTTTCCATCGTGATTAGTTATGACAAATCCCTCATTGTCCCGTGACAATGATGTTCCGAATGTGTTTAGAACCAGCTCCATATGCACTGTCCCTTATTCAATTCAATCTGATCGTTAGCTTTCATATTCCCGGAATCTCACAAATTTAAAGACAGACTCTTTCGTGCCATCATCATATTCCTTAACGCATCTTTCTGTGGTGGATGCCACGCATTTAATCCCGGCCGCCTGCAACCTTTTGACCAATGCGTATGTCAACGTCATCTCACCCATTATGTGCACGGTGGCGTTTTTGCCTGAAATTCTATCTGATATTTGTAAATAGATAGACTTTACTAGAGGATCCATCTCAGACTTGGTCAATTCGGGAGAAACCGGCGGAAATGGAATCTCTTCCAATATACCATACTCCTGCGCTGCTTTTCTCTGTTCATCTGACCATTGTTCCAAAGGATGATTAGAGACATTTAAAAATATATTAGGAACAACTTCCTTGCGACAACTAATTGAAGGAGCAATCATTTCTTGCTCCATCAGAGCTATACAAGAGTCAATTGTATTTTCAAAATCATCCCTAATTGTCTTTTCCGTCATCTCTCCGGTAAAACCTCCGTGGTTTACCTGATTACGTTTTTGGGTCAAACCATTATATACCTCTCTTGTATGTTTGACCCAGTCCATCGAAAATACAGAACGCGTTAATTCTTTGTGTTCAGACAATCCCTTTCCCCACTTAGACTCATCCTGCAATGACTTGGATTTAATACCAAATATCGAGCTCCAGAAATCTCTATACATTTTATTATTCTCGTTTTTTTTCTCATTTGTGTATGGATTCAAATCAGAGAATTTGTCGCAAACCACAGTAATAAGCCCTTCCTGACACAAAGTATAACCTTGCTGGACAAGACCATATTTTTTGCACCATCTTAATGCTGAAATTATGTTCCTTTTGGACTTTTCAGAATTCAACTCCGAATTATCCACAAATGAACGAACTTCCTTTTCTATCGATAATAAGACTTGTCTTATCGGCTCAGGCAAAACATTCTTATTAATCAGAATCTGTATAAGTGCTTTTATCTGAGCGGCATCCCCACTTTTCATTATTTCGATGCCACGACAAGTCTCAATCTGTCCTTCGAATCGGATAAAACGACTCCCCAGTTGTTTTACAGTCATTCGGACATCTTTCGCAAAGCCATTAATATTCATCAGTATTGCGGTCGCAAAACTTTTTACACGTCCCATTTCAGTGAATGACATTGCTGTAGATGTCCAGTTTTGAAGAGTTGCCAGAGACATCAGATCCATTATCGGTTTCTCATCGCCTTCCACTTCAAAATTGCCATACGACATATGCGCTATGGAAACGTTCTTAAGATACTTAGCATAGCTACTGAATACCAAGACAAACATTGGCAAATAACGGAACCCGTGTGTAAAGTCAAAATACAATTCATCCCCAGTCTCAAGCAATTGGTACATTGTATTAAATATGTCCCACATTTCACTCTGGCTCATTCCATCTTTTATGTCCACGGTTTTCACCTTGCATTTAAGCGAAAGGGACATAATCGCTTTTTCCAAGCCTATGTACTTCTTGATCTCTCCATTACGGCATTTCCGTTCATCGTTAACCAAACTCCAATTCTCTTTTTTAGCCTTTTGAGTCACAAGTATGTATACAACGTCATCCTCCGACCAATCCTGGGCATTGACTTCATTCAATGTTGCTACTTGAATGAACTTCGTTTTAGTTCGACTGTTACCGCCAACATATTCGCACTCATTATACCAACCTGTTCCTAAAACTGATAAAAAGACTTTTCTACCCATTGTCTTATAATGTTAATGAATTTACGATTTCGTCCATTTTGTCTGGAATGATTTGGAGTACATCCTGTTCACGTTTCTTAGGAGATATGAATGAGATTCTAGATTCTATCGCTTTGTCCTTTAAGTCCGCATTAAGAGGTCTAAAAGTAATTAACACGCTCTTCGATTTGTCACTCCCATACGTTTTTTTTATATAATCCATCTTAAATATTTCGTTCTGAGTCAAGGATCCCGATTTGCACTCGACAAAAACGATAGTATTGCCAATATTCACCAATATATCCACCTCATTTTTAAGGATATTGTACTGCGGATGCACATACGTACTGTTCGTTGTCTTGAATACCACGCTGTGCCATATTTCATACTGCCCATTCGACCAATTTGAGATTGCTTCTGCAACTAAACACTCCCACCAACGGCCTCTGAATAATAATTCTTTCGCATTTGAACTATAAATTGATAGAATTTCTATTCCATCTTTTTCGACCTGCAGCTGCCCATCAATGAACGAATAACTTAAAGAGCGTGTTTGATATGAGTTAGGGATTATTTGATATTGCAAGAAATGGTCACTCAACTCTTTATATTCAGAATAATGACCAATTATGAATGCGCGTATCATTCTTGAAGCTATTATGCTCTCGTATTCATTCGAATTGTCCCACTTTGTATAACTCTTTAGCTCTTGGCCTTGTAACTTAAAAATAGCTTCATTACTCAGGCGACACGATAAATGCTTAGTTTCATATGTGTTAAGGTCAATATACTCTTTTGAATTCGTATAAATAATTGAGGCATTATTATTTATGGCAATGCGGTATGCACCCAAAGCCATAATCTTGGTTCCGCCCGTAATATTATATAAAAACTCGGTATCCTTATCGAACATTGAGTGAATTCGTTCACATTCAGTCATTGTGGATAATATATTATATGCCTCAACTTGTATAAAATGGATTTTGTATCCTTGTGATTTACAATAATTTTCCAAGCTTGCATATACGTTCCCATTATGATTTTCTTCAGTTCCAATAACATAAATTTCTGTTACTGAAAAAACTTCTATTGGATAATAAACCGGCAATACTTCCTTTCCGAGAATCGTTATGTAGACTTTCCTTTTCATAATTGAGTATATTACAAATAATGGAGCCTAGCGCCCCATTTTATTGTTACACATTAACAAGATTTTCTGACTTCCTTTTTATAATACCAAAACCTAAGCTAACACCTTTACCAATTCCTATATAATCAGGCAGCAAGACATTTGCCTTAAAACTAACATCAAAAGCCATCATCTTAACCCCCTTGTACTTTTGTAGCCTTGGAGCAGTCATTGAAGTTAGTTTACATTCAATATTGGGCTTAAGTGTCACACCTATACCTTTAGCAAAAGAAAGAATATTCCCAATTAAAATGCGTTCTAAAAAGGAGACTTTTTCTGATACTTCATCAATATTGACATATTCCTTGTAGTTTTCAGAGTTAAGCGGCAGCCATTTTCGAAGATAATATTCAAATGTGCAATCCCACTCCTGTACCAAATATTGATCTGCCTTAATGTCTTTAATGACAAAGGTCTCTTTACGTTCTCCAATTAACAAACAAGCATTATCGGAAGATAAAAACTGTCCAATGATATCCGCACCCTCATCAACAGCAACGATTGCCGCAGATTTGTTTATTCTTTTATATTGAACTTTAGGATAGCGATACATAACAGAATCATCGGTATGATTATGATACAGTTCATTCGCAGCTCCTCGCATCGAGCCTATAACGGCACCACGAAAAAGAGGAACTTCATATTGGGAGATATGGTTATCATATCTTACGACAAGCACACGAGTCTTATGCATCGCAAATCAGTCTTGATGGACAAAGTCAAAAATAATCTTGGTTCTTTCTGTACCACACCATTTAGATACAGTACTCCATATCACCGAGTCTAATGTATTCCATTCCACCTTATCGCATTCTTTGGTTGCTAAAGCATAAATTCTCTTTAAAGTATGCATCAAATATGTGTCCTGGTCTGATGGCAATTCTGCATTTTTAGACTTTCTTAGCCAATCTTTTACTCGATCCTCAACATTCTTAAAGACTTTTACCTTATATTCACCTTTGAGATTGAGTTCATCCAAAACTTTTAGACCATAAGCAATTTTTTCTTGCCGATCTTTTTCATCTTTTTGCTTCGATTGATCAATCAATTGTTTACGCTCAATATCTTTTATAATATCATTGATTATATTTTCAATTTCAGAAGTCTGCTTTATTGAAAAAGCATCTTTGTAGAATGATAAAGCCTCGCTGTAATTGCCTTCTATGTATGAATCTTTCGCTTTTAATAGCAGAGCATCATATCTTCCGTTATTTATTCGTATTTCTTCCTGCTTTCTTTCGGCCTCTTCACGGATTTGCTTTTCCTTTTCTATCATCGAAATAGCCTGCTGGCGTTCTGTGTCTTTTTTACAGTTGTAAGCAGTTATCTGTTCATCAGTAGCCAAATACATCTTGACAAAACCCATTAATGAAAAATCATTCCCATCAATAGCAATCTTTCTTGATTTACTTGATTTTCTTCCATCTAATAATCCCCGTGAAACAGCTCCTCTAGTTTCAACGCCGTTGATGGAATAATCATCGAATTGCCAATCTCCTGTTATGGAATGAAATCCAGATCCGGCAGACATCTTAAATATACAATATGAATTGTCCTCTGGAATCTGCTTAATCAATCTTTCAATGCAACTCAAGATTCTGATTGAATATTGCTCACGATCTTGATATGTGTCAAAAAAATAACGTTCTTTTATCAAATAGTTCCTTGTATGTTCATTAATACGTGCAAAAAGTCTTTCGATTGACAGAACATCTTTTTTTTTCTCATAATGATTATGGTACTGCCTACCAATGCTTTCAAACATTGCATCAGACAACATAAGACTTCCAAAACCAATCTCATTCGGAGGCAATGATTCATATATTGTATTAAAGCCATAACCACGAAATGTTCCTGTCTCTCTACGTCCGTTTTTCCAGCCTCCAATCCACCTGCCACCAGTTCCTATGAGGTTGAATATTTTGGTGTTATATAATTTAGTCTTTTCAAATTCAATATCCGAGAACTTAACGAATCTCATAAAATCATTCCCGTCATTAGGATTTCCGAACACACGGCGTTCCTCATCCTCATTTTGATCCTTGAAGTATTCAAATAAAATTGACCTTATGGCTCCCTTAAGAGAACTACCCGGCACTATTGGTTTTCCAGAAAGTTCATTTTTGATAAAGGCTTTTATATCATTGTCAGTTTGAACAGGCAAATCCATAGGATTACCGTCACACACATCAGACAATCTATTTCCAACAAGCTTTATTATGCTATCATAATCTTTATTGGCAAAGTATGTACATAACAAATTGAGGTCAAACCCGGCTTTCTTTATTTTGGCCAAATTTATTTTGTATAGATTATTATTATTAACCACATAATCCATACCTTTTACCCAATCTTTCTCGGCTCCAGCGCCAATGGATAATGGAGTCAAAACCTCAAGAACGATATTATATTTATCATTAATACCCGGCATAGTTGTCAAAGCTTAACAGGAATGAATATTGATCGTCCGCAACGCCATATAGGATGTGATAGCCTTTCAAGACCTTTGGATTCCACGATGTCATCTGAGATGCTAGGGCGAAGGTTGACTATTTTCCCAAAACACTCAGGAGCAGATATTTTCAAATCAAAGACTGAGGCCGGTGTAAACGCATAGATCACATTCTTACGGATTGTATTATAAGGAGCATCCGTAATCCAACCTCCACGCCTGACAAAGTCGTAGGCAACCTTGTCACTCTGTATCATATCCTTCAATAGCTCTTGATTCTCCGGAATAAACATTGATAACGACATCGCACTGTCACTAACTTCCGGAATGCTTAACTCAATTGTCGACGATTCATATTCAAAATAGCCATTCCCCACATTTCGATCGGTCCCAATGCCCTCATTCTGAAGAAGTCTCAACCCCTTCTCAAATAAGGTCGAGTCTCCCTCTATGATAAAAAACAAACCAGAATAATCCTTAAAATATATTCTATCCATATAAAATGGAATAGCATCCTCATTACCTAAACGAGAAACAGTAACACGTGGCGATACTTGTGAGGATATAAAGCTATCCGCTATAACCTTATTAGTTAAAAACTCTTTCTTTATCGCAGTTATATTACTGCCATCATCAAATAGAGATTCTCCGTTTATCGATCTTTTAAAATAATCAAGATCCAACCAAGAAACTTTTTTCACCTTTTTTGCTTTAGAAATGTCGTTAAGCCTTGGTAGAACCTGCTTTAACGGCTTAGGGAAAAAGTAAACGGCCTCCGTCTCTTTTCCCGCTTGATAAAACGGAAACAATGAACTTATTGTGCATCCTAAATCTCCGTCATCTGGAATTCGTTCACCTAATTTGGCCAAACAGGATGTAACCGCAGCATATATTGTGTCAGACTGAATTTTTTTCAGGCTTATACCATGGTCACTGCGATTGTCACCTATATGGAGCGGAGAAGTGAAATGTAACTTATATACGTTGAATTCAGGCATAATTTACTCATTGCCAAAAGTAATATCCTCAAAAGTCAGTGGCCCAAATTTGATTTGACCATAGCCTCTGGATCCACTACCACCAAGATAATCATTCTCTAATGCGTGAATACCTTCATTAAATAAGTCTAACAGCTGCTGTGGCTCATCATCATCCCACAAGTTAATAATAAACTCTGTTGCAAATTCCACCCCCGCAGGGATACGTTCAGTCTGTCTAGGATGTTCAGCCGTACCTTTTGTTCTACTTATAACGTTCTCCCATTTGCCTTCAGTGTAAGGCATATCAAGATTATCATTATTCCTTAAAGTAATCACTGATTGTTCTGTCATATAAGCATCACGGACGATTATCTTTGATGGTTGATTAGTGCGAGAACAGCCAAATAGATTATTAATTATTTCGTTACCTCCAACATCCGTTGAGCCATGTATCTGTTCAAGTAAGCAGCGCATTTTCCCTTTAAGGGAACTGCCAGGGATATAGGGCTGATTATCTTTAGTAGGCATCTTAATTACAGGATTATCAATACCTCCAATCTCCACATTATCCCCATTACCACCAATATGGAGTCCTGACAGGAGTTCCAATGTGGCCGTAATCTTGATTTTCTTTAATAACTTTTTCATATTTATATTTACAGTAAATAATTAGATTCCCATTTTCGATTCAGTAGCCTTGTGGTAGGCAACAATAGCTTCAAAAATCTGTATAAAATTTCTGAACTCTTTCTCACTATGTACTTTGTCGATGGCATCGGACATTACGATATAGAAATCTTTTATCTTAGGATTTCTAATACTGCTTGCTCTTCCAACGGCATAGGCCAATTTGGGTTTTAGCATTACAAAATCCGAATCATTAAAACCTTGCATCTGTTGCCTTTTCACCTCACCAAAAAATTTCCTTAATTGGTTCGTCGTTAACTTATTGTGCAAATTACTTTGGCGACCATTCTTGTCCGGTTCGATGTCATCTGTTCCAAGATACTTCCCAAATCTCTTTGCAAAATCTACAGTTGTGGAAGTAACTCTGTTTGTGATTTCCACTACAGGTATTTTTTCATTCCAAGCCATAATTATTATACTTTAATTAATTATCAATCAAATTATATCGAAGTTTTAGTTCTGCCCACTTAGCCGCAATAGAAGTCAATTCATATTTTCGTCTATCACAAAGTAGAACCTGAAGTTTTTTGCAGAAATCGGCAATTTTCTCATCTTTTCCGGATGAGAATCGTTGTATGAAATAGACTGTATGCCAAATATAATCAACTTCACCTCCTTTCATTCTGGAACACAAGCACATCAGACGATGAAGAATCGACCGTGGCATATGATATTCTTCAACTAAATGGACAAACCTATCCTTATACTCTTTAACAAAATCAAATTCCTTATCCCACGACAAACTTTCACCGAATATTGTTATAGCATTCTTTGTTCGCCCATTATTCAAAACAAAAGCCTTTGCTTTATCCTCGGCATCACCGGCCAATTGAGCGGCTTTAGCTATAGGATATTTATCACCCACAAAAATGATTCCTGCTGAAATAGAAATGTCCTCACGGCCAACAAATCTTGCGAAATCCTTACGAACGGCCTCTGCAAAATCAATCAATTTATCCCACTTTCCTACCGCAAAGACATCGTCTCCACCCGAATATAGTATATTGACATCATCCTTAAACTGATCCGAATTACGAATGGTATTCAAATAACCGCTAAAGAAGTAATCTAACATAAAAGACAGGGTCGAATATGCAGCAAAACTCTTAGCATCATCAGGCAACCCTTTTATGAATATAGCTCCTAAGCCATCCACGTCCATCCGCAAAACTCCAAGATACGCTCCGTCAGCTAATTGTTCAAATGTCTTGTTTTCACCATTTAGCTGTGCTTGTTTATTCCCGCCATAAAACTGGAAACCGTAACTGACTTTCTGCCCCTTGATTTGTGCATCAAGAAAGTTGAGTTTATTAATCATCTTGACACGGCTGACATCCGCTGATGTAATACTACGTAAATCAGCATTATCCTTTACAAGTTCCTGTTTATTAAAAAGATAATTATAAACTTGTAGGATTCCAACGTTACATTTTGATCTATTGGAAAGGTATTTTGATTTATCACCTTCCTTGTACGTCAACAAAAAGTCCATCCCCTTCAACGCATTTCCCAACACAGCCTGCTCTCTTACCGACTCAAGTACGAATGTTTTATCATCCTCATTACTAGGTTCAATAGGGACGCATTTGCCTTCGATGCCTGTGACAGCACATACATTATCATTAAGAGCAATTTCTTGTGGCTCGAACATATTATCGAAGTTATTAACCAATAAGGATTTAAACCTATGATTCTTACAAGACGTTAATTTATCTGCCACCATCTTCCACAAATCTCCTATACAGGAACCTTGCTCACTACCTTCAAAAATAATACGCTTAGACCTATGGTCAAAGGCAAATGGAACATAGTCCATATTAAGCAAAAGCTGTCCATAATGCTCGTCCCATAGTTCCTTCTCAAAAGCGGCATTCAATTCTTTTATTGCATTTCGAACTTTTTCAGTATTAGGCAGGAGCATATAAAACTTACCTCCTGAAGAATAGACTACTTGCCCAATAGTGCAATCTATGTCAGGATGTGTTATGATTCTTTGTATAACAGAATCTATCAGTAGTTGGAGATAAAATGAACGTCCTTTTAGACTTACGGCTGCTTTTCTGGACGAAATATTATATATGAACTTTTGTATTCCTGACACATCTCCACCTAACAGAATAACAGGCTTAGCTCCTTCGTGTAAGTTAAGCCTTCCATCGCTCCATTCGAAAGCATCTTTTTTGTCCTGATAATATAAATATAGACAATCAACAAATGCCGCAGTAGTTTTCAAATGCTCAAACAAACTTACGTTTGACATATCCATCGTATTGGATGGAATACACCAGGTATACTTCTTTAATAAATATATCAAACTCTCAGCAAAACCATCAAAAGAATCCGTGGGAAGATTCTCGAACTCGTCAACAAATCCATCCCATAGTTTTTTATATCCTTCCTGGTTTATACCATCCGCATTACTCTTTATCTGCTTAGGAAAGAACCCCATCTCATCTATTGACAGAGCATTCAAGCCAAAAGCAGACTGATAATCAGCCCCATTGATCTTATTGAATATGGAAAATAATGGTATTTGTTTATATCGTTGTCTTCCCCAATTAATAGTGCCGTTATATTCCTGAAGTTCAAAAGTTTTAGGATCGGTTCTATCTATTCCGGCACTCCACCAATCAGCCATAGTGACAAATGCCTGCATCATAGTCTTCGGCCTGTGATGGTTACTTGCAAAAGATGCAAGCGAATTCTCCGCGTCGGATTTTCCTATCAGATTTTGGCTCAGTCCAGGGACAAGTTCAAAAGTCTTTCCGAAAGTCTCGATAAACTCATTTGTCCAGATTACGTGTTGATAGCCAAAACGCCCATTGTCATTTATCGGACACAAATCCTCCGCCATTCTTTTGGAATAGTCAGAAAGGTTGTTATACTTATCAGAAAATGACGCGTCGGAACGTTGATAAAATTTTCCTATATCGTGAAGTAAAGCACCTATAAATATTTGTTTTCTTGTTGTATCCATACAATCGTGTTCAAAGTTTTATGTTACTTTTGCTTTGATTTCTCAAATATACAAAAAGATTTTTCAACCTGTATCGTTTTTTGCCCATCTTTTTATCACAGATTAAGAATCTGTTTTGAAATTATTGTAAAAATTTTGGGTACTATATACCAGTTTACTAACTTTCATCATTGGGAGTTCTGGCCTAATAGGCTATCTTTTCCCGTATCGAACCAACGTCTGGACCGATTGCGGGCAGCGGATAACTGTGTTTGTTAATGGCATATAGTGCCTTTAAGATTAGCAAGACATCTCGGCTCCGAGGCTTCACATATCATTCCATAATGTGTCCATAACACTCAGGTGTGCTAACATATTCACACCTTGAAGTTCGGAATGCCAACAGTGTACGGGAGGAGTCTGTGTGCCAAATGTATTTGGATATATCCCCTTCCCCGTATGCCTGGCCTCAGGATTGTCCCTTAAAATCCATTTATGTCAAGTTTGGATTTTACAAAAAGCTGTCAGCCATATAACGTACCGATGCTCACGGTTGTCAGGTCATGCTGAAAAATTCAAGGTTAAAGGTGCGATATTTTCACGACAATGTGCCTTCCTCTTGCGGAAATACTAATACACGGTCTGCCAGGGGGCGAAGTCCTGTGGGAGTATCCTCTCCACTGGCAACTGGTCTTGATTATGTAAAGCATCGCGTCCATTATCCCGCGGAGGGAATGTTTCCTCTTCCTTTCTTGCGCGTTTATGATTTTTTCTATAACTTGCCACTGATTATCAGTGAGGTTGGTTGGATACGTCTTCATAACTTAACTGTCCTATAATTATAAAATTATGAAAATGTGTTTAATTAAAATAACTGATAATTAGTTATTTATGGGATGCGCAACAAAATTTTTGATTCATTTCAAAACGGCTTATAAGTAATGAACAGAAAAGTATTTATATCATTTCTGGGAACAAGTGACTATCTTGAGACTCACTATACATTTGAGAGTCGGTACATATCACGCCCTGTAAGATTCATACAGGAAGCAGCTGTCGAATATCTTGCTTCAGACTGGAATGAGGATGACGCCATTATGATTTTCACCACTGAATCCTCTAGAGAAAGGAACTGGATTGATAATGGGCATGGGGCGGACAAAGAAAGGAAAGGACTCCGGTCTTGCTTGCTTGATCTTGGCCTCAAGGTCCCTATTTACGATTATGATATTCCCGAGGGTTTTAATGAAAAAGAAATATGGGATATATTTGATATCGTGTACAGTAAACTTGAAGAAGGCGACATTGTCTTTTTCGATGTCACCCATGCTTTCAGATCCATACCTTTGTTCAGTACAGTCTTATTCAATTATGCCAGATTCATGAAAGGTATCAGTATTGAATCTGTGATTTATGGGTCATTTGAGACTCTTGGAACAGTTTCTTTTGTCAAAGAGAACATTCCTGTTGACCAAAGATATGCACCGGTTATTAATCTGACAGGGTTGCTTAAACTCCAGCAGTTCACGGAAATAGCAAGTGGATTGGACAACTTCGGCAGAGTTAGTCATAATGAAATCAATGAATATGTGGAAAACTCAGCTGGCGCTAAATATCAATCCACGCTTTCGCGGATGAGTGATGCTCTACGTGATTTTGACAATGCGATGACTTCTAACAATATGGAAGTCCTTAAGAATGGAAAGTACTACAGACAATTCACCACTTTTCTCAAGAAACTGAAAAATGAGTCGATTCCAAAACCATTATTGGATATTCTTGAACGGTTAGACAGAAATTTCTCTGGATTCAGCCTACGAGAAAACTCTTGGCAAAATGTTGATGCTGCGATCAGGTGGGCTGCAAAATACAGGATGTTACCTTTGGCATACACCCTCGCGAGGGAATCAATTTCATCGAGACTAGCAGAAATGTTCATAGATAGAAGTCCATATTCAAACAAAGAATTTCTGAAGTTCAAAGAATATATGAGTGCACTATGCTCGGTAAGAGAGGAAAACATAATGAATGGACGATTGGTTGGCGCTTTGAAAGAGTATGAAAGTCTGACGAATGATTTGCTTGCTTCTGAAACCATAAAAAAGATCCGATGCTATTACAGTATCATTGCAGACAACAGAAATACAATTAACCATGGGCAAAGTAAGAAATCTTACTTTGATCTTTGTCAAGAATTTGAGAATGCGTTTGAGAATTGTGTGGCCGTCTTAAATGAAGAAGTGTAAATTCAATGTGGAGTCCTCTAGACAATGGTGATGTCGCCGTTGTTAATGGTAATAATGAGCTATCGCATCCACAATCATTTTCATTTCTTCTCGTACATTTGCAGGCGACTCGACTTCGATATCTTTGCCCCAAGAGAGGAGTTTGGTGTAGAGCTCGTCGTTGGGATACACGTCAAGTGTTATGGCGCCAAAGCCGGCGGTGGGGTCAAAATCTTTCTCGATCTGTTGAGAAACAAGTGGCTTGGTTATGGCGCGTCCCCATGAGTCGATGTTGTGTATCTTTATGACGATGTGTTCCATGACGCTCTCGTCAAGCCTTGTCACACCGACAATGGAGTCGAAGTGTTGAGAGTAGTTTGCCGGGACCGACTCTTCGTAGTGTCCTACAAGGATAGGATCTGTCATTAATCGATCCAAAGGGACATTGAAGTAGCGATTCCCGTCATCTGGATGGAAGCCAAAAGCAAACCAGCAATCGTTGTATTGCTTGAGAAGGTAAGGATGGAAGTCATATTCATATTCCACCCCTTTGAATGTTTTGTACTTGATGTGGAGGATTTGCCTGTCTTTAATGGCATTGTAGATTGTCGGACGGAACTGACGTCCCTTCAATCTTCGATTGTCTTCGTATTCGACACATTGGATTCCTTTACCGTAGTCAGATTCCACTCGGCTCAGTACAGAAAAGCGAATATCTTCGAAAGTCTGTTCGCTTAGGATGCCTTTAAGTTTTCCTATGGTTTTGACCAATCTGGAATACTCACTGTCCGTCATCTCGCTGGCGAGGTAGGGTATAATACTGAAATGGGGATCCTGATAGCGGAATAACTTTGTCCGGAGATCCTTCCCGTCCTCATATAGTTTCTCTTCGGCTCCTCTCTCGATAACCAGCATATTCGGGAAGCCATTCTGTGCGAGTGTCGCTCTGAAAATGGTAAGATCTTTTCTGAGAGTCGGGCGATATGTCCTGATCAGAGCCTCACGTTGTTTTGGTCCGTTCTTTCGTTCGTACTCTTTGGGATCAATTAGACGCAGATCGGAATTACTCTGGTACGCCTCCATTATCGCTATCTGAGAAATGGGGAGGCCTTGTGAAAGGAGGCGATCAAGAAATCTCCATCGGAGCAGTTTGACAGATGTCTTTGACATGTTGGATTAGCTTTTATGCAAATGTAAACAATTTGGACGAAAATGTGGATACATAAGAGTCAAAACGCCTTATGTGAGTAAAACTATCGATAAAAATAGTAAGAAAAAGATTGTTCTCAATATCTGTATTGCGGGATTGGTTTAGGAGCTGTAATTTTGCGATCAAATTAATAAACCTATCAACTATGAGACTTGAAAAAACTACTCAAAATAACATCCCGACAACAGATGCCTTCAAGATGATCTTCCCGGAGTTCGGGACAAAGGCTGCCGATGTGCCCTACTTCGATTCAGACAAGCACATGTACATCGTGGACCAACACGTCTCCAACAATGGTCACCGCCAGATCACGTATGTGGCGATAGGTGGCAGTCTATTGGTCGAGCACACAGAAGGTTTGTATCATTCTTTCACGTTTATGAACAAGCTTCGTCTGATGATTCCAGACGGTAACGAGTTGAAAGTCATCCGGACGTTTGACTGGCCAGAGAAGTCGTACTTCAACTTGTCCGCCTTGCTGGACAAGATAAAGGAGGTGGCTGTCGAATATGCGAAAGACAACATCTCTGCTGTAGGAGGTGTGAAGACTGAAGAACTTATGTCATCTGTAAAAAAGATGGTGGACATCATTTTTTTGCAGGATGTTGACTCTCACCTGAAAGGTAACGGCACGGTGATTCTGAAGGCATATTGCCGACAGATGAAATGCTGCAAAGACTACCTGAACATCTAAAAACTGAAAGACAATAGGCCATTAACAAATCTAATCTAAAAATGGATATGAACATGAATAGCAACGCACTTATAACCGCTGTTAAATCAGCACTCCCTTCACTTGGAAATAACATAACCTATAATCAGGTCGCCAAAATGTTCCTGACCCCAGGTTACACGTCTGCTGCCGGGAACACTTATCAAGAAGGTCTAAGGCTGTCCAAATATCTGGCAATCAACTTCAGCATTGGACATGGCTATTACTACACCTTCCTGAATGGCATACGTCTTTACATCTGGGACGGACAGAAGCCAAAACTGGTAAAAGAGCGTTTTTTCAGTAGCTATGTCTGGAGTGAGGAGGGCGCCAGGTCCGAGACGGCTAAAATGCTGAAGGAGTACCTTGCCAGTTCTTGTAGGCTGCTCGGGTTGGGCAATCCGACCGACTCTGAGTTAACCCGGCTCTCCGAGGTCCTGGTTGGTGAGACAGCCAAGACAACACAACTCATAGGCTGCGGACATTAGCGGCCTCACGTACTTTTAACAATCATAAACCTTTAAAATACTCAGAACAACCATGAACTCAAATATCACGAACCTTACTTTCGATCCAAACAACCGCGAAATGTGCTACGCCTACGATTTGATCTCTAAGACCAATAAAAGCTTCTATCTGACAGGAAGGGCAGGCACCGGCAAGACCACATTCCTCAAGGATGTGCAGGAAAGCGTAAGCAAGAACTTCATCGTGCTGGCTCCTTCCGGGGTGGCTGCGATTCACGCTGGTGGGCAGACAATCCACTCATTCTTTGGTTTGGACCTAGGTGTGCAGGGGCCACGTAGCTACGGAACAATGAGTGCTTCTAAAATCGCATTGGTCCAGAACGTGGATACCATTATAATTGATGAAGTGTCTATGGTCCGTTGTGACATAATGGATGCTGTTGATCGGATGTTGAGGCATTGCCGTCATTCATGTCTTCCGTTCGGTGGGGTACAAATGGTGCTTGTGGGAGATATATTCCAGTTGCCTCCAGTTGTTACACAGGAAGATTTCAAGACACTGCGCCGTATTTACGATTCTGACTATATGTTCTTCTATAAGGCACGTTGTGTCGAAAACAACCCTCTACCAAAGATTGAGTTTCAGAAGATCTACCGGCAAAATGACCTGCGTTTCATCGAGATTCTGGATCACTTCCGGATGGGGAGAGTCGGCCTGAATGATCTGGAAGAGATTAACTCGCATGTCGCATCTGATGATTCGGAGGAAGATTCAAGCGAAATGAGAATCACATTGACGACATTCCGCAAAGATGCGAAGATCATTAACGACACACGTCTGATGGAAATTGACAAGGAAGAGTTCTCATTCGATGCAATATACGATGGCAAGGCCGAAAGGCTTAGAGACGTTGTGGAGGACAACTTGATCCTAAAGGAAGGTGCACAAGTTATGTTTCTCCGCAACGATGATCTCGGTCGGTGGGCAAACGGGACAATAGCTAAAGTCTCTTTTGTCGATGAAAACAGCATCTCGGTCATTCTTGACAATGGATCTGAAGAGGTTGTATGTCGTGAGACATGGGAAGCTTATGAATACGAGTACGACGAGAAGGCCAAAGTTTGTACGAAGAAAGTGGTCGGTCAGGTTACACAATTTCCTCTTCGTCTCGCTTGGGCAATTACGATTCACAAAAGTCAGTCGCTGACATTCGACAAAGTTGCCATTGACTTCGGTAGGGGAGCGTTTTCCTATGGACAAGCATACGTTGCGCTCAGCCGATGCAGATCACTCGAAGGGTTGCGGCTTGTACGACGAATCGGGCTTAATTCAATCAGGGTCTCCCATGATGCTCTGTTGTTCGCATCCACCTACAACGACGAGAAAGTCATATCTGCTGAACTTTCCATCGGAGAGGCTGTAAATGAGTATGAGCGCAAGGGCGACTATGATGGCGCCGCCACTACGTTGTTCTCTATGTGCGACATTGAAGCTCATAGCGGCAATGTTCTCTATGCTTACGATCTTATGAACCGAGCGATGTCATATCTGGCTGATGACACCTGTCTGTTTGGGCAGGACTGGAAGGTTATACCGAACGATAGCAAAGAAAGTGTCTTGCTGAACGCGGCTGGCCTATTATATTCGGAAAGAACTGATGAGGCTATAAGATTGCTGATCTCAACGGTTTCGGCATCGGACTGTAACTTTAACGGCATCTACCTATTGGCAAGGGCACTTGAGCTGAAGAAAGATTGGGATACAGTCGAGGCGCTTTACAATCAGATGATTGAGATTTATCGAACCACTATCGACAATGGCCTTGACTCGGCTGCTTTCCGCAAGTTCAAGTATCGCCTTGCGGTGCTTAACGAGTCACACTATGGAGATCCCGGTGTCGAGATCATGGTGAGACTGATCGTTGAGAATCCGCTCTACGACAAGTATCATACCGACCTGCGCTGGATACTCCAAAAGCGCTGCTCAGAACAGAAAGCGGTTTCAGAAGAGGCAAATCCGCTTATTGCGGCGTTGTTGGACAAAAATATCTCGAGGGATGATTTCCTTTCGGCAATACGGAGAGAACGTCATGGCAAATCAGTGGTGTGGAGAACTTATCTTCAGTATATCAGCCAATTGAAAATTCATTCTATTAAGTAGGGGAGGGTACAGACAACATAATATCTTCTGAGAGTTCAATATCTGTTCCCGTTTATGTCGGAATTTTCGGTTTTCGGGGACTTTTTTAGAGTATTCTCCCAGATTAAGGAATCTTATCCCTTTTTTTATGTTTTGTGTTCTTACGAACTTTTCATGGCAAAGAATACCCCTCAAAACGTTGCCGTGGCCATTCGCGCGTCCCTCTTCGGTGACGAAAAAGACTATAAGTGTTGCCGTCGCCATCCTTGTGGACCTTCTCGGGAACAAATATGCTGCAAAACGTCACCGAAGAGGTCTTGGAACAACACTTCGGTGGCGGTTACTTCTATGCTGCGCATTATGTTCTGCGAGCATCTGACATTCTTTGAAGATAAATCCGTATATTTGAAATCTATGGGCAAATGGAAGGCTGCCCTGCGGCCAAAGTGGCTGAAAGTATTAATAAAGGGAAATGCTATGACGACAGAGGAGTTAGAGATGAGGGGCGCCTGATAGCCTGACTTGGAAATATATGATCATAAAGAACCGTTAATGATGTTCAGACAAGGGTTTGGTGAATATGGGAATATCCGATGGGCTAGTGCATTGTGTTTGATCCTCAGACGAGGCGGCCGTATTACAACACCGCCGCCTACGAACATGGCTACTGGAACGGCGAGATGGGAGCCCGTGAAATCAGCGAGGGCGTGATTGAGTTCACCAATGTGAGCGCCAGGGAGATGCCGCCGGTCGGCAGTGTCTGGGATGACAAAGGTCCTTTCGGCAGGAACCGCTCGTACCCCGGCATCGCTATTCTCTCCTCCGGGAATATCACGGTTGAGAACGTGCATGTTTACAGGAGCGGGGCGATGGCGCTGATAGCTGAATATTCAGAGAACATCACGGTCTCCGGTTTCTCCACCGTCGCCCGCGAAGGTTCGCACCGCATGGTCACAGCCTCTGCCGATGCTACTCATTTTGTTGACTGCAAGGGCGTTGTGACATTGGAAAACTGCCATTTCGAGAGTATGCTTGATGACGCGACAAATATTCATGGAATATACATGCGTGTGGACAGTGTGCTGACATCCACTTCCTTCATGGCTGGATTCGGCCATTTCCAGCAGGAAGGCACCCGTTTTGCTGATTCCGGAGATACTCTCAGGTTCATCGACAGGACCACCCTTCGTCCGATAGGCACTGGAAAGGTTCTGAACATTGACAAAAGTTCCAGAAAAAGTTACAGGATAAAGACCGACTTCGATTTGTCCGGTGTAGGTGATTCCTGCCAAATCGCTGTGGAGAACATCACACGTGGCGCTTCGGCCGTGATCCGCAACTGCGTCGTGCGCTACAACAGGGCGCGCAGTCTCTTGATCTCCACTCCTGGCGACGTGCTGATCGAGAACTGTGATTTCTCATCGATGATGGCCGGCATAAGGATTTGTGGGGATGCCAATTACTGGTTCGAGGCCGGCAACACCCGCAACGTCGTGGTCCGTGGCAACAAGTTCTCGGATCTTGGCATCGGCGGCCACAATCCTCAGGCCATTCTCCAGATCGCCCCTGTCATTCCTAAGGCTTCCCGAGGGACCGATTTCTTCTATCACGACAGGATCGAGTTCACGGGCAACACCGTGTCCACATTCGACAATCAGGTGATCTACGCCTTGAGTGTCAAGGATTTGGAAGTTACAAACAACACATTCATTGACTCCGGTTCCTACAGGCCGATCTTCCCTCAGCTTTCTGTTATTGACATCCAGTACTGCGGTGACGTGGACATTACCGGCAACGATTTCACTTTATGGAAGCCGGAGGCGACAATAAGCATCCACAACTGCCAAGATGTCAAGAACGACGTTCCTTTGAAAGTCGTTGACTCCCCGAATCCGTTCTTCTACGAAAGCTGAAAAGTCTTTTTGATTTGTTTGGAAAGGTACTTATTTCAAGCAAAGAGTCCTTTTTGCAGATGCAAAGCGGAAATATTCGGTATATTTGCTCTGGAAAATGTATTTTTGAATATGAGAGTTAGAATAACATCGTTTATCACCATACTGTTGTCTGTGTGTTGGCTCTGTGCCGGCACACAGGCTTTTTCACAGGAATTGACTCCGTACAAAACCCTGAAATTCGCGCAGAAGGACACCTCTGCGCTTTACATGGATGTTTATCGTCCGGCGGAGGGCAGTGTCACCGAGATTGACGGCCGCAGGAAGCCGACGATCCTCTATGTGTTCGGAGGCGGGTTCATGGAAGGGAACAGGCGTGACGGGACGGCTATGGAGTGGTTCAGGGATCTGACTGATGATGGCTACGGGGTGGTGGCGATTGACTACCGCCTTGGCTTAAAGGGGGTCAGGGGCGTTACCGCCTCGGAGTTCGTCGTGCTGTTGGAAAGGGCTATAAACCTTGCGGTTGAGGATCTGTTCAGCGCGACATCCTATCTGATCGAGCATCGGGATGAACTGGGCATAGATCCGTCCGCCCTTGTGGTCGCGGGATCCTCCGCCGGCGCGATAACCGCGTTACAGGCTGAATATGAGATCTGTAACGGAACGCCCGTCGCGTCGGTGCTGCCGGAGGGCTTCAACTATGCCGGCGTGATGTCCTTCGCCGGAGCTATCCTGGTCAAGGGAGGGTCTATTGAATATGCCCGCAGACATCCCTGCCCGACAATGATGCTGCATGGCACCGATGACGACCTCGTGCCATATTCCCGGATCGACAGTGACGGCTATTCCTTCTGTGGCGTGGATGCCATCGCCAAAGTGTTCTCCGGCAACGGCTTTGACTACCGTGCCTACCGCTATCTGTCCAACAACCACTCCGTCGCCGGATTCATGCACTTCACCCTCGACCTCCAAAAGTCCTTCCTTGAGCGCAACGTAATGGCCCGTCACAAGCTGAACGTGGATGCCCTGATTGAAGACCCCTCTCTCCCGTACTACCCCTCCTGCAACTCCAACCTCTACGACATAAGATAGAAGTAGCCCAGCCCCCCAGGCGACGGAAAGTGTGGATTTCGTTGCCGAAGAGTACCGTGCGGCACCTTTGAGCGACGAAAAGGCGCGGAAGTGTTGCCTGAAAGTGTCGTGCTGCACTCTCGGGCGACGAAAATGCGCGGAAGTGTCACCCAAGCGTGTCGTGCTGCACTCTCGGGCGACGAAAAGTATGGGTTTCGTTGCCGAAGAGTCCCCTTCATCCTTACGCCATTCTGTCTTGCACCTTTGGGCATCGATAATGGATAGAAGTGTCACCCAAGCGTGTCGTACTTTACACTCGGGCGACGAAAATGTACGAAAGTGTTGCCTAAGCGTGCCGCGCTACACCCTCGGGCGACGAAAAAGCACGGAAGTGTCACCCAGGCGTGTCGTGCCGCACTCTTGGGAGACGAAAATGGACGGAAGTGTTGCCTGAAAGTGTCGTACTGCACCCTCGGGCGACGAAAATGCGCGACAGTGTTGCCCAAGCGTGTCGTGCTGCACTCTCGGGCGACGAAAATGTACGAAAGTGTTGCCTAAGCGTGCCGCGCTACACCCTCGGGCGACGAAAAGGGCGGGTTTCGTTGCCGAAGAGTCCCATTCATCCTTACGTCATTCTGTCTTGCACCTTTGGGCATCGATAATGGATAGAAGTGTCACCCAGGCGTGTCGTGCCGCACTCTTGGGAGACGAAAATGTACGGAAGTGTTGCCTAAGCGTGCCGCGCTACACCCTCGGGCGACGAAAATGCTCGGAAGTGTCACCCAAGCGTGCCGTACTTTACCCTCGGGCGACGAATAGTATGGGTTTCGTTGCCGAGGAGTCCCATTCATCTGGGACGCGCCGTGGAACTGCACCGTTGGGATGCGTCGTGGAACGGCACCGGGGCTTCTACCTTATGTGGCTATATTGGCTATACCATGTTGAGGGCGGTGAAGAGGCGGCGGTAGGCGGCGGCTTTCTGTTCCAGGGGTAGGGGATAGGCTCGGGAGGAGGATGGCATACGGTAGAGGCGCATCGGGCGGCCTTCGAAATGAAATTCTGAATATTCACCGGTGGCGGGGGCGGAGGTGCCGAAGGTTTGGCAGAGGGTGTCGGTGGCTTTCTCGCCGGTGGTTACAATGGCTTGGCACTGAGGGATCTGCCTTAACAGGGCGGGGATGTCGGTCGGGGTCACTACCTCCAGGAACTTGTCGGAGGCGTTGTCTTTCAGGCGGCGGACGGCGGTGGCGGTGTCGTACATCGCTATGCCGGTTCCGGTGCAGAAATCCACTATGTCATCCAGTCTGAATTTCTTGGCGGCAACGTCCACGAAACGGTTCTTGTCGTTGAAAAATATCAGACCCATAATCCGCCACATGTCGTTGATGAAATTCGGGTAGTAAAAATCTATGCTCCAGCGTTTGGATTGGGGCGGGAAACTGCCCAGCATCAGCACCTTGGCATTAGCCGGCAGGAATGGCTCGAAAGGATGCCGCTCAACGGGAATTGGATTGCGGTCTGGAAACGACTCGTATGTGTTTAATCTTTCGATGGTTGAGCCTACATTTTCGGCATCAGGGCTTGCGGTTTGACAAAGTCCGCCAACCACCGAAGCGC
>UMHM01026608.1_pt1 | contig 29471 bp, 19 predicted proteins | sample 1965501 | NCBI WGS metagenome assembly UMHM01 (sample SAMEA4836095, study PRJEB28245) | human gut metagenome | biome: gut microbiome; material: fecal sample | place: Denmark | collected 2008
TGCCGTCGGTGTGGGGGATGGCTCGGCAGTCGGGGTCGCCGTCGGCAGAATGCCGAAGGATGCCGGATTCACTGCCACATGCTCCTCGTTCGAACAGTAGCCGGTGTTGTCCGTCAGCGTCAGGCTGATTGCGACGGTGTCCGGCGAAAGGGCGGTTGCATCCACCGTCACTTCGTTCGTGCCGGCGGAAATGTCAATGTTCTTTAGCAGCGACCAGCTTGCGCCCCATAGCCCCAGCGTCAGGCGGCCGTTTTCGCTTGCGTAGAAGGAGAGACGCACTTCGCCGTCCTCGGTGCTCTCCAGCGCGGAAATGGAGGTCAGGAAGGGCGCAATCTGCCCCACCAGAATGGCGGTGTCTGCTTCTGACCCGTCGGAGAACTGCGCCACAAGCCGGTAGATTCCTTCCGGCGCGAAAACGCCCTCGTATGTGCCGTTCCACAGCATCTGATTTTCGCCCGCCGTGACGGGGTAATCCTTGGCGACTGGCAGCACGGTTTCAAGCGTCTCCGCGTCGCGCAGCAGCAGCGTGACCGTGCCGTCCACAGGCGATGTGAACCGCAGCGTGACCGCCTTGCCGGGGCGCAGCGTCTCCTGCAGCGGCTCGATGGAGGCACTGGAGAGCAAAATGACATCCAGCGCGTCCGTATCCTCCGCAAGGGCTGGCAAACACGGCGTGAGCATTGCCAGCAACAGCAGCAGGCAGAGCATTTTCCGCATGGTGATTCCTCCAATCGTAGTGCATATATCATGTAGATAAAATCGTAATTTGCCGCGCGGTTACAAGCACCAGTCAGGCAGCAGCATTTCCGCGATTTCCGCGACATTTTCCGCCCGCGCCTCGCACGACTTTTCGCCCGCAAAGCGCCCGTCCGCGTCCAGCAGGATGCCGCGAACCCCCGCCGCTTTGCCTGCGCGGGTGTCCAGCGGCCGGTCGCCGATCATGATGCAATCATCCGCCGCCAAGGCGTATCGCTGCAGGCAGCCCTGCACCATTTCCGGCGCGGGCTTGCGCGGATAGCCGTCCTCGTGGGTGAGAAAGCCCGAAATCAGCGGCAGCACCCCGCACTGCGCCAGCATGTCACGGCAGCGCAGGTCACGGTGCGTCACCACATAGTGCCGAACGCCCCGCTCGCACAGCGCAAGCAGCAATTCCGGTATGCCGCAAAGCAGCTTTGGCGCGTCCAGCAAGCGTTCCGCTTCGGCCGCGCGGCATTCCTTCAGCAGCTCATCCACAGAAACATCTGTCAGCGCCGACAGCGCCGCGCACGCATCCCGCAGCGTGCCTTTCAGCAGCGAAAGCGCGTTTTCCGCCGTCAGACGCACCCCGTTTTCCGCCGCGATGCGCACGAACACCTCCGTCAGCAGGGGATAGGTGTCCATCAGCGTGCCGTCGAAGTCCCACAGGCACGCGCGGACGTTCGCGAACGCTATTTGACGCGCCACGACTTCATCCGCCGGGCAGAAAACGTATTTCGTCATTTCCGCCGGATGCACAAGCGCGTAGCCCTCGTGCTCGGTCAGCACCGGCGCGCGCGTTGCCGTCGCGGTCAGGAAGTCGAACGCGATGCCCTGCGCTTCCCGGCGGCACAGCGGCGAAATATCCGCAATCGGCAGCGACAATTCCTCCAGCAATTCCCGGCGCAATGCGTCTTCTGGTGATTCGCCCGCCTCCTGCTTGCCGCCCGGAAACTCCCACAAATGCGCGTTTTTGCGCCCTTCGCCCCGGCGGCAGATGAGGATTCGCCCGTCCGGATAGCGCACAATGCCCGCACTCACCCGCATCATTCTGCCAACTCCCGAATCTGTTTGATTTCTGCCGCGTAGCCCGCGAGGTCGTTCGGGGTCTCCAGCTCGAACGGCAGGTGCTTGAGCGACGGATGATTGACCACGCGCATCAGCGCCTCCAGCCCGATGTACCCCTTGCCAATCTGCTCGTGGCGGTCTTTGTGCGCACCGCAGGGGTTCTTGCTGTCGTTGAGGTGGATGGCTTTGAGCCGATTCAGCCCGATTACGCGGTCGAAATCCGCCAGCACGTCCTCCAAGTGGTTCACGATGTCATACCCCGCGTCGCTGACGTGGCAGGTGTCCAGACACACGCCGAGCTTGTCATTCAGCTCCGTGCGGTCGATAATCGCGCACAGCTCCTCGAATGTCCGCCCGACTTCCGAGCCCTTGCCCGCCATTGTTTCCAGCAGGACGGTCGTTTTCATATCCTGCCACAAAATCGCGTTGAGCATGTCACAAATCTGCTCGGTTGCCACTTCCACGCCCTGCTTGACGTGGCTGCCGGGGTGGAAGTTGTACAGATTGCCCGGCAGGTGGTCAAGGCGCTGGAGGTCGTCGAGCATGGTGCGGCGGGCGAAATCGCGGATGGCGGGGTCAGCCGAGCAGCCGTTGAGGGTATAGGGCGCGTGGGCGACGATTTGCCCGATGCCGTGGGTACTGGCGAAGTCAAGGTAAGCGGCGACGTCTGAGAGGTCAAGGGGCTTGGCGGTGCCGCCGCGGGGATTGCGGGTGAAGAACTGAAAGGTGTTTGCGCCGATGGAAATGGCTTCCTGCCCCATGTGGAGATAGCCCGCACTGGCGGAGAGATGGCAGCCGAGGGTTAGCATAGGAAACCTCCTTGTAAATGAAAAATAAGGGAGAGAAAAAACAAAAAGCAGCACGCGGAAGAAGTATGAGAGTGAACTCAACTCAATCGCGAAAAGGGGTCAAGGGGCAATTGCCCCTTGCAGGGTCAAGGGACAGCGTCCCTTGTGGGGTTTGGGGCAACGCCCCAACTGTTTTTCGGGCGCTCAATTCAAAAGGAGTAGCCAACAAAGGTGCAGGCAGCGAAGCGTCCCTGCCAGTAACTTCGCGCGTCCTCAGACGCGCCCCCAAGCTGCTCATTCGACTAACTGTGCTGTGTCGCGCCAAATGGCGCGACCAAACTGCCTGTCTTTCAGATGTAGCTGGTCTTTTCCGTAAGCAGGGGAATTCGCCTCTGCGGAGGCGAGTCGGGGGCTTTGCGGTCGCCCCCGACACCCCTTCGCAGTGCACACCCATGCGGCTTGATTTTCATCGTTGCAGGGGGAATCGCGCCTGCGGGCGCGAGTCGGGGGCTTTGCGGTCGCCCCCGACACCCCTTCGCAGCGCACACCCATGCAGCTTGACCGTTATCGTTGGTTGGGAGAAACGGAATTGTCCCCCATCTGCGCCACAATCCTTTCCACATGCCGACGCGCCTGATTCGCAAACTGCTCCGCCTGCTCCGGGGACTGCGGCGCGTCGCCCATCAGCCCCACAAACTGGCTGACCTTCAAGCCCAGCGCTTCCTGCATCACCGCGTCCGAACCCTGCGGCGCAACGAGATAGTAGCACAGGAGCGAATCCTCCTGCCCCATGCGGTGCGCGCGGTCCTCCGCCTGTGAATGCACTGCCGGCGACCAGTCCAGTTCGCCGAAAACGACGCACGTCGCGCGCTGGAGATTGAGACCGCTTGCCGCGCGAAGACTGATGCACAGCACGTCCGTCCGCCCGGATTGGAAGCGGTCAACCGCGTTCATTTTCGCCAGCGTCGTCTCCCGTCCGGTGATGAACCCCGGCGAAAACGCCTTCAATTCCTGCTTGTAGATGTCCATCACCTGATGGTGGTGTGCAAACAGCAGCACTTTTTCGCCGCCGTCCAGCAGCGCGCGCACAAATTGGCACACATACGGCGCTTTCGCCACGCCAGTGGCCTGCCGCGCGTGCTGGCTGATGGATTCCTCCAGCATCGCCCGCTCCTGCGCCGAAAGCTGGTCGTCCTGTTTCCAGCGCAGCACGTCGCGCATCACGGGCGCCATCAGCTGGGCGTATACCTTGTCGTTCCAGTCCAGCTCCTGCACCAGCCGGCGCTTCGGCGGCAGCTCGCGCAGCACCTCCTGCTTCGTCCGGCGGAGCATCAGCCCCTCCCGCCGCAGGTACGCGCCGAGCAAATCGGGCTTCAGCACAAGCTGATTGCCGTAGCCGCTGCACCACTCGCGCGAAAACGACTCCCAGTCGCCTAAGAAGTGGTAGTCGAGAATGTTGATGACGTTCCAGATTTCGCCGCCGCGGTTGTAAATCGGCGTGCCGGACAGCCCGATAACGCGCTCGCAGCTTTCCGACAGCAGCGACGCGGCGGAGTACTTTTCCGTCCCCGCGTGGCGAAGCTCCTGGATTTCGTCGAAGATGACCGATCGAAAAGGCAGCGTCGGCAGCACGCTCTTCCACCCGCGCAGAAGCAGGTAGTGCATGATGTACACGTCCGCTTCCGGCAGGTCGTAGGGCTTCAAGCCCTTGATGACGTGCACGCGCGGCGCTTTGCCGTCCACTCGCAGGAAACGCAGCGTTTCCTCCTGCCAGTTGCGGGTCAGGTGCGCGGGCGGAATCACCAGCGCGGGCAATGAACCGGTGGAGGATAGAAACGCCAGCGCCTGCACCGTCTTGCCTAAGCCCATTTCGTCCGCCAGCAGGCATCGGTCATGGCTGCACAGGTACGCCAGCCCCTCCTCCTGAAATGGGCGGAGCGTCCCCAGAAACGCGCCGTCGGGCGGGGTCATGCGCACGGGCATGGTCGATAACTTTGCCTGACGAACCGCGTATTCGCGCGCGCCCGTGACGGCTTTTTCCCACAACGCGCGGTCGCTGGACTTGATTTCCAGCGGGAAGCGCATCATCAGCCAGCAGAGGTCGCCGACCGCCCGCCGATGCGCCGTGAACCGCGCTTCGCCGCGCCTGCTGCCCGCGCTGCCCGGAAACAGCCGCTTGCACACCTCCGTCACCGACGGGTCGCCCTTCACCACCCAGCACTTGCTGCGGCGGTTGTAGCTCAGCGTTCCCAGCGGCGCGCCGGCGGGCGGGTACGGGCGCAGGTACGGCGGAAGCAGTTCCGCTTCTTCTTCATTCATAGTGCAATTCCCCACAGCCGGTTCAGGCATACGCACGAAATCGGCTTTCCGTGAATTCGATTGGGTACGGCGACTGTCCGCTCAGTCACGAGAATTAAACTGCTGATTTGCCCGCACGCGGCGTAGCGGGTCAGCTGCATCACAATGCGCTTGCGGTCAGGCTGCCCGCGCTTGATTTCGATGCCGATGCCGCCGGGGCAAAGCAAGTCGATGCGGCAGCGCGGGGCGAGCGGGACTTCGTGCGCGCAGGGGACGCCTGCTTCCGTCAAGGCGGTGCGCACGAGGTCGTGCAGGTCGTATTCGCCTTGCTGGATGGGGGCACGGATGCCGCGGAGGGCATGGAGGATTTCTGCGGGAGAATCCGCAGCCGTGTTTGTTGGTGTATCCATTAGTAGAGACCCGCCATCGCCTGTGTCAGCTGCCCCATCGCCGACGCAACTTCCGCCGTCGTCGGGGCGGGGAGGGAGATGACGTATTCCAGATTCGTGATGGCGGACTGAATCGCGGAGTAGCGCTGCGCGTCGTTTACAATGTCCATGCTCTGCAATTGCGCGTAGGCTTGCGAGAGCAGAATCTTCGCATCGGGAATCAGCGTGTTCTCCACCATCGTGTTTGAGCCGGAGCTGGATGCGCTCGTGTGGTACGGGCAGGTGCCGCTTGCGCCTAAGACCGCGTAGCTGCCGAGGTACTCAATCAGCACATCCTCATATTCCGTGCCGATGAAGGATGCCAGCGGGTGTCCCGACGGAATCGTCAGCACGCCGCGCGTGACCGTGTCCGGGCAGTAGGGGGAGGCGAGCAAGCCGCTGACGGAGCAAATCGTCTGCGTCGTGTGCATCTGGCAGGAAACCGTCGGTTCTGTGCCGGCTTTCCAGTAGTCCGTCACGACCCCGTAGCCCATCGCGTCGCTGCGGCAAGCGTCGGTGGCAAGCTGCCCCGATACCGCGCACGTCGTCACCTTCACCAAGCCGTAGTCGCTGGCGCTGCCCTCCAGAATGTCGCGGTTGGACAGCCCCTGATGAATCTTGCTCATGTAGCTCTGCCACAGCGGGGCGGCGGAGCGGGAGCCGGTGGATTTCGACGACAGCGCCTTGTAGTTGTCGTGCCCGACCCACAGGGCGGAGGAGTAGTAGCCCGTCATGCCGGCGAAGAAAACGCCTTTCTGGTCGGAGTTCGTGCCGGTTTTGCCTGCGACGGTCTGCCCCTTGATTTTCGCGTTTGTGCCCGTGCCGGAGGAAACCGCCTGCTTGAGCATGTCCACGACCATGTACGCCGTGGATTCGCTGAACACGCGGTGACGCTCCTGCTGCTGGTGGCCGTCCCAGATGACCTTGCCCGTGCTGTCCGAGATGCCGAGGACGGAAATGGGCTGCTGATACACGCCGCCGTTCGCCAGCACGCCGAAGGCAACCGCCATCTGCATGGGCGTAATGCCGCTGGAGCCGAGGGACAAGCCGAACGGCGTTGCGTCAATGTGCGCATCGTCAATGCCCATCGCGTGCAGGAAGGCAACGGAATTGTCCACGCCCACAAGGGTCATCAGCGCCTGCGCGGCGGCGGTGTTGTGGCTGTTGACGAGCGCCTTGCGCAGCGTCTCCGGGCCGGCGTAGGAGCTGCCGCCGTAGTTGCGCGGCCATGAATCCTGCCCGTTTGACCCGCGCCAGCCGGAAATCGGCAGCGGCATGTTCATCACGATGCTCGCGGGGGATGCGCCAAGCTCAATCGCGGGGGCGTACACGGCAATCGGCTTGATGGACGAGCCGACGGGCATGGTCATATCCACCGCGCGGTTGAAGGTCTTCATCGCCGTCGGGCGCGTGCGGCTGCCGACAATGGCTTTGATTTCGCCCGTGTGGTAGTCCACGACGACGGCGGCGGCCTGCGGCTCAACCGTTTCGTCGTATGTGCCGTCGGAATTGCGCGTGCGGTAGACCTTGTCCGCAGGGTCGCGCAGGGTGGGGTAGTTCGTCCAGTTTTCCAGCGTATCCTCGACAGTGGACTGAATGGAGGTGTCGATGGCGAGCTGGACGTGGTAGCCGCCGGTGCGCAGCTTGTTTTCCATGGCGTTGCGGTTGGCGGAGGTGTCCTCAAGGTTGTTCAGCTGCAGCAGGATGTCGATGACCTCATCCACCGCGTATTCGACGTAGTGCGCGTAGGCGTACATGCCGGTGGATGTGTTCGGGTCTTTCTCCAGCACATGCGCGGTCGCCGGGTCAAGCGCCTCCTGATACTGCTCGTAGGTGATGTACTGGTTTTCGTACATGCAGCGCAGGACGTAGTTAGTGCGGTCGTTGGTGATGGCGGGGTAATCCACGCCTTCCTTCTGCCGCGTGTAGAAATTCCGGCGCGGATTGTAGTAGTAGGGCGAATTGCATGTGCCCGCCAGCATGGCGCATTCGCGGAGCGTCAGTTCGCCCAGCGGTTTGCCGAAATATCCCTGCGCGGCGGTGTACACGCCGTAGTAGTTTTCGCCGAGGTAGATGGTGTTCAGGTAGCTTTCGAGAATCTGATCCTTTGTGTAGCGCGTTTCCAGCTGCATGGCGAGGTACGCTTCCTGAATTTTGCGCTTGTAGCTCTGCTCGGAGGAAAGGAGCGTATTCTTAATCAGCTGCTGGGTGATGGTCGAGCCGCCCTGCGTGGAGGAGGAGGACAGGTTCGACACGAACGCGCCGATAATGCGCTTGATGTCCACGCCGTTGTGCGTGTAGAAGCGCGCGTCCTCCACGGCGATAAAAGCGTGCTGGAGGTATGTCGGCATGGCTTGAATCGACACGATGACGCGGTTCTCCGAGCCTTTGTACTCGGTGATGAGGTTGCCGTTGGCGTCGTAGATGAAGGAGGTCTGCGCCTGATCGTCAATCGCGGCGAGGTCAAGCGTCGGGGCAGTTTCCATGTACCCTTTCGCAATGCCGACCACCGCGCCGACTGCCGCCAGCCCTGCCACCAGCACCAGCACCGCGAAAATGCGGATGACGTTGACGGCAATCGACAGCACGAAGTTCGGCTTCTTCATCTCCGGCTTGAAAATGGAGCGCTTGTAGACCTTTTCCTCCTCCGGCAGCGCTTCGCTATCATCCGCCGAAGCGTTCCAGAAGTCCTCGTGCGCGAACATGTCCGCCTGCCCCGCAACTTCCACGGGGTCGTCGTCGTCCGCCCAGTTCGGGTCGTACTCGTCAGGAGAATCGCCCTGCGGGTTGTCCTGATAGCCGTCCTGATAGGAAAAATCGTCGTTTTCCGGCACAAAGTCCGGGGAATCGTTGCGTTTCTTCACTGCTTCAGCCCCTTTGCGCCGTAAGCGGCATGATGCGCGCCTCGGCGGAATATGAAGGAATGTGCTATTTCCGGCTTCACCCGCGCTATCGTGGCGCATTTTCATCCGAAAATAGCATAATCCGCAGAGCAAACAAAATTGCATCCTATATTATAGCACATATTCGCTCATCCTGCAACGGCAGGTCAACGAAAGGAGGATGCACCATGCCCCAGACAAACAACGAATCAGAAGCGAAAATTCCTGCAAAGCGCCGAAAATCTCCCCGGCGGCGGTGGAAACGCGCGCTGCTGCTGCTTGTGCTGATGACGCTGCTGATTCTCCGCGTCGAGCGCAACGTGACCGACGTCGTGCTGACGCTCTCGCAGGCGACGGCGCGGTCGCTGGCGATTCAGGCGCTCAACGAGGCTGCCTCGGAGATGCTCGGACTCGGCGTGCATTACGCCGACCTGATGACCGTCGAGAAGGACGATCAAGGGCAAGTGCGCCTGATTCAGGCGAATACGCCGGAGATGAACCGTCTGGCGGCGCAGGCGTCCCTGCTTGCGCAGGAAAGATTGACCGTCATGGGGCAGAAAACCGTCGTCGTGCCGCTGGGCAGTGCCATCGGGCTGACGCTGATGGCGGGCGCGGGGCCGGGCATCGCCGTGCAGATTCTGCCTGTCGGCTCGGTGCAGGCGGCGTTCAGCACCGATTTCACCACCGCCGGCATCAACCAGACACGCCACCGCATTTCCCTTGTCCTGACCGCGAACGTGCAAATCGTCATTCCGACCGGCGCGAAAAACGTGCAGGCCAGCACGCAGATGGCGATGGCGGAAAGCATCATTGTCGGGCAAGTGCCGGATTCCTTCGCCGAGGGCGGCAGCGACAACAGCATCATCGACCTTGCGCCGTGAGGGAAAATCGGGTATAATGGAACGGAAATCCCGCTGATTTCAGCAGAAAGAAGCATTACCATGCGCGTTCTCGACATTGACCTCGACTTTTTCCTCGCTGATTGCTGCCCTCTTGCCGAACTGGGCGAGCGCCCGTCCCTCCCCGGACATGAGCCGTGGGAAGCATCCGCCGTCCGCGCGTTCCTCGAAAACCAGTGCGGCCTGTCCCGCACCGCCCCCAAGCCCGGCCGCATTTTCGAGACGCACGACGGCGCGCTCCGCTTCTGGGAGGAGCAAATCGCCGCCGGACGCCTGACCGCCCCCTTCGATGTCACCCACGTTGACGCGCACAGCGACCTCGGCATCGGCTATCCCGGCCCGAACTTCGTGCTGTTCAACGTCCTGTCCATGCCCGTCCAAAAGCGGCTGGATTACACCGCCTTCTATGCCCAGAAGAAGCTCGATGAGGCGAATTACCTGCTTTTCGCGCTGGCGATGCGGCGGATTTCGTCGCTGGATAACGTGCGCAATCCGCGTTCGCGCCCGGATATTCCGTCGGTGCTGCTTGATGCGGATGGCAACATCCATCTCAATTCGCTGACCGCGCAGATGTTCGCCGCGAAAAACGGCGCAGAGCCGACCGTGCCCTTCCGCGTGTACGACGACTACCGCGATTTCCGTGCGGCGGGGGCGTATGACTTCGTGACGCTCGCGATTTCGCCGCGGTACGCGCCGAAGGAGGCGGATGGGCTGGTGGAAATTGTGCGTGAATATATTTTTTAAAAATCGTGATTTTAAGTATTGACAAAATAGAAAATATGCGTTATATTATAGATGGTTCTAATGGAATAAAAAACGACCAACGAAAGCAAAATAATGAGGTGGTGCCAATGGGTTAATTGTAAAGAGGACGGTTGTAGTGAATACGAACGACAGTTAAGGAGAAAAGGCATATGAAAAAATATATTGCACTGATGCTTACATTGATTTTAACTTGCACGTTTGCATCTTCTGCACTGGCTGTGACAGTGAAAGGACCTGGAAAAACGGTTACTGCGGCAACAGGAACCAAAAGCTCTGAAAGCGCAGAGCCTTATCTGACGGTGCTGGTTTTTTCGACATCTGGTGATGGATACTTCGTTTTCTGGGTAAGAAATAATTCAAATGATAAGCAAGTAACACCTGCGTATTATATTAATAGTCTTGGGACGAAATCCATCTATTATATGAGGAAAAGTCGAGATGCAGGATATGTGAAGGCTGGCGTTAGTTATTCTGCGCGCTTCAGAACGAACAAATCTGTTCCGGAAGATGCAGAAAGCACAATCCACGTGGGATTTGCGCCGTAAAATGCCATGTGTGCGGAAAAGCCTTTGACAGGGCGCTTCCGCCTACTTGTTTTTGCGAAAGGATGAGCAAAATGAAAAAATATGTTGCCCTAATGCTGATTTTCCTGCTGGGATGCAATCTTTCGGTTAGCCGTGCGGAAGAAAAAACACTGACAATTGCCACCAACAACTACTACGCGATGATGGAAACAATGGAACAATTTGAACAGGAAAGCGGCATCAGCATCACCTGCGAAAAGTCCGTAGACATCATGGACACGATTTCGACCGCCTACGTTATCAAGAATCCCGACATTGATTTGTTTGTTTTCACTGCTTACGACGGCTTATATACCCTCAAAAACATGAAATACTACGCGCCGCTAACCGGCAGCGCGATTTTGCAGGACGCTTTCCAGCATGTCTATCCCGCTCTGCGCCCCGTCTGCACGGATGACGATACGCTGATGGGCTGGATAATAGATGCTTCCCCGATGGGCATGATGGTCTTGACGGAATATCTGGACGAATGGGGAATGAAGTCGCCCGAAACCTTCGACGAACTGCTGGATGTGTGCAACGAAATTCTGGAAGAAGGGCTTCTGCCGGAAGAGACAGGGCTTCTGATGCAGGAATACACCCAGTCGGGCATGATGGACTTGTTCATGAAGTATTACATCATGACCTCCCTGCAGGAGGGACGCAGGCTGGACTTTACGGACGAAACGTTTCTGCATTACGTCCAGCGCATCAAGGACGAACTGCCCGCGGAAGAAGAGCCGCGCATGGCATTTGAAAATATTTTCATGATTCCGGGTGCTTCGTCCGCCCCGTCGCAGATGATTCAATTCGTGCCGCGCATTTTCCCGGAGCAGAACAGCGCGGTTGAAACGTATGTGACCATTGCTGTGGTGAACCCCTACGGCAAGAATCAGGAAGCCGCGATTCAGTTTTTGGAATACTGCGCGACACATCTGACAGATGGAAGTTACTTTATCTATGACAACCTGACCGAGCCGATTGAAAATCCGTCGATGGTGGCGCAGCTGGATGAACTTGCGGAAAAAATCGCACTGCTGGAACAGAAAGCAGATAAAGAGCGCGCGGACGAGGACACCCTGCGCGACTTGCAGGATCAGTACGCAAACATGGAGCAGTGGCGTTATTTCTCTTCGACGGAGGATATTGCCTACTATCAGGAGATGGCGAAATCGCTGTATGTGTCCGAGGGTTCGCCGCTGACGTATGATGACGCGCTTCAGGTGTTGGTGCAGCGCTATCTGAACGGCGCGTTTGATGCGGCGACGTTCGCGAAGGAATGCCAGAATCATGTGGAAATGATTTACGCGGAAATCGGCGAATAATCAATAGAACCAAAAAACCTCGCGGCATTACCTGTCGCGAGGTTTTTATGTGCAAATCAAATCCCCGTTGCGGATTTCGCGGACGTGGCGATATTCTCCGCGTGGTCGCCAATACGTTCGAGGTTCGTCAGCATGTCCAGATAAATCATGCCGTTCTTCGCGGAACACTTGTGGTTCTTCAAGCGATCCATGTGGTGGCTGCGGAGGGCTTCGGTCGTCGTGTCGATTTCGTCCTCCACGCCCTCCACTTCGCCCAGCAGCGTGTCGTCCGTCACCTGCGCCTTGAACATGTCCAGCGAGCGCTGCACCTGTGCGCGCACAAGGTTCGACAGGCTTTCCAGCTCCTGTACCGCCTTGGGCGAGAATTTCACCTCATCCTGATTCTTCAGCTGCGCGGATTCGAGGATGTTCTGGCTGTGGTCGCCAATGCGCTCCATGTCGTTGACGACGTGGAAGAGCGAGCCGACCAGCTTCGTGTCCTTCTCGGACAGGTCAAGCCCCTTCACTTCCACCAGCGAATCGGTGATTTCGCGGTTCAGGTAGTCCAGCACGTCCTCGTTGCGCGCCAGCTCTTCGGACTTCTTCGCGTCCCACTCGTTGAAGCACTCCATCGCGCGCTGGAAGTTGCCCATCGCAATGCCGCCCATGCGCTGCACTTCGTTGAACAGCTGCGCCACGGCAATCGGCGGCGTTTTGAGCATACGCGCGTCAAAGTAGCGCAGCTTCATTTCCTCGGCGGTCGAGCCGTCGCCCTTGATCAGCAGGCACGCCAGCTTCTCCAGCCAGCTTGCGGCGGGCAGCAGCAGCGCCGTCGTCGTGACGTTGAAGAGAATGTGGACAATGGCGATTTGCAGCTTGAGATTGCCGGGGGAGAGCATCTCGACCCAGCTTGCCAGCGGCAGGCAGCAGGCGATGATGACGAAAATCACTGTGCCGATGACGTTGAAGAGCAGGTGCACCGTCGCCGCGCGCTTGGCGGTGGAGTTTGTGCCCGCGCACGCCAGCAGCGCCGTGACGCAGGTGCCGATATTCTGCCCGAAGAGGATGAAGATGGCGCTGTCCAGCCCAATCAGCCCCTGCGCGACCAGCGTTTGCAGGATGCCGATGCTGGCGGCGGAGGATTGCAGGACGGCGGTGATGCCCGCGCCAATCAGCACGCCCAGAATCGGGTTGTTGATGGACGCCATCGCCTTCTGGAAGCCCTCCCACGTCCGCAGCGGCTCCATCGCGCCGGACATGGTGTTCATGCCGATGAACAGGATGCCCAAGCCCATCGTGATGGTGCCGAACTGCTTGGCGGTTCTGTACTTGTCGGGAAGATTCGAGAGAATCAGCCCCAGAAATGTGAAGATGGCGGCGAAATCAATCTGCACAGACAGCAGCAGCGACGTGACCGTTGTGCCGATGTTTGCGCCCATAATCACGCCGACCGCCTGTGTCAGGGACATCAGCCCCGCGTTGACAAAGCCTACGACCATGACCGTCGTCGCGGAGGAGGACTGCACCACCGCCGTGATGGTGATGCCCGCGAGCATGGCGAGGAAGCGGTTGCCCGTCACCATGCCGAGGAGCTTTTTCAGCCGTGTACCCGCCGCTTTTTCCAGCGCTTCGCCCATCAGCTGCATCCCGAACAGGAACAGCCCCAGTCCGCCGAACAGGGATAAGACATTCATAATTGTCATGGTGGTTCGTTTCCTCCGAGCGTGCCGCAATGCAGCAGAATTCCGCCTGTGCGGGGAAAAATCGCATACATACCTACTTTACCACACTTTGCGCTTGTTTTCAACTGAATTTTACATATTCATAGAGATTTTAGGCGGCGTTCAGCGGTGGAAAACAAAAAGCCGCCCCCGGAAGGCGGCGAATGTCAAATTCGCAGCGGATGCCGCTTGGCAAATCAACATCTTGCGTGGAATCATCCCTGCGCCTGACGCACCATATGGTAAAACGTCCCTTCTCCGCTGAGCGTCACCCGCTTCACCGGCTCGCCCACCACCCGGAATCCTGCCTTCTCGTAGCAGCGAACGGCGCGCGTGTTCCACGTCCGCACTTCCAGATACATCGGCTTGCCCGGATACAGCCGCTGGGATAAATCCCACGCCAGCGCCGTCATCTGCGTGCCGTACCCCTGTCCGCAGTGGTCGGGATGCGCCCCGATGCCGAAAAACACCTCACTGCCCTCATCGGACAGGTTCACGAAGCCCACCAGCGTTTCGCCATCATAAAAGGAATAGAAATTGTTTGCCGGATTCGCGAAACCGTATCCGTGCTTCTTCTGCTCGGCATACGGCGGATTGTTGTACATCGCGTATTCGCCGGGGTACTGCCACGCGCAGATGGCTTCCTTCTCGGCTTCGGTGATCGGATGATACGTCAGCATGGGCGTTTTCCTCCTTGGGGATATTTCTGATTATGCAAAAAACCGGAGGCAGCCTGCGCCGCCCCCGGTCAAATCCTCGATTATTGCAGCACAATGCCTTCCGCTTCCAGCTCCGCGCGGGTGCAGAGCCGCAGCGTCACATAGTTCTGCTGGCAGATGATGTAGCCGCCGCCTTCGCGCGTGTCCTTGTTCTCCAGCGTCACGATGCCCTGCGCGATGCAGTCGTGGTCGGCGCAGCTGGCGTCGGTCATCTCGATGCTCGTCTCCGTGACGTGGATGATGTTCACGCACACGCCGTGAATCAGCCGGTAGTACCCGTCCTCCAGCAGCGGAATCGGCTCGTATGTCTTTGTGCCGACCGTCACAAGCAGGAACGCGACGGCTTCCGACGGGTCGCGAACCGCGCTTGCCATCGGGGAGGGCGCGATGCCGGGGTCAGTGCCGCGCGTCGCCGGGTTCAGCTTCGCGAAGCTCAGCGATTCGTTCGATGCCGCCAGAATCGCCTGCGCGTCGGCGAGGGTTTCTTGCGTCGTCGTCAATTCCGCCTCTGCCGCGGCAAGGGTTGCCTTGGTGGCTTCCAGCTCCGTCGTGGCGGCGGTCAGGCTGTCCTTCGTCGCGGCAAGTTCGTTTTCCGCGGCGGTCAGGCTGTCCTTCGTTGCGGAGAGTTCGGCTTCCTTCGCGGTCAGACTGTCCTTCGTCGCGGTGAGTTCGGCTTCCTTCGCGGTCAGGCTGTCCTTCGTCGCGGCGAGTTCGGATTCCTTCGCGGTCAGACTGTCCTTCGTCGCGGTGAGTTCGGCTTCCTTTGCGGTCAGGGTGTCCTTCGTCGTCGTGAGTTCGGCTTCCTTTGCGGTCAGGGTGTCTTTCGTCGTCGTGAGCTCGGCTTCGGTGGCGGTCAGCGCCGCCTTGGTGTCGGACAATACCGTCGTGGCGGCGGCGAGGGTGTCCTTCGTCGCGGACAGCTCGTTTTCGGTGGCGGACAGGCTGGTTTTCGTGTCGGACAGCTCCGTCTGCGCGGCAGTCAGCGTGTTCTTCGTCTCCGACAGATCAGCTTCCGTCGCGGCGAGCGCTTCCTTCGTGTTCTCCAGTTCATATTCCTTTGCCGGCAGGGATGCTTTCAGCGTGTCCAGTTCGTTCTGCGTGGTGGACAGCGTGTCCTTCACTGCCGCCAGTTTGGTCTGGGTGATCACCAGCGTGTCCTTCGTGGATGCCAGCGTGGTGTCGCGGCTGTTCAGGGCAGTCTGCGTTTCGGCGAGGGTGGCTTCGGTGGACGCGAGGGTGTCCTTTGTGGCGGACAGTTCGGTTTCGCGGTCAGCAAGCGTGCCCTGCGTTTCGGCGAGGGTGGCTTCGGTGGATGCGAGGGTGTCCTTTGTGGCGGACAGCTCGGTTTCGCGGTCAGCAAGCGTGTCCTGCGTTTCTGCGAGGGTGGCTTCGGTGGACGCGAGGGTGTCCTTCGTCGCGGACAGCTCGGTTTCGCGGTCAGCAAGCGTACCCTGCGTTTCGGCGAGGGCGGCTTCGGTGGATGCGAGGGTGTCCTTTGTCGCGGACAGTTCAGTTTCGCGGTCGGCAAGCGTGCCCTGCGTTTCGGCGAGGGTGGCTTCGGTGGATGCGAGGGTGTCCTTTGCCGCGGACAATTCAGTTTCGCGGTCAGCAAGCGTGCCCTGCGTTTCGGCGAGGGTGGCTTCGGTGGATGCAAGGGTGGTCTGGGTATCCGTCAAGGCGGCGGCGGTCGTGTCCAGCGTGGTCTGCGTGTCCGCGAGGGTCGCTTCGGTAGATGCGAGGGTGTCCTTTGCCGCGGACAGGCTGTTTTCGGTGTCCGCTAAGGTGGATTGGGTGGAGGACAGCACGCTCTGCGTGTCCGTCAGCTGATTCCGGGTGTCCGTCAGCGAATTGTGGCTGACGATGAGACCGGCGCCAAGCGCGATGGAGGAAACTGCCAGCACGATGGCGGCAATCATCCAGATGATGGTCTTTTTCCGGGCGGCAATGGGACTCATAGCAATCCTCCTAACAAGCGACGAAAATGGGCGGAAAACTTCCGTTTTTTCCAGTTTACCACCATCGGGGGAAGTTGTCAATCTCGAATTTCGCGGAAGCACAAAAAACGCCCCTCCGCCGACAAAAGCAGAGGGGCAGGGGAAGGCGGATTAGGGCACCACCGCACAATTCGGCGGCGCGTCTGACGATGTCTTTTCCGCCATCTGCGGCATGCAAATTCCTCGATTTACCTCCAGTAAACCTTCGGAATTTGCACTTGCATCTGACGAAAAATCCATTCGCCAGCCGACCACCTCATTTGTGCGGTGTTACCCTTACTTCTTCAGTTCAATCCCTTGACCCTTCAGCCGCGCAACCACGCCGTCGACAACCGCCTGCACTTCGTCGCGGGTGAGCGTGCGCTCCGGGTGCGAGAAGGACAGGCGAATCGTGATGGTCTTGCCGGTGATGTCGCTGTATGTGCCCAGCACGGTCACCTTCTGCACCAGCGGGGAGTTCTCCGCCTTCACCGCGTCCAGAATCGGCTGGCAGCGATTGACCACGAAGGTCAAATCCTGCTCCATGCCGGGGAAGCGGGACGGCTCACGGTAGACGATGGGCGCGGGCACGATGGACGCAAGCGCTTCCGTGTCGATTTCGGCAAACACAATCGCCGCCTTCTTGTCGATGTTCTTGCCGACAACCGGGTGCGCCACGCCGATTTCGCCGAGTTCAACGCCGTCCAGCACGATGGCGTTCAGGTTCTTCGGATGCTCATAGGAGTGGGTCGCTTCCATTGCGTGGAAGGACAAATCCTTGTGCAGAATGTCGCTCACGGCGACGCACAGCATGTCGCGCAGGCGGAAATACAGCGTTTCCACGTTATCGACCTTGCTGAAGAGCGTCACGCACAGCTTCTTGTGTTCCTTCGCCAGCTTGTTCTCGTCCACGCCGTCGATGACGTGACCGATTTCAAAGATGCCGAACGACGGCGCATAGCCCGTATTGCCCTTCACCTGGCACAGCTGGGTGGGAATCATGGAGCGGCGCAGCGTCTCGATGTTGGGGTTGGAGGCGTTGAGCAGCTTCACGTTGTCCTCAACGGCAATGCCGAGCTTCTTGTAGTCGTCGGCGTACTGCCAGATGTAGGAATGCACCTCGTGCAGCGAATAGCGCTTGACGAGGATGTCCTTCAATTTGTCCTCGACCGTCTTTTCGGTGGACATGCGAACCGGGTAGAGCGGGGATTCCGCCGTGTGCAGGTCGAAGTTGTCGTAGCCGTAGATGCGGGTGATTTCCTCGATGATGTCCGCCTTGATGGTTACGTCCTTCGTCGCGCGCCAGGAGGGGACGTCCGCGGTGAAGGAATCGCCGTCCCGCGTCATGCCGAAGCCCAGCGCGGTCAGCGTGTGCATGATTTCGTCGGAGGAGATGTTGATGCCGGTATAGCGGTCAACAAACGCCTTGTCAAAGGACAATTGCACCTTCGGATAATGGAAGGCGTACTCGTCGGTCAGGCGGGAGGTGACGCGCATTTCCGGGTCGTACTCCTTGAGGAGCTTGACGAAGCGGGCAATGGCGACGGTCGTCATTTCCGGGTCAAGGCTCTTTTCGTAGCGGGCGGAGGCATCGGTGCGGTGGGCGAGGCGGACGCTGCTCTTGCGGACGGACGCCGCGTCGAACGTGGCGGATTCCAGCGTCAGGCTCGTCGTGTCATCGACAATTTCGCTGTCCAGACCGCCCATGATGCCTGCGATGGCAACCGGCTTGTCGCCGTTGCAGATCATCAGCGTGTTCGGGTCGATGGTGCGCTCCACCTTGTCCAGCGTCTGGAAAGGGAAGCTCTCCGGGAAGCGGCGGATGCGGATCTTCTCCACCTTGCGGCTGTCGAAGGCGTGCATCGGCTGCCCCATTTCCAGCATCAGATAGTTCGTCAGGTCGGCAAGGAAGTTGATGTCGCGCATACCGCAGTAGTTCAGGCGGATACGCATCGCCATCGGGCTGACGTGGCGGTTGATGTTCTCCACCCGCAGGCAGGAGTAGCGCTGGCACAGCGGGTCTTCAATCTTCATGTCGATGGCGGGCAGATTGTTGTACGCCGCCAAATCCGCCACGGGCAGGGCTTTCAGCGGACGGCCGGACAGGGTGGAGAATTCGCGCGCCATGCCGTAGTGCCCCCACAGGTCGGGACGGTTCGTCAGGGACTTGTTGTCCACCTCGAAGATGATGTCGTCAATGGGGTAGAGCGCCTTCAAATCCGTGCCGCAGGGAACATCCTCCGGGATGACCATGATGCCGGAATTGTCGTCGCTGATGCCGATTTCCTTCTCCGAGCAGCACATGCCGTAGGACGTGTACCCGGCGAGCTTGCGCGGGCTGATGGTGATGTCGCCCAGCTGCGCGCCCACCTTCGCGAACGCGGTTTTCATGCCCAGCTGCACGTTCGGCGCGCCGCAGACCACGTCGGTCAGCTGCCCGTCGCCCGCGTCCACCTTCAGCAGGTGCAGCTTGTGGGATTCGGGGTGATTCTCTACGCTGACGATCTGCGCGGCGACAACGCCGGACAAATCCGCGCCCTTGTGGAAAATTTCATTCTCAACTTCCGCCGTGGACAGGGAGAACTGGCGAATCAGCGCCATTTTGTCAAGACCCGTCAGGTCAACGAAGTCGGAAATCCAGTTCATTGAGATCAGCATGTTCGTCTTTCCTCCGCATTACTCGTCGTCCGTGAACTGCGCCAGGCGCGTCAGGCTGCCGCTGTTCAGGTCGCGAATGTCCTTCACGCCGTACTTCATCATGGCAAGGCGCGTCATGCCCAAGCCGAACGCGAAGCCGGTGTACTGCTCCGGGTCGATGCCGCCGGCTTTCAATACTTCGGGGTGAATCATGCCGCAGGGGCACAGTTCCAGCCAGCCGGAATGCTTGCACGACGGGCAGCCCGTGCCGCCGCAGATGAGGCAGGAGATATCCAGCTCAAAGCCCGGCTCAACGAACGGGAAGAAGCCCGGACGCAGGCGGACTTTGATGTCCTTGCGGAACACCTCGCTCAGCATCGTTTTCATGAAGTAAATCAGGTTCGCGATGGAAATGTCCTTGTCCACCATGATGCCTTCCATCTGGAAGAACGTGTTCTCGTGGCAGGCGTCGGTCGCCTCGTTGCGGAAGCAGCGGCCGGGGAAAATCGCCTTAATCGGCACGCCGTTGTTCACCAGCGCGTCGCGGTAGCGGCGGTAGATGGCGTTCTGGGCGGCGGAGGTCTGCGTTTTGAGCAATTGCCCGTTGTCCAGATAATAGGTGTCCTGCATGTCGCGCGCGGGGTGGAACTTCGGAATGTTCAGGCTCTCGAAGCACTCGTAGTCCGTCACCACCTCGGCGTAATCCTCCACCGTGAAGCCCATCGACTTGAACACCTGCTCGCACTGGCGCTGCACCAGCGTAATCGGGTGATACGACCCGCGGGTCATGTCCGGCGGCATGGAGATGTCAAATTCGGGCAGGGCGTTGATTTCGCGCTGCAATTCCTGCGCCTTGAGCGCCTCCAGCTTTTCCGCCAAGGCGACGGTGATGGCGGTTTTCAGCTCGTTCGTCTCGCGCCCGACGGTCTTCTTCTGCTCGTCGGTCAAGCTGCCCATGCCCTTGAGCGCGTCGGTCACTTTGCCCTTGCGGCCGAGGTAATTCACGCGCAGGGCTTCCAGATCCACCATGTTGGCGATCTTCTTCAGCTCGGAATCAAAGCTGCTTTTCAGGGCTTCGATCTTCTCGTTCATTCCGGATGTTCCTCCTTACAGTTGGATGAAAAAAGCCCGTCCCATCGTTTGATGAGACGGACTGAATCCGCGGTACCACTCGTCTTGCGGCAAAGGAAAAAATCCCGCTGCCGCCGCTTGATAGGCGATAAGGCTGCCCACGCCGAAAAACTCGCGGGATGAAGGTTCACGCTGTGTGCCCTGCCGCCTCGCACCACCCGGCGGCTCTCTGATATCCTATTTCCTGCATTCGCCTGTGCCATCTGCTCGCGCCTTTTTCCTTCTGGCGTCCGCTCGTTCCACTTAGCGTAGCGCTGCTACGCTGCGTTTCACTCCCGTTAGCCAGCAGAAAAAATTCGCTTCGCATCTTGGCACATTCTCATTTGGAAATAGGAAGGGGAATTGCCACGCGCTACTGTTTCCCGGTCATCGCTTCCAATATTTCGCTGACTTTCGTCGGCACGCTCTATCTTACCATAGGTTGAGGAGTTTTGCAAGGGGGCAAATTCGGAAATTGGAATGCGGAATGCGGAATAAAAAGCGCACGGAAGTGGAACTCTTTCCATCTTACAGGCGAACAAACCATGAATTTTTCCGATTTCTTATTTACAAGCCATTTTTTTGTGCTATACTGTAAGATGCGTTATCATGTAAAGCGCGATTCAGGCGCTTGCGTGAAAGTCCGCGCGCGGGAGGGTGCAATTCCTCCGTCCGCAGGCGCGGCAGGGAACTTCGCGCACAATCGCGCGGAAGAAAGGAAAGGAAGCCGGATGAGCAACAGCCGTCCACCCTATGATGGCGCCGGGGACGCCGGACAGAATCCTCAGCAGCCCGGTTTTTCGCAGGGCAATTATCCGCCGGCGCAGGGCTATGCCCCGAATGGCGGCTACGCGCCCAATGATGCCTATGGTCAGGGCTACGCGCCGCAAAACGGCTATGGGCAGCCGCAATATGGTCAGCAGGGGTATGCGGACTATCAGCAGCCCTATGGTCAGCAGGGATATCAGCAGCCCTATGGTCAGCAGGGTTATCAGCAGCCGTATGGGCAGCAGGGTTATCAGCAGCCATACGCCCAGCAGCCTTATCAGCAGCAGCCATACGCCCAGCAGCCTTATCAGCAGCAGCCGTATGACCAGCAGGGGTTTGTGCAGCCCGGCGGGTATCAGCAGCCCTACGAGCAGCAGGGGTATCAGCAGGGGTACAGCCAGCAGAATCCGCAGGAAACGGATTTGCCGCCGGAGCAGCAGTACGCGCAGTATACGCCGGACGGTCAGCGCGTGTACCCGACGTCGGGGCGCAGCGGCTTCCGGGTGCAGCCGGCGGCGCACAGGGAAATTCCGTGGGATACGATTGCAAAAGTATTGATGTTCGGCGTGCTGCCGATTCTCTTCATTTTAAGCATGGTCTTTGCGTGGACGGCGGTGAAGTGGGTCGTCCTCGTCGGCGCGGTGGCGAGCATCGCCGCGCTGTGGCTCCGCGAGCTGGTTACGCCCAACGCGCGGCTGGTGCTGTCGCTTTTGCTGGCGTCGGCGGCGGTCGTCTGCCTCGTCAGCGCACTGGCGACGAATGCGGCGGACAATCAGAACCCCGCGCAGCCGAATCAGTCCGGCCAGATGCAGCAGGGGAGTACATCGGGCAATAACCTCGATGTCAACCTGACCGCGACGGACACGCCCAATCCCGCGCCCACGCCCACCGCGACGCCTGTGGATGACTCCGAGGAGTGCTACGCGCAGCTGCATTCCTTCTTCACGCTGTGGAAGAACAACGCCATCAGCCAAATGGTCAACCTGACGGCCCCGTCGTGGCGCAGCAGCATCAAGGGCGGCACGGACGCGGTGACGCAGAAGCTCTTCGGCGAGGTGCTGACCAACCGCACGCCCGTCAGCTGGGATTTTACGGCCATCACGGGCACATCGAACGACATCGCCCGCATGGTGACGGTGCGCGCCGTCATCAACAAGAACAACACCCTGGGCGAAAGCGTCTACCTGTGGAAGGTGCGCATGGTCAAGGAGGACGGCGTGTGGTACGTTGACCCCGCGACGCTGCAAAGCAACGAGCAGGAAAGCACCGCCACCCCGACGAATGCCCTCGCGACGCAGCCCGTGCTGAACACCAGCCATCCGGACTTGATTCTCTACTACAACCAAAACGGCGGAACGTATTACCACATCGACCCGAACTGCGCGTCCATCAATCAGCGGTATCGCCCGCTGACGGCATCCTTCAAGTGGACGCAGATTGACGACGAACCGTACAAAAACCTGGAGCAGTGCAAGGAGTGCGGCGCACCCCTGCGCGAAGACAAGAGCAACTGATACTCACATATAATATTAGGAGGACAACACGATGGACACCAATGCCAAGCTGTATCAAGACATGACGAAGATTCTCGTCAAGCGTGAGGACATCCAGAAGGCCGTTGCCCAGCTGGGGCAGCAAATCACCCACGATTATCAGGGTCGTGATTTGGTGATGGTCTGCATTTTGAAGGGCGCGAGCGTCTTCTTCTCCGACCTCATCCGCGAAGTCGATTTGCCCGTGACGCTGGATTTCATGGCGCTTTCGAGCTATCGCAACTCCACCAAGTCCTCCGGCGTGGTCAATCTGGAGAAAGACCTGTCCGTGTCCATCAAGGGGCGCGACGTGCTGATTGTGGAGGACATTGTGGACAGCGGCAACACGCTGTTCTACCTCGGCAAGTATTTGATGGGCCGCGGCGCGTCCTCCATCCGCATTGCGACGCTGCTGGACAAGCCCGACCGCCGCAATCCCGAACACAACCTGACGGTGGATTACCACTGCTTCAAGATTCCGGATGAGTTCGTCGTCGGCTATGGGCTGGATTTTGCCGAGAAGTACCGCAATCTGCCGGATATCGGCGTGCTGGACAGCCGCGTGTACGGCGCGGCGCGCGAATAAATCAGCCGATTCTTCCCCAAATAAAGATAAAATTTTTGTAAAGATGGATTTTTCCGCACACGTCATTCGTCTATATGGGTATACGCCGCAACAGGCGGATGGCGCTGGAACGGAAGGAGGATGCTCGCATTGAAGAAGTCTCGCGGGATGTTCGGCTACGTCGCGGTTTTGCTGCTGATGGTGCTCACCATTTCGATGCTGTTCACCAACGGCTTTGGCAGCAATATCCGTGACCGCCGCATCACCTATCCCCAGCTGCTGACGATGATTGAGGAGGGGCAGGTTCGCTCCGTCGCCATCCGCGGCACGTCGCTGGTGGGCGTGACGACAACAACAACGGTCGCCGACGCGGATTTCCCTGACAAGAACTACGATTTTGAAACCACCATCGGCGCTGATTTCATCGTCACCGCGCGGCAAATGCAGGCGGCGAAGCTTGATAAGCCGCTGGACGAGGTGTCCGTCAAGGATTTGGCGTTCACCATCATCTATCGTCAGCCGCTGACCACCCCGTGGTGGTATGATTTGATTCCGCTGGCAATTTCGCTGGTGCTCTGCGGCGTGATGTTCTGGCTGATTATGCGCGCGCAGACCGGCGGCAACGGCAAGGTGATGAACTTCGGCAGAAGCCGGGCACGCATCCATGACCCGAACAAGAACAAGGTGACGTTCGCCGATGTTGCGGGCGCGGAGGAAGAGAAGGAAGAACTCAAGGAAATGGTGGACTTCCTGCGCAACCCCAAGGCGTACATTGACATGGGCGCGCGCATCCCCAAGGGCGTGCTGCTTATCGGCCCGCCCGGCACGGGCAAAACCCTGCTGGCAAAGGCGGTTGCGGGCGAGGCGGGCGTGCCGTTCTTCTCCATTTCCGGCTCTGACTTTGTGGAGATGTTCGTGGGCGTGGGCGCGAGCCGCGTCCGTGACCTGTTCGACCAAGCCAAGCGCGCTGCCCCGTCCATCATCTTTATTGATGAGATTGACGCGGTGGGTCGCCATCGCGGCGCGGGTCTGGGCGGCGGACACGACGAACGCGAGCAGACGCTGAACCAGCTGCTGGTCGAGATGGACGGCTTCGCAATCAACGAGGGCGTTATTGTCATGGCGGCGACGAACCGCCGCGATATTCTTGACCCCGCGCTGCTGCGTCCCGGCCGCTTTGACCGCACGATTCTCGTCAATTACCCCGATATGGCGGGGCGTGTTGCCATCCTGAAGGTGCACGCCAAGGGCAAGCCCCTCGCGGATGATGTGGATTTGGAGAATATCGCCAAGCGTGTGCCCTTCTCCACCGGCGCGGAGCTGGAAAACATCATGAACGAAGCCGCGATTCTGGCGGCGCGCGGGCGCTTGAAGGCCATCAATCAGCAGACGCTGGTGGAGGCAATTTCCCGCGTGCAGATGGGCCCGGAGAAGCGCAGCCACAAGGTGACGCAGCGCGACAAGCGCATGGTCGCCATCCACGAGGCGGGTCACGCTATCGTCGGGCACGTCCTGCCCAACTGCGACGAGGTGCACCTGATTACCATCGTCCCGCGCGGGCAGGCGGGCGGCTACACGCTGTCCCTGCCGACGGAAGAGGACGATTTGCAGACTTACAGCCAGCTGATGGACTTCGTGGCGATGGGGCTGGGCGGTCATGCCGCGGAGCAGCTTTATCTGGGCGAGTTCACCACCGGCGCAACGAGCGACCTGAAAAAGGCGACGGAGGTCTGCCGCCGCATGGTGACGCAGTTCGGCATGAGCGAAAAGCTGGGCCCGGTCTATCTTGACGGCGATCAGGAAGTGTTCGTCGGCATGGAGTTCGGGCAGAGCCGTGGGTACAGCGAAGAAATGGCGGCGCGCATCGACGCGGAAGTCAAGCGCCTGCTGGAGGAATGCTACCAGAAGGCGGTGGACGCCCTGAGCGCCAACCGCGACCGCATGGAGAAGCTGGTGGACGCGCTGCTCAAGTACGACACCATCAGCCGCCGCGAGTTCGTCACCCTGATGGAAACGGGCGCGCTGCCGGATATTCAGGATGCCGACACCCGCACCACGGGCGATGTGATGATGCAGGATATGGCGGACGAAAAGAAGGAAGAAAGTTCCGAAAAGTCCGCCGAAACGCCTGAAAAGAGCGCGAAAACGCCCGAAAAGACGGCAGATGCGCCCGAAAATCACCCGGATGCTCCCCATGAAGCCTGATTTGCACACCCACACCACTGCCTCCGACGGGCTGCTTACGCCCGCGGAGCTGGTGGCGCTGGCGGACAAGCACCGCGTGACGCTCCTTGCCGTGACCGACCATGACACGTTTGACGGCGCGGCGCAGCTGCTGGGAAAACCCACGCCGATGCCGATTCTGCAAGGCGTCGAATTGTCCCTGCGCGATATGCCCGGCCTGCACCTGCTCGGCTACGGGCGCGGGACGGATACGCCCCTGCACCGCAAGGTTCGGGCGCTGTCCCAAATGCGGCTCGGACGCGCGCGGCAGATGGTGGAGAAGCTGAACGCGCTGGGCTATCCGCTGGATTACGACGAAATCGCACGCGAAGCCAAGGGCAGCGTCGGTCGGCCGCATATCGCCCGCGCGATGGTCAGCCACGGCTATGTGGTGGACACGCGCGAGGCGTTTGACCGCTTTCTGGCGGATGGCGCAACGGCCTATGTGGCGGGGGAGCGCTTGAGCATGGCGGAGGCGCTGCCGCTGATGCGGGAAAGCGGCTTCGTGCCCGTTCTGGCGCACCCGATGGAGCTGGAGAAGACCGGCGCGCTGCTGCGCCACCTGCTCGGCGTTTGGCAGGAGCAGGGCTTGCGGGGCGTTGAGGTTTACCACCCATCCGCCGGACGCGCCACGCCCCTGCTGGATTTGACCGCGCGGCGTATGGGCTTTCTGGTCACCGGCGGCAGTGACTTCCATGGCGATGGCGACCGCCACGGCATGGTCGGCTGCACCGCGCCGATGTGGGCGAGGGCGGCAGATGATGTGGAGAAATTGCTGCAAGCAGTGGAAGCTGCTGAAATCATGTGATATAAGATGAAGAAATACCGAATTGCCATCAGAAAGGGGTGCTGAGACCATGTCCGAATTCAACGACAACAAGCAGCCGCGCCGCCGCCGCACGCAGCTGAACGCGGCGCAGTATGCCGGGCAGCAGACGCTGGACAACAGCATCCCCCTTATCCGCACGGAAGACGCGCCCATCCAGCCGACAAATCCGCCGCGCCGGAATCCGCAGCCGCCCCTGGTGCAGCAGAGCGCCAATCCGCCCATGCAGCCGATGAGCGCGGCTCAGCCGATGGGCGCGGCTCAGCCGATGGGTGCGGCTCAGCCGATGCGCCCGCAGGGGATGAATCAGCCGGGGCAGGGGAGCCAATATGCGCAAAGCGGGCAAACGCACGGCTTCCGCGGCGTGCAGGGGACGCCCATGCAGCCGCAGCAGGGCTGGAACAACGGCGTGCAGCCGCTCGATGCGGCGCACCAATTGGAGCAGTTCTCGTGGGGGCAGAATCCGACAAGCATGAATACCGGGCGCAATCAGCCGATTCGCGGCGGGCAGATGATGCCGAATCAGCCGATGAATCCGCAGCGCCCGCAGAATCCGCCGTATCCGCAGCAGAATTATGGCGGATGGCAGCAGCAGCCGATGTATCCGGCGAATTTTCCGCAGTATCCGGCGAACGGCAATGGCGGAAGCGGCGGCAATGGCGGCGGCAATCATCCGCCGGCGGGGCTGGGGGGCTTCAATCCGGAGCATCGCGAGCCGAAGAACGAGCCTGTCCGCCGCAAGCCGTCGGGGCAAAAGCTGCTCAAGCGCATCCTGTTCTGCGCGTGCGCGGTGGCGGTAATTTGCGGGCTGGTCGCGGCGGGCGGCGCCATCAGCAATGCCATCCAGGAGCAGAACGAGCGGGAAGCACTGGTCGCGTCGGTGACGGCGTATGACGACAAGTACGTCCCGAACGTGTATGTGGATGGCATCCACCTCGGCGGCATGACCCGCGCGGAGGCGGAAGAGGCGGTCACGGCGCACGCGAATCAGCAGCGCGACGCGTGGAAGGTGCGCCTGATGTACGCCGGTCAGCTGGTGAGGGAAATCACGAGCGCCGACCTGAACATGACCGTCGATGTGCAGGAAGCCCTCGACGCGGCGTGGCAGCCGGGGCACACAGAAGGCGGCATTGACGCGCGCAAAGCCACGATGGACGCGCTGGCGGAAAATCCCTACGAAGGCTATTCCGCCACGCCCAGCGGCGACAATGTGGTGATTGACAACATCCTGCTCAGCATCGCGCAGCAGGCGTACATTCAGCCGGTGGATGCGCATATTATCTTCGATTACAACAATTTCAACAATCCGCTGACGATTCAGCCGGAGACCGTCGGGCGCTATATGGACACGACCGAGGCGAAAAATCAGGTGTACCAGATGATGTCGTCCTTGGTCAGCGGCGAGGTGGAGCTGACGACGCGCGAGCTTCAGCCGACCACGACCAAAGCCATGCTGGAGCCGCAGATTCAGCTGCGCGCGACGGCGTACACCCCGATTTCGACCACCAGCACGGAGAACCGCAACCTGAACATTCAGGTGGCGTTCGAGCGCATCAACGGCAAGATGCTTGCAGCGGGCGAAACGTTCTCCTTCAATACGGTTGTGGGCAAGCGCACGAAGGCAAACGGCTTCTATGAAGCGATTGAGTACGCGTATGGCGATCAGCGCATGGGCTACGGCGGCGGCGTGTGTCAGGCGAGCACGACGATGTACCTCGCGGCGGCGAAGGCGAACATGACGATTCTCAAGCGCGAGCCGCACTCCGACGCGGTGGGCTACACTGACTACGGCAAGGACGCGACGGTATCCGACAACCGCATTGACTTCAAGTTCCGCAACGACACGAACAGCACGATTTTCATCGTTGCGACGGTGATGAAGGACAGCCGCTACGACAAGTCGCACAAGGTGTGCGTGGTGTCGATTTACGGCGAGAGCCTCGGCAAGGGCGTGAAGTACGAGCTGGAAACGGTGACGGTGCAGACCCTGCCCGCCCCGACTGAGCCGGAATACCGCAAGGACACGAACCACACCTACGCCACCTATGTTGACCAAGAGTACACCTACCGCAAGGCAACCGACGGCTGTGTGGTGGAAAGCTACCTGGTGAAGTATGTGGGCGGCGCGGAAACCGAGCGCAAGCTGATGTACACCGACACCTACAAGGCAAAGAGCGAAATCATCTACGTCGGCACGGTGGAGCGGACGGAAGAGGGGCAGTAACCAGAGGCTTTGCCTCTGGACTCCAGCAGGGGCGCTGCCCCTGCACCCTGCAAGGGAGTTCCTCCCTTGACCCTTTCGCGCGATTGAGTTGGCGACTTTTTCAGGCTGCTTCCGCGTGTTAATTGGGGGAAACCCAAGGGCGAATGAAACGGGATGAAATCCCTACGCTTGACCCTTTTGCGCGATTGCGTTGGCGACTTTTTCATGCTGCTTCCGCGTGCTGATACGGCTTCATCCGCCGAAAAGGGGGATGAGGTCGTTTTTTTCTCCAAAACTTTGTGAAAGAAAATACAACTTGTGAAAAAACCCCCTTTTCTATTTCGGCAGAATGTGCTATAATAGGTTCGGTGGAAACCCTACATTATTGCATCAGGAGGGAAAATCCAATGGCGCTTGTTACGACGAAGGAAATGTTCAAGAAGGCGTATGACGGCGGCTATGCGGTCGGCGCTTTCAACGTCAACAACATGGAAATCATTCAGGGCATCACCGAGGCGGCGGGTGAGCTGAAGGCTCCCGTCATCCTGCAGGTGTCCAAGGGCGCGCGCGCGTATGCCAATCACACCTATCTGGTGAAGCTGGTGGAAGCGGCGGTTATCGAGAACCCCGATATCCCGATTGCGCTGCACCTTGACCACGGCGACAGCTTTGAGCTGTGCAAGAGCTGCATCGACGGCGGCTTCACGTCCGTCATGATTGACGCTTCCTCCAAGTCCTTTGAGGACAATATCGCCCTGACCCGCAAGGTCGTCGAGTATGCCCATGACCACGGCGTGGTCGTCGAGGCGGAACTCGGCACGCTCGCCGGCGTCGAAGACGACGTGAAGGTGGAGCATGGTCAGGAAATGTACACCCATCCGGAAGAAGTCGAAGAGTTTGTGACCCGCACGGGCTGCGACTCGCTGGCGATTGCCATCGGCACGTCCCACGGCGCGTACAAGTTCAAGCCCGGTCAGAAGCCCCAGCTGCACTTCGAGGTGCTGGAAGAATGCTCCAAGCGTCTGCCCGGCTTCCCGATCGTCCTGCACGGCGCTTCTTCTGTCCCGCAGGAGTTCGTGAAGGAAATCAACCAGTTCGGCGGCAATATGCCCGACGCAATTGGCATTCCGGAAGAGCAGCTGGCGAAGGCGGCGAAGATGGCGGTCTGCAAGATCAACATCGACTCCGACATTCGTCTGGCGATGACCGCGAGCATCCGCAAGTACTTTGCGGAACATCCGGATCACTTTGACCCCCGTCAGTACCTGAAGCCTGCCCGCGCTGCGGTGAAGGCGATGGTCGCCCACAAGATTGTGGATGTGCTGGGCTGCGCTGGCAAGGCGTAATCAAGGCACAAAAAGGCTCTGTCGTGAATGCGGCAGGGCTTTTTGGTTATGGGAATACCGAGCAATTGTGGTTCATCACGGAATCTTGGGGGAAGAGCAGCTTGGGGGCGCGTCTGCG
>UMHM01070561.1_pt1 | contig 29272 bp, 29 predicted proteins | sample 1965501 | NCBI WGS metagenome assembly UMHM01 (sample SAMEA4836095, study PRJEB28245) | human gut metagenome | biome: gut microbiome; material: fecal sample | place: Denmark | collected 2008
TCAAACTTGATAGTTAATTATACAAAAATATGTTAAATTCACGACACGAAGGGTACTTCGTCAGGGACGCCGGGCGAAACCTGGTCATCTGCCCGCAGGGCGAGACGCTGCGGCCGAAGTCCTTGAAGAGAAACGGAGACATCAGGTACTGCAACAAGCTGGCTTGCAGGCGCTGCAAGTCAAAGTGCACCACGTCCAAGTTCAAGGAGGCGGACTTCTCGAAGGACTGTCTGATCAAGAAAGTCGGAGGGATGAAAGAAGACGACAGGCGCGGAGACAACGCCCCGCAATCGAAGTTGGTGACAGAAAAGAGAGCGGTCGCCCGGTTCAAGCTCCACATGGACGAGAGGAAGATGGACAACCGCAAATGCCTTTCGGAACATCCGTTCGGAACCATCAAGCGGACAATCGGCGAGGGCTTCTTCCTGCTGCGCAGGATGTTCAAGACAGAGGGCGAGATGGCCCTGTACTGCCTTGCGTACAACATGCGGAGGGCAATGAATATGCGGACGATGGGCGAGCTGGTGGCCGGGATGGCAGAATGATGGTGCGGAAGCCCCGCTCGCGGGCCAGATGACACTGCCGGACGGACTCAACCCGCCGAGAATCGAGAATTTGGAAGCCACAACAATATTCACGACAACCCTCCAGATATTGCAATGTCAGGAACTTTAAAAGCGACTTTTAAGACAGTCTGGGGGAGGCCAGGCACGGCAGGATGGGCTAGAGGTGCGTGCATGGCAGGAAGATGTGGCCGTGGTTCGTAAGAGGAGCAGGACATTGAAGTTGAAGATAAGTTATAATATTCATAAAGCTAAAATTTGATTATGATGGAAAATGATGCTATGATTATGGAGCAGGGCGATGGACAACCTGCGGGAGAAGGGACGGCCGAAAATGGCTCAGCCAACTTCGAGATGGATCTTTATACGCTTCAGTTCAGGTGGATTCCTTCGCTGATTGATGCTGTGGTGAAGAGGAGCTTGCCTTGTCAGGCATTGGTGGACGTACCATGGTGGGAGAATTGTCTGAAAAAACAGGGGATGACTAAGGCTGATTTCTCGTTTGAGGAGATCAAGGCTGAAATAAAGAAGATCTCAGAGGGAAAAGGGCGGATATGCCTGACATTCCCCTATCCGAAACGCGCTCCGCTTGCTAAATATGCTGTCATTGACTTGTTGGCATCGGGGCGGATTAACTATTACACATCGGAAATGTCCCTCGATGACACATGGGTGCTTGGATCGCAGGATGTTCACAGGCACAGCTACATCCGTCAGGTGCCTGATTGCCAGACGATGGCGGATTTTGAGAGGGAGGTTGATCGACCTTGTGATGTTGATCGACCTTACGAGTGCCCCACTCCTGAAAGAGCGCGAGTTGTATGGAGATGCGTCTGATTTGGCTATGATGAATCGAATTCCGATCACATTCGATTTCACATCGGAAACTTTAGACTGGTGGAGACAAAGCGTAACGTTCACGCCTGATGAGTATGAATCTGTCTTAAGCAGGGATATGGAATCATAATGACAGCTGTTCGAGCGATCTACCTTTACAAACCACGGACACAGGGAATGGCAGCAGAGATGCGTACATGGCATGTAGGTGTGGCTGACCCTCATTTACGAGAAGGGGGTCGGGCACGGCAGAATGGGCTACAGAGGTGCGCATGGAAGAGTGATATGGCCGTGGTTTGCAACCGGTCTTGAGGGGCAAAGGAATGAATCCCACGGAAGTACGGTTACATTATGCGTGATGGGACATTAATTAGTGAGATAGTCATCTTTCATTCTATATTCAGAAAACTATTCACCTCAATTCTTCGGGGTAGTGTTTCATCGAGTGTGTCCGGGGCCGGTCTTCTTCAGGCATAACATAACGTCGCCGATTCATATAGAGACAAGCACCGAGGTTTGCAAAAAGAAGACATAGCGAACATTGGCTTCGCCATACCTCCATATCTTTGTCTTGTAATTAAACAAATGATAATTATGAAGATATTCGGATTACCAGGAACATCGTTTTCGCCAAGAAGGGCGATTGGGGTGGATGTACTGAAAAGGACTGTCGCCAAGAAAACTGGAGTTCCCTTGACCAAGTCGGGAGCGGAGAGGAAGATCGGAAGAACTATCATCAAGGCTGTCGGCAAATTATTCGAAAAATAGAGATGTTGACCGGTTACTTTCCGCAGAAACCGACATTAATGGGTGTAAGAAGCAAAAACACTAATGTAAGGATATGCTAAGGAATCATAAAATAAACGAGAAGCGGCTCAGGAGGATTCATTCGATCTGGGCTGACGTGGCAAGAATATACGTCAAGGCGGGCAAGGAGGCCATCCTTGCCAGAGGAGTCACATCCAAATCCACCACGGCGGCCCGCAAGGCGGTGATATTCAAAGGCGAGATGGACTTCATCTCTCGGTGCATCCTTGACCGGAAGAACATTGAGACCGGAGGGCAGTTGTTTGGGTATTGGACAGAGAACGGGACTCCGGTGATTCTCTATGCCATCGGACCGGGACCACGGGCGAATCATCAGGTGACATTCTTCAATCAGGATGTTGACTATCTGGTGAAAGTCGGGAATATTCTTCGGAATCGCTATGGGCTGCACCACATCGGAGAGTGGCACTCGCATCATCAGCTCGGGCTGGCGAAACCAAGCGGACACGACTCGGACAATATGACAAGTGTTATCAAACGGCGCGACCTCGGGGAGTTCCTCCTCTGCATCGGGAACTGCGACAACTTTTCGTCTTCACTGAACGCCTTCCTCTGCGATTCATCTGAATGCCGAAGCATAGCGTGGGACTACGTGATGGCAGACTGTCCTCTCCGGCATGTCATCGACAATGATCTGGGCAGACTTATCAGTAAGCCGCTGACAGTCCAAGCACGCCATAAAGACCTTATACTCAATCAATAGCAATGAATATGAACAAAGAAAGATTTCTGGCGGAGAATCAGGTTCTGGCATCGAAAGTCCCGTCAAGCGCCTACCGCTTTATTGGCATAGGCACATCCTCTCCATACTTAAGAATAGCGGCACGAACAAACAATGGACACATCTACACTCTGCACTTTGACCTGAGAGGGTTTCCCGAATCCTCCCCGAAAGTGTTTGTCACAAAGATGCTCAAGGACAAATCCTGTAATGACATGAGCGGTGCAAGCGGTTCAATGCACACCCTGTGCAGCGAACACGGCTGGACACGGATCTGCCACTACGGACAGACTGCCTGGACACCTTACGTTTCTCTTTTCAAGGTGTACGTGAAATGCTGCCTGTGGCTGAATATGTACGAGCAGCATCTCCTGACAGGAATGCCGATAGAGTTCTATCTTAACCATCAGCTATAAGGAACTCAAGTTTCGCATTTGCGAAACACCACTCTTCTTCACTGCTTGCAGTGAAAGCAAGTCCCTCCCCCGAGGGGAGGGATTTAGGGAGGGGGTAACGTGAATTGATGAGGGTGGGCAATCACCTTCGAACGTGAGATAATGTACTTTACAGCAGGTAATTGCCTACTTGCGAAAGTTGAATAAGTAACAATTCAAACCAACATATAATATGATTTCAAAACAAGGACTTTCTGATCTTGCGGCGGATGTCCGCGACATCAATTACGGCAACTCTATCAAAGAGTTGGTATTCAATCCCGAAACAGGCGATTTCGAAGCCTGCACACGAGGAACTTCACACGGTTCAGGTGAGATTGTGACCGAGATGACAGAGGGAGGTTTCGCTGCTGAAATGGCAGCGGGCTCCCCTTCCTTCAGAGTCATTCTGGATGCGCAAGATATTGAAGCATTGAAAGACGAACCGGCTATCGTGGAAGGACGAGCTTACGAATGGGAAGGAGAGGATGTTGTTCAGATCAGGACAACGCCCCTGAGGCATTCGTTCGGGAAAGAGTGCAAAGCCTATTTTGTGAGGCATGGAGAGGATATTCCTGAATATTCAAAATATGTGGTAACAGTAAAAGGAGGCAGCGCCGATGTTTACAAAAGGGAAGAGGATGGAAATCTCGAACCTATTCCTTCTGAATTCATTCCGTCACGTGAGGAATTATATTCAAGAAGCAAAGGGATCCTTGAGGTTGACATATTGAGAGAAAAACGAGTCCTAATTGTGGGTTTGGGGAGTTTCGGCAGCCATATCGCAGTGGAACTGGCAAAGGCCGGAGTCGGAAGTTTCGCGCTTATGGACTTTGACCGGGTTGAGCTTCACAATCTGGCAAGGCACATCGCGACAGTCAATGACATCGGACGACTGAAGACGGACGTGGTCGAGGATGCCATCAAAGGAAAGAATCCGTATGCGGCAGTCGATAAATACTCTATTGACTTGAATGACGACCTCGTATTGTTAGGCAAAGAAGTTCGCAAAGCGGATATTGTCGTATGTGCCACCGATAACAACAGAAGCAGGTTTTTGCTGTCCGGAATATTGAAAGAGGAAGGCAAAGTAGGGATATTCGGACGTGCCATAACACGTGCTGAAGGCGGAGACGTGTTCCGCTACCGTCCGGGAGGTTCGTGCTACAGTTGCCTGATCGGAAAGGGATTCTCAAACGAAGAGGAGATAAGCGACCTGCAAGCCGCGAGGCGTGAAGGGAGGATTCCGGCATACGTCTCTCAGGAGGATGCTGAGGCAATGGTTCAGGTAGGACTGTCCTCAGACATTCTTCCGATCTGCAATCTGATGGTTAAACTGGTCCTTGTCGAACTCTCCAAAGGGAAGGATTCGGGAATATCCTCGCTTGAAGACGAGCTGACCTACGACTATTACATTTGGGCCAATCGCCGTGACAGACACTATGCGAATTGGAAGCCGTTTCAGGCTGCCGGTCAAGGGCCGACAATCCTCAAATGGTACGGAGTACGTGTGGAGAAAGATCCGGATTGTCCGTTATGTGGAGAAAGGATTAATATTGAAGCCGGAGAAGACAGGATTGAAGGCTTGGAAGGCATTGAACCTGAGCTCTGATGATTTATGGCATATCGATACAACGAGAAAACCGGAGAGTTCGAGGACTTAGGGAATGGCCGGAGAAAAAGAGATGCCGATAACAAACCTACGGTTGAAACAAAGAAAGATAACAGCGGTTGGGTCTTGGCTGTCGTGATCATCTTTGCGATCAACTTTTTGGCTCAATTGCTCACAGCACTTCAGCAAGGATAAGATAGAACATATTACTAATCAACATCAAATTATGTCGCCAAATTTAAAGTACATTTTCTCAGCCTTGATTCCAGCTTTGGGATGGGGCTACTGGCTTTGGGAGGAAGATCGCGCAGTCGCGAAGAAGTGCGGCAAGATCGGCACCATAGCTTTTGCTGTCGGTTTTCTGTTCAGTATGTGCACCGGGCTCATCGAAGGCTAAGCACGGCGGTCTCTTCCTGTTTACAAACCACGGACACAGGATACGGCAACAGAGGTGCGTACAGGGCATGTCGGTGTGGCTGACCCTCATTTACGAGAAGGGGGTCGGGCACGGCAAGATGGGTTACAGAGGTGTCTATGGCAGGGTGGCGTGCCCGTGGTTTGCAAGCGGTCTTGAGGGGCAAAGAAATGAATTCTACGGAAGTGCGGTTACATTATGCGAGATGGGACATTAATGAGTGATAAGGATAATGAATATAAAGGCGTTAGTATATGGTAATCACGTTTGGCATAGTGGCGATCATCGCTATCGTGTTCATTCTGCTTTATATGAAAGAGAATGAGAAATGCGAGAATCTGAAATACGACAACGAGAAATTGAAAAAAGACGCTGCACAAGCAGGTATTGTAAGTGCGGCGGCCTGTGAATATGACAGCCGTAGATTGGACAGGGATCTGATTATGGAGGCGATACGGTACAATGGGTTTGTAGCGGGGGCCGAGGACAATTGGATTTTCTTCAAGAAGCATGGAGATACGTACGGAATTGTCACCGAGAGGCTGCCGATGTTCATAATTATGAGGCATTACGACTTGGACAAGAAGGAATGGAATATGGAGCTATTACGTCAGGCGGCACACAAGGTTTCTGATGAGATCATTATGGCTAAAGTGCTGCTCACTGGCGAAGATGAGAATGGAATCTCCTTTCAGATCACCTCCTTTGAGGATAATTATGACCATCTGAAAGACTTTCTCTGCCAGTACTTAAGCATAATCGATGAGTCTTATGCTCGCTTATTCGACACTTACAACGAACTTGAAAACCAGAAAAGCGAGATGACTCTGATAAACCAAGGGCAGTCTTTGAATATGACGGGGTCAAAAAAGGTCGTGTCTTAGGAAACCTCAGGAGAAGATGATGGATGCTCTAGATAATTTTACAAACCACGGGCACAGGATATGGCGGCAGAGGCGCGTGTAGGGCATATTCGTGTATCCGACACCGCATCTGGAAATGGGGTCGGGCACGGCAGGTTGGGCTACAGAGGTGTGTACGGCAGTGTGATGTGTCCGTGGTTTGTAAAAGGGAGAAAATCCGCACTGGATTATCCGATGGCAAAAGTTCCGCGTCCGGCAATGCACAACAATCAATGCGGTTCGATACACAGAAAGGCGGGCTGGTGTACCAAAGAGCCTTCGGATGGCATTTGGTACCGGAAACGCGGACGTGATTGGAGAACAACATAACAGTGAGGCGCGCAGTCTCTCAACAAAGGTTTTCTGTACAAAATCAACGTATTCTGTACGAAATGAGATTCACTGTCATTTCATACAGCATTGTTGGGGTTTGTAAAACTGATTTTGAGGGGTGGCCGGGATTGCGGAACTTTGTGGTGTCGGGATTAAGGGGAATGATAATCAGAATTGCAGCCGAGTTTACCTTTTGGAGAAAGGGACATTAATGGACAAAGAACAAAAACAACAACGGATATGAAAGGAATCATCAGAATTTTGATTGTGGCGCTGGCGGTGGCCGGGGCGGATGTGAACGGCTGGATGGCGATGGCACAGGAAAAGCAAATCTCAGGAATGGGACAAGGGGCTCAAAAGACTCCCGACCATAATGACATCCTCCGATCTTGCAAGGAGTTACGAAGGAGTGGTGAGCTCAAAAAGGCTGTGGATGAGGGGATACGTTACATCGCGGCCGGAGGGGAAGACAGCCTGGCTGTGGTTATGGATGTGCTGACAACGGATGTGGAATATTCAGAAGCGATGCTTCGAGGCAAAATTTCGGGGGATCCTGGGAATATCATTCTATGGCGGGCAATACTCTCGCTCTTCTATAGCCAAACCGAGAATTACAGGATGGCGCTTAAAGAGACTCTGAAGATGAAATGGATGCTGAACGGAACCGGGGCGTTGGCTGAATATATAGGCGGGTATTATTACAAGCTTGGAATGCCTGAGGATGCCGTGGCCGAACTGGAGGAAGCTGATGACTCGGTGATTCAGAATGATCCCGGATACTACCATTGCGTCTTGGGGCTGTGCCACCAGCTTGCAGGCCACTATGCGGCTGCGGCTTCTGAATATTCCAAAGCAATCGATGCCGGCTATACAGCAGAGCCCAGCATCTTCATAAGGGCAGGCGTGTGCCATGAGCATCTTGGAGATTATTCCAAGGCTATGGATCTTTACAATCAGGTAGTATGTCAAGACACCCCATCGGCATATCTTTGCCGTGGCAGGATCTACTTGGAGCAGGGGCACAAGGATCTTGCAGACGCTGATTTCAGGGCCGTGGTCGAAAAAGACACAGTTTTGACTGAGGGTAACGACAGACAGTTCGCATTATATTTCCTCGGGAGAAACGAGGAGGCGCTGGACTGGCAGAAAGCACTGGACACAAGGTTTCCTGACAGCAAAGAGGTCGATTTCAGCAGGGCTTGTCTCTATTCTTTATTGAACCGGCCAGAAGACGCTGTCGCAGCAATGGAGGCAGCATTCAAGCACGGGTTGGTATATTTTAACCTAATAGATAATAATGAATATCTTGACGCGGTCAGTAATATTCCCGAGTTCAAATCATTGGTAGAGAAATACCGCACCAAACACAATACTTTCATAGAAAGCATCCGCAAGGAAATCCGCTCCGAGTGCTCCGGAGGAGACACTGGGCCCGCATTATGCGATTCATAGCCGGCAAGGCAATCGAACTTCATAGGAGATGTACGCTCTCCAGAAAGTTCCAGTCGCCCGGTAAAAGGAACGCTTGCAGTCCACGAAGTTTCGGAGCAATCACCCACATCGGCGGGAGACTGATGATAAAAGCATTGACACATTCGAATGGTATTTGGTACACAAAAAAGGGCTTTTACGGCACAAACTATATTCATACAATGAAAAAGATTATATTCCTTTTAATTTGTTGTTGTGTCAGTTTTAACGTTAACGCACAATGGTATAAAAAATATCTTTCAGGTGATGAATCGAAAAGAATTCCATCTGAATGGAGTTTCATCTATGATGCCGGAGACAAATCCATTGTTCTCTCAGAATCAGGGATGTTGATGATAGTTTTAAATGAACGACAATTCTTTTTAACAAAGAACGATGGAGCGGTTCCTGTTTCAGTCGAGATGCTCAAAAATGGGGCTTTAATAAAGAATGGGAATTTTGCTTTTGCCATACTTACAGACAAGCACGCATGTGGATCAGAGGGCTTTAAAGAGTACTTGGATTCAATTAGAAATGGAGCTATAATCCGAATTGCCGCTCCTATATATAATGATTTTGATTTTGACGTGACTACCACCAAGATGTGCGAAAGGGTGATTCAACATCAGTTTAGTTCAACGGAAGAAAAGGCAAAGGTTGTGTGCGACACGGTTCCGCGGAAGCCGCCAAAGAGAATGGTCGAGAGGCCGAGGCTGCTAAGTCGTGTCGGAGAGCTGGGGTTCAAGTACAATGATTTGTTTGGAAGAATTGATTGTTGGGAAGACAGGCATAAAGACATTGCGCCGGATTTGCCTCCGCTTAAAGGGATGAAATACAGGACTTTCACGACACGTCTTCCCAAAGCCCGAAATTTTTCGAGGGACATCCTTGCGGTCAAAAGCCCTAAAAAGGACACTCTGCTGACTTGGGCTGCGAATATGATAGCCAAGAGATATGGTGTCACCATTCCGTCCGACAAGAAGTTCAAGTCTTCTGGTGAGATTGCAGATTTTGTCATGGATAACAAAATTGCTTCTTACCGACGAATTGAAAATGAATTAACTGTGGAAGATTGGGTTCCCAATGAACAGGAAGGTGCATTGGTAGCCGATGTGTGGCATTCCGGGGATCTCTACACCTTCTTCTATTCGTCTTGGATTGACTCTGGCTTCCATCTCAGCATGACAGAATCTTGGTTTACGATAAACGCTGCCACGGGCAAGGAATATACCCTGTTCGATTTCATCGACAAGCGGGACGAGGCGGCGTTGATTGACCTCATTGCGAAATATCTATGGAATCATCAAGACCGTTGGATAGACAAATATCCAGACCAGTTTTCAGAACATCCTGAATGGTTGCTGGATTGTAGCGGAGCTGCCCTGACCAAGAACGGCCTGATTGCCTATTATCACGCCCCGCAAATCGGCTGCTACGCCGACGGTCAGTTCAATGCCGTCATCCCCTACGAAGAACTCAAATCCCTTCCGCACGGGTTGCTGATGGATATTCAGTGAGATCTACAGCTTTGGGGCAAGAGAAATGGAATAATCGACAAAAATGCGCTTAACCACCTTGGAAAAGCGGACAACGGTACGATTAAGCGAAAGATTGACAACAGGATAGAAAGCGATATGGTCTTCTGCAACGACAACGTTTCCGTGAAAGGTGTATATGCTGATGTTTCTCAAAAACGTGCATATTGACAAGGATGTCATCTACAAACTGGATCTGCAGGGAATCTCGTAATGAGCCCAGGGAATAAGAGGCTACGCCGACAGTGTGAAAGGCATCGACTTCCAGGTGAGCGAATCTGATCGCATCTGGAACACAAACTCAATCTCTGTCAAGAGGATACGGTTTTAGGTGCGCAAGGTTTCTCACACCTGGAAGTCCAAGGAGCCAATAGAACGTTCTGGATCGAAACTGCGGTACAGGAAACGCGCTTCTGGTGTACCAGACAAGGGTAAGACATCAAATGCGGAGCTGGAGGAGAGAACCGTATGCGACCTGGCGGGCATATTCATCAAGCGGACATATTCCGCAGGACTGCTTATGGACATCCGATGAACCAATTTTGCTGCCACCGCATATATTCCTTTATTTTTATTTATATTTGCGGTAATTATTACCGCTATGGCGACAAAAATTAAAAGAATATTAAGTTCAGTCCCACAAGACTCTCTGTTCTTCTCCTCTTGGCTTGCAGAACAAGGCATAGACAGAAAAGAACAGACGCTGTATGTCCGGAGCGGGTGGCTGGAGAGAATCGCGAAAGGGGTCTATAAACTCGAAGGGAACAGTCCGTCGCTTTATGGTGCAGTCGCATCGTATGACAGCCAGCTCGGTAAGAGATGCTATGTCGGAGCTTCATCGGCATTGGATCTGCGCGGCTACTCACATTTTGTGGCGATGGGCAAGCCACAAGGTTACATCTTCACTCCATCGGACCAGAGACTCCAGAGTTGGTTTCTGAAGTCAGACTGGGATATGACCATAAAGTATTTCACGACATCTATATTCAACGGAGACACAGGACTTGAGGAATATGAATACCGTGGCCATAAACTTCTCATATCCAGTCCGGAGCGGGCTTTTATGGAATGTCTCCATCTGGCACCCTCCAACTACTCGCTGATGGACATCTACTATGTAATGGAAATGTTGACCACATTAAGGCCTAAACTTGTTCAGCAGCTCCTTGAGAAATGTTCCTCCATCAAGGTAAAAAGGCTTTTCCTGTATATGGCAGAGAAAGCTGGTCATCAGTGGTTCAAGGCCCTTGACTCATCAAAAATAGACCTTGGTAAAGGAGACCGTCTGATAATTCCGGGCGGCAAATATGTAGGTAAATACAGAATAATAATTCCTTCAGAACTGATTGACTATGAATAACGAATACGCAAAGAAAGTGGAGATTCTCCTGAGGATGATTCCGATAGTGACAGAGGAAGGTGTTTTTGCGGTCCACGGCGGCTCGGCAATCAACCTGTTTGTCCGTAATCTTCCAAGATACTCAGTAGATATAGATCTGACATATATTCCGTTGGAAGACAGAATATCAAGCCTTGTCCACATCACAGAACATTTGAGAGCTATCGCAGGTAAGGCGAAGAAGGCTTTCCGTGGAATACACATTATCGAAAAACCTGAAATCAGTAAACTTATCTGCGAATACCAAGGGCGCCAAATAAAGATAGAGGTCAATCAGACCAAACGTGGCGTTGTCGGTGGCGATGTACTGCGCAAGCCTGTCTGCGAAAAAGCGCAAGACGAGTTCGGACTATATTGCGAAACAGACATTGTTCCGATGACATTGCTCTATGGCGGCAAGATAGCGGCGGCATTATCCCGTCAACATCCGCGCGACTTATTTGATGTGAAGTTTATGGAATATCCTATAGCCAACACACGAGAAGGCCATTTACCACATATTAGATATGAGCAACCGTACATTTTCCTTATGCGTTAAGGCAGGATGCTTTTAGGTTTCGACTGTTTACTTTCTTACAGACTAAAGATTACGAATATGTGTACGGATTTATAAGAGTTTATTACAATGAACTTAAAGATTACAAACAAATTCAGTTGGCGAAACCTAAAGACAGTGGTGCTTGTTCTGACACTGTGCGGAACGATGACTCCGTGCAGTGGACAGAAGGAATTCCGGAAAGATGAGTTTCTGCGGAACTGCGGGTTTTCGGTGGAGGGGAACAAACTTTCTGACCAGGAGGAATATGACATCATCTACTCTGGCGTTTACAGAGGCGAGAAAACCCAGAGGCTTTATGAGCTGTTCAACCAAACGCGGGACTATGAGACCAATCTGGAGATTTGCAGGAAACTGAGTCTTGGATTATCAATGAGAAATTTCACCGGCAGCAGAGGCACAGACTCACTGCTGATTGATAATTTCTTCGCCAGAGCGATTGAAAGAACCGAAGATAAGGGCGTACTGGTGAGACTTATGCTGGGTTACGCGAACGACAAGACTTACAGCGAGCAAGGAGCCATCGGAGAAGAGTGCCTGAAGCCGGAATGTTTTGTCAATGACTCCTTGAAAAACATCGCCTTGGAATATGCGATCGAAGGCAACTGGGAGAAGGAGGAACCCGACCTGAAAAGGTTGTGCGAGCTCTGGAAAGACAAAATGGCAACCACAACCAGAGCGTTCGGGAAAGACAGCCGACAAGCATACGATTCTCTTCTCGGTTATGCCCAGATCACCCAATATGCCAATGAGGCCGATACCGTTGCCGTGGACTCACTGATCCGCTACCATCTGGAGGAATGCGTAACCTACAAGGAAGACGGGATCTCCGACATCTACGTTGACCCTTTGTATATGAGATACATAACCTGCCTAAAAACCCACAACATCAGCTATGCCGTTGATATTCTGAAGATTCTTGCCGAATCAACATTCCAACAGAAAGAGGACCAGTACTCATACGAATGGAAGGCCGAAGCTAAACTTGTGGTCATATACGAGACAGCCAGATTATTCTATGCGATCAAAGATCCGGAATGTTCAAAATGGATCAAGGAGGCGATGGATCAAAGCCTCGCCTACCTGTCACCGACGGGAGGTTTCACCCAGCTGAAGGACTACATCAAGCCTGATTTTAATTTCTTGCAATCGGTCGTGAATCTGATGCCGCTCGCCTACAACTCATCCTCGGTGAAAGAGGCCTACAACACGGCTCTGTTCATCAAGGGGACGTCCTCTCTGATCACGTCAACCCTCATAAAGACAATCAAGGAGTCCGGTGTTCCAGAGCTTGTGGAATATGTGGATTCATTGAGACTGAACTACAACCCGCATCCTTTCCGTTCCCTTCCAATCGAAGCATTCAACAATCCGGAGGTCCAGGCTTCCCTCGAAAGAGAGCAAAACTTCAGCGACCTGCTGAACGAGACGGTCTCAAAGATTCCATCGGACGAATTATGGAAGAACTGCAACGTGACATGCGATGATGTCTATCAAAGCTTCAAGGCAGGAGAGACAGCGGTGGAGATAGTGCGTCCGCTAACCTTCGTCAACGAGGAGGAATGCTACTATGCGCTGATCCTGAACCACGGCGATCCGGAGCCGAAGAAAGTCAGGCTTTGCCCTTGCGACAAGGTGAATGAATATATTCACCAACGGAATCCATACTATGGCAAGTCCCACGAGCTGTATGACTTGCTGGTTGCCCCGATGGTGCCTTTCATCAAAGGGAAGGAGGTCTATTACTCCCCTGCCGGACTTTTAAGCATTGTGAATATCTCCGCGCTCAGCGACGGCAAAGGCCGCATCGTGGCGGACCGCTGGAATATTCACAACTGTTCCTCCACAAAGTCATTGTGCGACCGCGACAGCAAGCCGCTTGAGTCCATCGTGCTGTTCGGGGCGATGTCTTATGATAAAAATGATGTCACACCTCATTTCTCCGAGCAAGGAGAGGTTCTGAGGGACGTGGAACGGGAGGGTTTCGGCTACCTCAAGGCCACGCTCGGCGAGGTGCTCGTCATCAACTCTCTTGCAGAGGCGAAAGGCATCCGGTCATCGTATTACACCGGTGAGGCGGGGACAGAGAAGGCGTTCCGTGCCCTTACCGGAAAGGATGTCTCCATAATCCATCTTGCGACTCACGGGTTCTATTACAACTCTGAGCGTGCCAAGCAGGGAGATTTCGCGTTGAAAGGTGATTCTGGAATGGCCTTGAACAGATGCGGGATTGTCTTCTCGGACTGTATGGAGGCCTGGAAAAACGGAATCGACCCTTACGATGACGACAACGGCATAATGCTGGGATCCGAGATTGCCAGTATGGATTTTACAGGCACCGACCTTGTTGTCCTGTCAGCCTGCAACACCGGCATAGGCGACATCACCAACGAAGGCATCTCCGGATTGCAGCAGGCTTTCAAAAAGGCTGGAGTCAAGTCTCTGTTGATGAGCCTCAAACCGATAGACGATGAGGCCACCGAGGTGTTTATGACAGAGTTCTACAGGCATCTGTTCAATGGTCGCTCGAAAAAAGAATCGTTCGACCGGGCCGTCAAGCGCCTCAAATCCATCCCGAAATATTCAAAACCTGGCTATTGGGCATCGTACATATTGCTTGACTAAATAATGTCGTCGATGAATGCCTGGCTGCACCCTCGGGAAACGAAAAATGCGAGAAACGTTTCCCAAGAGTGCGGATTGCACTCTTGAGGAGCAAAAGAGGTCGAAAATGTTGCCGAAGGGATTCAGAGCAAGCCTAAAGTGCATAGTTCTGTTTCTTTCCATCCAGACTCACGGTTCTTCTCTTCTGGGCTTGTAGAACAAAGTGGCGACAGAAAAGAGCAGACTCTGTATGTCCGGAGCGGGTGGCTGGAGAGAATCGCGAACGGTGTCTATAAACTCGAAAGAGCAGTCCATCGCTTTTTGGAATACGGAAAAAGAAGCATCTCCCCAGACCGCATCACCATCCAGTAAATGCCAACTAATTATCAATGAATACATAAGAACTATGCCTTTGGTTGAACCCTCCCAAAGAAGTTCGCTTATTTCCCTGAATATAAAAACATTACACACCACTCTTTGAATATCAGCCAGTGGCAGCCAAGCAATTAGCTATCAACCAATCAGGCATATTCCTATAGCGGAATCAAGCCAAAGACAACACATTATACCACTCATTCACAGAGCGATGCGCATCACGTCACATTTTAGAGAAGATGTGTACGAAACCACATTAGGAAGGTGTGTGGTACACCAAGAGGTCCGGTACGAAATTATCTTGCGATGACAGTCGGCACACAGGAAGGGCGGTCTGTATACGGACTGTATGTGGGAATGCATTCATCAAACGCATCATTACGAGTAACCTGAGGGTTAGCGGACATATTCAAGCAAGCATATTCATTAGAAATTGCGGCGAGCGTTTCGTACGGTATTCTTTGATTTCGTACATTTGTCGGGAGGGAGTTGGTGATTATTTGGAAATAATCTGTACATTCGTGGGCGAAAGATCTGGAATTGATGGGGAAATATCTTGTCATAGAGACTACGGCCAGCCTTCTGCGGATTCCTTTGGAGAGCCTTGTGTATGTCAAGGCGGAGGGAAACTACAGTCGGATATTCACTGTCCTTGACGTGGTGAAAGGCAGCAAGGGCACGTTGGTGACGTACAAGCTGGGGTGGATCCACAACAGTTTGTCCGATGTGATCGGCGATGTCGAGAGCAAGACTATCGTCAGGGCGGGAAAAAGCCACATCATCAATCTGGATTTTGTCTCTGAGATCAACATCTCACAACAGACGTTGGCCTTGTCAGACTGCGACAGGTTCAATGTGGTGCTTTCCGACGGGCTGTCAAGAGAAGTGCTGAAAGCCTTGAAGTCCGCTCTTGGCAATGACAACAACGACTAAACGAAGACTCAAATGAACAGACAGGACTACGATAATGTACGAGACGACGAAGTCATCTTCATAGGAGGTGACAAAGGTCGGAACACCAGCGGAAACAAGCCTCCCAGGCGGCCAAAGTGGCTGATCCCTGCCATCACGTTGGCTGTGCTGGCCGCAGTGGCCTTGATCGTGGTCTGCGGGAGAGGCGAAAAGGCCGTGAGCGACGAGCAGACGGGACTGTTCGAGGAAAGCGTGGAGTCGAAAAGCGATTCTTTGATGACCGTCGCCACGGAAGACCCGGACTCCTGCGGGACGGCATATTCAGAGAAAATAGACACCACGGTCGCGGGCGGCGTCCCGCTGACTTTGTACATCCCGCACTGCGCCGTTCCGGAACTCTCAGTCGGCGCGCCCGAAGCGGACAAGAGTGAATATGTCCTCGCGGCCCAGGCTGCGGACATCCGCGCGGACAACCGCGAGATTCTCGGATCCTTTGTGCTCAAAGGAGAAGTGCTGGCTCAAGGAATATCCAAGAAGGGCTATTGCGCCATCATCGACGGCCGGATCACAATCGGAGTCGCCGAAAACACGGACCTTTTCGACAAGGCCGTCGAGACGGAAGGCTACTTTTTCAGGCAATATCCTCTCGTGGACAACGGCTCGCCAGTTGATAACAATCTGAAGAGTTCCACTGTCCGCAAGGCGCTTTGCTCGAAGGCCGGCGAGATATTCATAGCAGTCTCCCGCGAAGAGATGACGATGCAGGATTTCGCCGCCGCTCTCGCCGCATTCGAAGTGGACAACGCGATCTACCTCGTCGGAAGCGCCTCGTCCTACGGCTGGTATATTCCTAAGGAAGAGGAAATTGTGGAATTCGGCATCAACGTGCACCGCCGTTCCTACCGGAACGAGTCCTACATCCGCTGGCGGAAGGCGGAATAACCCGGCAATTATAGCCCAAAGGCAGCCGTTCAAATGAACCGGGCGGGGACATCGGTCGCTTCGACAGGCTCAGCGACCATGAAAAACGCATTTTCTGTTCATATTTAAAAGAGAATCGGAAGATTCCCTTCGGTTTTGCAATGAATATTGGGAAAATATTCATAAATTTATAGCGACATATTAAAAACACATAACCACTATGGCAAAGATTATAGAATGCGTGCCCAATTTCAGTGAAGGGCGAGACAAAAATGTTATTGATCAGATCGTTAAGGCCATCGCTTCGGCCAAGGTGACGGTCAACGGCAACGAGGAGGGCGTCAAGGTGCTCGACGTGGATCCGGGCGAGGCGACCAACAGGACTGTCGTGACCTTCGTGGGCAGCCCCGAAGCTGTGCTGGAGGCGGCTTTCCAAGGAGTCAAGTGTTCCGGCGAGGTGATCGACATGAGGCATCACCACGGGGCGCACCCTCGGTCGGGGGCGTGCGATGTGCTGCCGCTCGTACCGGTCGCGGAGACGACTTTGGAAGAGTGCGCGGAACTGGCCCGCGGGCTGGCGAAGAGGATCTACGACGAGCTCGGCATCCCTTGCTACTGCTACGAGGCGGCGGCGTTCAAGCCGGAAAGGAAGAACCTCGCGGTCTGCAGGGCCGGGGAATATGAAGCCCTGCCGGAGAAGATCGCCGATCCTGCCAAGGCACCGGACTTCGGGCCTAAGGAATATAACGAGACAGTGGCGAAGAGCGGGGCTATCAATGTGGGAGCCAGAGACTTCCTTGTGGCCGTCAACTATAATCTCAACACGACCTCAACCCGCCGCGCGATGGCGATCGCGTTCGATGTGCGTGAGAAAGGACGCAAGATGCGCGAGGGCGGAAGCCTGACCGGAAAGGTCCTCAAGGACGAGAACGGCAAGGACCGCTGGCAGCCGGGAACCCTCAAGGGGTGCAAGGCAATTGGTTGGTACATTGATGAATATGGCATCGCTCAGGTCTCGATGAACATCACCGACATCAAGACGACACCTCTGCACGTGGCCTACGAGGAAGTCTCCAGAGCCGCCGCCGCCAGAGGACTCAGGGTCACCGGAGCCGAGATCGTCGGACTGGTACCGAAGCGTGTGCTGATGGAGGCCGGAAAGTTCTACCTTGAGAAGCAGGAGCGCTCGCTCGGAATCTCGGACGAAGAAATAATGAAGATAGCAGTCAAGTCGATGAGCCTTGACGACCTCAAGCCGTTCAACCCGCACGAGAAGGTCATTGAATATCTTATGGAGGATCCTGAGCAACTCGCCGTCAAGGAGAGGCTCATCAGAATGACGCTAAAGGGATTCGCCGAGGAGACGGCATCCGAGTCCCCTGCCCCGGGCGGCGGATCGATCTCCGCCTATATGGGAGCCCTAGGAGCGGCCCTCGGCACAATGGTCGCAAATCTTTCAGCCCACAAGAGAGGCTGGGATGACCGCTGGAAGGAGTTCTCCGACTGGGCCGAGAAGGGACACGCCGTAATGCGGGAGTTGGTAAGCCTCGTCGATGAGGACACCGCGGCGTTCGACAAGATTATGGCCGCGTTCGGGCTTCCTAAGGGAACGGATGAGGAGAAAGCTGCACGTTCTGAGGCAATCGAAAAGGCCACTCTATACGCCACACAGGTGCCTCTGCGCACGATGAAAGCCTCGTTCAAGGCCTTCGAGATCACAAGGGCGATGGCCGAGACTGGAAATCCGAACTCAGTTTCAGATGCCGGTGTCGGAGCGTTGGCGGCACGAAGCGCGGTGCTCGGAGCGCAGCTCAATGTCAAGATCAACGCGGCTTCCCTTGGCGACAAGGCCAAGGCCGCCAAGCTGGTCGCCGAGGCCGATGAGATCGCGGCGAAGGCAGTTGTGGAAGAGAAGGAGATTCTGGACATCGTAAACTCGAAGATCAATGGATAAGTTTAAGGAAGAGATACTTGCGGGCATCCCGCAGGACAGGCTCCCGGAACCGAAGCCTTATGACAAGACGATCAACCACGCCCCTAAGCGCAAGGACATCCTCACAGCCGAAGAGAAAGTGCTGGCGCTGAAGAACGCGCTGAGATATTTCCCGGCCAAGTTCCACGCCGAACTGGCACCGGAGTTCGCCAAGGAACTCAAGGACTACGGACGCATCTACATGTACCGCTTCCGCCCGTCCTACGACATGTACGCCAGACCGATCGATGAATATCCTTGCCGGAGCCGCCAGGCCGCGGCCATCATGGCGATGATCCAGAACAACCTGGATCCGAGGGTGGCGCAGCATCCGCACGAGCTGATCATCTACGGAGGCAACGGAGCAATATTCCAGAACTGGGCGCAGTACCGGCTGACGATGAAGTACTTGGCCGAGATGACCGATGAGCAGACACTCTCGATGTACTCCGGCCATCCGATGGGACTCTTCCCGAGCCACAAGGACGCGCCGAGAGTCGTTGTGACCAACGGAATGGTCATCCCGAACTATTCGAAGCAGGATGACTGGGAGAGATTCAACGCCCTTGGAGTGTCACAGTACGGCCAGATGACCGCCGGATCGTATATGTACATCGGTCCCCAGGGGATCGTGCACGGAACGACAATCACGGTGATGAACGCGGCACGCAAGCAACTGAAAGCCAGAGGCATCGCAGGGACGAGGGAGAATATGAAGGGAATGCTATTCGTGACAGCCGGCCTGGGCGGAATGTCGGGAGCGCAGCCTAAGGCCGGAAACATCGCCGGGGTCGTGAGCGTCACAGCCGAGATCAATCCGCTCGCCGCCCGCAAGCGTTACGACCAAGGCTGGGTCGATGAGCTGCACGAGAATCTGGACGAACTCATCCCGCGCGTCCGAAAGGCGATGGAGAACAAGGAGACCGTCTCGCTGGCCTATGTGGGCAACGTCGTGGATCTCTGGGAGAGACTCGCGGCCGAGAATATTCCTGTGGACCTCGGTTCGGACCAGACATCGCTCCACAATCCGTGGGCCGGAGGCTACTATCCTGTCGGACAGACATTTGAGGAGTCCGTCAAGATGATGGCCGAGGAGCCGGAGAGATTCCGTGAGGCGGTACGCGCGTCGTTGAGGAGGCACGTCGCCGCCATCAACGAGCTGGCAGCCAAGGGAATGTACTTTTTTGACTACGGCAACGCCTTCCTGCTGGAATCCTCAAGGGCCGGAGCGGACATATTAAAGGCAGACGGCACCTTCCGCTATCCGTCTTACGTCCAGGACATTATGGGGCCGCTCTACTTCGACTACGGTTTCGGCCCGTTCCGCTGGGTCTGCATGAGCGAGAGGCCGGAAGACCTCGCCAAGTCCGACGAGATAGCCGTGAATATTCTTAAAAAGGAATTGGAAACGGCTCCGGAAGAGATTCAGGGACAGCTGAACGACAATATTCATTGGATAGAGGAAGCCGGCAGGAACCATTTGGTGGTCGGTTCGCAGGCCCGCATCCTCTACGCCGACTGCGAGGGCAGGACCAAGATCGCCCTGGCCTTCAACGAGGCCATCCGCAAGGGTGAGATTTCAGCGCCGATCGTGCTTGGCCGCGACCATCACGACGTTTCCGGCACAGACTCCCCGTTCCGCGAGACATCCAACATCTACGACGGATCCCGGTTCACCGCCGACATGGCCATCCAGAACGTCATCGGTGACGGTTTCCGGGGAGCCACCTGGGTTTCCATCCACAACGGAGGCGGAGTCGGCTGGGGTGAGGTCATCAACGGAGGCTTCGGCATGGTGATCGACGGATCGGCTGATTCGGACAGGCACATCACCCGGATGCTGTTCTGGGACGTGAACAACGGAATAGCCCGCCGCAGCTGGGCGCGCAACGAAGGCGCGGAACACGCCATAATGAGGGAAATGGAACGCACACCGGAACTTACGGTGACAGTTGCGAACCACACAGACGAAAACATTGTCAGAAAAGCGATTGAGGAACTATGACACACATCATCTCACACGAACATCTGAGCCTTGGAAGGCTTAAGGAGATAATTGAGAACCACGAGAGGGTCGAACTCGGCCCGGAGGCCGTGGCGGCCATCGAGAAATGCCGTAAGTACCTGGACAGCAAGATGGAGGACATCGGTCGCCCGGTCTATGGAGTCACCACCGGATTCGGTTCCCTGTGCAACGTGACCATCCCTGCCGACCAGCTCTCGCAGCTCCAGCACAATCTGGTGATGTCGCACGCCTGCGGAACCGGCGAGACTGTACGCCCGCAGATCGTGAGGCTGATGCTCCTGCTTAAGGCCCAGTCCCTTTCCTACGGTCATTCCGGAGCGCAGCTGATCACTGTCCAGAGGCTTCTGGACATGTTCAACAACGACATCCTCCCGGTAGTCTACCAGCAGGGATCCCTCGGTGCTTCCGGCGACCTCGCTCCCCTCGCCCACCTCAGCCTACCACTGATCGGTCTCGGAGAGGTTCTCTACAAGGGTAAGGTCAGACCAAGCAAGGAGGTCTGGGACGAGATGGGCTGGGAACCTATCAGCCTTCAGTCCAAGGAGGGTCTCGCTCTTCTGAACGGAACCCAGTTCATGAGCGCCCACGCCATCTGGTCGCTCATCCAGTGCCACAGGCTTTCCGAATGGGCCGACAGGATCGGCGCGATGTCCCTTGAGGCATATGACGGCCGCGTCGAACCGTTCCTGCCTCTGACCCACCTGCTTCGTCCGCACAAGGGACAGATCGACACCGCGGCCAGATTCATGACCCTGCTGGATGGCAGCGAACTGATAAGGAACCACAAGGAACATGTTCAGGATCCATATTCATTCCGCTGCATCCCTCAGGTACACGGCGCGGTCAAGGACAGCATCCGCTACGTGGAGTCGGTGATCGAGAACGAGATCAACAGCGCGACGGACAATCCGAACGTCTTCCCTGACGAGGACATGATCATCTCCGCCGGCAACTTCCACGGAGAGCCTATCGCCATCCCGATGGACGCCCTGGCGATCGCCATGTCCGAACTCGCAAACATCTCTGAAAGACGAATCTACAGATTGATTTCCGGTCAGCGAGGTCTGCCGAAATTCCTTGTCGCCACCCCTGGCCTCAACAGCGGATTTATGATCCCGCAGTACACGGCGGCCTCGATCGTGAGCCAGAACAAGGGACTCTGCTGGCCGGCGTCAGTGGACTCCATCCCATCCTCACAGGGTCAGGAGGATCACGTCAGCATGGGTTCCAACGCCGCGACAAAACTTGTGCGCGTCATCGACAACTGCGAGGAAGTGCTTGCCATAGAGCTGTTCAACGCCGCACAGGCGCTCGACTTCAGGCACCAGATCGCCGGCAACAAGTCCTCGGAGGCCATCGAGGGCATATTCAGTGACTACCGCAAGGTCGTGCCGTTCATCAGCGATGATGTCTATATGCACCCGCTCATCCAGAAATCTATCGAGTTCATAAGATGACCATAATCACCCACATCGGCGAACTGGTCGGAATCGTTCCTGAAGGCGTTCTGCGCAAGCAAGGCGCCGAGATGGACGAGGTCGGCTCCTTGCGGGACGCTTACCTCACGATCGAGGGCGAACGAATCTCTGGTTTCGGAAATATGTCCGAGTGCCCGGTGCCCGGCCCACAAGATGAAGTAATTGACGCAGAGGGCGGTATGGTGATACCGGCCTTCTGCGACTCCCACACCCACATCTGCTACGCCGGAACCCGCGAGCAGGAGTTCATCGACAAGATCAACGGCCTGAGCTACGAGGAGATAGCCGCCCGCGGAGGCGGGATCCTCAACTCCTCCGACCTGCTCCACCGCACGAGCGAAGAGGAATTATATTCACAGACAATGGCGCGCGTGAGGGAAATGATCGCCAAAGGAACCGGCGCGATCGAGATCAAGAGCGGCTACGGCCTCACCTTGGAGGACGAGCTGAAGATGCTTCGGGTAATCCGACGCGTCAAAAAGGACTCCCCCGCCACCATCAAGGCGACCTTCCTCGGGGCGCACGCCGTCGGCAGAGCCTTCAAAGGCCGGCAGAATGAATATGTCAACCTCGTCTGCGAGGAGATGATCCCCGCCGTCGCCGCCGAAGGGCTTGCTGAATATGTCGATGTGTTCTGCGACGAGGGATTCTTCACGGTCGCTGAAACGGATCGAATTCTTTCTGCCGGAGAGGCTTACGGTCTGATACCGAAAATCCACGCCAACGAGCTTGCCTGCTCCGGCGGCGTGCAGGTGGCCGTGAAGCATAACGCTCTTTCGGTCGATCACCTTGAGCGCACGACCGACGCTGAGATCGAGGCACTTAGAGACTCCCGCACGATGCCGACGATGCTCCCCGGCTCCTCATTCTTCCTCGGCATCCCCTACGGCAAGGCCAAGGAATATGTCAGCGCAGGTCTGGGCATAGCCCTAGCCTCAGACTACAATCCGGGATCCTCACCTTCCGGAGACATGCGTTTCGTGATGGCCTTAGGCTGCATCAGAATGCGCCTCACCCCGGCTCAGGCATTCAACGCCTGCACTCTCAACTCCGCCTACGCGATGGGCGTCGCTGAGGAACTCGGCTCTGTGACCGTCGGCAAACTAGCCAACCTAATCGTCACCAAGCCCGTCCCGTCCCTAGCCTTCATCCCGTACTGCCACCAGACCCCGTTCATCGCCAAGGTTCTCCTCCGAGGCACTCCTATCTGCTGATCGCAGGATCCTCGGCAACCTTCACCGACAACGACGGCGGCATTATAATGGTATAATGCCGCCGTCGTATGCCATTTTACCCTCGACTGGAGCGATATTGCCTGTTTCCGCTCCTCAGGCTATATCTTAAGTCACCCCTGTCCTTAAAAGTTCTAATCCCTTCTGAATGAATAGAGGATAGTGCCCTCGACCAGAGTCCCATTAGCCTTATCTAATAAAGAACATTCAGACCTGCACACAAAAGATCCATCACCAAAATCATAAATGTCAGCCTGTTTCATAGAGTGGACAATATATGCCACATCCATAGAGGTCTCCGGCGCAAGCTCAAAGGTTTCTGCCGAAAGCTTAGGATTCTCCCCTCCACCACGCCATTCCCCTTCTATGTCAATTCCTTGATAGCGAACAGAGGACAAGACATATTTACCCTCATTTTCAAGAGTAACATAATCCGGGATCACTATCTTGAAGAGCAGCTTATCATCATCACCCTGCGTTGAAACATCAGCCTTTCCCCAAGATTCAACGTAGCCGGGAATATTCTTGAACTCTTCCTTCAAATCACTTCTGCCTATGCCATCCTGATCCAAATCAACAATAGGCCCAGTCCAATAAATGTCTGTCAAAGAATATTCTCCACACAGCTTATCCTCAAGTCTTTCAAAATCAGTCAGGGCATCACGCTCATTCGAGCAGGACACCAGACTGATTCCAATAACAGACACTGTCAAGATAAACTTTAATACGGTCATATGGTTCATAACAATACATTTTTTTCCAACCGCAAAGTTCGGTAGAGATGTTGGTTATACAAAAAAAGTCTCACTTTTGATAGATATAGTTCCCTAATTCTAAGCAAGTTACATATCCGAAGAAATTCACCCCCCCTCATTCCATCCAAACTAAACAACTGGCCATCAACACCTTAGACCCATCAATAAACCCTAACCATTGTCATTATATATCTATGGGGCTTATAAGATTGCAAAACCAATTGTTTATCTGTTTGCTCCAAGATAAACCAATCACCTCCGACCAATCCATCGACAAAATGGATTATAGAGCCATCAATCCTGTATTTAAAATCAAGAGAATGACTCTCACCATTATCATCTTGATATATTTCCTGACCTTTACTCTCCGTTAAAAACTCCAGAACAGATGTAGAGGAGCCGACGACACGGTCATTATCATCAAACCAAGTTTTGGTAGCGTTCCATATAGTCTGATTAAAATTCAGATGTTGTTCTTCCACCTCGTGGCAGCTAAATAATATCATCAGCATCGCCACAAGCACAGTCAAGGTGTAAATGTTCTTAGTTAAAGATTTCATAACAATGATATAATATATTAATGATTAAGCATCTAAGACGATAATATGGTTATCATTCATAGTTCTCTGTACTCGTGAAAAATACAGCATAGTAGTTATGACCATTTTCGGTCACAATGTCCATTCGGTATGCGGTATCTGATCCTACTGGAATCAACATCCTTCCAGAAGAGCTGTTCCCAACATAGTCTTGGATTTCTCCTGTAGCCTGATTTTCAAGACACACTGTCACTATTCCTACATTAGACATAAATGACAACTCAAGGTTGTTCAAATAAGAATAATAACAGCACTCAACTTGAATCTTCGCAGGAACGTGATTACCTTTTGTATTCGGCTTCTTTATTTCTATGACCTCAATCGGTATGATGTCTTCCTTTTGCGAATACAACAACACATTGCTGACTGTCAGCAGTGCCAATAATAGTATAACCTTTCTCATAAAAAATGTATTATTTCCGGCTGCAAAGTTCGGGAGAAAGGTTGATAATGCAATGAAAAAAAGTTTTACTCAGCCCAAGTATAACATATTCATTATTAATAATTTGCCAAGCAGTTAGAATTCATTTTCTTACTTTTATCAATTAAATTATTAATTGCCAATACTTTAACTGGCAGCCCATAATTTATAGTAAATACAAACTGACTGACTATCAAACAATTACGCTTATTAAGATATTAATTCAGAGAAAAGTGCCTGATGTACGCTATCCAATCTTAAGATTTTATCTTTGATATTGTGCCGCTTTGTGTAAACCGTGCTAACATTATAGCCCATCATTCTGGCTATCGTCTTAGTGTCGAAACCGAGGATTAAGAAGGTAATAAAACGAAAATCTCTCTCGGTGGTATTAGGCATTTCGGCGCGTAATTTTGTCATTATGCCATCAAGATTATCATCAAGCATAGACTCAAGATCCTTTTGGTTCGGCTCATCCAATATCGCAAGAATCTTTTTAACCTCCGCATAAATCTGATCATCACTTTCTTTTGAGGATTTGCTGGACTCAAAATACCGACGGCACAGGTTATTCAATTGGGAATACTGCTGTTTGTTCACCTGAACAAATTTCGCCCTCAGCCCCATCAACACCTGTTCCTTTTCGGCCGCGCTGGAAAGTTTTTCCGACAATGTTTGTATATTCTTCTCAGCCAATTCATTCGCGGATTTCAGGGAATCTATGGAGCGCAAATGTTCAGCCTCACAAAGGAGTGACTCATTAAGCCTTTGGTTAACTTCATCATTGAGAGTGATCATTTCTTCCAGTCGATGTTGTAACTCTTTCCTGTGTTTCGAATGAATGGACAAGGCAAATATCATAGTAAACAAACCAATAAGGGCGATTATCCATTTCATTTGACGCTGGATTTTTCTATCCCTATCCAACAATAAAGACTTGTCCTCATAATAATCTGACTGTGCCAACGCCACTGATTGGCCAACCGTTTCCAAGACCTCAGAATTTCGATCGCTCAGAGACTGTTCAAGATATGTCAAAGCTGTTTTGTAGTCTGCGCGATGCTTTGATATCCTATACTTCCAGATTTTTAATATGGTCGAACTGCTGTCCACATTCTCCAACTGTCGGATCACATCGTTCGCAGTTCTATGATCTCCTATGATTTCAGAAGCATAGGCATAGACACAATAATCATCTATAGAAGGCATTACGCCAAATTTTCCTGTAGCCCTTTTAAAAAGATCAATAGATTTATGAGCATCAGAGTTTGGTTTGAAGATATTATTCCAAGCAAGGGTCAATAATTGCTCCGCATAAATGGATGTATCACGGATTGGTTGCGAGAAGAAAACAGAATAAAGGCTGTCGGCCTTCGCCCAGTCTTGAATGTTCGAATAAAGGCACGCCAAAGATCCGGTAGTATTCCACAGCCTAAAAGAGTCCTTAGCCTGAGCAAAATAATCATAAGCCTCTTTGCTATATGAGATACTCTCCGAATTATTATTGTTCCACAAATAGACATCAGAAATCGAGGAACTGATGATCCCTCTGAACACAAGATTGTCCGAACGGGATGAATATTCCTTCGCACGGATATAACTCGCTATTGCGGATTCCGGATCTCCTGTGTCATACTGCGCTGTCCCAAGATAAAAATACATCTTCATCTTATCATCATTGGAACCGTGGTTTTCATAGTAGCTCGCTGCCGGTTTGATGACACGCAAATCCTGGATTGTGAGGTGATTCCTGTCCAACGCCATAGTGTACAACAGCGAGTATCTCGCACGCTGCGACTTAGTCTTAAGAGCCAACGTGTCAATCGATTCCAACGCAGTTAAAGCGCTGTCTGGCCTTGTCCACATAACATCCTCGGCGGAATCCATAATCCGCTCGGCCTCCCTGTTCCCGCAGGACATCACCAATGCGGACATCAATAAAAACAAGGCTATATACAATTGTTTCATCTCGTTCATAGATTTGGTCCTGCAAACTTACATTTTTGCCGGATTTTTCGCAAAAGAAATGATCGGCCAATTCAAGGGTTGAGTCTCAATGCTTATGTATGGACATCGCAATCAGGAGTAAGCGGGGCTCCATTGGCCATTGTAAACAAAGAAAGTATCGGTAATTTTTGCAAAATTACCGAGTAAATTTTAGGATGTCATATACCTGTTGACTATCTTCCTCCGTATCACACCAACTTCCAGGTGCGCAAGCATATTCGCACCTAAAAGAGCAATTCTCTGGTTATCAAGCCGCTAAAGTTCCAGATGCGAGTGTTTTTTCACACCTGGAGGTCAGGGGCACCAACAGAAGGCTCTCGTGCGCAGATAGGCCTAGATTGCTCACGAGAGTCCCCTAATCAACGCTCTCGTGAGCAAAATGCCGCTTTCCGCTCACGAGGCACACACAGTCCTTCTCCACGGGCTTCAGGATGAAAGCCATCTGGCTGTTTGCGGCAAGAAGTCAATACTTCTATGGCAGAAGGTACGCGCGAAGACGCACGAAAGTTGAGGAGACTACGTGATGTAGTCCATCAAGGCGGCGACATATTCGGAGAATGCGGAGATTCCAGCTTCTGTGACACGGCATGTCGTGCATGGCTTCTTGCCTTTGAATCCCTTTTCCACCGCTATGTAGCCCGCCTCGCTCAGTTTGTCAAGTTGGACACTAAGGTTGCCGGCCGTCGCTCCCGTCTGTTTACGGATGTAGACGAAATCCGCTTCGTCCTCCACCAGACTGTCTGAAAAGTCCTTGCAAGACTGAAATTGTTCGTATCCTCATACACGACCTAAAACGAATTCTTGATTCTCGCGAAGGAATGTTTAACTTTTAAGACAGCCTCCCCCCCCACACACACGAGAATCGACATCACGGCAAGCCTCAGCTCCGAGTGCAGAAGCGGGTTGAGTTTTTTGAACATCGACTATTTCCTTAAGCATTTCACACACACTCCCGTAAGCGCCAGGATCACTCCAGCTAAGACAAAAAGCAAGATTTGGCTGCAATCACCGGAGAGTTTCACTGCCGCTATGACACCAAGGACACCGGTGAGAAATCCGGCGATGACAATCGGCAGGTTTTTGAGGATCATCCCCGAGATGCTCTCCGCAAAGCCGAAAAGGAGGATAATGACCAAGGTCAGGTTCATCGGGGCAAACAGCAACGCACAGAGACTGACTGTCACGGCAAACGCTCCGAACGCTCCCCATGTCCAGCCAAGGAGATTGCTGATCAGATTTGACGGGACACATTCTGCGTCCTTGTCCAGTACCACAGCGAGCGGATACCCTATAGCTGGCATGGCGAACCACAGTAAATTCCAGACCGGATTGCCGCTTGACCTCCAAAGGAAGTACACGGCAAGGGCGATCAGCGTGAGAATAGCGCCCCAAAGAATGAAATGACTTCCCGATCTTTTCGTAATGACCAGACGGCTGTCGCGTAAGGTCTCATTAATGAGTTTGAGGCTTTGTTCCGCACTCATTTGTGAACTCTGTTCCATAATTTTGATTTTCTTATTGATTTATAATTCGTTGGAGCCATCTGACGCTGCGCATACGCCATAAGCTCTTTGCAAATATAAATAAGTTTATAACATAAACCAAATTAATTTAGTAAAATGTAAAAAATAACCTGCATCACTTTAAATTTGCAATACATTGATGTTCAAGGGTGATTCTATGTATTCAATTTTACCGATTGATGCAACTTATTTTTTCAACATTACTTAACAAACTCACTGTTTGTAATTTTCAGCATCAATAAGAAAAATAGAAGCAGTTTTGACTTGTTTATCTGGAAATTAAGAACAAGCTCTTTTCCAAGGACGAGACGATCCCGGAAAAGTACAGCCACAGAGAAGTCTTGTTGGACGTTCATCCACGGAATGGCCGGTTCGGTGGACAGAACGGCTTTGTCAGGGAACTCATCCACGGAATGGCCGGTTCGATGGACGGAATGGGGCTGGTAGGCTACCTTAGCGAGAATCTACCAAACACTCCATGACACGCCACTGGTACAGGAAAGGCTCTTCTGGTGTACTAACCAAGGTTAGGATGCCAAGTTCGGCACCGGAGAGGAAACCGTGGCCAAACAATGGACAAAGTCAGGTCTCCCGTATGCTTGATCCAAACATATCCATTGAAGCCTTCTTGTTGCCGGACTACATTTTACAAAACGCTTTCAGCAACATAACATACCTATGCCCACAGAGGCCAGACATGGCTGAAAAACTCAAAGCCAAGCGTCCACCATTTTCACGGCAATGTGTCTCGCCGACGCTTCTATCCAACATTGGGATGAAGGCATTTCGTAAATCGTTTCGGAACTATGCAGTTTAGGCTTGCATCGAATGCCTTCGGTAAC
>UMHM01059542.1_pt1 | contig 29041 bp, 20 predicted proteins | sample 1965501 | NCBI WGS metagenome assembly UMHM01 (sample SAMEA4836095, study PRJEB28245) | human gut metagenome | biome: gut microbiome; material: fecal sample | place: Denmark | collected 2008
CCAACTGCATAGTTTGCAATAATCCCTTTATCGCCCCTAGTTTGCGCTAGGGGTGATTTTTTTGCCCGCGAGGACAGCGCTCGCGCTTGACAATCCCGCGAAAGTGTGATATAAGGGTAATCCCATATTTACAAAGGCGGAAATTCTATGTACCGCTCAAGTAAAGCACAATGTGAGGTTACCGCTTTACAAGCTGCAGCCCTTTTGCCGGCAAGTATTCAGAAAAAGTCCATTTGTTCGCCGTTCATATAAGCGCAGACGTTTTTGAGCGCGGCGAAAGATATGCCTTTCTCGATTTCACGCTTAACGAAAGCCATAATTGAAAATCCGCCGCTCCAGCACAGCACGGCGCTGAATTTATCGCACGATATTTCGTATTCAAAAAAGTCGTCGATTATACGAACATTTGCGTGAGAAAGCCTTGACGCCGCTTTCACAAACGAAATAACAGGGTCGGCGTCATTCGGGCAGCACCAGCTTTCAAAGGTTATGTAAAAAACTCCGTCAGCCCCGCGTGTAATGTTGAACAAAGCGCCCTCCTTTCGCCAAATTCGGCTAAAACCATTTTTGTAATAATTGTATAACTTTTGTCGGGTTTTGTCAAGCGGTTTTGCTTTAAGATTGAATTAGTTTCGCATATACCGCGTTTAACTGTAATTTAATCGGAAACCTCTTGACAAATCGGTAAAAATGTGATATAATTCTTAGGTAATGTCGCCGGTGTGTTGGAATTGGCAGACGAGGCGGACTCAAAATCCGTTGGGCTAATAACCCGTGCGGGTTCGACCCCCGCCACCGGCACCAACAGCGTTCCTGAGGACGGTTCTTTGAACTGTCCTCATCTGCTTTTTTGCGAAAAAATTCCTAAGGAAAATTTAGGAATGAAAAGCCGCGGCATACCAACCGCATAATATGCAATTTTCGCCCCTCCGCTTTCTGTCGGGGCGGTTTTTTTGTCTGATTTTTTAGCTGTTGAAAAACTATGGGAATTTGCCGATAAAAAATGATTTTTAAAAAATGGCTTTAGATTAATTTGGCGAAATTAACAAAAATACGCTATTTTGTCTAAATTTGTTGACAAAACCTTGTTCATAATGTATAATTGAAATATACTTGTTAACATTTTTTGACATAAGAGGTCAATATGGAGAATTTTCTTGCTCACATCAGAAAAGATAACGGAAAAGAACAGACAATCGAAGAACACCTAAGCGAAACCGCATTTCTTGCAGAGGGTTTTGCCGACAATCCGTTTAAGCCGCTTGCGCGTTATACGGCGATTATTCACGATATCGGAAAGTTTCGCGATGGGTTTCAGAAGCGTATCCGCGGGCTTTCGGCTTCGCCTTGTGAACACGCCTGCGCCGCTGCTCAGGAAATACATTCTCACGCGTTTGACAGCAGGATGATGAGTTTTTTCGCTCCGCTCCTTGAATATTGCACTGCGGGTCATCACGCCGGTCTGCAAAACGGTATGCCTACTCCCGTTTCGCCGCAGGGGTCGCTTCGGGAAGCGTTGACGAGGCGCGTTGACGATATCGACAAGTACAAGCCGCTTTATGAGAAGTTTTGCACTCCGCCCGACGACAAACAGCTAATGCTTGTTTATGAAGCGCTTGAAAAGGGTATTGACAAATCCTCGCCCGACTCAAACCGTGAATTTATCGAACGGTACGCTTTTTTTACGCGTTACGTTTTTTCTTGTTTAACGGACGCGGATTTCCTCGACACGGAAAAATTCTGTTCGGGAGGGCTTGAACGCGGACTGAAAGGCGACTTTGCCGCGGCGCTTAAAAAGGTGTGCAAAAAGCTTGATGAAATGCCGAACGACACCGAGGTTTGCCGCGCTCGCCGCGAGCTTCAAAATCAGGCGTTTCGTTCACATTCCGACAATCGGATAAATATTCTCAATATGCCGACGGGAAGCGGAAAAACGCTTTGCAGTATACGGCTTGCGCTCGAAAGCGCCGTGAAAAACGGGAAAAAGCGTATTATTTACGTTATTCCGTACACCTCGATTATTGAACAAACCGCCGATACGTTTAATGAGCTTTTTGGCGATGTTCTGCCTGTTTTGCAGCATCACTCAAATTTTGATTATGACAATGTTTCGGTCAGCGAGGACGAGGCTGAATTTCTCGCGCGTACAACAGAGAATTGGGACGCGCCGCTTATCATCACAACAAACGTTCAATTTTTTCAGTCTATCTATCACAATCGTTCGTCAAAGCTTCGGAAACTTCACAATATTGCAGACAGCGTTATCATATTTGATGAGGTTCATATGATGCCGATTGAATATCTTCAGCCATGCTTGCGCGCGGTTGGTTATCTTGTGAATTATCTGCACTGCGAAGCGCTTTTTTTGTCCGCCACAATGCCCGATTTTTCCTCGATGCTGAAGAAATACGCGGCGGGCTGCGGTTTCTCAGAACTTATTTCCGATAAAAGCAGGTTTATGAGCTTCAGAAACTGCTCCTGCAAGGATATGGGGAAAATAAGCGAAGAAAGCTTGCTCTGTGACGCAGATTTATACGACAGTTCGCTGATTATTGTCAACAGCCGCAAGCGCGCTCGCGAACTATACAATAGCTGTACGCGGAAAAACCGCTTTTGTTTGTCGACTTATATGACGCCGAATGACCGAACTAAGGTATTTGAAAAGATACGTTCGCTTCTGCGAAACGAGCCTGTTACGGTTATCTCAACGTCGCTTATCGAGGCGGGAGTCGACCTTGATTTTGACGCGGTTTTTCGTGAGATTTCGGGACTTGACAGCGTTATTCAGTCTGCGGGCCGCTGCAACCGCGAGGGCAGAGCGGATACGGGATTTATGCACATTTTTGCTTTCGAGGACGACGTTCCGAGAGGTCTGAAAATGCGCGCAAACCTCACGAAAAGCCTGCTTTGCGAGTATGAGGATATTTTCTCGTCCGACTGTATCACGGATTATTACAAGCGGCTTTACGGAGCGCTTGAACAGAATGTTGACGGCGGCACGATTTATAGCGTTAATATGAAGCCGAATTGTATTCCTTTTCGCGATTATGCCGACAGCTTCAATCTGATTGACAGCGACTCGATAAACGTTATTATTCCGTGCAAAGAAAACGCGGCGCTCGTTAATAGTCTGGAGTTTGGTTCCGGAGCGCTCAGAAAGCTTTCGCGATATTCCGCGTCGCTTAATTATCACGAATTTACGGCGCTGCTTGAAACGGGAGTTATCGGCAAAAAGGGCTTTGGCTATGTGCTGAATATTCCCGAATATTATTCATCTGAAACGGGCTTTGACCCGAATTATAATATCAATACTGTTTGCTGAGAGGTGGTTTAATGAGCTATGGATTTAGGGTTATCGTGGACGGCGATTACGCTTGCTTCACAAGACCCGAAATGAAAGTCGAGCGCGTATCTTACGATGTTCCGACTCCGGGCGCGCTTGAGGGATTGCTGAAATGCGTCTACTGGAAGCCCTCGATACGTTACGTTATCGACAAAATAATTGTGTTTAACCCGATAAAATTCATCAATATCCGAAGAAACGAAGCTAAGGAAAAGGTGGATTATAAAAAGGTTAAATCGGCGATGAACGGAAATGGCGGCTCTCCGGAAATATTTATAAGCGCCGCAGATAAAACAATCAGCCAGCGCGCGGGAATGTTGCTGAAAGACGTGCGGTATGGGATTGAGTTTCACTTTGAGATGACGGGAATAAGAAGCGACCACGAAGATGAAAACGAGGAAAAGCACTATAATATCCTTATGAGAAGATTGAGGAAAGGTCAGTGTTTCCGTCAGCCGGTGCTTGGCTGCCGCGAGTTTTCGGTTAAAAGTCTGAAGCTTGTCGATGAGTTTCCGATGAGCGAGATTTCCGATGAGCTTAAAGGCGATATCGACCTTGGATTTATGCTTTACAGGCTGAATTTTAAGGACGGCGGTATCCCGCTTGACGAGGATTGGGAAAAGCGCGTTTTCTCCGACAGCGCAGAGCCGTCGTTTTACCGCCCGCGTCTTGTCGACGGAGTAATTGACGTTCAGAAATACAGGAGGGATACGCGATGCTGATAAGCGCCCTTTGCAATTATTACGACACGCTTGCGAAAAGCGGGAGGCTTGAAGAAAAGGGATTTACAAATCAGGACGTTTCTTATATGATTTATCTTAATCCCGACGGTTCGGTTGCCGATATTATTGATTATATTGATGAAATAACCGTTGAAACGAAAAAGGGGACGACTACTAAAAAGGTTAAGAAAAAGATAAGAGTTCCCGTTCACCCCGTTTCTACATCAGTCAAAGCATATTTGCTTGATTATCGAGGCGAGTACATTTTCGGCTATGAGAAAAAGAAGAAGGAAAACGAGATTTTCTTTCACAAGGAAAAGCGCGACGCTTGCGTTGAGAAAAATCTTGAATTTATCTCCGGAATTGACGCTCCCGTTGTAAACGCCTATCGTAATTTCTTGTTAAATTGGGAAAAACCCGAATCTATTGACGATACTTTTTACAAAAAAGTTGTGGGTTCAACGTGCTGTTTCGCGCTGAACGGTCACCCCGAGCTTCAGCTTCAGAACGACAGCGAAATCATAAAAAGATGTCGCGAGAATATCGCTGAAACAGATGTCGGTGATTGTGAAATCGGTATCTGCGCGATTACGGGCGAAGAACAGCCTATTGCTCGGCTTCACAACAAGATTCGCGGTATTCGCGGAGGTCAGGCGAGCGGCACAACCCTCGTCTGCTTCAACAACCCCTCGGACGAGTCTTATGGCAAAAGTCAGTCGGTTAACAGCAGCATTTCAGTTGCTGCCGCGGAAAAGTATGTCGACGCGCTGAATTATCTGCTTCGCGAGAACGCTCATCACACCTTAATCAACGACCTTACAATGGTTTATTGGGCTGATACCGAAAATTCCGAGGAGGACGGCGCTGCGTGCGATTTTTTCAGTTATTTCTGTTTAAGCGGAAAATCCGACCGCGCCGATACCGACAACAGGCTTTCGGCGATAATGTCGAAGCTTCGCACGGGAACGGTTTTGGCGGACGATTTGGCGGCTGACGGAATTGACCCGTCGGTGAATTTCTATGTTGCGGGATTAACGCCGAATACCTCGCGCGTAAGCGTGAAATTTGTGTACAGAAACTCTGTCGGAAAGCTTGTGGGGAATATTGCGGCTCATCAGCGCGACCTCTGGCACAGCGGACTTAATGAGAACACGCAGCTTACGGTGTGGACGCTTACAAACGAGCTTTTCTCGCCGAAAATATCGCCTTCCGAAAGAAAGCCGCCATATCCGCTTTACGCGGCGCTTATGGAGAGTATTCTCAACGGCTCGCGCTATCCGCGTACGCTGTTAAGCACGGTTGTTCAGCGCTGCAAGACCGACAGCGATGATGAAGAAAAGAAATTTTATTCAGTAAACAGCAGGAGAGTAGCGATAATAAAGGCGTGCTTGAACAGAAAAGCGCGTTTTATGAATAAACAGGAGGTAATTTCAATGGCACTTGACACGGAAAATAACAGCCAGGCTTATGTCTGCGGAAGAATTTTCGCTCTGCTTGAATATGCGCAGAAAAAGGCTGCAAATGGCGACTTAAACCGCACAATCAAGGACGCTTATTTTACATCGGCTTGCTCAAAACCGTCGACGGTTTTCCCGCGGCTTTTGCAGCTTGCACAGCATCATCTTGAAAAAGCGGATAACGGCGGTTATATCAACAAGCTGATTTCGGAAGCTATCGACAAGATTGAGGGGAAATTCCCGTCGACGCTTTCTCTTGACGAACAGGGCGAGTTTATTATCGGATATTATCAGCAGAACAAGAGCATTTACACAAAAGCCGAATGATTTAATATGAAAGGAAATTATTATGGAAGCTATTAAAAACAGATATGAGTTCGTTATGTTCTTCGACGTTGAGAACGGAAACCCAAACGGCGACCCGGACGCGGGAAATATGCCGAGAACCGACCCCGAAACCTCTTTCGGAATTGTAACCGATGTTTGCATTAAGCGCAAGATAAGGAATTATGTCGACGCCGTTAAGGAGGGCGTTGAGGGGTATAAGATTTTGATTAATCCCGAATGTTCGCTTAATACAAAGTTTACGGACGCATATAAAACGCTCGGTTTGGAAACGGGAAACAAGAAAACTAAGAGCGACAGCGATAAGGCGAAAGCAATGGAGTTTATCTGTGCGAATTATTTTGACGTAAGAACGTTCGGCGCGGTTATGAGCACGGGCGACGACCCCATAGGAATTGTCAGAGGACCTGTTCAGATTAATTTTGCACGCAGCATTGACGAGGTATCGGCGCAGGAAATTACCATAACCCGACAGGCTCGCACAACGGACCAACGTACCGAAACGGGAGATACCGAATTTGGCAAGAAAAACATAATTCCTTACGGTCTGTATCGCGCTGATGGATACATTTCGGCGATGCTCGCGAAAAAGACGGGCTTCTCGGACGACGACCTCGAGCTTCTTTGGAAAGCGATTATTAATATGTTCGAGTACGACAGAAGCGCGGCGCGCGGAAAAATGGCGCTTAGAAAGCTGTTTATATTCAAGCACTCGGACGCGCTCGGAAACTGCCCCGCGCATATTCTTCTGGAGAGCGTTAAGGCGGAAATGAAGCCCGAAAAGGATTGTCCGAGAAGCTTCAGCGACTATATTATAACCGTTGAGGAAAATCTTCCCGAGGGCGTTGAGCTTATCAAGAAGCTGTGACAATACCCGTAAATATCCGAGCAATTCAGCATTATATGTATTGTCCGCGCCGTTTCGGTCTGCTTGAAATCAACGAAGATTGGCAGGAAAACGCGCTTGTGGTTAAGGGAAATCTCGTCCACGAGCGCGTTCACGGCGGCGAACATTCGTTCTCGTCAAAAACGGTGAGAGCGGAAAGCTCGGTTCAGCTATATAACGACGAGCTTGACATTTTCGGAGTTGCGGACTGCGTGGAATTTCGCCCCGACAAAACTGCGGAATTTTCCGATAAGCTCGGAGGGAATTACAAAATTAGCCTTGTAGAATATAAGCCAACTCGCCCGAAAAACGGCGAGATAAGCCGTCCCGACGCAATACAGGTGTTTGCGCAGAAAATATGCGCCGACAGTATTTTCGGTGTGAAATGCGAGGGAGTGCTGTATTACGCGGACGTAAAGCACAGAGTTGTTCTGCCGTTTGAAGATGAGTATGACAGCTATTATGAGGAGCTTACAAGGCTGCTTTCGGAGATGCGCGCGGTGCTTGAGAGCAGGGTAATCCCAAATCGTCCCGCAAAGCAGAATTGCTCGGGGTGCTCGCTTGAAAGCGTTTGTATGCCGAAAAGACCGTCTTATTCCGTGAAAAAAGAAATTCTGAAACAGCTTAGGAGCGGCGAAGAATGAAAAAACTGCTGAATACGCTTTATATAACCGATGAAACGGCATATTTGTCGCTTGACGGAGAAAATATCGTCGTAAAGATGAGCGGCGATAAAACCGCGCGTTTTCCTCTCGTAAACCTTGAAAATATCGTGTGCTTTTCATATCTCGGCTGTTCGCCCGCGCTTATGGGAAAGTGCTGCGAGGACGGGGTAGGAATTTGCTTTTTGTCGCCGGAGGGAAGATTTCTCGCGAGAGTTCAGGGCAAGCCCCGCGGGAATGTGCTTTTGCGGACCGCACAGATAAAATTGTTTGCAGAGTATCAAAAGGAGCTTGTGCAAAATACTGTTGCGGCGAAGCTTGCGAACACGCGGTTTACGGTTCAGCGTTCGCTTCGCGACAGACCCGAAATCAACGCGGACGGCGCTTTGACTGCGCTTCTTGAAAAGCTGACAAAATCAGCGGAGTATGTGTATGAGCTTGATGAAAAAGACGAGATAATGGGCGTTGAGGGAAACTGCGCAAAGGCATATTTTGACGTGTTTGACCGAATGATTGTACAGCAGAAGGACGATTTTCGCCTTGTAATGCGCACGAAAAGACCGCCGCTTGACCGAACAAACGCGCTTTTGTCGTTTATGTACACAATTCTGACAAACGATTACGCTTCGGCGCTGGAAAGCGTGGGGCTTGACAGTTATGTCGGGTTTTATCACGAGCTACGTCCCGGAAGGTGTTCGCTTGCGTGTGATTTGGTTGAAGAAGCGCGTTGTATTGTTGAGCGGTTTGTGCTGACGGTGATTAATCTGAAGCAAATTACCGCAGATGATTTTGAAAAACAGGTGAGCGGCGCGGTTCTTTTATCAAAGGACGGCAGAAAGAAGCTTTTGACGCTTTGGCAGGAGAAAAAGCGAACGGATATAACGCACCCTTATCTTAAGCAGAAAATTAAGCTTGGTTTGCTTCCGTTTGTGCAGAGTAATTTGCTTGCGAAGTTTATTCGCGGTGAAATCGAGGAATATCCGTCATATTTGCAGAAGTAGGTGATAATATGATGACGCTTGTGAGCTATGACGTATCAACGGGCGATAAGATGGGCAGAACAAGGCTGCGGAAGGTTGCTAAAGCGTGTCTTGATTACGGACAGCGCGTGCAAAACTCGGTGTTTGAGATTGACGTGGACTACGGAACGTTTCTGAAGCTGAAAGATAAGTTGATTAAGCTGATTAATCCGGAGCAAGATAGTCTGAGGATATATTATCTTGGCAATAACTGGAAGAACAGAATTGAGCATATAGGCGCAAAAGAAACCTATGACCCGGAAGGCGCGCTGATTGTGTAACGCGAACCGCAAGCAATATAAAAATGCAGGTAGGTTCGCGTGAAAAAATTACAAAAAAAGCGTAAAAACAGGTATTTTCCGAGAAATCGGATAATATATTTTCCGCATCTTGTGTTGGCGTGACCCTTTTGTACAAATTATAGGGTCGCGCCCCGCAAGGGGCGTGTGAGTTGAAATACGAAACCCGTCGGAATATAACGCAGGATTTTCATGTCGCGCCCCGCAAGGGGCGTGTGAGTTGAAATCGTCCGCAACGAACGCGGCGAGTACACAAATTAGTCGCGCCCCGCAAGGGGCGTGTGAGTTGAAATGTGCGCCACGGTCTGAACCCCGAAATCGGCATAAGTCGCGCCCCGCAAGGGGCGTGTGAGTTGAAATCCGAGTTTCGGTTGCGCGTATGAAAATCGGTCAGGTCGCGCCCCGCAAGGGGCGTGTGAGTTGAAATTTTCCTTAGGCGGCGGTGCGTCCGCCGCCTACAAGTCGCGCCCCGCAAGGGGCGTGTGAGTTGAAATAGTTGTGCAAAACGCGTATCGCAGTTCGCCATATGTCGCGCCCCGCAAGGGGCGTGTGAGTTGAAATTTTTTTCATTCGGATAAAAAAATATGAATTTTGTCGTCGCGCCCCGCAAGGGGCGTGTGAGTTGAAATGCTATTCAGCTTATGCACCTTCCACGGGCGCTCTTGTCGCGCCCCGCAAGGGGCGTGTGAGTTGAAATGCGTAACCTCTAATCATATATCTTTTGCAGATTGTCGCGCCCCGCAAGGGGCGTGTGAGTTGAAATTGTTTCGTTCCCTCAAGGGCTTGATAAAAAGATGCAGGTCGCGCCCCGCAAGGGGCGTGTGAGTTGAAATTTTCATCAGGATAATTTGAATATATTCTGCAATCCGTCGCGCCCCGCAAGGGGCGTGTGAGTTGAAATGTCCTGAACCGGTACCTGTGCGTCATGCAGAGTTGTCGCGCCCCGCAAGGGGCGTGTGAGTTGAAATAGACAGAGCCTAAGAATACTGAAACACTTGATGCTGTCGCGCCCCGCAAGGGGCGTGTGAGTTGAAATACCAAAACCATTTGTTTGATTGTAAAAATTATGTCGCGCCCCGCAAGGGGCGTGTGAGTTGAAATTTGCGCGTCGTTCGTTCCTACAAAAAGCGAATTGTCGCGCCCCGCAAGGGGCGTGTGAGTTGAAATTATGTTATCTATGAGCTTGCCGGCATAATAAGTCTGTCGCGCCCCGCAAGGGGCGTGTGAGTTGAAATTAAAAAATGTTGTGCTATACGCACGGGAAGAGGTTGTCGCGCCCCGCAAGGGGCGTGTGAGTTGAAATATTACAAAGGTAGGCGATACCTGTGTAAACAATGGTCGCGCCCCGCAAGGGGCGTGTGAGTTGAAATTTTGGCAGCGGTTTTCTGTACTCTATCGTAGAAGTCGCGCCCCGCAAGGGGCGTGTGAGTTGAAATTATCACCCATTTTAGATAAAACAGAATACCTCAACGGTCGCGCCCCGCAAGGGGCGTGTGAGTTGAAATGATTATGACGGCACTTATTATTATTTGCCGTTTCGTCGCGCCCCGCAAGGGGCGTGTGAGTTGAAATTTTGATGTCGGTCGGTCTTTTTGGCGGTCTTTTCGTCGCGCCCCGCAAGGGGCGTGTGAGTTGAAATGTGGAAGTCTTACGACAACAACTCAGGATGAATATGTCGCGCCCCGCAAGGGGCGTGTGAGTTGAAATGAGATACTGTCAAATTTCCTACGGTGTTTCCTTCGTCGCGCCCCGCAAGGGGCGTGTGAGTTGAAATAAAATATTAGACAGTTATTCCGCTATCTATGAAGTCGCGCCCCGCAAGGGGCGTGTGAGTTGAAATATTTGAGAATTTTTCATATCTCAATTCACAATTCTTGTCGCGCCCCGCAAGGGGCGTGTGAGTTGAAATCAGTACGTTTAGAAATAGAATCAGAACAGCCTGAAGTCGCGCCCCGCAAGGGGCGTGTGAGTTGAAATTTAATTTGACAACTGAAAATGATTTTTTAAATCGTCGCGCCCCGCAAGGGGCGTGTGAGTTGAAATTCAGCAAACATTTGCGATATGCTAAAACAGCGAAGTCGCGCCCCGCAAGGGGCGTGTGAGTTGAAATTTTAATTTATGTGATTATATGCAAAATTATATAAGTCGCGCCCCGCAAGGGGCGTGTGAGTTGAAATTTCAACGGATTCAAATAAATGGCGTTGGGAGAAGTCGCGCCCCGCAAGGGGCGTGTGAGTTGAAATGCAGAAATTTTTTGACAGCCTGCCGTACTATCATGTCGCGCCCCGCAAGGGGCGTGTGAGTTGAAATATTTCGCGCGCGGTCAATGGTGTGACAGGCAATCGCGTCGCGCCCCGCAAGGGGCGTGTGAGTTGAAATTGAGGTCTGTCGCGGCTGTCAAGTCGTGTTCGCCGGTCGCGCCCCGCAAGGGGCGTGTGAGTTGAAATTTTCTCGCGCGGTCAATGGTGTGACAGGCAATGTCGCGCCCCGCAAGGGGCGTGTGAGTTGAAATACAGGCACGGCGGCGAAAAGCAACGCAATCCCGGTCGCGCCCCGCAAGGGGCGTGTGAGTTGAAATGAACTATCAACAACATTTGCCAACGCATACAACGCGTCGCGCCCCGCAAGGGGCGTGTGAGTTGAAATCTGGTGTGTATATTGTTGTGGCAATTACAATTATGTCGCGCCCCGCAAGGGGCGTGTGAGTTGAAATCTCGCCCAATCAGCATTATACCACGCACAAACTAGTCGCGCCCCGCAAGGGGCGTGTGAGTTGAAATTGCGCCGTGAATAGATTATAACACATTGTCGTAAATTGTCGCGCCCCGCAAGGGGCGTGTGAGTTGAAATCTTAATCCTACCATCAAGATAGGCAACCATCGTTCCGTCGCGCCCCGCAAGGGGCGTGTGAGTTGAAATAATTTCCGACGCCCACAGCGTTTCTATCCCACAGGTCGCGCCCCGCAAGGGGCGTGTGAGTTGAAATTCCTTTTCTTTCACCGTATGCACAGTAGAAGTTTGTCGCGCCCCGCAAGGGGCGTGTGAGTTGAAATCGGGATTTGTCCAAAGTTCAATACAACGACGAATTGTCGCGCCCCGCAAGGGGCGTGTGAGTTGAAATGGGAATAGAGTACCCGCCGAGATAGTTCGGGTTAGGTCGCGCCCCGCAAGGGGCGTGTGAGTTGAAATCGCACGGTAAGCCCCGATATTATTCCCGATGAGATGTCGCGCCCCGCAAGGGGCGTGTGAGTTGAAATTAGAATTGGCTATCAGCACAGGCGATTCAGCTTCGGTCGCGCCCCGCAAGGGGCGTGTGAGTTGAAATAGAGTGATAGCCTATTGCAACAGCTATGCTTTCCGTCGCGCCCCGCAAGGGGCGTGTGAGTTGAAATTGAGCTGCCCGTTTTCGATTACAGCGACACCGTTTCGTCGCGCCCCGCAAGGGGCGTGTGAGTTGAAATTCACATACGGAACTGTACACTTACATTCACTGCGTCGCGCCCCGCAAGGGGCGTGTGAGTTGAAATCATTTTCCCCTAAAAAGTATTTCAGAAATATTGGGTCGCGCCCCGCAAGGGGCGTGTGAGTTGAAATGAACAGTTGTTCGCTTTTGTAGACGAACGATACAAGTCGCGCCCCGCAAGGGGCGTGTGAGTTGAAATCACCGAAAACAAGCAGAAGCTGTATGAGGTGATTGTCGCGCCCCGCAAGGGGCGTGTGAGTTGAAATATACAAAAACAGCGCAAGAATGTCCACAAACGGAAGTCGCGCCCCGCAAGGGGCGTGTGAGTTGAAATCCTTCTATGAATTGAGAATATCCGACAGCAGTTCGTCGCGCCCCGCAAGGGGCGTGTGAGTTGAAATTTTATGTATTCATTTTTGTTTTCGGAAGCATATAAGTCGCGCCCCGCAAGGGGCGTGTGAGTTGAAATATTGTGAGTATGTAGTCGGGAATGCCTTGACGGGTCGCGCCCCGCAAGGGGCGTGTGAGTTGAAATTATGCGGCATTTCTCTCACCCAACGCTGCTGTTCGTCGCGCCCCGCAAGGGGCGTGTGAGTTGAAATATCCGCTTCGGCGTTAAGGTCGCACCAACAGAGGTCGCGCCCCGCAAGGGGCGTGTGAGTTGAAATATACGGACGTGTTTTGTTAAACTCGTGCTTTTCCGTCGCGCCCCGCAAGGGGCGTGTGAGTTGAAATGATAAATAAACTAGTTATTTAATTATTAAATTAAGTCGCGCCCCGCAAGGGGCGTGTGAGTTGAAATGACAGCCAACGCCAAAATAGGTCGGCGGCGTGTCGTCGCGCCCCGCAAGGGGCGTGTGAGTTGAAATTGGCAATAACACAAGCGGCAGCGAACAAAGAGACGTCGCGCCCCGCAAGGGGCGTGTGAGTTGAAATAGCCGCAAGAAATTTGAAGTGTTCGTAAAACTCGTCGCGCCCCGCAAGGGGCGTGTGAGTTGAAATCGCTTGAAGGGGTCATTAAAACGGTGACCCCTTTGGTCGCGCCCCGCAAGGGGCGTGTGAGTTGAAATGCCCTTGTGGGTTGTTATTGTTGGCAAATGGCTAGGTCGCGCCCCGCAAGGGGCGTGTGAGTTGAAATTTACACATAAATGTTGGATATCAAACGACTTTGAGTGTCGCGCCCCGCAAGGGGCGTGTGAGTTGAAATGTTTGCTATGCACCCCGCATAGAATGTTTTTCCCGTCGCGCCCCGCAAGGGGCGTGTGAGTTGAAATTCCTCAAAATTTGAATTTAATTCCAAAGCTTTATAGTCGCGCCCCGCAAGGGGCGTGTGAGTTGAAATCATCAAGATTTGTCATCTTGCGCCCACTTCTATTGTCGCGCCCCGCAAGGGGCGTGTGAGTTGAAATATTTCATAAGAGAAGCGCCATTTTCCGCTGTTTCGCGTCGCGCCCCGCAAGGGGCGTGTGAGTTGAAATTCAAGCGGACGAAGCATTTTAACTTCGCTGTTTTGTCGCGCCCCGCAAGGGGCGTGTGAGTTGAAATATTAACCACATAGGCGGCATCAACGCCGAATTCCCTGTCGCGCCCCGCAAGGGGCGTGTGAGTTGAAATTGGTTGATTACCTCAGGCATAATATTTCATTTCCGTCGCGCCCCGCAAGGGGCGTGTGAGTTGAAATGGCGCGCGGCGGTACAAAGTCATTGAACGTGTTTAGTCGCGCCCCGCAAGGGGCGTGTGAGTTGAAATCCATTTGCCGTTGGTGTGTGGGTTACAGCGTTCGCGGTCGCGCCCCGCAAGGGGCGTGTGAGTTGAAATCATCAGAGTAAACAAATAGTTGTGGCGGAGTAGGACCGTCGCGCCCCGCAAGGGGCGTGTGAGTTGAAATTTCGCAAAGTTCGCGTTTATCGCGCCTGTGAAATCGTCGCGCCCCGCAAGGGGCGTGTGAGTTGAAATGAACGACCAACGAGCGTGTATAAAGCAGAAAGAAGTCGCGCCCCGCAAGGGGCGTGTGAGTTGAAATGAAGCAACTATTGCAGAAATCAAAAAATAATCCGCGTCGCGCCCCGCAAGGGGCGTGTGAGTTGAAATGTAACCAGATATCTCCCGAATATGTTTCGAAGAGTTGCGCCCCGCAAGGGGCGTGTGAGTTGAAATAATATCATCAAGTGACATTCCTCGGCATTCTTTGGTCGCGCCCCGCAAGGGGCGTGTGAGTTGAAATGCGATTTCCTTTTATCTCCTCGAAAAAGAAGACGCGTCGCGCCCCGCAAGGGGCGTGTGAGTTGAAATCCATTTGCCGTTGGTGTGTGGGTTACAGCGTTCGCGGTCGCGCCCCGCAAGGGGCGTGTGAGTTGAAATGGTGGGCTACGGTTTGCACACCAAAGTCCGCATAAAGTCGCGCCCCGCAAGGGGCGTGTGAGTTGAAATGAGCTGTGAGGTGATGAAAATGAAAAAAACAAGTCGCGCCCCGCAAGGGGCGTGTGAGTTGAAATCCGAGTTTCGGTTGCGCGTATGAAAATCTGTCCGGTCGCGCCCCGCAAGGGGCGTGTGAGTTGAAATTTGTATACAACGGAGTAGAAATCTCCGCGCTTAAGTCGCGCCCCGCAAGGGGCGTGTGAGTTGAAATCTCCTCCATTTGACGGAGTTTTGAGTTCTTGTCAGGTCGCGCCCCGCAAGGGGCGTGTGAGTTGAAATGATGAATTTGCAAACGTTGGCACTATTCCAGAAGTCGCGCCCCGCAAGGGGCGTGTGAGTTGAAATCGGCTGCACCCGATTGACGTGCGGAGTGCACAAACCGTCGCGCCCCGCAAGGGGCGTGTGAGTTGAAATTTACCGTTTCGCAAATAGGCTGAACATCTTCACAAGTCGCGCCCCGCAAGGGGCGTGTGAGTTGAAATGGAATGTGAATTTGTTCAGCTAACGTCAAAAATTGCAGTCGCGCCCCGCAAGGGGCGTGTGAGTTGAAATAACGTTGATAATTCATATTGCCAAAAGGCAATGAACGTCGCGCCCCGCAAGGGGCGTGTGAGTTGAAATGTGTCGCGTTCGGTTACTGTTTCTTGTTCGTCGAGTCGCGCCCCGCAAGGGGCGTGTGAGTTGAAATTTTGCAGATAGGGCACGCCGCCTAAAAATGTTGTGTCGCGCCCCGCAAGGGGCGTGTGAGTTGAAATACTGTTTTCCCCTACAAATCAAACCTTTGTTAAGTCGCGCCCCGCAAGGGGCGTGTGAGTTGAAATAAAATAACTTCTCGCCCAGCCCAATTTGTTGCACGCGTCGCGCCCCGCAAGGGGCGTGTGAGTTGAAATGTCCGTCTGAGCGGGAGCAGCGGGTTCGCGAACCGTCGCGCCCCGCAAGGGGCGTGTGAGTTGAAATGAATTAAAAACCGAAATTGCACGCGAAAAGAGAGTCGCGCCCCGCAAGGGGCGTGTGAGTTGAAATTGCTCGCGATAAACTCGCGATTATAACACAGCAGAGAAAAAAAGTCAAGCCCTCACAGAGGGAGAAAGTCAAGAGGTAAAAACTTCTAAGAAAAAACCTCGAAGAAATCCGAGGTTTTTTGTTGTAAAGTCGCGCCCCGCAAGGGGCGTGTGAGTTGAAATAGAGAAAATGTCGTTGATAAATCCGGCGAAGTTGTCGCGCCCCGCAAGGGGCGTGTGAGTTGAAATCTGCAAGCCAAATCTCATAGACAGGACGGCAGAAGTCGTGCCTTGCAAAGGGACGTCTTGATTTGAATGTTCCACGAGGAACATTCTTGCGTATTTGTTTCCCGCAAGGCGCGTGTGAGTTGAAATTCCGCAAACAGCGCTTGAACGTCGTCCGTGAAAAGTCGCGCCCCACAAGGAACGTGTGAGTTGAATTGCTTGACATCGCCGCAGAAATGTGGTATAATAGGGTCGCGCCCCGCAAGGGGCGCGTGAGTTGAAATGTGGAACATTCTAATCAAGGTCACCTATGTGTTCCGTCGCGCCCCGCAAGGGGCGCGTGAGTTGATATCAATTATTCAGAAACCATATAATGCTCTATAACCACTTTTACTCGTTAACCCGACCTGCAATTTTTTTGTTTGACTGATTTTTTTGAAAAATCGTTCAAACATATTGACAAATGTGATATTATGTGATATACTGTCGTTATCGGACGTTAAATGAACGTTTGAGGTTAAAATATGTGTGATATCGTAACAAAATAGATTTGTCCCTCGCGGGCAAAAAAATCGTCCCTAGAAGAAACTAGGGGCGAAATCGGGTCCAGTGTCACGCTGGTGAGGTAATTATATGAAAAGAATATTCTATGTGGTTCTGGCGGCGCTTATTGCAGCGTCATTCACGGCTTGCGGAAACGATAAAGGCAATTCTTCGGCTGAAAGCAGCTCGGCTTCTTCGGTGAGCGAAAGCGATTCGGCTGTTTTAAATGAAGATATTGACCAAAACGATGTCGAAAATACCAAAAAAACCTACTCCGACAGGGAAGAAAAGGTTTACGATACGAAGATAATCGACCTTGACGCCGACGGAAAGAACGAGCTTCTTGTGCTTGCTTCAATCGGTAACAACAGGCAGTTTTCCTTGTGGGAGAAAAATGGCGGCGCGATGAACAAAACCTGCGATTTCGGCGCCGGAAAGGTAAAGTGGATTGACAAAATTTCGCTTAACGAAGCCGAAATTTACGGTGAAAAGGTGTTCCTGTTTTCTTTTAAATTCAGCGGCGAGAACAGTATGACCGCAGATGTGCTGTCGGAGATAAAGAAAACTGCGGACGGTTTTGAGGTTGAGCATCTGCTTTCCCACGGCACAATTACATATTCCGATGTTTCCGAACCGTTTACCAAGGAGTTTTACCGCAAGGGCTGGAGCAAGTATGATATAGGTATGGACGGCGATTTCGGCGATATTTCCAAAGATGAATTTGAAATGCTTTACAAGATGTATACCGGAACCGATTATTCCGGAATTTAACCGTTTTTTGCTCGCTTGAAAATTTTACTTGACATTTGCGGTAAAATGTGTTATGATTGAGTTGTAAGACTATTAATCTGACGAAAGAGGTAAAATATATGGAGAGAGTTTGTCCAAAATGCGGTACTCTGGTTGCGAACGACGGCTTGTTTTGCCCTGAGTGCGGAACTAAGCTTGAGAGCGCGGTAGACCTGAACAAGCCGCAGTCAATACCTGTTCAGCCGGCTTCAATTCCCGTGCAAAATCCCGTTCCTCCCGTACAGAACAGCGTTCCTGTGCAAAACCAAACCCCGCCTATGGGTTATTCAAACGCGCAGTATCAGCAGAATTTCAACAACGCTCCCGCCGCTGAGCCGACTGAGAAAATGAGCGTAGGCGCGTGGGTCGGAACGATTATACTTACGACTTGGTTTGGTTTTATCAGCTTTATTGTCACAGCAGTTTGGGCTTTCGGCGGCAGCACTCCTCAGCCAAAGAAAAACTACTGCAAGGCGCTTTTCATTTTTGATATTATCGGAATTATTCTCGGTGTAATCGCACTTGTTGTGTTTATGTGCGTAATCGGCTGGAATATCGACGCGTTTATGGAGTGGATAACCGACTTTGGCGATTCAATGGAAAGAAATTTTATATATCGGTAAAGTAACTCTTTTTGCGCTTTCGGCATAAAATGCGGCAGGGTAAAAAATACAGCCGCGCCGAAGGTGGCAAAGAGCAGCTTTACGGCGTCTTTACCCTAAGAATAGCCGAAGGCGGCGGTTTAAGTCCGCGGCGGCTGTTTCAGATACCCAAAACGCGGACGGCTTTCGGGCTGTCCGCGTATTTCTTTTTGCTGTTATGAATTGCGTGAACGCAGGAAAAGCAGCGTTCGTACAAAACAAAGCGGAGCAAACGCCCCGCTTTTTTCTGTTATTACTCGAAAGAGTCCTCCTCGTTTCTCGCGTTGAACAGCTCGACAAGCTTCTCCATCTCCTCTTCCGTGAGCGAAATGCCCTTGCTCATACGAGTGTGGTCGGGCGACCAGTCGCGGATATCGAACTTAGGCTCGCGGTCGTTCCAGCTCACCATATTCAGCTCGCGCGTCCAGCCTCTCGCAGTTTCGGAGATAACGCCAAGCTCCTTCGTAATTTCAAATGTAATTTCAGCCATCTTGCTTACTTCCTTTCTTGTCTTTTTTTGCTTTTTTTATCTTTGTGTTATCGGCGGGAACAATCCCGTCGTAAACGGCGTAATATTTTGTCGGAACGAACTTGTTTATGTGAAGTTTTCCGAAAAACCAGCCCTTGAATTCAATCTTCTCGAAAATCTCGCTGAGATAAGTATTAACGCGGTTTCGCTCTGTGCTTGCCGTGAGAAACTCGCGCATTTTTGACGGCGGCTCGTATGTAACTACAAAATCAACCTTATTTCCCGCTTTTTCGAGATTTTCTTTGCCCGCGGCAAGCTCCTCGTCGCTCGGAACTTCTCTCCGCCACCAGTTCGAGCCTTCCGTAAGCTCATAAATATCGTCCGTCTGACCGCCGCCGAACGCGAAAACGGTTTTTTCAGCGATTGTGAAAACTTCACCGCGCATAAGCTGACGAAGCCTTCCGCTTATCTGACGCGTTTTTCCGCCGCACCATTCGGTAATTTCGTATTGTTCAAGCAGGTCGTAATTTTCGTGAGAACCCTCGACAAACAGCACGTTATAGGGAAGCTTTCCGATTTTCTTCAGCAGCTTCTTTTCCTTTGGGCTGCCGTCCCAGATAAACCCGAAATCCCCGCAGATTATAAGCGCGTCGTTTTTTCTGAGCTTTCTCAGCATCGGGTTCTTAAACCGCGAAAAATCCGCGTGAGTATCGCCCGTAATAAAAATCATCTGTACACCTCATTTCAATTTTCGGGAAAATATTACAATAATCTTACAAAATAAAAAAACACTTTACAGAATTGTTCTAATATGTTATAATATCTTTGGGTGAATTTCTCCCTTATTATATTTTAACCTAAAAAAGGTGGTTTGTCTATATGCGAAAGCTAAAAATTTTCACAATTATTTTTACATTATTTCTACAAATTTCATTATTAAGCACAAGTTTAACCGCTTTTGCCGCTTTTTCGCCGTCTTTCGCTATTCACAGCGAGGGCGTTTATATGGTTAATCTTGATACGGGAATTGAAATTGTGTCGAAAAACGCCGACAAGCGGCTTGTTCCCGCGTCAACGGCGAAGATAATGACGGCGCTTGTGACGCTTGAGCGCGTGAAAAATCTTGACGACAAGGTTCAGTGCCCCTATGAATGCTTCAACGAGTTCTGGGAGGGAAATCCGAACTTCTATGGCGCTTCCGACGCCGCGATTGAGCCGCGTCAGGACAACCTTACCTACAAGGATTGCCTGTATGCGCTTATGCTTGCTTCCGCGTGCGAGGGCGCGAACGTGCTTGCTTATAACGTTGGGCAGGGGAGTATCCCAAATTTTGTCGCGATGATGAACCAGACCGCCGAGAAAATCGGCTGCAAGAACACGCATTTCACCAATCCTCACGGACTTTACGAGGAGGAACAGTACACCACAGCCTATGATTTGTATTTAATCACCAAGTATGCGCTTGATAATTACCCGATGTTCGGGAAAATCTGCTCAACTTACGAATACGAAATGCCCGCGAACGAGTATAATCCCGACGGTTATACAAAGGTTTCGACAAATCAGCTTATGAGCACGTCAAGCGAGTATTACTGCGAGGGCGTCAAGGGCGTTAAAACGGGAAGCATCGACTATTATTACCACAAGAAAAACGGCGAGTGGGACACGGAAAACGGTGAAAAAGGCTCGCGCGCGCTTGTTTCGATTGCGGAGCGCGGCGGTTACAGCTATATTATCGTTACGCTCGGAGCGCCTTTTTATGATGAAAACGGCGAAACGACAAGCTGGAGCTTCGCGGACCACTATAATCTCTACGAGTGGGCATTCAGCGAATTTGAATACTCTCAGGTTATAGGGAAAAACGAGCAGATAATGCAGGTCGAGGTGCTGAAAGGACAGGACGCGGACTCGGTTGGCGTTGTCACGACAAAGGATTTCTTCACGCTTATGCCGAAATCCCTCGACAAAAGCTCAATTCAGCGCGTTAAACCCACGCTTGAAGCTATGACTGCGCCGATTTCCGCAGGAACGGTTGTCGGCGAGCTTGAACTCAGGCTGAACGGCGAAACTCTCACGAAAATTCCGCTTGCGGTTGAAACCGACATAAACCTCGATTTTGGCGCCGAGCTTCAGGAAAAGCTTATGACAATCGTGACTTCGCCGTGGTTTATTGCGGGAGTGAGCGTGTTTTTCGCGCTGCTAATCGCGCTGATTGTGATGATTAATATTGAGAAAAAGAAGAGAAAGCGCGCCCGCGAACGCAGAAATATCCATATGGCGCCGCGCTATAACGACAAAAACAACAGAAAAAGATGATGAACGTTAATTTTATCGCGTTCGGAAAGCTTAAAGAGCGTTTTTTCCGCGAAGCCTGCGAGGAGTACCAAAAGCGGCTTTCAGCTTTTGCGAAAGTTTCGGTTAAGGAGCTTGAGCCTGCGTTTTTGCCGCAAAATCCCTCGACAACGCAAATTGAAGCGGCTCTGGAAGTCGAAGCGGGGAAGCTGCGGGCGGTCTGCAAAAGCGGCTTTACAATCGCGCTTTGCGTTGAGGGGAAGGAGCTTTCGAGCGAGGAGCTTTCGAAAAAGCTCGAAAATCTCGCGGGAGGCGGCTCGTCAACGCTGAATTTTGTCGTGGGAAGCTCGTTCGGGCTGTCCGAGAATTTCAAGCGAGAGTGCGGTTTTCGGCTTTCGATGTCGCCGATGACTTTTCCGCACGAGCTTGCCAGAGTTATGCTGTTCGAGCAGGTTTACAGGGCGTTTTCCATTTCAAACAACTCAAAGTATCATAAATAAACAAACCGCGTAGTTTTGAAGCTGCGCGGCATTTTGTTACTTTTCGATTGCGGGGGTCCAGTATTCCCGATTGTACATATCCGTGAAGCGATAAGCAATTTTCACGCGCCCACTTCCAACGTCAACGTTTGTTATCTTCATATCATTGCTTACGGTCATCTGCTCGCCGAGATAATACGAGTCCCTGTACTGCATATCGTAGGTGTAGAAATCACAGATAAAATCAAGCTTATCACCCGTCTGAAGTTCCGTTAGGCTCTTTGCGGCGGTTTCGGTTTCACCGTTTGCATAATTCGCATCAGCGCCCGCGATATAGGCGGTTTTGCCCTCGAAAACGAGGATTAGATTAACGCGCGAACCGTTCAGCATAGCGGGAACGTATCCCATATCGGTGTAGCTTCCGTCCGCGTTTTTGACGGTGTCGGTGTGATAATACGCGACAGGCTGACCGTTTATGGCGAGCCAGTTTCTTTCATCGTCCGCGATGAGGTCGCCGTTATCGTCGAACGAGAACGTGTTGTCAATTCCGAGGTCAACAAAACCCTCGCCGTCGTCGTAGAACATATTCTTGTCAAGCGCGTGAACCATTTCCCACTGTGTTTCGGGAAGCGACATTGTGTATTTGCCGTTTTTCTGTTCCCAGACGAGATTTGATGCGTCAAAATAGTTGTCCGCGAGGTATTCCGAAACTGAATTTTCATCGATATCCCGCATAAAATCAGTGTTTGAGCCGTCAAGACCGTCGATTGACGAGCGCCCTCCGAGGAAGCTTGACAGCAGGCTGCCGATAATGTCGGAATTGCCCGAAGAGCCTGACGAACCGCCGAAGCCGAATATCGAGCTTATCGGCGAGGACGAGCCTCCTGCGGCAATCTGACCGCTTGTTTCAAGGCTTGCAAACTTGCGTATGCACTCGGAGTATTCCGATGATAGTCCGATATCCGCATAGGCGCTGCACGCCTTGTCAACGTAAGACGTGCGTTTGTACGGGAAGTAGATTGAAACGCCGTAAGCGTTCGTCATATTCGACGATGTGCGGTTGTACTTAACCGCTTCTCTGAGGGCGTTTCCGAGCGCCTTGCCCTCTGACGTGTTCATATTCTCGGCAAGGTTTACAAGGTCAACCTGGTCGATTTTAGAGCTTTGCGCGAACTCTCTCGTATTATAACGCGCGTCGGAAACCTCTTTGTAGTCGTTGTTGTTGATTTTTGCGGTAACGGAACGCGAGAAATCTGCGAGCTTTTCGGGAACGGTGTTCGAGAACTCCGCAAGGTCGATAACGGAAAGCGTTGTCTTTTGTCCCGAACACTTTCTTCCGCATTCCGAAACGAAATCGTCAACGATATTCTTGCCGATATCAAGCGTTTTCATCGAGGTGTTTTCTGCGAATTTCGAGAGCCATTTCGTGTAATACCAGCCTATTCCCGGCTCGGTTTCTTCGGAAGCGATGAGATAATCCGCGTAATCATCGAGCATAAGAGCGGTTTCCGCGGTTGCCATAAGGCAGGCGTCAAAGCCGATGAAATCAAACGTTGCGCCGCTGTTTTTCAGAGCTTTGTTTATGCCCGCAAGGTTCATCGAGCCTTTTCCGGAGTACTTTTCGTCATAGCCGTAGCCGCTTACCGAGCCGCCGCCGTGGTCCCAGAGAATAAGCTCTCGGCGGTTTGCGGGGAAATTCGCCGTGCAGTACTTGATGAACGAAGAAAGCGTAGACGGGTCGGTCATTGCCTTTGAACCGTCATCGGAAACAAGCGTTTGGATTTTGCCGCCTTTAATCCGATAAATCTGGTTAACCGAGGAGCTTACGCCGTTTTTCCACTTTTTACAGCCGCCCGTGTACACGATAACGTTGAAATTATCGCCGAAATCCGAGCTTGCTGCGCGCATTTCCTCCATATCTGCGGAAGCCATTCCGTACTTAGACTCAAGGTCGGTTCCGCACATATAAACCATTACGGTAACATCGTCGCCATTCGAGCCGACAATCGAGGTTCTTTTCGCGCGGGAACCCGCCGCAACGCTGTAATTCACGCTTCCGCCGTAATTATCGCTGTAAGTTCCGCCACCGATATCCGAAACGCTTGTGTTTCCGCCGCCTGTAACGTTATCAAGAATATTGTCCGCGCCGCAGCTTTTGAAAAGGAAAATCGCAATCAGAACTATAACAATAAGTCCGCTGCTTCCGCCGACTGCCGCGCGTTTTGCCGTACTTCCGGAGGAGCGCGGCGAGGAGTAATCGCCCGAACCGACTTTTCCCGTGCCAAGTCCGCTTCCGCGTCTGTGAACGCCGCGGCTTTCTCCGCCGACGTTCTTTTCGCGGGAGTGAGGTCTGTTGTTTCTGTCCATTTTTTCCCTCCATAATCATAATTCCGCATTTATTATATCCCTTTTTCCTCTTTTTGTCAAGGATTGCCGCCGATGGATTAAAGGCTTATGGGAATATTTTTCCAACTCTACTATTGACAATCGCCGTAAACTATGTTATATTATAAATGTAACTATGTTATGCGATTATGGCATAATGATGAAAGAGCAGGTTGCACAAATGAACATTTTACATCTGAAATACGCGTCCGAAATCGCGAAAACGGGTTCGCTCAACAAGGCTGCCGAAAATCTTTATATGGGTCAGCCGAATCTCAGCCGCGCGATAAAGGAACTTGAAGCAAATCTCGGAATAACGATTTTCGAACGTTCGGCAAAAGGTATGACTGTAACTCCAGACGGCGAGAAATTTATAGGCTATGCGAATAAAATTCTTGCGCAGATTGACGAGGTTGAGGCGATTTACAAGAACGGAACGGCGGCTTCGCAGAATTTCTCGATTTCCGTTCCGAGGGCGAGTTATATAGCGGAGGCTTTTGTAAGCTTCTCGAAAAAAATCAATCAGGACGAGCCGTTTGACCTTGTTTACAAGGAAACGAACTCTCAGCGCGCGGTTAAAAACATTCTCGAAGCCGACTATAATCTCGGAATTATACGTTATGCGGAGAATTACGACTCTCATTTTAAGCAGCTTTTCGCACAGAAGGGACTTGTCGGCGAACTTGTCGCGGAGTTTAACTATGTGTTGATTATGAGCAAAGAGCACCCCCTTGCCAAAAAGGAGGAAATCCGCTTCAAGGATTTGAGCGCTTATACCGAGATTGCTCACGCAGACCCGTTTGTGCCGTCTGTTCCGCTTGCAACGGTGAGGAAAGAGGAGCTTCCCGACGATATTGACAAGCGGATTTTCGTTTTCGAGCGGGGAAGTCAGTTTGAACTTCTGAGCGAGAATACGAATACATTTATGTGGGTATCCGACCTCCCGCAGAAAACGCTCGACAGGTTCGGTCTGGTTCAGAGGCGCTGTCCCGACAACACGCGTCTTTATAAGGATATACTTATTCACAGAAAGGATTACAAACTTACAAAGCTTGATAATCTTTTCATAACCGAACTCACGGAATCAAAACGAAAAAACATAAAATAAATTTTCCGCCGTCCAAAAAACGGCGGATTTTTTGTCTTGAAATACGATTTTTCGCTTGATATCATATCTAATCGCTCGAATAAGTAGAGTTAACGCAAAACCACAAAATGTGAATTTTATCGACAAAATACTGCACAAAAACGACATTAAAATTTATGAACAAACTGTAATATTGCACGAAATTTTTGATTTTTTTAAAAAAATTGAAAAAATCGTGTCCAAAAAAAGGGTGTTTTTGGAATGTATATAAGTGAAGGGAAAATTATTCCTTCAATATAAAGAAAAGGAGGTGTAAATATGAAGTTAAAAAAGATTCTTGCCGCTTTACTTTTGGTGGCGATGGTATTCTCCTGCGTCGGCGTAACGGCGTGTGCGGAAACAACGGCGGAAACCGCGCAGAACGTATCGATAAGCGTAAACGACGCCGTGGCTCCTCAGTACCTGTACGATTACAACGAGTGGATTAGACTTGATATTACCGGCACTTACGCAGAATATTCCGCAGGCTGTTTTGCCGGTACCGGTATTGAAAAAATCCAGATAGGTCTTACTCTTGAGAAATTCTGGGGATTGTTTATCTGGACGAGAAAGGTTGATACCATTAACAAAACCTTCTACTGCTCCGGCAGCAATCAGTCAATTAGTTATGATTTGGCTAAAAGCGGTCTTGACACAGGTACTTACCGTTCGGTAGCCGATTTCACGGTTACGCTCAAGGACGGACGCGTCGAGAAATTCACGCGGTACAGCGCCGAAGTAAAGGTGCCTTAACGGCAAAAGGTTGGTAATTTGGTTGGCGGCAGCTCCCGCAGTCTTTGGATAATACATAATTGCCATTATCGGGTGGCTTTCGTTTCGGAACATTTTCTCTCATTGCGGGATAGCTGCCAAGCGGGGTTTTTAGGAAATTCCAAGGTGATTTATGATGGGTTTTACAGGCAGAAAACAGATTTTTTACAAAAATAAACCATTACGCAGCAATACTATTGCAGAAATTAAATGAAAATCTTGCCCCGTCGGATATGGCGGGGCAAAATTTTTTTCAAAACCTCTTGACAAAGTGTAAACGACGTGTTATAATACCTGTAACAGCACAGATAATACAGATAATACGAATAATGCAGATTTTACAGAGAGGAGGATAATTGTGCTGAATATAAGGCTTGAGGGAAAGCGGCCGATTTATGAGCAGCTTTATAACGGAGTTGCGAGGCTTATATCGGCGGGAGAGCTTTCCGCAGATGATAAATTGCCGGCGGTGCGCGAAGTTGCGAAACAGTTCGGGATTAATCCGAATACTGTTCAGAAAGCGTACGCGCTGCTTGAACAGGCGGGACTGATTTACTCGATGCCCGCAAAGGGAAGTTATGTTTCGGGGGAAAAAGCGGCTGCCGACGCGGTAAAAACAGAGGCTTTGAAGCGAACCGAGCGTGAACTGCGGTTCGCGTGCCGCGCGGGGGTTGGTATAGACGAGATAAAATCGCTTGCGGAGGGTATCTGGAGCGAAGAAGGGAACGGTGATACAGATGATTGACGTAAGGGACGCAGTAATGCAGTTTGACGGAAAAAACGCGCTTGACGGAATTACTTTATCAATACCCGAAGGCTGCGCCTATGGGCTTTTAGGCTCAAACGGAGCGGGAAAATCCACGCTTCTGCGCGTGCTTTCCGGAATTTACAGGCTTAATTCAGGCGATGTGAAGATTGACGGCAAGGAGATTTACGACAACGCCGCGCTTAAAGAACGCGTTTTCTTCATAAACGACGAAACAATTCAGTATAACAATATGACTCTTCTCGATATGAAGAATTATTACAAGAGCTTTTACGGAAGCTTTTCCGAGGAGCTTTGGCAGAAGCTTAACGCAACGCTTAATCTCCCGCAGAACAAGCGGCTTAACACGTTCTCGAAGGGAATGAAGCGGCAGGCTGTCGTAATCTGCGGAATTGCGTGCAGGACGCCGTATCTTTTCCTTGATGAGGCGTTCGATGGGCTTGACCCGACGATGAGAATTATCGTAAAGCAAATGCTGATTGACGCGATGATGGATACGGGACTTACGGTTATCTTCAGCTCGCACAATCTCGGTGAAATTGACGAATTTTGCGACAGAGTGGGGCTTCTGCACGCAGGAAAGGTTGTTTTTGACCGCGAACTCGACAGCGTAAAGGGAAGCGTGTTCAAAATCCAGACCGCGTTTGACGCGCCTATTACGCGCGAGCAGCTTTCGGGAGTCGATATACTGCATATGGAAGCGAACGGAAGCGTTACGCACCTAATTGCGCGCGGAGACCGCGAAAAGGTCCGCGAGGCTGTTATGAAGCTCTCGCCGAAGATTTATGACGAGGTTCCACTTTCTCTCGAAGAGATATTTATTTACGAAATGGAGGTGCTTGGATATGACGGCAGCAAGCTCGGCTAAAACAAACGGCGTTTTCTTTAAATTCCTGCCGTATTACCGCAACAAGCTGAGAGTTCTCAGACCGCAGATGATTATGATGGGAATTTTCGCGCTTCTGAGCTATCCTTTCGCGGGATTGATGTTAAACCTTAAAACTAGCGCCGAGATAAGGAAAGAACAGCTTAGCTTAAGCGGTCAGGGGAGTTCGGCTATTGAATTTACAAGAATTAACGAACAAATCGAGGTTCTGACTTCGCTTGCGAGGATGAGCCTTGTAATTGGCGGTCTTTGCCTTTTGGGAATGTTTGTTTTCACTTTCATATCAACTCACGGCGCGTTCCGCCGTTTATACAACAAAACTGTGGCTGATATGGATTATACGCTTCCCGTAAGCGGAAATACGCGCTTTTTTGCGGATATTGCGGCGATTTTCACGACCTGTATTGTCCCGCATCTGATTTCTATACTGATAGGACTGCCTTTGGTTTGTTCGTTATTCTCAAAAATGCGCGTTCTTAACCCGAATTATCCCGCGGCGTTTATTAACACCTTTAGCACGTTTGCGGTGCAGTCGATGTTCGCGGGGCTGTTCTCCTGCATAATGCTTATCGGACTGAGCCTGCTTGTAATGTCTTGCTGCGGAAAGAGGGCGGAGTCGGCGATTTTCCCGATTATGATAAACCTCGCAATACCCTTAATTCACGCTCTCGTGGTGCTGATTTGCCAGCAGAGCGTTTACGGCGGCTATTTCGGCTCGGCGGATTATACGTCGGTTTGCGCGACTTCTCCCGTGGGAATGGCTGTGGAATCGTTCTATGACGGGATTACGTTCGCTTTCAGCATTTATAATATAGGCAATGTGCCGGACGGGCTGACTCTGCCGCTGTTCAGCGCGAAAAATCTCATTCCCGCGATTTTGCTTACGATTGCGTTCTTTGCGGGAGCGTATTTCCTGCTGAAATTCCGCAGAAACGAGCGCGTTGGAATGCCTTACGTCTACAAGTCTATGGGCTTTGTTCTGCCGGGAATTGTGGTTCTGGCGATGTCGCTTCCGATGTGGAATATGGTTTACTCGCCTTATGCGGCAAATAACTATGAAAATATTGAAAAAAGCGGCGTTTTGGGCTGGGTTGTCGGTATTCTGATTTCAACCTTTATCGTCTATGTGATTATGGAGCTTATCAGCGGAACGGCGTTCAGAAAGTTCTGGCTTACCGTGGTAAAATGGGTGGGAACAACGGCTGCCTGCGCGGCGGTAACGGCGGTTTTTGCGTTCTCGAACGGCTTTGGCGCGGCAAATTACGTTCCTGCGGCAAACGATATTTCCCAAGCTACTATAACGGTGAATTATTATGAGAAATATAAAGAATTTAGAATTGCCGGCACAAACGAACAAGATATCATCGAAATGATAACCGAGGTTCACAAGCGCGTTCCAAAGTATAAAACCGACGCTGTAAAGTCCGCGAACCTTAATCTGTACTATCAGATGAAAAACGGCGAAAACGTTCAGCGTTCGTATGAAATCACCGAGGACGAGTTCAATTCGTATATGGAATTTTTGATAACTCCCGAAACGTGGTATGAGTCTATGTGCGGAAATTCCGCGTATGAAGAGCGCGCCGATGAATACGCAAGGTCCGTGTATTATCTCAAGGACGGGAACGAAATCAACCTTATCCCGAAAGACAAGAGCGGATATTTCCTGAGGAATATTCTCAGCGAGGTTCGTAAGGACGCCGAGGGAATGAATTACGAAAAGTACAGCCGAATAGGCGATTATGAAAGGGAGAGAGTATCGTTCTATTATGACGACGGCGTTGTAACCATCGACTTGTATCCGTATATGACGAACACAATAAAGTATCTGTCGGAGCATTTTGACGAAAATTTCGCATACTCCGTTCAACAAGAAGCCGTATAAATCTCAATAACGCACCTCTATTCCGGCAGATTTGCCCCCTGTTTCACCTCAGGGGGCAAAACTTTTGCGCAAATGGTTGAAATATCGGGAAAAAGGTGGTATAATAAATGTAAACATATATTATACGGGAACCTCTAAAAACCGGTTTGAAAAGGGAAAATGGGTAGAG
>UMHM01057475.1_pt1 | contig 28808 bp, 21 predicted proteins | sample 1965501 | NCBI WGS metagenome assembly UMHM01 (sample SAMEA4836095, study PRJEB28245) | human gut metagenome | biome: gut microbiome; material: fecal sample | place: Denmark | collected 2008
GCAAATTATCGCTTTATTTCAAAACCGACTGCAAATCGCTGTAAAACCGGTTTCCACGAAATAATCTGTCCTTAATATCAACAACACGAAAAAACCACCGACTTTACTTTTAAGCCGGTGGTTTTCTTTAATATAACGGGAAATCTTCGGTCTGCTCGTCGGTTTCGAAGTGCGGTTCGGAGATTTTCGACGGGTCAAGCCAATCCCCCGTAAGCCTGCAAACAAGCCGCGCGTCAATGTAAGCCTGCGTTAACGTGAGAATTGTTTGTCCCTGATAGCTTCCGGAATTTGTCAGTTCTACAACAAGCGCCACATCGGGCTTCTGCTCGTCAACCAACGCCAGCGGCAGCATAAGCGACATCGTATCGCGCTTCGGGAAATACGACGGGATTGCCGTCTTGTAGTTCCAGCGAACCCGCTTTTTCGCAAGCTCGATTGCGTCTTTCAGACGATTTTGTATTCTCACAAACAAACGGCTGTTATCGATAATTACCTGCTTCAGCTTATCGTAAAGCTCCTCGCGCGCCGCTCTGTCCGCGCTTTTCGCACGAATACTCTCGACAAGTTCACGCGCTTCCTCGTTACCAAAAAACTGGTCGTACAAAAACTGAAGCGGAAGCCGCTTTATGTTATCGATTATAATATGCTCAAAATCCGTGTGAAGCTGTTTTGTCTGGTCAAAAAACAAATCTTCGTTGCTCGAAAAGTAGGTCGGCGGCGCAGGAAGCGGATTGAAGCAATTCACAAGCTGCTTTCCAAGCCCTCCGGAAGCCGCCGTGCAAAACCCCGCAAACTTCCAATCCGTGTCGCAGCTAGGTTCGTTCGGGAAAAAGCACGCGTAAATATCGTCGTAATGGTTGTCCGCAAGTCCCGTGTTGAACGCCGCAAACTGCTCGGATATGCACACTTTTTTCTCGCGCATAAGCCTGCTGAACGTGTATTTAACATACTGGATTAGTATGCGGTAATGTCCTTTTGGAGAACCGCGGAAATCCCATTCCTCGTCAACCGCCTTTGCCGCAAGCTCCGACAGGAAGTTCGACCAGCTTCCGAGAAACGCGAAATTTTCAAGCTGTTTTCCCGGACTTATAATTCTCTGATTTTTATCGCGGACATTCGTGTCCACAAAGAACAAAAACCACTCCTTGCCCTCGTAAGCGCTCAGTTTAAGCGTTAGTTCAACGTGCGTGCCGTCCTTTTTCAGATATCTCACGGGAAACACAAGCTTCGCGTCCGAAACGCGAACCAGATTGTTCTCGCGGGCAGCCCTGAAATCCTCGTTAAGTTCGTCCACAAGCGTAAAATAATCCGTTTTGCGCCCGCTTTCCTCAATATATCGCTCCAAAATCCCCATAGGCTTCACAGGCATATTGCAGATATCCGAAAGCCGTCCATCGGGAACGGGCGCCGTGGCGCGGTAAGTTTCTTGATTCGGGAAGCGCTCGGCAAAAACGTTTCTCTGAGCAGGAGAAACGGAACGCGTCTGCAAATATTCGCGAGAAGCGTGATAATCGCTCTTCACTTCAACGCCTTCTATCGTTATCATAACCTGCGGAACGCCGCCAAGGACAATATCCCGCATCACAAGAAACGGCATCTGCGCGAGAAAATCCTTCATCTTGCAAAAACCGTATTTCATTCTGTCAACGCCGCGGTCCGTGAGGAATTTGCTTATTGTAGCCATATGAATGGGCTGGTCGGTCGGGAAATTATCGCACAGCATACGATAAATTCTGTTCTTTTCTTCCTCCGAAATCATTCCAACGCTTCTTCTCTCAGGCGCGCCCTGACGGCATATCTGCGTTTTCTCGAACGCAAAATACAGGCTTTTCCCTATCGGACTGATGTTTTTTGTCACAATTCCGTTCACCAACATTCCGTCCGCGCAGTAATCAATCGGAAACGTATAGCGGTCAGCCAAAAAATCAAGCTTCTGATTTTGTTTTGCTTCGTCAAACCGCCTGTAAATTTCCTGTTTCATCTGCTGTACGCTCAGACCGTTTCCGAGCACTTTTGTCAGCGCGAAAAGCGACTGCTGCGTCATTTCTATAATATCGTCGTTAAGTATAATATTCCGCGACCCGAAAAAGCTGTCCGCGGGGTGTCCTGTGCTGTCGGATATATCCCTCTCGCCCGCCTGCCACGCTTTTATCTGAATAAACTCGTTGTTGTTGTCGTCCTGAAACGCGAACATCTCCGGAAAGTCCTCCGCAAGCTCCCGAAAACTTCCGTATCCCATCTGTTCCGGCGAACACCCGTTTGTTACAAGCCACTCGCAAACTCTCGATACCTTGTACAATCCGGGGTCTGTAAACTGTCTTTTTACGCACTCATAAAGCGACTTTTTTTCTTCGTTTGTCAATTTTTTCTCCTTTCAACCGTTAAGTTGACGATGTATCTTCGCTGTTTTCTTCATCTTCAAGCTCGGCTAAATCCTCAAGAAAACTGTAATCCTCAATGTAAATGTGATTTACCATTTCGGTAAGCCGTTTCTCCGAATAATCCTGAACGTATTTTCCGATAACATCAAGCGTATAAGTGTTGAACGCACTTTCATTGTAAAAATGGAAATCGGAAACGTTTATCCCCATTATCCTATAACCTTCGATTATCTTTTTGCAATCGGAAGCGAACGCCCGCGGGTCTACAAAACCTCCGCCAAACTCCATATTTATCACTATTTTATCGCCCGCCGACAACGCGTCAAGCCCCTTTGTAATCGCCGTTCCGTCCGGATTAAGGTCAACAACCGCCTCAACCGACCTGATATCCGCGCAGTTTCTCAGCTCTTTGTATGTTTTATCGTAAATCTCCGCGGCAATCGTCCTGCTGTTATACTCAATCGTGTCCTTTTTATACGCGCCGTTCATCGCTATTCCCGCAGCGCAGCAGCCCACAGTCAGCAATCCCGTTATTATCACGCTCGGAATATTAACCTTAAATCTCCCTCTCGCTATCATCTGGTTGCACAAAATCTCAACTCCGACGAGTATTCCCGCAACAGGCGACAGCTTCAGCGGCAGAAAATAGTCCGGCTCCTTTGAAAACAGCGTTACAATCATCACAACGCCCAGAAAAATCAGCACAAGCGCAAGCGATACAATTCCAACGCCCTTATTCGCAATTTCCGCCGCTATGCGCTCGCTTTTTGTCTGAGGGCGTTTCGCGCGTTCGGCTTTCTCACGCTGCGAACGTTTCTCAAGCACCTCGTCAAGCGCGTCAAGCAGCTTTTTATCCTGCTCCTCAAGCGTAATTCGTCTTGCCTCGGCTTTGGCTTCCTGTTCTGCGTATTCCCTTGCTTCGACAGTGTTGCGCGGATTATCGTCAACCACCGCTCCACCGCAATTCTCGCCCGAATTACTCTCGGATATCAACTTTTTTTCGCCGTTAAAATTATTTTCTGCGTCCATCGCCGACCCTCCTTTGTTTTTACTTCCGTTATTAAAATTATATCAGATTTCTTTTGCCTTGTCAATGGAGAATAACTTCGTTTTTTGACGCAAATCAGCGTTATTCCTCGCTTTACAAAAAATGCTCCCGATTTAATCGGGAGCATTTGATGAAAGCCTTAAATTAAAGCTCTGCGAAGTACTTGATGGTTCTTACCATCTGAGAAGTGTAGGAGTTCTCGTTATCATACCAAGAAACAACCTGTACCTCATAGAGGTCGTCGGCAACCTTAGCAACCATTGTCTGAGTAGCGTCAAACAGAGAACCGTATCTCATTCCGATTACGTCGGAGGAAACAATCTGGTCCTCGTTGTAGCCGAAGGACTCGGAAGCAGCAGCCTTCATAGCAGCGTTGATGCCTTCCTTGGTTACGTCCTTGCCCTTAACAACAGCGGTAAGGATAGTGGTAGAACCGGTAGGAACAGGAACGCGCTGTGCAGAACCGATGAGCTTGCCGTTCAGCTCGGGGATTACAAGACCGATTGCCTTTGCAGCGCCGGTAGAGTTGGGAACGATGTTTGCAGCGCCCGCTCTTGCTCTTCTGAGGTCGCCCTTTCTGTGAGGACCGTCGAGAATCATCTGGTCGCCGGTGTAAGCGTGAATGGTACTCATAATACCGCTCTGGATTTCAGCGTACTTGTTAAGGGTATCAGCCATAGGTGCCAGGCAGTTCGTGGTGCAGGAAGCGGCAGAAATAATCTGGTCGTCCTTAGTAAGGGTCTTTTCGTTTACGGAATAAACGATAGTCTTAAGGTCGTTGCCCGCAGGAGCGGAAATAACAACCTTCTTTGCGCCTGCGTTGATGTGAGCCATGGACTTCTCCTTAGAGCAGTAGAAGCCTGTGCACTCGAGTACAACGTCTACACCGATTTCGCCCCAAGGAAGGTCCTTTGCGTCCTTCTCAGCGTAAATCTTGAGGGTCTTGCCGTCAACAGTGATGGTGTTTGCCTCATCGTCAGCGGAAACAGTGTGAAGATTTTCGCCGATAACGCCGCAGTAACCCTTCTGCGCGGTATCATACTTCAAAAGATTTGCGAGCATGGAAGGCTTTGTAAGGTCGTTGATAGCAACTACCTCATATCCCTCTGCGCCGAACATCTGTCTGAACGCAAGACGTCCTATACGTCCGAAACCGTTAATTGCAACTTTAACTGCCATTGGAAACTACCTCCTGAAAATTAAAAATTATATTCTTGCCAAACCGTAATTTGGCAATGATATTTTAATATCAACTCTATTATACAAAATTTCCGCGATTTTATCAAGGTACTTTGTCAATTTTTCGCAGAAATAAATGTAAATTTTATCACGTTGATTTTGTGCATTTTTCACAAACAGGCCGTGAAAAAGCCCATTATATATGCTTATTTGGCATAACCCGATACCATATTTTGTATAACCCGATTGCAGAAAACGCTTATTTCAAGCCATATTCAAACTTATCAAGAAACCAAAGCCCGTCGGATTTTTTCGCGGTAAATTCACGTCCGTTCAGATACGAAAGCGCGCCTGCGTCTGTTGTGAACCGAAAAATCAGCTTATACGAGCAAAGCGCCTGCGTTTTCGCGCCGTATTTCTTATTCAGCGCATTATCGCCGTATTTCCCGTCCCCAAGCAGCGGACAGCCGATATGCGCGAAATGCGCTCTTATCTGGTGCGTTCTCCCCGTAAGCAAGTCCACCTCGACAAGCGAAAGCTCGCCGCGGCTCTCCAGAACGCGGTATTTCGTCCTGATTGTAAGAAAACCGGGCTTAGGGCTGCTCGAAATCACAACGCGGTTTTCCTCCGAAAGCTTCTTCAGATAAGCCGTCATAATTGCCTCGCGCGGCTTCGGTATGCCGAAAACAGCGCATAAATACAGCTTTTCCACTTCCCTGTCGCGCAGCTTCTGATTGAGTATTCGCAGCGCTTCGGCATTTTTCGCCGCAATCACAATCCCGCTCGTGTTCCTGTCAATGCGGTTAACAAGCGCGGGCGTAAAGCTCTGCTCATCGTCGGGATTATACTCGCCCTTGCGGTAAAGATAGCTTAAAATTCGGTTTATCAGCGTATCCGCGGTGTTGTCGTTATCCTCGTGAACGACAAGTCCGCACGGCTTATCGCACAGAAGTATATTCCCGTCCTCATAAATCACGTTTATTTCCGCGGAAATATCGCGAAAATCAGCTTCACGCTCAATCGGCTTCTTTGAGAGCAGCTCCTCGCTCAGATAAAATCTGATTATGTCGCCCTCTTTCAAGATAACGTTCGGCTCGGCTTTCGCGCCGTTCACCTTAATCCGCTTCTTCCTCATAAGCTTGTTCACAAGCGCGGATTTCAGATTTGGATAAGCCTTTGACAAAAAGCGGTCGCAGCGCTGTCCCGCGTCGTTTTTTCTTATCGTAATTTCGGTCATTAGGCTTACTTTTTAAGTTTTGCTTCGGCTTTCAGGCGCAAATCGCGTTCGAGAATCGTCTTTCTGATACGGATATTCTTCGGCGTAACCTCGACAAGCTCGTCGTCCTGAATGAACTCAAGGCTCTCCTCAAGGCTCATCTGCTTGTACGGAATAAGCCTCAGCGCGTCGTCGGAACCCGACGCGCGCGTGTTTGTGAGGTGCTTTTTCTTGCACACGTTAACGACGATATCGCCCGCTTTCGGCGACACGCCGACTATCATTCCCTCGTATACCGGAACTCCCGCGCCGATAAACAGCGTACCGCGTTCCTGCGCGTTGAACAGTCCGTAGGTTATCGAAGTTCCCGTTTCCCAAGCGACAAGCGAACCTACCGTTCTTCTCGGAATATCGCCGTAATAAGGCTTGTAGCTGTCGAACACCGAGTTCATAACGCCCTCGCCCTTGGTATCGGTCAGAAATTCGCTTCTGTAACCGAAAAGTCCGCGCGACGGTATCAGATATTCAAGTCTTGTGCGGTTGCCGATGGGGTGCATTTCAACAAGCTCGCCCTTGCGCTGTCCCATTTTCTCCATAACTGCGCCGACCGCTGTTTCCGGAACGTCGATTACAAGACGCTCCACGGGCTCGCACTTCACGCCGTCAATATCCTTATAGAGAACGCGCGGCGTGCTTACGGAAAGCTCGTAGCCCTCTCTGCGCATCGTTTCGATGAGGATTGAAAGGTGCATTTCGCCGCGTCCCGCAACGTTCAGCGCGTCCGCGGTATCGCTGTCCGATACTCTCAAGGAAACGTCTTTCAGCGTTTCGCGCATAAGCCGCTCTCTTATCTGGCGCGACGTCACAAATTTGCCCTCGCGTCCCGCGAACGGCGATGTATTTACCGAGAACGTCATTTCAACCGTCGGCTCGCTTATTTTAACGAAAGGAAGCGCTTCGGGGCAGCTTACGGACGTGATTGTCTGACCTATCGTAACGCCCTCGATACCCGAAAACGCGATTATATCGCCGACTGTCGCGCTCTCAACGGGGACTTTGTTCAAGCCCTCGAACTGGTTGAGCGAAACGATTTTCGCCTTATAGGGCGCGTGTCTGTCGTGATAATCGCAGACCATAACCTCTTGGTTCTGCTTGATTACGCCGCGCTCAACACGTCCGACGGCAATTCTTCCCACATAATCGTTGTAGTCGATTGACGATACAAGGACCTGAAGCTCGCCCGTTTCATCGCCCTCCGGAGCGGGAATATGCTCGATTATCTTCTCGAAAAGCGGCTTGAAGTCCGTTCCCATTTGGTCCGGGTCATAGGACGAACAGCCAAGTCTGCCCGAGCAGAACACAACGGGGCTGTCGAGCTGTTCCTCGGTCGCGTCAAGGTCGAGCAGAAGCTCCAGAACCTCGTCCACAACCTCGTGATTGCGCGCGTCGGGACGGTCGGTTTTGTTCACAACCACAATAATCTTGTGTCCAAGCTCCAGCGCCTTCTGAAGTACGAAGCGCGTCTGCGGCATCGTCCCCTCGAAGCTGTCCACAAGCAGCAAAACGCCGTTTACCATCTTCAGAATACGCTCAACCTCGCCCGAAAAATCCGCGTGTCCGGGAGTATCGACAATGTTGATTTTCACGCCGTTGTACATACAAGACGTGTTCTTCGCAAGAATTGTAATTCCGCGCTCGCGCTCAAGGTCGTTGTTGTCCATTACGCGGTCGTTCACCACCTGATTGTCACGGAACGCACCGCCCTGCTTCAGCATTTCGTCGACAAGAGTCGTTTTTCCATGGTCGACGTGCGCGATTATCGCGATATTCCTTAAATCATTTCTTACCAAAATCGTTCACTTTCCTTTGTTTTGCGGCGGCACGAAGCTTGTTCGCGGCAGCCTGATTTTTATTTCAACTTATCTATTATACAACTTTTTCCCGTCCACTTCAAGAACATTGTCAAAAAAACGTGTTTTTAATTATATTATAAGAAAAACGCGCGTATTTTTTGTGCATTTTTTACAATCACGCGGCAATTTCCTCTTCCTCGGTCCGAACCCGCAAGGAAGCGCCGTCGCTTATTATCACAACGTTTCCGTCCGCGGCGGTCGTGTAAATCTCATCGCAGCCGACCTGTGCAAGCCGTTTCAGAACTTCTTTGTGCGGGTGACCGTAGCTGTTGTCGCTTCCCACGCCGATTACAGCGATTTTCGGTCTGACTTTTTCGAGATAAGCCTTGCTGTTTGCGCCCGCGCTTCCGTGATGAGCGACTTTCAGCACGTCCGCGCTCACGTCAATCCCGTTATCGAGAATATCAAGCTCCGCAAGGCTCTCCGCGTCGCCCGTGAACAAGAACGTGTTCGCACCGTGCGTAAGCCGCGCCACAACCGAGAAATTGTTAAGCTCCTCGTATTCGTCGTAAAGCGGCGCGATTATTTCAAGCGAAGCGTTTTCGCCGAGCGTATAAATCTTTCCCGCAGCCGAATACTCGCGGTTTATCCCACGATTTTTAATCGTATTCAGCATTTTGCTGTAAAACAGCGTATTTGGCGCAATATCCCGCGGTATTTTCGGGATAATTACCGTTCCGACGTCAAAGCTTTCGAGTATTCTGTACATTCCGCCGATGTGGTCTGAATGAGGGTGCGTGGCAATTACATAATCCAGCCGCTCAACGCCCGAATAGCGTATAAACCCGATTACTTCGTCCGCGTTCTCCTCCTCGCCGCAGTCTATCAGTATATTGCAGTTCTTCGTGCGGATAAGCTCGCAGTCGCCCTGTCCGACGTCGATGAAATACACCGCGGCTTCATCGTCAAGCGGCTTTACATAAGGCGTTCCGCCGCCGCCGAAAAAGTGTACGATATCCGCGGACGAGGGTATGAAATCCCACCTGATAAACTTCTCGTTTACGAAAACAATCAGCGCAAACGTAAGTATCGCAAGCAATGCCGCGGACGCCGCCGTTTCAAAAAGCTTCTTAGCGCTTTTTCGGCTTTTTCGCGCGTGAGTTGTTTTTCTTCTCGCCATTTCTGTTCCTTTCGGGCTTCGCCGTTCTCTCGGCAGGCTTTGACGGCGCGATAAGGCAGTCCTTTCCAAAGCCGATTAAGTCGCGGCGCTTCGCTATCGTAAGCGCCTTTTCAACAAGCTCGCGGTTCTTCGGCATAAAATATTGCAGCAAAGCGCGCTGCATCGCCTTATCCTCCGTTGTCCGAGGAACGAAAACAGGCTCCATCGTGTACGGGTCAAGCCCCGTGTAGAACATTGCCGTGGAAATGGTTCCCGGGGTCGGATAAAAGTCCTGAACCTGTTCGGGTCGGATATTGTGCTTCTTCTCAAAAAGCGCAAGCTCAATCGCGTCCGCAAGCGTACAGCCGGGGTGCGACGACATCAGATACGGCACGAGATACTGCTCTTTTCCGCACTTTCTCGTTGACGCGTAAAATCGCTTCTCAAACTCCTCATAAACCTCGATATGCGGCTTTCCCATATAGTCGAGAACGCGGTTTGAAGCGTGTTCGGGAGCAACTTTGAGCTGTCCGCTGACGTGAAACTCCACAAGCTCGTCAAGAAAACGGTTGTTCTTCTCCAGAAGCATATAATCAAAGCGTATTCCCGAACGGATAAACACCTTTTTCACGCCCTTTATCGCGCGAAGCCTACGCAAAAGCGCGATATAATCGGAATGGTCGGCGTTTATGTTCTTGCAGGGCGTCGGCGCAAGGCACTTTCTTCCCTTGCACAAGCCGTGTTCTTCCTGTTTCTCGCAGGACGGGTGACGGAAATTCGCTGTAGGTCCGCCGACGTCGTGTATATATCCCTTGAAATTCGGCTTTTCCGAGAGCATTACCGCTTCGTTATACACGGAATTTTCGCTTCTCGTCTGGACTTTTCGCCCCTGATGAAGCGCGATTGAACAGAAATTGCAAAATCCGAAACAGCCGCGGTTGTGGGTTATCGAAAACTCGACTTCCTGTATCGCAGGCACGCCGCCGAATTTCTCATACATCGGGTGATACGCTCTCATATAAGGCAGCTCGTATGCGTAATCGAACTCGCTCTGCGTTACGGAGCGCTGCGGCGGGTTCTGAACGAGCATCATATTTCCGTGGCGCTGTACAATCGTTTTTCCGTAAACCTCGTCCTGCTCGTCGTACTGCTTTCGGCAGGATTTCGCATAGGCCTTCTTGTTCTCGCGGACAATCTCGAAGCTATCGCACTGAACAGCCCCGAACGGAGTATTTTCGGGCTTCGTGAGGTAACAGATACCGCGCAAATCGTGCATATCCGCGAGTTTTTGTCCCTGTTTGAAGCGATTGAGCATCTCGGAGAGCGTAACCTCGCCCATTCCGTACATCAGATAATCCGCGCCGCTGTCAACCAAAATAGACGGCATTACGCTGTCGCTCCAGTAATCATAGTGCGCGAAACGACGCAGCGAAGCTTCAAGCCCGCCTATCTCAATCTCAACATCGGGAAAAAGCCGCTTCAGCGCCCTGCAATATGTGATAACGGCGCGGTCGGGGCGCTTTCCGCCTATCCCGCCGGGAGAATAAGCATCGTCGTTTCGCTTTTTTAGGGCTACCGTATAATTCGACACCATACTGTCGATATTCCCGCCCGTCACCATAAAACAGTGCTTCGGCGTTCCGAGCGCGCGGAAATCCTTGTCGCTGAGCGGCTGTGATATTATTCCGACGGAAAAGCCCGCCGCCTCTATCATACGCGAAATAATCGCAATTCCGAACGTCGGGTGGTCAATATAAGCGTCGCCGGTCACGCAGATAAAGTCAAGCTGCTCTATCCCGCGCTCCTCCATATCGCTTCTGCAAACAGGCAAAAAAGGCATATTATCCTCTCAAATTCTTCTCAATATAATCAAAATACGGCTTTCTGCGAACTTCTCCGCGATTGTCCGCAAACCATTCATACGACTGCTTCAAGCCGACTTCAAGCGGCTTCGTTTCGGGCATAAGCGAAAGCATTTTCGTGACGTCGAGAAAATATTCATAATTATAGAACGGAAAGAAATTTCTCTGCTCGATATTCGGCTCGACAAAGCGGATTTCGGGCGTTTTTCCAAGCGTTCCGAAACAAGCCTTAACCCAATCGCAAATCGAAACGCTTTCGGGATTTCCGACATTGAAAACGCGCTCGGAGGGCTGCTTTTCAAGCAGAATTTCAATAAATCGGCACATATCCTCGATATCGAAAAACTGCAAGCCCATTTTCCCGTCATTCGGCATATAGAACGGCAAATCACGCTCCGCGCACTCAAAAACAAACGCTTCACGGTACAAATTGTTCATCTTTCCGTAAAGATAAGGCGGGCGGATAAAATATGCTTTTTTGCAGTGTTTTGCAGCAAAATTCTCCGCTTTTATCTTGTTTATTCCGTAATCGCCCCAGATTTTGTTCGCGCCGACTTCGTTTTCCTCGCGAAACGGCTGCGGGAGCGTTTCGGGATAAACCGCGCTTGAGCTTATCAGAATGTAAGTCCCGAAATCGCCCAACGCGCCGAGCAAATTCCGCACATCGTCCTCGTTATACGCGCAGACGTCAATCACCGCGTCAAAGCTGTACTTTTTCAGCGTATCGCCTAAAGTATGCCTGTCCGCGATAATCGTGTGAACTCGCTCGGAAGGCGGTTTTGTTCCGCGGTTGAGGACATACACCTCGTTGTCCCTTGCGAAATACTCCGCCGTAAAACGGCTTGCAAACACCGTTCCTCCGGTAACAAGAATTTTCATCTCTGCTCCTTAATCTCCGCAAATTTCCCTTGCAATTCGGTTCGCTCTTTCGTAAACCTCGTCCGCGTCAACGGTCGTGAATTTTCCGTCCTCATAGAGGATTTTTCCGTCTACAACCGTCATTTTCACGTTCTGCTTCGAGCCTGCGTAAACGAGATTTTTCGCGATATTGTGAAGCGGCTGCATATTCGGCTGTTTAAGGTCGATAACCGCGAAATCCGCGCATTTTCCCGCCGCAAGCACATCGCAGCCGCGCAGTCCCATAGCAAGCGCGCCGCCTTTTGTCGCCATTTCAAGCACGCCAAACGCGGGACACGCCGCCGCGTCGTTCTCCTTAACCTTCTGAAGTCCCGCGACAAGGAACATCTCGCGGAACATATCAAGACAGTTGTTTGAAGCAGGTCCGTCCGTTCCTATCGCGAAATTCTTCATTCCCCTGCGCTTCATCTCGCAAATAGGCGCAACTCCGCTTGCAAGCTTCAGGTTAGACGCGGGATTTGTCACCATAAAGAGATTCTTCTCGCGGAAAATCTCCATATCGCGTTCATCAAACCATACGCAGTGAAATCCCCCGCCGCCGTACTCGAACATTCCAAGCTTGTCGAAAAGCTGCGTCGGCGACATATTATACCGCTCAAAGCAGCCGTCAACCTCGGCTTTCGTTTCGCTGTTGTGAGCGAAAAGAGGCGCTTTCTTCCTCTGCGACAGTTTCGCCATTCTCTCCAAAGTTTCGCGCTTTGTGGTGTATTCCGCGTGAAAACCAAGCTGATAGGATATCAGAGGATTGTAGTTATTGTAGGTATCGTACTCCTCCTCCATACCCTCGACAGTACCGCCGAAATCGTTTATCGAGCCGCAGATTACCGTTCTGAAGCCCATATCAACGTTCGCTTTCGCGCACGCGGGAAGCTTCATATACATATCAAAGCTCGCCGTAATTCCGCTCGTAAGATATTCCATATTCCCAAGCTGAGTGAACGCGTAGACCGCTTCCTCGGTAAGCTTCGCTTCGTGCGGAAAAACCTGATTATAAAGCCAATCGTTAAGCGGCAAATCGTCCGCGTAAGACCTCAGAAACGTCATCGCTGTATGCGCGTGAGCGTTCTTGAAGCCCGGAATTATCAGATTTCCCGAAAGGTCGATTTCACGATCAAAATCGCCCGCCTGAGCCGTTTCACCGACGTAGGTTATCCTGCCGCCGTCCGTGCAAAGTTCGCCGTTTATGACGCTTTCGCTCTCCATTGTAAGGATTTTCGCGTTGTAAAATCTCAGCTTCATTTTCTTTTCCTCGTCAATTAAAATAAACCAAATCGCTCTCCGCTTTTTCAGTCGGGAGAACGCTGTCCGCGAGAATTACAGGTCCTACGCCCTTGTAAGCCGCCTGTTTCTCCGCGATAACCTTTCCCAATACCTCGACCCAATCGCCGTCCTTGAATTTGCTTTCATCGGGCGATTTTACGAGTATTCCGACAACCTGAATATCGTCCGCGCAGCAAGTCATCGCCTTTCGCGATATCACGAAATATCCCTTCGGCACGTTTGACGCGCGGAATACAATTCCCCGAACACGCAGATTTTTGCCTTTATAGCGCGCCGCGTTGCTCATAATATCAACATACCACAGCCCGAAATCATCGTGAATTATGTCGATAGGGTCGGCTTTCACGTCGAACGGCATTTCGTCGTCGCCCTGAAATCCCTGTTCAATCGAGCCGTCCTTGTACTCGAACATCATATCAATTCTCGGATTAAGCGGCTTTATAATGCGGCGCAGACGCTTTTTATCAACCTTTCCCTGCTCGCAGCGATTGAATATGATAAGGTCGGATACCGCGATATCATCGGACAAAAGCTGTCGCATATTGTTCAGATACATATCAAAGCGCGTGAAGTCAACGAACATAAAAATCTGATAGAAAATCCAGTCTTTCGGCGCTTTTACCGCCATATCGCGCAGACTCCACATTCCGTTGTACTCAAGCATAATTCGCGAGGGCTTGTGCTTTGCGACAAGCGCGTTCAGATTGTCGGCGTTGAAGTCCTCCTCGTCCTCGATATACTCGACAACCGACTTGGACGCCTTCAGAATACGCTCGTCAAACTCAACTTCTCCCTGTTCGCACGCGATTACAAGCGTTTTTTCGCCGCGGCTGAACTGTTTATCGTTCAGCGTTTCCAGAATAAACGAGGTCTTTCCGCTTTCCAGAAAACCCGTCATTAAATAAACCGGTAATTCCATATTTTACACTCCAAACAAAGCCTTAATCTTCTTTTCGTCAAGCTTCGAGCCGATTACGCACATTTTTCCCGTAACGTCCGGCGAACCTGCTCTTATCTCGTATTCCTCAGGCACGAAATCAAACTCGAACCAGCCGTTTTCGCCCGCGACAATGCCTTTCGCTCTCAGAACAGTGCCGTATTCTTCGCCCGAAAGCTTTGCAAGAGCGGCTTCAAGTCCCTCTTTCGTAAACTTTTTCGCGGTTTCTACGCCAAAAGACGTGAAAACTTCGTCCGCGTGATGATGATGGTGATGATGTTCGTGGTCGTGGCAGTGGCACTCCTCGCCGTCCTCATGGTGGTGATGATGTTCGTGCTCATCGTGGTCGTGGCAATGGCACTCCTCGACGTCCTCATGGTGGTGATGATGTTCGTGCTCGTCATGGTCGTGGCAGTGGCACTCCTCGCCGTCCTCATGGTGGTGATGATGTTCGTGCTCATCGTGGTCGTGGCAGCAATCATCATCTTCATCATGGTGGTGATGTTCAAGCTCCTCCTTGAGCAAATCCTCGGCAAACTTGTTCTCGTTCTCCATTGCGGCAAGTATCTGCTTTCCGCTGATTTCGTCCCAGTTTGTCGTAACGATAGTCGCGTGGTCGTTAAGCTCCTTTATCATTGCAACAGCTTCCGCGAGCTTCTCCTCGGACAGCTTCTGCGTGCGGCTCAGCACAATCGTCTTTGCCGTTTCAACCTGATTTTTGTAGAATTCGCCGAAATTCTTCATATACATCTTGATTTTTGAAGCGTCGCACACGGTCGTATAGCTGTTCAGCACGATTTCATCGCTCTTTACGTCCATAACCGCCTTGATTACGTCCGAGAGCTTTCCAACGCCCGACGGCTCTATTATAATTCTGTCGGGAGAGTACTCGTCAAGCACCTTTTTCAGCGCTTTTCCAAAGTCGCCGACAAGCGAACAGCAGATGCAGCCCTGATTCATCTCGGTTACTTCAATTCCAGCGTCCTTCATAAATCCGCCGTCAATGCCGATTTCGCCGAACTCGTTCTCGATAAGAACAAGCTTTTCTCCGTCATATCCCTCTTTCAGAAGCTTCTTTATAAGAGTGGTTTTACCCGCTCCGAGAAATCCCGAAAATACGTCAATTTTTGTCATACAGATAACCTTCTTTCACATATTAAAGCGATTTTGCCATATAGACTAACCGCAAACGTCCACTATATATTGTACCACACTTTATCCCAATAGTCAAGCCCCGCGAAAAATTCACGGGGCTGTTTTTATCAGATATGCTCGTTGATGTAGTTTATAAGGTTGCCTATCTGCGGCTTCGAGAACTGCGCGTCCGCGCCGACGCTCTCGCCCTTAATCCTCATCTGCTCGTTAATCAGCGACGAGAACAGAAATACCGGTATCGCCTTGAGCACGTCGTCGTCCTTAATCAGCTTCGTAAGGTGATGTCCGTCCATTTTCGGCATCTCAATATCGCTTATCAGGCACGAAATCTGGTCGCGGATATCGCCGCCAACCGACTTGTGACCGCTTATGTAATCCCAAGCGTCCTTGCCGTTGTCAAACGAAACAACATTCTTATAGCCCGCGTCCGCAAGCGTGTTCTGGATAAGCGTATTCAAAAACGGCGAATCCTCCGCAATTACAATATGCTTCTCCGACTTGTCGGAGTCGGTCTGCATAATTCCGCTTGCGTCAATTACCGCAGAACGGTTGATATCGGACACAATCTTCTCGAAATCAAGTATAAGAATAATCCTGTCGGAAAGCTTTGCAATTCCCGTCGCGATATTATGCGAACCGTCGCCGGAAATTCTCGGCGGCTTCTCGATATCTTCCCAAGAAATGCGCTGTATTCCCTTAACCGAAGAAACGTGAAATCCCACGTCCATCTGATTGAAATGGCAGATTATCAGCAAATCGTGGTCGGGGTCGGCACTCTCCTTATGAAGAACTTTATGTAAATCAATAACGGAAATAACCGTATCGCGAGGCGTGAAAACGCCCTCGAACTCAGGAGGCGAATCGGGAACGGGAATCATAGGCTGATAGTTCATAATCTCATTAACTTTGGCAATATTAATGCCGAAGCTCTGAGCGCCTACCATAAATTCCAGCACCTCAAGCTCGTTTGTACCGCTTTCAAGGAGAATATTATTTTCCATTTTAAAAAGCTCCTTAACATTAAAAATAAAGCAACAGCTTAACACTTACATTATACAACATTATTTCCAAAAAATCAAGTGATTTTCTTCGCATTTTTTATCATTTTTTAAAAAGCCTGTAAAAATCCCTTGACAGAGGGGTTTTGATGTGATATAATTAAAACAGCAAAGGAGGCGTGTTTTATGGAAATGCAAATCGCGCAGCTTTCTATGGGTATGGCGGCGGCTAACCTTCAGAATGCGCTGTCTGTCGGAATGCTCAAAAAGAACCTTGACGCTACGCAGCAGACTATGGAAGCGTTCACGGATATGATGGCGAATATGCCTTCTCCCGACGGAAAAGGTCAGCTTCTGAACGTTCTCGTTTGATTACCGCAAAGTAAAAACTCCCGTTTCGGCGGGAGTTTTTTTGTTATATTTTGTTATATTGCGCCCCTGTAATAAAGTCCCCTCGTGAGTTTGCCTGAGGGCTTTTTTCCGTTTTTGTACATCTCGAAAACAGGCGAAATATCCGTTTCATCGGTGAATTTCAGCACGCAGAAGTCGAATTTTCCGAGAATTTCTCGCTTATCGCTCATCACAAGCACGTCGGGGTTGAGCAGCTCGACGCTGTTCCCGCCGCATTGAACGGGGATTTTATTGCCGAGTCGGTCGAAAATCGCGCCGCCGCAGGATTTTCCCTCGCCAAACGGCGTTTTCTTCCCGCAAGCCGCGCCGTCCGCTATCGGACACCTTCGCATTATCATCAGCGGAAGCCTGCCGTATGCGATTATTCCGCGCGGAATGCCGCAGCTAATCTCCGAGAGCTTCTGTGCCGTTCCCTCGAACGAAAGCGTGATATCCTCGAAGCCAAAATCCTCGCAAACCCGCGCGGAAAGCCCGTTCAGCACGTTCATTCTGAAGCCGCCGAGCACAGAAAATCCGTGCTTTTTCAGCAGATAAGCGTGTCCGAGCGTGTGCGCGAGCGCCTTTGTAAAGCCGTTTTCGCGCAATTCATCAAGCCGTCTTTCCGTTTCTTCCTCGCAGTCCGACAGCACAAACGGCGGTATAATCACGATTTTTTCCTTATTCGGCGTTTTCTCCGAGAGCAGCCCCATCGGCGCGTAAACCAGCTCGAACGGCAGTTCAAGCGCCTGTGTAAGCTGGTTTTCGTCGTAAACTTCGGCTCGAAAATGAATTTCATCTTGTATATTATTCACATTTTCGCGAGAATATTCAAAAGCCGAAATTCTATATTCAGGCGTGTTTTTCTCCAAGACGGGCGCTTCAAGCCTACCGCAGATTTCACGTCTGAGAGCGTTCAGCGCCGCTGCGGAAACGTACAGCCCGCTTTCAACCGAAGCCGTGATTTTCCCTGCCTTAAACTGCGTTCCGCCAAGCTTTTTCATTCGTTCGCAAACAGCCGTTTCATCAATAGCAGAACCGCTTGCCGGTTCGGGAACGAAGTCGCTCTCAACCAAGATTTCACCGTAAGAGCAGCCCGCCCGCGCAGTCATTTTTCCGCCGATTTTAACCGCGATATCAACGCTTATTCTCGGATACTCAGACTTGTAAATCTCCTTAATTCCGCTGAGCGCTTTCGCGGAATTTTCAACGTCCTCTTTTCCGCGCACGCCCTGCATATCATTCAGTTTTCCCGTATAATATCCATCTGTAAGACCGCCGCGCGAAAAAATCCCGCCAAGACGGTTTTTATCGTATTTTTCGCCGTCAAGGCTTTTCCGACACGCGTCAACCGCGCACGCAACGTATTCCGGACGTTTCATTCTGCCCTCGATTTTAAACGAGGCTATTTCGGGAAGCTCGCACAAATGTCCGATAATCGAGCTGTCTTTCAGCGAAATCACGCTGTGACGGCTTCCGAAGGTGAAATCAAGGCGGCACGGCTGCGCGCAAAGCCCGCGGCTTCCGCTTCTCCCGCCGAGAACGCTGCTCATATAGCACTGTCCGCTTATGCAGACGCAGAGTGCGCCGTGAACGAAAATTTCAAGCTCGATGTCCGTGTTTTCGGAAATATCGCGGATTTCTCGCTCCGAAAGCTCCCTGCCGATTACCGCGCGCGCAAAACCGAGCTGTTCCGCCGCTTTCACGCCGCTTATGCTGTTAAGCGACATCTGCGTTGACGCGTGCCGAGGGAGTTCGGGGCAGATTTTCTCCGCAATATACATCGCTCCCAAATCCTGTATTATCAAGCCGTCCGCGCCGCTTCTCGCCGCAGTTTCCACGCACTCGGAAAATTCCTCGATTTCATCATCATAAATCAGAGTATTCAGCGTCACATAAAGCTTCACGCCGCGCTTATGGCACTCGCGGATTGCCCACGAAAGCTCCTCGTCAGAAAAATTTTCGGCGTTTTTACGCGCCGAAAACTTCTTCATTCCAACATAAACAGCGTCCGCCCCCGCGTTCAGAGCCGCAGCCAGACTTTCAACCCCTCCGCAGGGCGCTAAAATCTCGTTCATAATGTAAGCTGTCCGTCCTCAAGCATTTCCTTTAGCTGCTTGTCAAGCGAAGCGTTCGTCTTTTTCAGCGACTTGACTTCCTTTGAAAGCTCGGCGTTCTTTGCGGCAAGCTCGTCCGTTTTTTCACGCAGAGATTCAACCTCTTTTTTCAGGTCGCCGCCGCCGTTTTCCTTCAAATCGGCGTTCTCGCTTTCAAGCTTCGACAGCTTTTCCTTCATTCCGTCAATCTCGGACATCTTCTCGCCAAGCTCTTTTTTAGCGTTCTTAAGCTCCGCGTTCACCGAATCAAGCTCCTTGTCAAGCTTTTCTCTGTCGGAATTGCCCGATTCAAGCTGCTTTTTCGCTTTTTCAAGCTCGTCCTTTGCCGCGCTAAGCTCCTTGTCAAGCTTTTCTTTGTCGGAATTTCCCGATTCAAGCTGCTTTTTCGCCTTTTCAAGCTCGTCCTTTGCCGCGCTAAGCTCCTTGTCAAGCTTTTCTTTGTCGGAATTTCCCGATTCAAGCTGCTTTTTCGCCTTTTCAAGCTCGTCCTTTGCCGCGCTAAGCTCCTTGTCAAGCTTTTCTTTGTCGGAATTTCCCGATTCAAGCTGCTTTTTCGCCTTTTCAAGCACGTCAACTTCGCTTTTCAGCGCGGAATTCGCCTTATCAAGCTTATCATACTCCGCGACAAGTTCCTCATATTCTTTCTTCGACGCGGAAAGCTGCTCCGAGAGCTTCTTTTCGGCTTCGCTGTTCTCCGAAAGCTCCTTTATCCGCTTATCCTTTGCGGCGGTTTCTTCGGTCAGCGCCTTCGCCTTTTTCTCGGCGTTTTCGGCTCTGTTCCTGAAATCGGACATACTCTTGTTAAGCGTATCATTCGCAGCTTTAAGCGTGTTGCGCTCAATTTCAACAGCGTCCGCGCGCTTTTTCTCACGGTGGAACGCTTCCTCAAAGTTCTGCGCCTTGTCAAGCTTTTCAAGCAGCCGCTTATTCTCCGCGGAAACGCTCACCGCTTTCTCATTTTCCTTTTTAAGCTCGGCAATACGCTTTTCTTTCTCGGAAACGAGCTTTTTCTGCGCCTCAACGCTGTCCGCGTTATCCTTTGAAGCCGCCGAAAGCTGCGCGTTCTTCTTTTCAAGCAAATCGGCGTTCTTCTTCGCTTCTTCAAGCTCCTTTTTCAGCGAAGCCGCTTCGGCAGCCTGTTTATTCGCTTCATTCAGCGTTTCGCAAAGCTGCTCGTTCTTCCCCTCAAGCTCCGAAAAGCGCTTTGACAGCTTCTCAAATTCACTCTTTACCTTCAGAAGCTGCTCGTTTTCGGCTTTAAGCGAGCCGTTCTCCTCAATCGCCTTCCGCGCGCCGGCTTCCTGCGATTTCAGCCGCGAAAGCTCCTCGTTAACCTGCGAAACGCGCGATTTCAGTTCCTCAATCTCATTAAAGCACTCAAGTGCGGAAAAAACAGCCGCGTCCTCCTTGCCGATATCGGAATTCTCGCCGCAATATTCGGAAATCTTCCCGTCAACAGACTTGGCGGCGGCAATCAGCAAATCCCGATTATCGGTTCTGAGGCTGTAATTCTTGCCGCAAATCGTAATCACAACGTTCTCGTTAAGCATCGGGAACACCCTTTCATTTCAGTTTTTTCGGCTTTTTTCGCCAAAAGCCGATGATATATAATATAATTATATACTATTTTGCCCTGCATTTCAAGAGGTTTTCCAAATTATTCTTCAATACGCTTCTTCATCACGCTCATATAAGCGGGACGAATGATTTTTCCCGCCGTGTTCAGCTCCTCGATTCTGTGCGCGCTCCAGCCGACAATTCTCGCAATAGCGAAAATCGCGGTATACAGCTCCACTGGTATTCCCAGCATATCGTAAACAAAGCCGCTGTAAAAGTCAACGTTCGGCGAAACGCCCTTCATTATTCTGCGCTTCTGCGCGATAAGCTTCGGCGCGGCGTCCTCGACGAACTCATAGAGCTTCATATCGTCCTCGCGGTGCTTTTCTGCGGCGAGCTTCTCGACAAAGCTCCTGAAAATGCGCTCGCGCGGGTCCGAAAGCGAATATACCGCGTGTCCCATTCCGTAAATAAGCCCCTTATGGTCGAACGCTTCTCCGGCAAGAATTTTTCCGAGATAATCGTAAACCGCGTCATAATCGCTCGTATCGCTCACGTTCTCACGGATATTCTCCATCATCTCCATAACCTTGATATTCGCGCCGCCGTGCTTCGGTCCTTTAAGCGAGGACATAGCCGCCGCTATCGTCGAATATGTATCCGAGCCGGATGACGTTACAACGCGCGTTGTAAACGTCGAGTTGTTTCCGCCGCCGTGCTCCATATGCAGCATAAGCGCAACGTCAAGCACCTTCGCTTCAAGATGCGTGAACTGCTTGTCGGGACGAAGCATCAGAAGCAGGTTCTCAGCCGTTGAAAGAGCGGGATTGGGTCTGTGAATATACATACTCTCGTCGTTTTCATAGTGATTGTACGCGTGATAAGCGTATGCCGCGAGCATCGGAAAACGCGCTATCAGCATTATACACTGATAAAGGCTGTCCTCAAGCGTTCCCGAAACCACGGTCGGGTCGTATGAAGCGAGAGTCAGTATGCTCCTCGTCATCGAGTTCATAATATCTTTTCCGGGTGCTTTCATTATAACGTCGCGTGTGAAATTTGTCGGAAGGCAGCGGCATTCTCCAAGAATATCCGCAAATTCCTTCGCTTCCTCGTCTGTCGGCATTTCTCCGAAAATAAGGAGATATGCCGTTTTCTCAAAGCCAAATCCGCTTCCCGTTTTCGCGACAAGGTTCTGCACGTTGTAGCCTCTGTACCAAAGCTCTCCGTCGCAGGGCGTCTGAACGCCGTCGACGTCCTTGAACGCCACCATTTTCGATATTGTCGTAAGTCCCGTGAGAACGCCCTTTCCGTTTATATCGCGCAAACCGCGGTTTACGCCGTATTTTCCGTAAAGCTCGTCTGAAATGGCGTCGTTCTTTTCGCAGAGTTCTTTCTTTTCGTGCGCATACTTTCTGATATCTTCGGTCATTTCATTATTCCTCCCACATTTTTTCTGATTTTGAACGTATCATATTAATTATAACATACGAAATTGAAAAAATCAAGCGCGAATAAGTTTTTTCACCAAATTCTCATATTTGTATTGACACACCGCCCGAAATTGGTTATAATAAATATATTATGGTCATATATAACACCTTTTTTACATAGGAGAAAATTTATGGAATATACGAACATAAATACCGGTCTTTCGCAGTCAGAAGCTGATGAACGCGCAAAAAACGGTCTTTCAAACGGCGGCGGCGAAGTCAGGACAAAAAGCGTAAAAAGGATTTTTTTCGATAATATTTTCACTCTGTTCAACCTCATAAACGTAATTCTTGCGGTTGCGCTGGCGCTGGTCGGGAGCTGGAAGAATATGATGTTTATGGGAGTTGTTCTGTGCAACACCGCAATAGGCATTTTTCAGGAAATACGCTCGAAGCGCGTTCTCGACAGGCTTTCCGTGCTGTCGGCGCCCAAGGCTTACGTTATCCGCGACAGCAAAGAAAAGGTTATCGCGGTATCCGAGGTTGTCGTGGGCGATATTATGAAGCTGTCGAGCGGAAAGCAGGTCTGTGCGGACGGAATTGTCCTCAGCGGCGAGTGCGAGGCCGACGAAAGCCTGCTCACGGGAGAAAGCGACCCTATCCCCAAAAAGAAAGACTGCGAGCTTCACTCCGGAAGCTTCATAACATCGGGAGAATGTCTGGCGCAGGCAACGCGCGTCGGCGCGGAAAGCGCTTCGGGGCGCATCACCGCAGGCGCGAAAAAGCACAAAAAGCACAATTCCGTTATGATGAACTCCATCAGCAAAATCATCAAAACAGTTTCAATATGCATTTTCCCGTTCGGAATAATCCTGTTCTGCAAGACGTTTTTCGGCGCGGGAAACACGCTTGAAGAAAGCGTTACCACGACTTCCGCCGCGCTTATCGGTATGATTCCCGAAGGACTTATGCTGCTCACAAGCATCGCGCTTGCGGTAAGCTCAATAAAGCTTGCGATGAAACAGACGCTCTGTCAGGATTTATACTGCGCAGAATCGCTTGCGAGAGCGGACGTTCTCTGCCTTGACAAGACAGGAACGATTACCGAGGGCAAAATGAAAGTTGAAGAAGTCGTGAAGCTTGACGATAATTTTGACGCGGAGCAGGCTCTCAGGGCGTTTTCTTCCGCGTTCACCGACAAAAATCTCACTCTTTCCGCCGTTTCCGAGAGCTTTTCGGGCAATTCGGGACTTACGCTTAAGGGAACTGTTGCGTTTTCTTCGGCGAGAAAATGGAGCGCCGCCGAATTTGAGAATTACGGAACGCTCGTTTTCGGAGCGCCAAGCTTCGTTCTCGGTGAAAAGTACAGAGAAGTGGCTTCGTTATGCGAAAAATTCTCGGATAAGGGTATGAGAGTGCTTGCGCTTGCTTTCTCGGAAAAACCGTGCGAGGGATATAATCTCCCCGACGATATTTCGGCAAAGGCGCTTGTCGTTTTATCGGATAAAATAAGGGAGTCAGCCCCCGCGGCGCTCAAATTCTTCCGCGAACAAGGCGTTCAGCTCAAGGTTATCTCCGGCGACGACCCAAAAACCGTTTCCGGCGCGGCGGGAAGAGCTGGTCTTGAGGGCGCGGAGAATTATGTCGATATGTCGAAGATTTCAGACGAGGAAATCCCCGAAGCGACGCTTAAATACACGGTTTTCGGGCGCGTTCTCCCCGAACAGAAGCTCGCGCTCGTAAAAGCTCTGCGCGCCGCAGGAAAAACTGTCGCGATGACGGGCGACGGCGTAAACGATGTTCCCGCGCTTAAAGAAGCGGACTGCTCGATTGCTATTCAATCGGGAAGCGACGCCGCGCGAAGCGTTTCACAGCTTGTTCTGATGAACTCGGAATTTTCAACGCTCCCGCTTGCCGTTGCCGAAGGGCGACGCTGTATCAACAACATTGAGCGCTCGGCGGCTTTGTTCCTCGTAAAGACGATTTTGTCGTTTCTGCTTGCCGCGGTATTCCTGTTTTTGCATTGCCCGTATCCGTTCAAGCCCATTCAGCTCACGCTTATAAGCTCGATTATGATAGGTATTCCGTCTTTCCTGCTTGCGCTTGAACCGAATTTCAACATCGTTCGCGGTCACTTTATCGCGAACGTTATCAAAAAAGCCGCTCCGGGAGGCGTTTCGGCGGCTGTTGGGATTTGCCTGCTTGAAGCCGCGGGCGCAATTTTCGGTTTCACACCCGAGCACATCTCGGTTATGGCGGTTTTCCTCACGGCGGCGGTTTGCTTTGAAACGCTTATTATCGTTTGTATCCCGTTCGACCTCAAAAGAGCGCTTATGTGCGGCGCACTAGCGGCTATTCTTGTCGGCGCTGTGCTTATACTCCCCGGTCTTTTTTACATCATTCCTCTGCTTCCCGCAGAATGGGCGGCGCTCGGCGTTGTCGCGGCTTTCGCGCTTATTCTTCAGCCCGTTCTCTCGCTGATAATCAAGTCTGTTATCAAGCGTAAGGAGAACATCGCCCATTACTCTCACAAAGCGGGCTGACGGAAAAGAAAAGGCTCGGCGCGCCTGCAAAGCGGGTTTTCGGCTGAAATGAGAAAATTACGCAATTGCCCTTGAAAAAAATCGAAAAATGTGGTATTATGGTCATAGGTGATTATATGAACTACTCTTTGAACGCAGGCGAATGGAACAGCGTTTTTGCCGTTCCCGCAAGCGTTGTTGATAAATACATAAAAATCGCGGGCGAAAACTCGCTTAAACTGCTGCTTTATCTTCTCAGGCACGGCGGAAGTGTGTTCTCAGAGGACAAGCTGAGAAACGACCTCGGTTTCCGCGAAGAAGGCGAACTTGAGGACGCGGCGCTTTTCTGGATACAGCGCGGGATTATCCGTTATGAAAACGACGGCGATAACCGCGAACTTTTAGCGAATAAGGAAAAAACAACGGAGCAAGCAGCTGACGCTGAAGCAGAAACACGTCAGAAAGCCGCACCGTGCGTTATCGCGAAAAGCGAGAAAATCAAGCCCGCCGTGGTTAGTTCGGGCGAGATTGCCGAAAGGCTTAAATCCGACCCGGAGCTTCAGATGCTTTTCAGCGAAACGGAAAGGCTTATCGCGCACCCGCTCGGACAGCGCGAAAACAATATGCTTTTGGGAATGACGGACCACTATGGACTGAACGTCGGCGTTTCGCTTATGCTTTTGCAGTACTGCTTCAAAATCGGAAAGGGTACTCCCGCGTATATCCTGAGCTGCGCGCAAAACTGGGCGGCGGACGGCATCGATACCGTTGAAGCCGCGAATAACCGTATTCTCACGCTAGAAAAAAACGCGGGTATCTGTGAAAGACTTCGCGATGAAATGGAGCTTCAGTCAAAGCTTACCGCAAAAATGAAGGAATTTATCCGCATATGGACGGAAGAATGGGGTTTTTCCGAGGATATGATTATGCTTTCCTATGAAAAAACCGTCAATGCAAAGCAGAAATTCAGCTTTGAATACGCAAACAAAATTCTCGAAAACTGGAAAGACGCGGGCATTTACACGAAAGAAGCCGCAGACGCCGCGGATATCGCAAGGAAAAAGCCCGCCGCAAACGCTTCGGGTTACGCGAAAAGCGAAAGCTCCTCTTTCGATATCAACGACGTTGTGTCGCGGCTGAAAAAACATAATCTGAGCGGAGGATAAGCTTATGCCGATAAGCAGAGAATATATTCTTAAAGCCCGCGAGGAGCTTGAGAAAAGGCGCAGCGCCAACAGACGCTCCGAGGACAAGCGCCGCGCGGAGGTTCTCGCGAAAATTCCGCAGTACGCAAACCTTGAAATTAAGCTCGCGGAGTCAATGTCCAAGGTTATCGCGCTTGTCGCGGCAAAAAGCCCCGATTGTCAGAATAAACTCAAAGCCGTTTCCGAGGAAAATCTCACGTTACAGCGCGAAATGAAGCGGCTTCTCACGGAAAAAGGCTTTCCCGCGGATTATCTCGAACCGATTTACTCCTGCAAAAAATGCTCGGATACGGGAACAATTAACGGAGAATGGTGCGATTGCGTGAAGAAAATCGCGCGGAAATACGCCGCAGACGAGCTTAACGAGCGTTCGCCGCTGAAGCTTTGTTCTTTTGCGGACTTTGATTTGTCGCTGTATCCCGATAATCCCGCAAGCGAGGACAATCCGCGCAGAATTATGACGGATAACTTCAATTTCTGCCTCAAATACGCCGAAGAATTCAGCGGTCACGGCAAGGGCGTTTTTATGATAGGAAAAACCGGTCTTGGAAAAACGCATCTTTCGCTTGCTATCGCGGCGAGGGTTATTGAACGGGATTTCTGCACGGTGTATATCTCCGCGCCCGAACTTGTCAGAACCGTTGACAACGAGCAGTTCGGGCGAAGCAGCGGCGATACGCTTTCCGTTATCTCGGACTGCGATTTGCTCATTCTGGACGACCTCGGCGCCGAAAACAGCAGCGAGCGCAGCGCTTCCCTGCTTTACGAGGTCATAAACGGCAGAATTTCTCGCTCGCTTCCTATTATCGTCAGCACGAATTATTCGATAAACGAGCTTCAGGCGCGTTATAACGACAGAATTCTGTCAAGACTTCTCAGTATGAACGTTCGGTTCTTCGAGGGAAACGATAACAGATTAAACAAAATCAGATAAAATACAGGAGGTTGTAAATTATGGCTAAGCTCAGAATAGGCATTCTCACAAGCGGCGGTGACTGCCCCGGTCTTAACGCGACAATTCGCGGCGTTGCAAAGGCGACTTACGAGGCTTTCGGCGAGGACAAGGTTGAAATCGTCGGTATTCACGACGGTTATCACGGTCTAATCCACGGCGAATACAAGGCTATGGAGCCGTCGGATTTTTCGGGTATCCTCACAACAGGCGGCACAATCCTCGGCACTAAGCGCACTCCATATAAGATGATGCAGATTATCGAGGACGACAAGGTTGACAAGGTTAAGGAGATGAAGGATACCTACAAGAACCTCAAGCTTGACTGTCTGTTCACCCTCGGCGGAAACGGCACGCACAAAACCGCTAATATGCTCTCGGAGGAGGGTTTGAACGTAATCGGTCTGCCCAAGACAATCGACAACGACATATTCGGAACGGACGTTACTTTTGGCTTCCACACAGCCGTTGATATCGGAACGGAGGTTATCGACCGTATACACACAACCGCAAATTCTCACAGCAGGATTATGGTTATCGAAATTATGGGCAACAAGGCGGGCTGGCTCACGCTTTATTCGGGACTTGCGGGCGGCGCGGATATTATTCTTATCCCCGAAATTCCTTTTGATATCGCGAAAGTCGCAAAGGCTTGCCAAAAGAGAGCCGACGCAGGCAAGGCGTTTTCGATAATCGCGGTCGCGGAAGGCGCTTTTGATATTGAAGAAGCGAAGCTCAAGAAAAAAGAGCGCGCAAAAGCAAGAGCGGACCGCGGCGAAATCACCGCGACAGCGCGCATCGCAAAGGAAATCCAGTCGCGTACCGGTCTTGAAACGAGAACCGTTATTCCCGGTCATATCCTCAGAGGCGGTTCGCCCTCGGCATACGACCGTATTCTTGCAACACAGTTCGGCGCGCACGCGGCAAGCCTGCTTAAACAGGAAAAGTTCGGCTTAACCGTCGCGATGGTTAACGGCAAAATCACCGAAAATAAGCTCGCCGACATCGCTATGAAAACAAAATTCGTCACAGAGGACGACCAGATGGTGCTTACCGCAAAGGATATCGGCATATCTTTCGGCAACTGATTTTTTACCGCGGGCGGGATTTTCTTCTCGCCCGTGAAAAATTTGTCGAAGAAATGTCAGGTTTTTTTCAAAAAGGTATTGACATTTCGCTTTATTTGTGGTATAATAATTTTCGTTGAGTGAGCAATCGCTCGAAATATCGCGGGATGGAGCAGCTCGGTAGCTCGTCGGGCTCATAACCCGAAGGTCGTTGGTTCAAATCCAGCTCCCGCAACCACCAGCGTGACGCTGGACTCAAATTCGCCCCTAGATTGTTCTGGGGGCGTTTTTTTTGCCCGTAGATGAAAGGACCATAAAGTCACAATACCACACCAGCGTGACGCTGGACCCAAAACCGCCCCTAGATTGTTCTGGGGGCGGTTTTTTTGCCCGAAGATGAAAAATCCATAAAGTCACAATACCACACCAGCGTGACGCTGAACCCAAATTCGCCCCTAGATTGTTCTAGGGGCGTTTTTTTACGCGATAATGAATAAACCGTTTTAACTGATAATCCCCTCAAACCGCACGAATAAGCGATTTGAGGGGATTGTTCACATCTCCAAAATAATCCGCTCAAGCTCTTTTGCGGCAATGCTTAATGCCTGCTCGCGGCGCTTTATAATGCGGATTTCACGTTCGGGAAGCATTTCCGCCGTTTCTACAACCAAAGCTTCTCCGTCCTTTCCGAGAAACTCCCTCGGCACAAATCCAACTCCAAGCCCCGCTTTTACAAGCGGCAAAATCTGGTCGGCGGTCGCAGCTTCAATTTCCGGCTGATAACGCAGCCCTTTTTCGGAAAAAAACTGCGAATAAAGCTCAAACGACTTTGTGTGCGCTCCGAGCGATATCATCGGGTATTCAAGCAGCTCGGCAAATTCAACCCGCTTCTCCGCTAATTCCGAGAAGCTTTCCCCGCACACCGCAACCTCGTGAAATTTACGCACGGTTGTTTCTTCAAGCATTGCGGACGGAATTGTCGGCGTTGTCACAACAGCGATATCCGCAATCCCGTTTCGTATTGCGTCAATCGCCTGCGGAGTTGAGTGATTGCTTATCTTCAGCCGTATTCCCGGATAGAGCGCCCGATACTTCTTCAGCGCGGGCAGCAGCACGCAATGCAGCGCAACCTCGCTTGACGCAACATACACGCTTCCCTTTTCAAGATTTCGGCTTTCGATTATCTCGGCTTCTCCCGCTTCAATGTTCTCAAACGCAATGCGAACGTGCTCGTAAAGCCGCTCTCCGTCGGGCGTAAGCTTCATTCCGCGGTTGTTCCGTATAAAAAGCGGACAGCCAAGCTCCGATTCAAGCGTTTTTATCGCTCTCGTCAGATTAGGTTGACTGTTTAACAGGATTTTTGCCGCCTGAGTTATGCTTCCATACTTCGCCGCGTAATAAAATATCCGATAGTAGTCATAGCTTATATTCATTTTTCACCTTTTCCGATATATGCTTTTGATATTGCAGATATATAAAATAAAGATTTTACATATATCAACAATTGAATTATAATATAATAGTGCGAAAAAGTCAAGGGCAACACCGCACAATTAGCGGCTTCGCCTTTGCCGTTTCCTC
>UMHM01024781.1_pt1 | contig 28485 bp, 29 predicted proteins | sample 1965501 | NCBI WGS metagenome assembly UMHM01 (sample SAMEA4836095, study PRJEB28245) | human gut metagenome | biome: gut microbiome; material: fecal sample | place: Denmark | collected 2008
TTAAGTTTTTTATTATGTTCCCTTTGTACACCGTTGCAATCAATATTTAAAGAAAGGATTAAAATCATGTACGGATGACTTTTTTGCAGTCAAATATAAAGAGGCTTTATTTGTATATGCAATTCTAAAAGAGAATATACGCGACGCAAAAAGATTAATCAAAGAATTAGATGATTCTAAGTATATTGATGTTTTCTCTATGATGCTAAATGAGGATTATCAATTGAATGTAGGCTATCAGAATCGATTAAAAGAATTAAAGAATGATTCTTCTTTATTTAAATTCTTATTCATAAAAAATTGTGAATACTTGCATAAATATAAAGAGATTTGTGTCGCAAATAATTTTATTTAATATTAGTTTTGCGCAAGATCACACGATAAATTGAACTTAATATAGACAAGAAACTCATTTATTTCTCAATGACAGTTTCTTGTCTTTTTTTTGGTCTTGAAAAATAATAACCCTAAGGAAAAGGGGTTATTTATGTTTAAACTTGTTCAGAATCATAAAGTATTATATTTTATTTCGCTTATTCTCATTGTTTCATATTCAGTAGTGGATTTATTGAAATCAATCTTGATGAGCTATATATTTGATGATCATCTTCTGGATTCCATTTCAAGCCTTATAGTGATCGTATTGGTATTTTTAGGTGTCTATTTAATTGTTTCCTCTTTGCAACAATATGTAGTAGAGGTGTTGAAAAATAAAATACGTTATAGTTTAAATAAACATTTGTATCAATCGTATGCTTCCAGGAATATAGAATTATTTCAAAAAAAGGATAGCAGTGAAATATTGAATGAATTTAATAATGAAGTGAATGTGGTGATTGATAATTATGTTTCTTCAAAATTAAATGTGTTCTCATTAACTATTTCATTGATATTGGGAAGTCTATATATCGCAAATCTAAGTGTAGAAATATTAATATTTTTGCTCTTTTGTGCTTTTATAACGATTTTTATAAATAGTATTTTTAAGAATCGTTTAAAGAAGAATCAAATGAATTATTTGGATTCAATGAAGCAATGGCTTTGTTCTATTAAAAATCTGTGTCGCTGTTTTAATGATATAAAGATTTTAAATTTGGAAAAAGTATTTTGTGATGGTCTGGACATTGAGAATAAGAATTTAGAACAAAGTACTCTAAAAAATAATGGATTTATAAAAATACTTACTTCTATAAATTCTTTTATTTCTCAAGCCATGTTTTTTTTGACATTGCTCTTTGGAATTGTGTTAATACATTATAATCGATTAACAGTTGGACAATTATTAGGAATTGCACAAGCTAGTAATATGGTGATCATGCCAATCGTTAATTATACAAATCTTCGAAACATGATTCAATCTTCTAAGCCAGTTCTACAAAAACTGTTGGATAATTCAATGTGCTATGAAGAAAATGAACCTATTGTTTTTGATGAACAAATTCATGACATTAAGATTAAGCATTTAAGTTATTCTTATGGTGCTCGTCTAATATTAGATTTAAATAATTTGGTAATAGATCAGGGGAAAAAGTATTTAGTCATTGGAAAAAGTGGAGATGGTAAGAGTACGTTTTTAGACATTTTAACAAAGCAGAAGAAAGTAGATGGCATTTATGTGAACGATAAGGATTTGAAGGATGTTCAATTTAGCACATATGCCGAAAAGTTTTCTTATGTGAATCAAAAAAATGATTTATTACCGTTTTCCTTTGAACAAAATATTACTTTAGGAAGGAAAATGAGTAAATATTCCTTGAAAGATTTAGTAACTATATTTAATTTAGAATCAATATTTGATAAGGAAAGAGACAATCTTGATTTTGAACATTTGAATTTAAGCGGCGGAGAGAAGCAACGTATTTGTTTGGCAAGAGCAATGTACAGAAATAAAAAATGGCTTTTCTTGGATGAGGCGTTTTCTGCAATCGATAAAACAAATTCAGATCGAATACATCAATTCATTTTATCCAATCCAGATCTTACAGTATTGTCTATAGAACATAAAGTAACAAAAGAAACAGCTTCTTTATACGATAAAGTCTTACTGTTTGAAAACAAAAAGATTGTATCTATGGATGTAGAAGAATATATAAATAGTATCTTTTAAGAAGAATAAGTGTCATTTATTTTAAACCATATTTAAATCCATTCCTAGGTATCTACCTGCTAGCTGAATATTCCATGTTGACTCTGCCATCATGGAATATTCATTAATTCAGAAACATAAAAATCATTATCAAAATTATAAAAAAATTTGTAGGATGTATATAGTGAAATTGTTGAGCTTCATAACAATACTGGATGTGATTGTATTGTTGATTATTAGAACAATTCAAATGGAAGTAGTAGGTTTATATTTAATGGGAAGTCTAATACTTTGTATTTTATTTACAAAAATGATTTTTAATCGCATATACAAGTAGTGGATTTAAAATGATTTAATAAATGTCAAAAAGCCCTTGATTTAAGGGCTTTTCTGATCATATGTCCAATTCAATGTGCTACACAGTGTGTAGCATTTTTAAACAATTAAAATAATAATGATAAGTAATCTTGTCTTGAATCAAGTATTCTGATAATCTCGATATTATCATTTTTGATATTGTAGAATACAAGTTGTTTAGATACGACTAGATAACGTAATGAAGTATCTACATTAAACCGATCCGACATTTTTGGGCCTAAATAAGGGTTGTCTTTTAATAAAGCAATCGTATTTACAAGGGTACTTTTTAATTTTTGTGTAGCTTGTTTATTATTAAATCGACTAATAATATAGTTTTCAGTGTTTAAAAGATCATCAATAGCTGTCTTCTTGTAAATAATTTGCATATTATAAACCTAGTATTTTTTTAGCTTCTTCTTCAGAATAAGATTCAGTACAATTCATACCAATTTCTAATTCTTTCATGAGTTTAGTTAAAGCTTTGGTTTTCATGTTTTCAGCATTATCTTCAGTTACAGAAAATGGAAAGCCTCCAGTATTTAATGCTTGTTGAAAAAATACATTAACCGCATCCGTTAAAGTTAAGCCGTTTTTCGCAAAAACTTCTTCTAATTCATTTTTAACTTCTGAATTCATACGAATTCTAAATACATCATTTTTTTGAGCATTGATTACGTTACGCATAATTAACACTTCCTTTCATTTATAGTATAGGGATATTTTAATAAAATATCAATAAATGTAGTAACAATGTATCTACATCTAAATCATAAATATAAAAGAGCCAGAATTTCTAGCTCTTTTCATCGTCCTTTACATACTCCAATATATCACCAGGTTGACAATTTAATACTTCACAAATAGCTTCTAAAGTAGAGAAGCGAATCGCAGAAATCTTACCCGTTTTCATCTTTGATAAGTTGACATTGCTGACGCCAACTTTTTCAGACAACTCTTTTAAACTCATTTTTCGATCGGCCATAACGCGATCTAAACGTAATATGATCTTACCCATAATTACAATGTCTCATCACTCAATTGTTGTAGTTCTTGTCCATATCTAAATATATAAGACAATAAATAGATAAGTGCCGCAAAAATTAAGAAGCTTAATTCGATACGAATATCAAATTTGATTTGTGTAACATATTTTGGATTGAAGAGTAGATCAAAGTTGATGATTTGTTTAAAGTACATAAATCGACATACTTCAAGAATATTAAAGACAATACCACCTGCAAGAATATACTTGGCAAGGTTTTTGATGTGATTGGCAACACGAACATCAAATGGAGTATGATCCATCGTAATTGTACAAATGGATTCTATCGTTTGTATAGATTTATAGACGATGAATACTAATATAGCGGTGATTAAAAAAATCAATGGTAACCACATGGACATGCTATCTTTATGTAAAGCGGTATCATCTTTAAATATCAATTGAAGAAAGTCTATTCTTATACTTCCAAATAGCGTATTATATACATCTTTGTTGAAGGTATAAAATAAGCTTAGTCCAATTAACAACACAACAGAAATTAAACAAACCCATCGAACGATTTTTAAAATAAAGCACATTTTCTTTAATAAATCTTTAGATTTATCATTCATGATATTACCTCCTAACATTAAATAATTAACGATTAACGTTAATTTAATTATATATTACATAAATAATAAGTCAATATGATTTACTTCAAAACGCCAATTTCTTCTAAAAATAGTTTATCTGCATAAGATAATTCACGATCCTTTCGAATCAAGAATACACTGGAAATATACATACCTGGATCATGAATCGGACGAATAACAATATCCATGGTATGTCTTGTATCCGCATCAGAAAAAGGGATGATTGCGATTGAGTTAAATGTACGTGCCCATTCGATTGCCGTTTCGTTGATGGAAGTAATAATCGCAACATTATACGCAACGGCATGTTAACCAAACACAGTGTAAACTGTATTTGAAATGTCAAAAGGAATTGCTAAAGGATGCCCCTTAGGAATCACAGCTACAATATCATCTTTTTCATATGGAAAAGGATCTAATGCCCCATATTGAGGGATGCTTGCACGAACCAAGCCAATTTCTGTAATGTTGTTTAAAACATTGGGAACCACAAAATCACCAAATAATTTATGAATAAACAAATTGAAAAAGTATTCTCAAATGGGAAGGCCTTTATTGTGTTTGTGACAAGTGGAGATCCAGATTTAAAAACAACCGAAGAAATTGTATATGCACTAGATAAAGCTGGATGTAGTTTGCTGGAATTAGGAATTCTTTTCTCGGATCCAACGGCTGAGGGTCCTGTCATTTAAAATGCGAATATTCGTGCATTATTCAAAAGAAAACATGAGCATCATTGTAAATCTTTAATTGTGTTGTATGGTTGATTCATTCCAGTTCACAGAACACTTTAAGATTTGATTCGGAATCTGTTCATTGGTTCCTTTTAAGGAATCAATTAAGATTGATGCAGCTTGATTTCCTTCATCATAGGCAGGCTGTACGATTGTTGTGACAGTTAGACTAGAAAAGTTAGTTTATTCTGTATTGTCAAAGCCAATTAATCCAATGGTGTCTGGCATTAGGTTTCGGTAATCTTTTAATGCCAAATATACTTATGGTAATAAGAAACAGTTGGCTACAAAGATGAGGGTGCGAACACCAAAGCGTAATTCATCATATCCATCATCAATGAGGTGAGTTCCTACATTTAATATAGATTCAGTCATTGATTCATAATATAGGCCTCCTAAATAAAATGGAGGTCTTTTTTGTATAAGAAAAGCTGTGGACTAAGCGATGTTGAAGTCGCTTTCTGTCTCACAGCTTTTTCTTTCTTTTACTATGAATGGTAAATGGAACAAACTTAGTCCAATCACTCCAAGCATGATGATTCTAAATAAATAGATATAGTATCCATGATTTAGGTTAAGGAATGGAAGTCCTTCTAATGGTGGTCTTACAATAAACATAAAGTTTGTATCATAGACTGCCAAAATAGAATTCATATATAGGTTAAAAATCAATAACGCAAATAATACGACTAGATTGTCTTTAAATGCCTGCATCCCTAAGTTTGCATGTTTGAAGCGAATCAAATATAGAGAAAACCATGTTAATGCTGCATGATACATGAAGCATTGATATACATTGGCTACATTAAATTCAACGCCATATGTTGGAATCAAGATAGCCGCGATTCCTCCGCAAGTTCCGACAACCGCAAAGAAGTTGATCATTTTTTGTTTCAACGGACCATCTTTTCCAAAAGTGATGTAGGCCGCAATAAACAATAATATACTACAGATATGGAATGGAAGGGATTGCGGATTTAAATGCATTCCTCCATGTACGCTAGGGATCATATCTGACATCATTTTTGTGGTTTCGCTAAGTAAACATATAAACATAAAGAAGTAACAAGCGTTTTGTAGCGTGAAATTTTCTTTTTTCGCATAGTGATTCATAATTAGAATGAATAGAATACAAATTCCTATCCATATAAAGTGTTTTGTAGTAAACATATGCCCTCTCCTCGTAGTCAACAGATTATATCACTCAAAACATAAGTAAACAATGACAAAATTCTTAAACTTATCTTAAATTAAGTGGTATACTAAGGCGTTAGTGAGGGTTTTAATGAAAAGAATTGATTTTGAGAATGATACTGTGACAAAAAATATTATAAATGCTGCTTTCCCTTTGTTGGTGGCACAAATTATGAGTTTGTTATATAACGTTGTGGATCGTATCTATATTGCTCGAATTCCTAGTATTGGAACATACGCATTGGGTGCGATTGGTTTATGTTTTCCTTTGATTGTGATTATAAATGCATTCGCAAATCTGTTTGGCAGTGGTGGAGCTCCACTATTTTCCATTAGTCGAGGAGAAAAGAATAGCACAAAGGCAAACTTAGTGATGAATACATCATTTACAATGTTAGTATTGTGCTCGATTGTTTTAATGATTGTTCTTTATCCTTTGTTGAAGCCAATATTAACCTTATTTGGAACATCCTCATCAGCCATGAAATATGCCTATCCATATATGATGATTTATCTAATGGGAACACTACCTTCTATGCTTACTTTGGGGATGAATCCATTTATTAATGCACAAGGCTATTCAACAGCAGGCATGTGTTCAGTTTTGATTGGTGCCATTATGAATTTAGTGTTAGACCCTATATTTATTTTCTTATTTGGGCTTGGCATTCAAGGTGCCGCCATCGCAACCATCATTTCCCAATGTCTTTCAGCTATATTTGTATATTGGTTTTTAAAAAATCGTTCAGAATTAAAAGTAAGATTACTTAAAAAAGAGGAATGGATCGTTTGTAAAAGGTATGCGCAAAATATTGTTAGCTTAGGAAGCAGTAGTTTTATCATGCAACTCACAAACAGTTTGGTTTCGATTTGTTGCAACAACGTACTAGCGATTACCGGTGGAGATATTTATGTTTCTGTTATGACTATTATTTCAAGTGTAAGACAATTAGTGGAAACACCGATTCATGCGATCAATGATGGTTCTAGTCCAGTCTTGAGCTACAACTATGGAGCTAGAAGAGTAAGTCGTATTCGTAAGGCAATTGGGATAATATCTATTCTAGTTTTTGGCTATACAGCCATAGCTTGGAGCCTCATTATTTTGATTCCCCATGCATTGATACAAATCTTTAGTTCAGATTCTATATTAATAAGGAATACAGTGCCTGCTTTAAAACAATATTTTGCAGCCTTCATATTCATGGATTTGCAGTATATTGGTCAAAATGTATTTAAGTCATTGAATAAAAAGAAGCAGGCTATCTTCTTTTCCATATTAAGAAAAGTCATTATTGTAGTTCCACTTACATATATTATGCCGCTCTATCTTCATATGGGTACAGATGGTGTATTCTTGGCTGAACCTGTATCGAATGTGATTGGTGGAATTCTTTGTTTTGTGACAATGCTAGTGATGATAATGCCAGAATTAAAGAGAATGGAAAAGAAAAATGTGATAGAATGATATACACGAGGTAGAAAAATGGTACAAGATATTTATCCGCATAAGTTACATAATGAATTTGATCCAGAAGTAAAGGCAACAGAAAATGACATCTTGTTGTGTATTGTGAATGGAAGAATTTTAATTCATTTAAATTGCTTTGAAAATAAGGAAGTTGTTTTTCCTAAAGTAAAAGAAATACAAATACATTCAGAATATCGCTATTTATTTTCAATTGATAGTACAAAATATTTCTTATGTGATATGCGATTAGAAGAGAATCAGATTCCATCTGGATATGGTTATGTTGAAGAGAGAAGTTTGCGCATTGAAGGAATTGGTCCAAAAGACAATTTATTTGCGGCTATTACCGGAAAACATTTGGCGGATTGGTATCGAGATACTAAATTCTGTGGTAGATGCGGACATAAGATGGTGCATTCAACAAAGGAAAGAGCTATGGTTTGTCCAGAGTGTCATAACACAGTGTATCCAAGAATTATGCCAGCTGTCATTGTGGGTGTAATCAATGGGGATAAGTTATTGTTGACAAAATATCGTACAGGATTTAAGTATAATGCTTTAATTGCAGGTTTTACTGAAATTGGAGAAACCGTAGAAGAAACAGTAAAACGTGAAGTTATGGAAGAGGCTGGAATAAAAGTCAACAATATTCGTTACTATAAATCTCAGCCTTGGGGAAGTGCTAATGATATTTTGTTAGGGTTCTTCTGTGATGTGAAGGGAAATGATGAAATATCTATGGATACTAATGAATTGAAATATGCAGATTGGGTTCAAAGAGATGAAATCATTCTTCAACCAGGTGAATTTAGTTTAACGAATGAAATGATGAAATTATTTAAGGAAAATAAAGTAGAGTGAAAGTATCACACTCATTCTTCTAAAAATGATGAGGATATGGTACAATAAAGCGTGTAAAAAAATATTTATAGAAAATAGGAGTGAAAAATTATGGCAATTTCTGCAGGTGATTTTAAAACAGGATTAACTTTAATCGTTGATGGTGATCCTTGGGTAGTATTAGATTTCCAACATGTTAAACCTGGTAAAGGTGCAGCTATCTTAAAAACTAAGATGAAAAACTTAAAAACAGGTAATACACAAGAAAGAAACTTCAATGCTTCAACTAAATTTGAACAAGCTAACATTTCTAAAAAAGCGGCTCAATACTCATATGAAGCAGATTCTACATATTACTTCATGGATTTAGAAACATACGATACTTATGAATTAACAGCTGAACAAGTTGATTTCAACAAATACTTTATTGTTGAAGGTGCTGAAGTATCTTTGATGTTCTTCGAAGGAGAATTATTATCTGTTTCTGTTCCAGAAAAAGTTGAATTGACAGTAGCTGAAACAGATCCAGCCATCAAAGGTGCACCATCTAACCAAACTAAAGATGCAACTACAGATACTGGATTAACATTAAGAGTTCCACAGTTCATCGAACCAGGTGAAAAAATCGTTGTATTCTCAACAGATGGAAAATATGCAGGAAGAGCTTAATCGCTCTTCTTTTTTTAACTATGAATAAAGTTGTATTAATTACAGGTGGTGCTCGTGGTATTGGAAGTGCAATCGCATTGGAACTCGCAAAATATGGTTATGACATTGTCATTAATTATTTAACTTCTAAACAGCCTGCCAAAGAATTAAAAGAAAAAATTGAATCAGAATATCATGTTCGTTGTCTTACAATTTGTGCAGATGTATCCGATGTAGATCAGGTCAATATCATGGTTAGTGAAATTGAAGAGAAGATGGGTGGCGTAGATATATTAATTAATAATGCGGCTATAGATCTTTCCAATCTGTTTCATTTAAAAAATGCCGAAGAATTTAAAAGAACATTAGATGTAAATGTTGTAGGTGCTTTTAACTGTAGTAAAAGAGTCTATAAACACATGTTGGATCAAGAATATGGAAGAATCATTAATATATCAAGTACCAATGGAATCAACACATATTATCCAATGTGCATCGATTATGATGCTTCCAAAGCAGCGTTGATTTCAATGACACATAATCTAGCAGCTGAATTTGGACCATACATCCATGTGAATTGTGTAGCACCAGGTTTTATTGGAACTGATAATGAACTAGATGGCTATGATGAAGAGTTCTTAAAGGAAGAAACAGAAAAAATCATGGTGAAACGTTATGGAAAACCAGAAGAAGTGGCCTATCTTGTTCGTTTCTTAATTAGTGATGAAGCTAACTTCATCAACAATTCCATTATTCGTATCGATGGTGGACAGATGGGTAGCTGTTAAAAAAGCCTCGAAAGAGGCTTATTTTAGTATATATTTGGTGTTTTGTGCATTTCCTATTTTTTGAACTACATTTTTTTCAATAAGAGAATTTAGAATTCGAATTGTTTTATATTTTGTGAATTGAGTTTCATCTTCTATTTGTGTACGAGATAGTTTTAAATTGTTTTTTAGAATTGAAACAATTGCTTTTTCGTCTTCGCTTAATGAAATCAAATTTGATTCAATAGGCAATATGACAGTGATTGAGTTTTCATAAATTTTAAATTCAGGCTTATTTTGAAAATTATTGTATGAAGCATTTATTCTTTTGATTCCAGAACCAAACATTTCAATATAATTCAGCCTAAAAAAGATGTTCCCGATAATAGGATTTCTTAAAAATGAAATTTGTCCATCTAAATACTCTTTTTCACTTATTTCACGAGGAAGGCCTCCACAAGAAGTGATTTCAATTTTATCTTCGAACATAGAAATGCGTATTCTTGCGTTGATATCCCATAAGCGGTGTACTAGAGAATTAGCTAAAGCTTCTCGAAATGCTTCTTCTGGGATTTTTTCTTTACTGATTCTAAGACTACCTTCAATTTTTTCGTATTGGTAATATTTTTTATACATGTTTAAAACGCGACGATACATTTCTAAAATGGAAATATGATCTAGGATTTCTCGATCCATAATTTCATTTATGTCTTTTCCAAAACGAATGACATCAACACCTTTAAATTGATTTGAATCTGCAATTAATGCAGCCGCATTGTTAAATTTTCCGTTTTTAATAAGGCCTAATGTTCTTAATATATCGGTATTAATATGTTCTACCTCAAGTTTTTTAGAAAGTTCATCTTCTAGTATATGAAAGGTCAAATCTTGTTGAGTAGATTCTTGTTCTTCATAGGATTGATTCAATCCTTCAAGAACGAGTCGATTTAATTCCAATCGATCAACTTCGATAGTGGATGAGTCATTTCTCTTGTATGCTTTTCCTTTATATAAATAAGGCTTAAAAGTTCCTTCAAATACTTTTAGAATGATTGTATTTTCTTTTGTGATATCTAAAGTGTAAGAAGGAATAGGTTTTATTGAATCATTGATTTTGTTTTCTAAATTCAAACAAGCATCAATTGGATTATCAATACCTTTAATAGTTCCATCATCGCAAATGCCAAAAATGATTTCTCCATTTGAATAATTCGCAAAGGCACTTATTGTTTTTAAAAACGAATTGCTGTTCATGTTTTCTTTAAATTCCAAAGTTCTTGTTTCACGCATAGCTATCACATCCTTATACTTATTATAGTATTGTTTGAATCGATATGCAACGATTCGCTTATCGTTGCGCAAAATAATGCAACGGTTAATTTATCGTTGCATATCGTTTGAAATAAAAAAGATGCGCTAGGCATCTTAGTTGTTTTTCATATTTGTTAGGGCAAGAAGAATAGACAGTTTTCCATATTCTAATGTTAATCCACCTTGCATATATAAAGTATAGGGTTCAACGACTGGAGCATCTGCACTTAATTCAATCGTACTTCCTTGTGTAAAGCTTCCAGCTGCCATAACTTCATCAAATGGATAGCCAGGCATTGGAGCGGCCATAACACGAACAAATGAATCAATAGGACTTGTGGATTGAATGCCTTGTGTAAAGCTAACAAGATTTTCTTTTGATCCAAGCTCTAAAGTTTGAATGATATCCGTTCTTTCATCATTATAAGCAGGAGATACATTCTTGTATCCTAATTTTTCTAACATATAAGCTGTGAAAACAGCTGTTTTTAAAGCACTCTTTACGGCATTTGGTGCCATGAAGATACCTTTAAAGAAAGAGTTGTTTAAGTTAAAGTTTGCACCCAAATCCTTACCAATTCCAGGAGCTGTTAAGCGTTCAGCTACCATGTTGATCAAGTCTTTATTACCAGCTACATATCCTCCAGTAGAGGCAATTCCTCCACCTAAGTTTTTCATCAAGGATCCAACCACAACATCGGCACCAATGTGTCCTGGCTCTGATTTTTCAACAAGTTCACCATAACAGTTATCGACCATGATAATTACGTCTTTGTTTACTTCACGAATCTTTTTGATGATACGCTCAAGCTTTGAAATGGTTAATGATAAACGATGGGCATATCCTCTAGATCTTTGGATTTCCACTAATTTTACATTGTTTTCTTTTAAACGAGAAACAATCTTTTCATCATCAAAATCATCATTCACTAAATCAATTTGTTCATACTTTACACCATTGGCTTTTAAGGATTGTGTAGAATCTCCACATAAACCAATCATTTCCTGCAAAGAATCATATGGAGCACCCGAAATAGAAATCATTGTATCTCCATATTTTAATAGGGCAGATAAAGTTAAATATAAAGCGTTTGTACCACTCATGATCTGAGGACGTACTAAAGCATCTTCACATCCGAGTACTGTCGCAAAAATACGTTCGATCTTATCACGACCCTCATCATAGTTACCATATCCGTTGATATCCGCAAAGTCAGAATAAGAAACGTGATTCTCAATAAATGCAGCTAAGATACGATCAGAATTGTATAAACATACATCATCAATTTTTTTATAAATATCTTTTAAAACGACATCCGATTCTTCTGCCATTTTTAATAAGTCTTTATCAATTTGTTCTAAAATCATAAATAACCTCCAAAAGTCCACTCATTTTATTATAATGCCATCACAATTTTTTGTACATCTTTAACCATTCTTCTTTCATAGTTATTTAAAAATGTGGTGAATATACAATCAAAATCTGAGAAATCCGCAAATTTATAAGTGCCTGTTTTATGAAATTTGGAAATATCGGCCAATAGATATTTATTGGTTGAGTTTCTTAATACATGCTGCTTAACTTCCATTTCTTCAAACGCAAAAGTAGTAGGACCATCCATATTCATAAATCCATCACATCCTATAAAACATGTATCTATGTGTAGTGAATCTAGATGATTATTCGTAAAAGAGCCTGTTGTAGCTTTAGCCTTCTTTAACATTTTTCCACCTAAAAATATAAGGCCATGATTGGTTTCAACTACCAATTGAGCTATTTTTAATGAATTTGTGATTACGAGTAAATCTTTTTTTAATGGCAAATATTTTGCGAGTGCCAACGTCGTTGAACCAGGATCTAAAAAAATGGTGCTTCCATCCTGAATGTATTCGAGTGCTTTTTTCGCTATCAATTGTTTGTCGGATGCATTTTCTGTCATTTTGTATTCAACACTCACTTCACTGTAAGAATCTTTTAATGTAGCACCTCCATGAATCCTTTTAATGAGTCCCTGATTTTCCAATGTGGATAAATCCGTACGAATAGTTTCCATGCTGACATGATGAACGTTTGCTAAATCTACCACTTTTACTTCGCCATTCGATAAAATTTGAGAATAAATGTCACTCTGTCTGTTTTCTGCTTTTTTACTCATGTTTCTATACTACCAAAAATTTGGCTTTTAGTACAATACAAATTAAAAAACCAAGTAAAAAATCTTGTTTATAGGATAAATACCAAAATAATATAGCTTAATTGAATTATACTCCTTATATTGTAAGTGTAATAAATAGGGAGGAAAAAGATATGAAACTACAAGCTGCATTAGACACACTAACATTAAATGAATGTATTGATTTATTAGAAGAAACAGAAGGTTTTATTGATATTGCAGAAGTGGGAACACCCTTCGTAATTGAAGAAGGAATGGTTCCGGTAAAAGAATTTAAGAAACAATTTCCAAATATTGAAATATTAGCAGATGTCAAAATTATGGATGCCGGAGAATATGAAGCGGATAAATGTTTTGAGGCTGGAGCTGATATTTGTACAGTACTTGGGGTAAGTCACAATGAAACAATTGAAGGAGTTGTTCGTAGTGCAAAAAAGTATGGAAAGAAAGTAATGGTGGACATGATTGCCGTATCCGATTTAAAGAAACGTACGCAAGAAGTGGATCAAATGGGAGTGGATTATATTTGCGTGCATACGGCATTTGATGTTCAAAAATTAGGACAAGATCCATTGGATGATTTAAAAACTGTAAATTCAGTCATCAAAAATGCTAAGAGTGCAGTGGCAGGTGGTGTAAAACTTGAAACAGTAGATGCGATTGTAGAAGAAGGTGCTGAAATTATTGTGGTTGGTGGAGCAATTTGTAATGCCAAGGATCGTAAGGCTTATGCAAAAGAAATTAAATCACATTTGAAATAAGGAGAGTAAATTATGGAAAATCAAGAATACGCAAAAATTGTTTTAGATGAACTTAAACATACTTTGACTCGTATTAATAAGGAAAGTGCAGAGAACTTTGTAGAACTTGTGGATGGTGCTAAGGAAGTGTTTTGTGCAGGAGCTGGAAGAAGTGGCTTTGAAATCAAAGGCTTTGCGATGCGCCTAATGCATATGGGAATTCAAAGTTATGTGGTTGGAGAAACTTGCACACCAAATATTGATGAAAATGGATTGCTTGTGATATGTTCTGGTTCGGGATCTACAAAAAGCTTAGTGAACCATGCTCAAAAAGCGAAAGAAGTAAAAGCCAAAATCGCATTAATCACAATTAATCCAGAATCGCCAATCGCAAAGATGGCAGATGTTGTAGTTGAAATTAGTGCGCCTAGTCCGAAGAGTGCAAAACAAGGAGATATTAAATCTATTCAGCCAATGGGATCATTATTTGAACAATCCGAAGGAATCTTTATGGATATTGCCATTATGATGTTGATGGAAAGACGCCACATGGATAGTGATACAATGTTTGGTCGACATGCGAATATGGAGTAAATTATGGAAAAAGTATTATTTTTGGATTCACCCATGAAAGAAAAACCATATGGTTCAATGCGTATTCAAGAAAAGTTTGAATTGGGTCCTATGGATAAAAAGATTGGGGAATATTGGGCTATTAGTGCACATGATAATGGATTGAGCAAAATTAAAAATGGAAAATATAAAGGGGAAACATTAAAAGAAGTGTATTTAAATCACAGAGAATTATTTGCGAATGATTCTCATGACAAGTTTCCACTATTAGTTAAAATTAATGAGATTCAAGAACCATGTTCTGTACAAGTCCATCCAGATGATGCATATGCTAGAAAATATGAAAATGACTATGGTAAGGCTGAATTTTGTCTATGGCTAGATGTTGAAGAAGGTACCAACATCATTCGTGGACATAATGCCAAGACAAAAGAAGAGTTTAGAAAGGCTATAGAAGAAAAGGCTTGGGATACTTTATTCGTTCGAAAACCAGTACACGCAAATGAATTTGTTTATACACCAGCGGGTACTGTTCATGGTATTGAAGGAAAGTTAATGATGGCTGAAGTGCAACAATCCAGTGATGTTACATATCGTATATATGATTATGACAGGAAAGATTCGAATGGTAATATGCGAGAACTACATATTGATCAGGCTATTGAAGTCACAAATATACCGCATATTGAATCGGATGTGCATCCAACAGTTACGATGTTAGAAGGAAATGAAATCATTGAATATGTGAATGAAAAATATTTTAGTGTGACTCGATATAAAATTCAAAATGAAATTCAGATCAACAATCCTTCTTATTCACTTTGTTTACCATTAAGTGGCAATGGCATCTTACATATAGATGGAAAAGATTATGATATCCAAGCAGGTATTGGCTTTATCGTTACAAGTCATACAAAAAGATATTCCGTCAAAGGGAATATCGATTTGCTGGTAAGTGTGCCAAAATAATTCTTATTCTATCATTTTTTTGTAGAATTCTACACTTTTTCTGACTGCAAATATAAAAAGTGGCTTAAAGCTTATTCACTTTAAACCACTTTATTTCATTTATAATTATTCTTTAAGATTTGCGGAAACTAAGAATCGATTTGAAAAGATCACCATCTGTTTCAATCATAAACGTACCATTCTGTACTTCTGTAAAACTCTTCACGATTGCCAATCCTAAGCCACTGCCTGCTTCATGCCTTGATTTATCGCCACGCACAAAACGTTCAGTAATATCACTATCAAAATCAAGCGGTGCTTTCGAAGTGTTTTTCATTGTGATCACAACTGAATTACCAATGTCTTTCACATCCAAGAATACACGTGTGTTTTCAAGAGCATACTTAGAAATATTCGTAAATAAGTTTTCAAAGATGCGATACGTCTTATTTCCATCCAAACATACATGAATTTCTTTTTCTGGAAGATTTGTCACAAGCTGAAGATTTTTAGCTTGTAGAAGCTCTTCGTTTTCGGCACATACCTGTTCAATAAATTCAATGATGTTAATATCAGAATATTCTAAATCAATATTACCACTATTGGCTTTGGATACTTCAAACAAATCTGTGATTAGAATACTTAAACGATCTGTATATTGATTCAATCGTTCTAAATAACTCTTTTTATCTTCCTCACTAATACTAGGATCATTAAATAACTCTACATAGTTTTTAATACCCGTTAATGGTGTTTTTAAATCATGTGATACATTTGAAATCAATTCCGTCTTGAGATTCTGTGATTGTACTTGTTCTTTTACCGCTTGTTCAAAACCATCCTTGATTTGATAGATATTATTTGTTAAAGATTGGAATAAACCAGAATCTGTAGGCTTGATATTCTCAAAATTACCACTCGATAGATCTTCTGTCATATGTAATATGTCTTGGTATTGACTTTGAACATTTTTGATCTTCTTATAGCCTACAATGCTGATGCCAATTAATGATATAACGACAATAAAGAAAGAGAAGAATGGAATGTTAAGCAAGGATATAAACGCAAGAATCAAAATCAGACATGTTGAGAAAATAATATATTTTTTAAGGATTTCATCCGATAGATCGGTTGAAATAATTCCTTCCACTTTATTTGAGAAATAAAGAATAAATTTCCCAATCCATGTTTTATGAAAGAACCAATCTTTAATCGATGTCGTAAATTGACATTTTAGCCAATATACAGATAATCCAATAAAGAATAGAGTGATGGACCACGCAAGAATGTTTGTAAAATATACGATAGGTTGACTCAATTCAATGTGATATCGATTCAAGATATTTAAGAAAGTTCCCTCAATTGAATAGGTAGTTAATATACATGTACCACTGGCTAGCAGTGCATCAATTGTTAGAAATAATAGGAATGCAGGTTCAAATAACCAGTGATTCACATTTCTAAAGATATAGGCTTCCTTTTCATGTGTATATTTATTAAGAAAGACATATAGAGCAATAATAGTGCTACAAATCAAGAAGGCTGTCACAAAGAAATAGGTATATTGATCGGCATCTAAGTCTAAGAGGTCAATTAGACTTGTATTATCATAATTTAAAACTGCAGGAATATAGAATGTTAATACGACATCACTTGGCATATGAAGTGTATAGCCTGGAAATGGCTTTCCATCACAATAATATGTGCCACTATAATATTCATAATACTTTTCACTGTTATAGTTAATAAGATTCACAATATTATCCGTTACATTTAAAGTATTCGAATCCAAAGTGTCATAATATCTTGTATCTTTTTTCTTTACATTCACATTAAATTGTTTTGAAGTGATTTTATTGTTTACATCACACGTATAAAAGAAGTTTGGATCATTCTCAAAAATATTTTTTGCGCTAGATAAAGATGAGTTTAACCCTTTTTTTATATCCTTTTGAATATCTTCCGGTGTATCTTTCTCAAAAGTAATATATTCATACTTTGGATCTTGTTCCAATTTTTTAGCTAGAATAAAAGCTGTAAGATTCTGCTCTAAAGTTTCAGGAAGCTTTGTTGGAGTAGCCGTAGAAACATTTGGATAAAAACTTGCCACTATACAAGAACTCATAATGCATAAAGCACATAGTATTGTTAAAAATATATTCTTCTTTTTCATTGTATATTCTCCATTTTATAGCCCTGCCCCCATACAACCTTGATATAAATAGGTTTTTTAGGGTTGGCCTCAATTTTTTCACGTAATTTGCGAATATGAACCATAATCGTTTCTGTGTTGATAGCCTCTTCTTTCCATACCAATTCATAGATTTGTTGGCTAGAAAAGACTTGTCCAGGGTGCGAAATCAATAGTTTTAAAATATCAAATTCTTTTGGCGTTAATTTAATATCCCTTGCATTCAATGTCACTCTTTTGGTTGTATTATTTAATGTCAAATCTCCAATCATATATTCATCTTCACTCTTTGTTTCATTTTTTAGATTTAGGATTTGTTCGTACCTTCTTAAATGCGAACGCACTCTTGCGACAAGCTCCATACTTTGAAATGGCTTGGTGATATAGTCATCGGCACCAATATTTAAACCTGTGATTTTATCGATATCTTCACTTTTTGCACTTAAGAATAGAATCGGAAAGTCATGATGTTTTCGAGCTTCCATCACCATAGAAATGCCATCCATAACAGGCATCATAATATCTACAATGGCTAAATGAATATCGTTTGTTTCAATTTTTTCTAAGCCTTCTTTTCCATTTGCGGCAAGAATCACATTGTATCCCTGATTCTTCATATAAATTCCGATGGCTTCACGAATCCCTTGTTCGTCTTCTACCACTAATATTGTATGTTCCATAAAGTTCTCCTTTTAATAATGTAAATAAAATCCAATACATGCACATAATATTCCAATGTATATCATAATTATAACCACCTTTCAATAATTTGAAACAACTGCGTCAATCCATAAGAATAGGCAATCAAAGATAAGGGCTTACCCAGAAGAATGATCCAGATAAATTTTTTGAGTGACATATGTGTCATTCCTGCAAGCATACACAAGAGATCATCGGGTGCACAAGGCAAGAAAATAGCTAACATAAAGAAGGAATCAAACTTTTTTTGATCATACGTATACTGCATATATTTGCCGTAATCTTTCTTTTTACATAATTTTAGAATGATTCTTTGACCATATTTACGAACAAGTAAAAAGATACATATGGATCCGATACAAATACCTATATAGTTATATATAAACCCATTTATTGCTCCAAAGGCTGTAATGCCCAAGGCACTTGATGCACCACCTGGAATAATGGGGATAATCACTTGAATGATTTGTAGAAGAATAAAAAGTAGGGGTGCTAAAATTCCGGCTTTCGACAGTGTAGCCTGTAAAAGTTGTGGATTTGTGAAGTATCCTTGGGAAAAGAAATAAACACAAATAAGAATCATAAGGATCAATCCAAAGTGTGTTATGTTTTGTATATTTTTATTTGTCATAAATTATCACCAGGATTACTATAACGAATAATTATTAAGGTTCTTTAGTGATAAATCTTAAAGTTTTCTAAATAATTGATTTAAAAAGTTGGAAAAGTTGTTGAAAAGGCATAAAAAAAGGTTGGAAAAATGGATATAATATAAAAAAATAGGTTGGAAAAGTTGTCAAAAAGAACTAAAATAAAGTTGGAAAAGTAGGTGATACCATGATTAAACGCTATATACAAAGTGAAATTGAAAGATGGATGCAAGATGGAAATAATGCACTATTAGTAACGGGAGCTAGACAGGTTGGAAAAACATATGTGATTCGAAATTGTTTAAAGAATCAGAATGTAAATTATATGGAATTTAACTTCATTGAACAACCAGAATTGGTTCAGTTGTTTAAAAATAGTACAGATACTAAGGATTTTTTGATGCGTTTATCTCTTGTTGCCAATAAACCATTATCGAAAGGTATGATTATCTTCTTTGATGAGATTCAAGAAGTAAAAGATTTTATTACTAAAATTAAATTTTTGGTGGATGATGGAACATACAAATATGTACTTAGTGGATCTTTATTAGATGTTGAATTAAATGGGTTGAAGTCAGCGCCTGTAGGCTACATGCAGATACTTGATATGTATCCTTTAGCTTTTTATGAATTTGTTGATGCGCTTGGTATACAGAAAAATATTATTGATATATTAGAAGAATGTTATATTGAGAGAAAAACAGTAGATGAATTTATTCATAAAAAGATGTTGGATATTTTTAATCTATACTTGATTGTGGGAGGCATGCCACAAGCTGTAAGTACATATTTAGAAACGAACGATTTAAATCGAGTATCACAAGTACAACAAGATATCACACGTTTGTATCGCTTTGATTTTTCGAAGTATGAAGAGAAATATAAGTTAAAGTTAAAAGAGATATATGATGCACTACCTGGACAATTGGATGAAAAGAACAAAAGGTTTCAATTGAATAAAGTGGGTAAAGGAATGTCTTTTAATAAAGTAGAAAATGATTTCTTGTGGCTTAAAGATGCAGGTGTAGTCATACCTGTATATAATGTGTCTGAGCCTAAGCTTCCATTGATGATCAGCGAAAACCGAAATCTGTTTAAGCTATTTATGTCAGATGTTGGATTATTGACGAATATGTATTCAGACTATGTGAAGATGGCTATATTAAATCATGAATCTTCTATTAATAATGGGGCTTTGTTTGAAAATGTGGTGGCACAAGAATTAAATTCTAAAGGATTTAGTTTATATTACTATAATAGTAAAAAAATGGGTGAACTTGATTTTGTGGTTGAGCTCGATGGAGAAATCTTGCCATTAGAAATCAAATCAGGAAAAGACTATAAAAGGCATTCAGCATTAAATAATGTGTTGTCTACAGAAAACTACAATATTAAAAAAGCCTTGATGTTTTCTCAAGGCAATGTGGAAGTAAAAGATAAAAGAATTTATCTTCCAATATATATGATTATGTTTTTAAAGAATAAAAAGATGATCAACTCGATATATAAGATGGATCTAAAAGGATTATGCGATTAATACGTCTTATATGTTCGAATTAGCAATGGAAGTTCAGCCATCAACATACCAATCCATCCAGCTAAATATGAGTATGGTAAAGCTTCAATGCCTAGATGTAAGCTAAATACAAGTGGTGCAGCTACAATAACTCGAACTGTCATATTCACTAGACTTGAAATGAGTGTAATCTTTAAATCTCCAATTCCTCTAAAGAAGCCTTGGATTCCATTGGTGAAGGCAGGAAGAATATACATGATGGAAATTAAATGTAGATAAGTCACTCCATGCATAATAACTTCTTCATCTTGTACAAATAGACACATTAATGGTTTTGCGAAGATAAAACATACTAGAAAGATAAATATACCGTAGATGAATTCTAAGACCATTCCGCAACGAAATCCCTCTTGCATACGATCTTTCTTTCCGGCCCCTTTATTTTGTGCCATTAAAGCCGTCATGGAGTGGGCAATGTTTTGTTCAGGAGTATACGCAAAATCATCAATTCGATTGACGGCTGTAAAGGCAGCTACAACCGATACACCCATCGTATTGACAATCATTTGAATACCAAGCTTTCCTAGTTGCACAGTAGCCTGCTGCATAGCACTGGCCCAGCCATACGCAATGGTTCTTTTTAATAATGAAATATCAAATACCAGCCACTTTTTACCCAGTTGTAGAAGTGGCACTTTCTTTTGTATATATAGAATACAGAATAGGCAACATAAAGCTTCACTAATCACAGTAGAAATGGCACAGCCTCTACTTCCTGCGTGTAAAACAACCACAAAGAATAAGTCTCCAAAGATATTTAAAATAGAACTAATGATTAGAAAATAGAGGGGTGATTTACTATCGCCTAAAGCACGTAGTGTACTCGCAAAAAAGTTGTATAAAAAGGTAAAGACTAAACCGGCAAAGATAATTTGTAGATAAGTGGTTGTCATATTTAAAATGGATAGATCTACCTGCATAAATTTAAGAATTTGTGGTGAGAAGAGTATGCAGATTAGTGTTAATACAAGTGAAAATACAAGTCCTGCAAGCATGGTTGTGCTCATTTGACGAGCAAGTTTATCTTCTTCTTTCGCTCCATAATACATGCCAATCAATATGCTTGCGCCCATACAAAGTCCATTTAAGAATAGGATGAATAGTGTCGTGATTGGATTACAAATTCCGACTGCGGCTAAAGCTTCTTTTCCAACAAAGTGCCCTACGATAATACTGTCTACGGCATTATAGGTTAATTGAAATAGATTGCCCAATACTAAGGGAATGGTAAAGTGAACTAGCATAGGCATGATTTTGCCTTGTGTCATATCTTGTGTCATAATCAAACTTCCTTTTTTTGTGCATATTTTGCGCTTTTTCATCCAAAAATTCAATATTATGTTAGAATAGTCTCATGAAAATTTCAGTAGAACAATTAAAACAATTAAATAAAGAAGAATATATCTTAATTGATATTCGTGATGCCGAAGAAGCCTTTAAAAATCCAATCGAGAACAGTATTGTATTAAGTGGAGAAAGGGCATTGGAAACAGAATTTGATTCAACTAAGAAGATCATTGTCGTTTGCGCTCAAGGCTATGTCAGTGATATTGTTGCACAAAGATTGCAGGAAAAATATGAAGCGTATAGTGTAGATGGTGGGTATGTTTCGATCGTTATGGATAAGATGAACACAAATGTGTCGGATGATTTTTGTGCACAAGTCGAAAGAAGTATTATTAAAACGTATCGAAGAAAGATTTGGTCAAAATTTACGAAGGCTATCCGTGATTATGAGCTTGTCAAAGAAGGCGACTGTATTGCGGTATGTATTTCGGGTGGAAAAGATTCGATGTTGATGGCAAAATGTTTTCAAGAACTGCATAAACATTCACCGGTTCATTTTGATGTGAAATATATTGTGATGGATCCAGGCTATTCAAAAGAAAATCGTGATGTGATTGAAAGAAATGCCCAAAGGCTAAATATTCCAATTGAAATCTTTGAGAGCGATATTTTTGACAATGTTTTTAATATTGAAAAGAATCCATGTTATATATGTGCAAGAATGCGAAGAGGTCATTTGTATAATTATGCCAAGAATTTAGGGTGTAATAAAATAGCTTTGGGACACCATTATGATGATGTGATTGAAACCATTTTAATGTCGATGCTTTATGGGGGACAAATTCAAACGATGATGCCCAAGCTACATTCAAATAACTTTAAGGGTATGGAAGTCATTCGACCACTATATTTGATTCATGAAGATGATATTAAGGCTTGGGCAAAACACAACAATCTGTATTTCATTCAGTGTGCATGCAAATTCACTCAGGCTTGTGCCAATGAAACATGTTTAACACAGTCCAAGTCAAAGCGTTTAGAAATGAAAAACTTAATCAAGGAATTGAAGAAAGTCAATCCGTTTGTAGAGCAGAATATTTTTAAAAGTGTAGAAAATGTAAGTCTTAAAACCGTGATTGCCTATAAGGATGATCATGCAAGACATCATTTTTTAGATATGTATGACGAAGAGGGGAATGAATAGTTTTCCTATTTTTCATTATATTTACAAAAATGTAATAATTTACATTGACTATTTTTCACTACGTTCTATAATGGAATTATTGTGGAGGAAATGAATTATGTACAAAACAGAAAGCTTTAAACCAGATACTTTTAAACCCGCTCGTTTTGAGTCAGATGGAAAAATTACATTGTCAGGAAAAGAGATTCCATATCATACAATTTGTGAAGATAATGTCATCTATGGACCAGATGGAAATCCAGTCGCATCGATTTTTACGTATGCCTATTTTAGAAGTGATGTAGAAGATACGGCTAATCGTCCAATCGTTTTTGCGTATAATGGAGGTCCTGGATCAAGTTGTATGTATGTTCATGCAGGTTTTCTAGGAACGCGTCGTATGCAGTATGATGAGGTGGATCGTGAAAGTGCTTTTGGACCTTATAAAGTCATTGATAATCCAGACTGCTTGATTGATATTGCAGATATCGTATTGATTGATCCTGTTGGAACTGGATATGGTGTATTGATTGATGAAAGTAAAAAGAAAGATTTCTTTGGCATTGAACAAGATGCAGAAGCCCTATTGACAGTTCTTGAAGCTTGGGTTCGTCGTTATAATCGTGGTTTGTCACCAAAATATTTATGTGGCGAAAGTTACGGATGTACTCGTAGTGCAGTCGCTGCTGGAATTGCTGCCACAATGGGAAGAGAAAGAGGCTATGGTATTGCCTTTGATGGTATTGTGTTTATTGGAAATACGGTTACTGTAGGTAAATACTTTGGTGAAGGCTTACCAGTTGAAACAAGTGTATTGGGATTTCCTACATATGCAGGGGTAAACTGGTATCACAATCATCCAACCGATCAAAGTGTAGAAGACTTTGTGAAAGAAGCCAAAGCTTTCGCAGATCATGATTATGTACTTGCACTTTATAAAGGAGAAGCCATTTCGGAAGAAGAAAAAGAACATATCTTAGAAAAGGTAAGCTATTATACAGGTGTTTCTAGAGAATACTTGATTCGTCATGGCTTGAAAATTGATGATGATGACTATCGTCAAGAAGTATTAAAGACAAAAGGAAAAGCTGTATCTCGTTATGATGGTCGTGTGACTCGTCCATTATTAGAGCCTGAACAAGATGAAATCAAAAAGGCATTGTGGGATGATGCGACAGCCGATCGTTATGATACATTCTTCTATGCTGCCTTTACAGGAGATCTACTTCCAAAATTAAATGTAAAATTAGACCGTAACTTTATTCCAGGAACTGATTATTATATGCATTGGGATAAAGAAGAAAAGAAAGGTACAACCGCAGAAGAATTGCGTTATGCAATGACGCGAAGACCAGGAATGCGAGCATTCTTTGCGAATGGATGGTTTGATCTATGTACTGAATTTGGATATGCATGGCACACAATGGATCATGCAGGACTTCCAAAAGACCGTGTATTCTGGAAAGGATACCAAAGTGGACATATGATTTATCTTGGTGAAGATAATGTTCATGAATTATGTTCAGATATTCGTGATTTTATTCTAGGAAAGAATCCTAAATCTCAATTTTAATAAATGGCTCACTTCGGTGAGTCTTTTTTTGCAATGGTAAATAAAGGAAAAAATAGTAGAAAATAGTGGAGAAATAGTGTACTTTTAATGGAAAAAATTAGTGTACTCTTGATATAATAGATGCATTAGGAGGACGCATTTTTATGATTAAATCTGTATTGTCAAATGAGATATTAAATTATATTACAAAGATAGATTTGAATAGGTATAAAGTATCAGAGGTTTCATTACCTATTACTGTAGTGAGTAAGTTACGAAAAAATTCAAAGAAGAAAAGTTCCTATGCTTCTACTAAAATTGAGGGGAATCCTTTATCAGAAAAGCAGGTAGACGAAGTTATAGATAATGATGAACAAAAACACTATCTTAAACCAGAGCAAGAGGTTCGTAATTATTTTTTGGCACTGAATTATCTAGAAGAGCAGGCCGCAAAGAAGGAGAAGTTTTCCAAAAAATTGATATTGGATGTACAGAAGTTTGTTGAAAAGGGAGCCTCAAAAGAAAAAATAGGACTTCGAGGACCAATGCCTCCCGGAGTATTATTTGCGGTATATGATTCACAAACAGGGAGTCCTGATTATATTCCTCCAGAATACATGGAAATACCGAGTTTGCTGGATGAATTAGTAGAATATGTGAATACGACAGATGATCATCCGCTCATAATCGCAGCTATAGTTCATTATCAACTCGTAACTATTCATCCGTTTGAAGATGGAAATGGACGAACAGCAAGATTGCTTTCAGGATATATTTTAGATATCAATGGATATGGTTTTAACGGAATTGGTTCATTAGAAGAGTATTTTGCATATGACATTGATGAATATTATGAATCGATCCAAATGGGATTGCCTGCACTGTATTATTCAGGACGAGATAATCCCCCACATCCAGAAATTTGGTTCAATTATTTTCTTCGCATGGTACTGCTGTATTCAAATAAGGTTTGCGAATTGTCAAAAAGTTCAAACGGAGAAGAATTGGAAGAAAGCATTTCGTATCTAAAAGGTAAAGAGAAAGAATTACTCTTGTTACTTATGCAAAATTATAAAAGAGAGTTCACTCCAATCGAAGTTAGCAAAGAACTTAAGGTTACAAATAAGACAGTAATTAAACGACTTGCAACACTTGTGAAAAATGGATTTGTCATTCCAAATATGGTGAAGGAGCGTATCCGTTCTTATGAACTTTCCGACTTCACAAAACAGAATGAAAAGGAGATAAGGAAGCTTTTGAAGTGAGCAATATCCAATTAGAGATAGTATCTTTATTAACATTTCTCATTTTCGTTAAAATATACAGATAAACATTTGCGAATTTCGTTAAAAATGTGTGTTGAACATTTTTAAAATTCGTGAGTAATTGTGATAAAAGACAAAACCGTTGGATTACTACCCAACGGTTTTCTTATAAGGCATTTTTGCACGCATATCTTTTAATCGCGCTAATGCCGCAAGTAAAGTTTCATCTTTTTTCGCAAAGTGGAAACGAATATAGCGATTTTCCTTCTCTTTAAAGAAACTAGATCCAGGAACGGCAGCTACACCGACGTTTTTAATGAGATCCACACAGAAATCTAAATCAGAATCATAGCCAAACTCACTAATATCGACCATGACATAGTAAGCTCCTTGCGGTTCGGTATGCGGAATATTCAATTCTTTTAAGCCATTGATGAATAAATCTTTCTTGTGTGTATATAGCTTTTGTAGTTCATCATAATAATCCTCACTAAATTCAAGCCCTACTACAGCGGCTTCTTGAAGTGGAGCAGCTGCACCAACCGTTAAAAAGTCATGTACTTTTTTGATTTGTTCAATGATATTTTCAGGCGCAATACAATAACCTAAGCGCCATCCCGTAATGGAATATGTTTTAGATAGGGAACTACAAGAAATAGTTCTTTCAAACATACCAGGTAAAGAGGCAAAATATGTATGTTTGTATGGGGCATATACAATGTGTTCATATACTTCATCCGTAATCACATATGTATCGTATTTTACGGCAAGACTAGCGATATATTCCAACTCTTCTTTCGAAAAGACTTTTCCACAAGGATTACTTGGATTGCACAAAATCAAAGCTTTCGGATTTTGTTTAAACGCATTCTCCAATTCTTCTTTATCAAAGTTGAATACAGGTGGATGTAAAGGAATATAAATTGGATCAGCACCACAAAGGATGGTATCTGCTCCATAGTTTTCATAGAATGGGGAGAAAACAATCACTTTGTCGTTTGGATCACAAACACTCATCATGGCTGCCATCATGGCTTCGGTACTTCCACAAGTGACAACGATGTTTTTGTTTGAATCTAAATCTAGATTCATATATTTTGATTGTTTCTTAGCTAAGGCGTCTCTAAAGTTCTGAGCACCCCAAGTAATCGCATATTGGTTATAATCTTCATGAGCAACTTGTTCTAGTCGATTCAATATTTCTTTTGGTGGATCAAAATCAGGAAATCCCTGCGATAGATTGATCGCATCATATTCATTTGCGATTCGAGTCATTCTTCGAATCACAGAATCTGTAAATGTCTTGGTTCTTTTTGATAATTCTTTCATAATCACACTTCCTTTTTTCATTTTTTGCATTGTATCATTTTTTTGGCGATTGTAAAATAAAAACGAGGTGATATTCGATGGAAAAATCTAAAGTATATTATACGGATTTTCATACCCGTAAATTAGGTGAGGGGTTACCGACAAAACTTCAATTGTTGGTAAAAAAAGCAGGAATTGCCGATTTGGATCTAGACGGAAAGTTTGTCGCAATTAAAATGCATTTTGGAGAATTAGGAAATATTGCGTATTTACGACCAAATTATGCACGTGCCATTGTGGATGTGGTAAAAGAATTAGGGGGAAAACCATTCTTGACCGATTGTAATACAATGTATCCAGGATCAAGAAAGAATGCCTTAGAACACTTAGAGTGTGCCTGGCAAAATGGATTTACACCATTAACTGTAGGATGTCCAATTTTGATAGGAGATGGACTAAAAGGAACGGATGATATTGAAGTGCCAGTCGTTGGTGGAGAATATTGTCAAACAGCTAAAATAGGGCGTGCAATTATGGATGCCGATGTCTTTATTTCTTTGACACACTTTAAAGGCCATGAATCAACTGGATTTGGTGGAACTATTAAAAATATAGGTATGGGATGTGGTTCGCGTGCCGGTAAGAAAGAACAACATTGTTCAGGAACTCCACATGTGGATGAAAAGCTATGTCGTGGTTGTAAACAATGTCTTAAAGAATGTGCAAATAATGGATTGGAGTATGATGAAACAACACACAAGATGCATATTAATGAAACAAACTGTGTTGGATGTGGACGCTGTTTAGGGGCATGTAACTTTGATGCGATCTCCTTCAATAACTACAATGCGAATGAATTATTGAATAAACGTATGGCGGAATATACAAAAGCCGTTGTGGATGGACGTCCTAATTTTCATATCTCTTTGATTGTGGATGTTTCACCAAACTGCGATTGCCACGCCGAAAATGATTTACCAATTTTACCAAATATTGGAATGTTGGCATCTTTTGATTCACTTGCCCTAGATCAAGCATGCGTAGATTTATGTATGAAGGCAAAACCAATGCCAGGATCCCAATTAGATAGACATCTACATGATCCAAATTTCTGTGATCATCATGACCATTTCACAAATTCTACGCCTGAATCGGAATGGCAATCTTGTTTAGAACATGCTCAAAAGATTGGTTTGGGAAATCGAGAATACGAGTTGATTGAAATGAAATAAACAGTAGCCTAAGCTACTGTTTCAGACTGTTGACAAAGTGACTGTCGACAGTCTTTTTAAA
>UMHM01059777.1_pt1 | contig 28408 bp, 25 predicted proteins | sample 1965501 | NCBI WGS metagenome assembly UMHM01 (sample SAMEA4836095, study PRJEB28245) | human gut metagenome | biome: gut microbiome; material: fecal sample | place: Denmark | collected 2008
AGCATCAGTTCTTGCCGGGTTTCCAGTTGGACTCCGCCTTGCGGGCGTAGAACGCGCGCTTGGTGGCGGCATCCTGTTCGTTCTTGGCGAAGAGGACCTTTGCCGCGTCGGGGTTCTGCTTGACGAGGGACGCGTAACGCACTTCGCCCATGAGGAAGGACTGGTAGTCCTCGGTGGGCTCTTTGCTGTCCAGGGTGAAGGGGTTGGCGTCGGTGTCCGCGAGCGCGGGGTTGTAGCGGAAGAGCTGCCAGTAGCCGGTGTCCACCGCCTTCTTCATCTCGAGCTGGGACTTGGTCATGTTGATGCCGTGGTTGATGCAGGGTGCGTAGGCGATGATGATGGAGGGGCCGTGATAGGCTTCCGCCTCGGCGAACGCCTTGACGACCTGGTTCATATCCGCGCCCATGGAGACCTGCGCGACGTAGACATAGCCGTAGTCCATGGCGAGAAGGGCGAGGTCCTTCTTCTTGGTGCGCTTGCCGGTGGCGGCAAACTTCGCGATGGCGCCGGTGGGGGTGGACTTGGACGCCTGACCGCCGGTGTTGGAGTACACCTCGGTGTCGAGGACGAGGATGTTGACGTCCTCACCGCTTGCGAGCACGTGGTCCACGCCGTTGTAGCCGATGTCATATGCCCAGCCGTCGCCGCCGACGATCCACACAGACTTCTTGATGAGGCAGTCCTTGCGGGCTTCCACTCTGTTGAGGAGGTCGAGGGTGATGCCGTTGGCATTGGCTTTCTCTTCGGGCAGGAGAGCGAGGACTTTCGCCGCGGCAGCCTTTGAGAGCTCGCCGTCGTCCTTGCCGTCCATCCATTCGGTCATGGCTTCCTTCATGGCGGGGGAGATGGTGTCCAGCCCGATGATGTTGGTCATGATGTTGTTCAGCACGTTCCTGCGCGCTTGATAAGCCAGGTGCATACCGAAGCCGAACTCCGCGTTGTCCTCAAAGAGGGAGTTTGCCCATGCGGGGCCCTGACCCTTGTCGTTCTTGGCGTAGGGGCAGGTGGGGGCGCTGCCGCCGTAAATGGAGGAGCAGCCCGTGGCGTTCGCGATGATCATCCTGTCGCCGAAGAGCTGGGTGATGAGCTTGACGTAAGGAGTCTCGCCGCAGCCTGCGCAGGCGCCGGAGAACTCGAAGAGAGGCTTCTTGAACTGGCTGTTCTTGACAGAGGCGACCTTGTCCGCGGGGATGGGAGCGGAGGTCTCTTTGAGGGAAGCCGCATAGTCCCAGTTCGCCGCGTCCTTCTCGATGGATTCCGCGATGGGGATCATCCTGAGCGCCTTCTCCTTGGCGGGGCAGACGTTGACGCAGTTGTTGCAGCCGGAGCAGTCATAGGGGCTGACCTGCATCCTGAACTCATAGCCCTTGAAGCCGATCGCCGCCTTGGTGACGAAGCTCTCGGGCTTGTCGGCGAGCTCTTCGGGGGTGGCGAGCACGGGACGGATCGCCGCGTGCGGGCAGACGAGAGAGCAGCGGTTGCACTGGATGCACTTGGTCACATCCCACTCGGGGACGCTCACCGCGATGCCGCGCTTCTCGAACTTGGTCGTGCCGGTGGGGACGATGCCGTCGGGAGAGAACGCGCTGACGGGGAGCTTGTCGCCTTCCTGCGCGATGATGGGCGCGATGAAGGTCTTGTAATATTCGTCGTTGGGGACGGGCAGAGGATCCGCACCCGTCGTGGTGGTCGCCCAGCTTTCGGGATAGTTGACCTCTTTGAGAGAGGTGATGGCGTTGTCGATGCAGTCGCAGTTCATCTTGACGACGGCGTCACCCTTTCTGCCGTAGGTCTTCTTGATGGCTTCCTTCATATACTTCTCGGCGTCGGCGTAGGGAATGACGTTCGCGAGTTTGAAGAATGCCGCCTGCATGACGGTGTTCACGCCCTTGCTCGCGCCCAGCTTGGTGATGACGTCGAGACCGTCCAGGGTGTAGAACTTGATGTGCTTTCTTGCGATCTGGTTCTTCATCTTGGCGGGGAGCTGCTTGTCCATCTCGTCGGGGGACCAGATGCTGTTGAGCAGGAAGGTGCCGCCCTCTTTGAGGTCGGAGAGCATGTCATAACGCAGCACATAAGACTCGTTGTGGCACGCCACGAAGTCCGCCTGGTCGATGAGGTAGGTCGCGCGGATGGGCTTGTCGGAGAAACGCAGGTGGGACACGGTGAGTCCGCCCGATTTCTTGGAGTCGTAGGAGAAGTAGCCCTGCGCGTACTTGTCGGTGTGGTCGCCGATGATCTTGATGCTGTTCTTGTTGGCGCCGACGGTGCCGTCGGAACCGAGCCCGTAGAACTTGCAGGAGATGGTGGAAGGATCCGCAACGTCGATCTTCTCCTTGATCTCGAGAGAAGTATTGGTCACGTCATCGATGATGCCCACGGTGAAGTGATTCTTCTTGCCCTCGACCATGTTCTCATACACCGCAGCCGCCATGGAGGGGTTGAACTCCTTGCTGCCAAGGCCGTATCTGCCGCAGAGCACTTCCGCTTTGACCTTCTGCTCCTCGAGGGCGGTGACCACGTCGAGATAGAGAGGTTCGCCGAGAGAGCCTGCTTCCTTGGTGCGGTCGAGCACGGTGATCTTCTTGGCGGTCTTGGGGAGCGCCGCGACGAGCTGCTCGACGGGGAAGGGACGGTAGAGCCTGACTTTGAGCACGCCCACCTTCTCGCCCTTGGCGCAGAGATAATCCACGGTCTCTTCGACGGCTTCCGCACCGCTGCCCATCAGGATGATGACGCGGTCGGCGTCCTTCGCACCGTAGTAGTCCACGAGGTGATACTGTCTGCCGGTGATGGTCGCCACCTTGTCCATCATGGTCTGGACGATGCCGGGGACGGCGAGGTAATATTTGTTGGCTGCCTCTCTGTTCTGGAAATAGATGTCGGGGTTCTGCGCCGTGCCCGCCTGATGAGGATGTTCGGGGTTGAGGGAACGCGCGCGGAAACGCTCGATGTCGTCGAAATCCACCAGGCTCTTGATCTCGTCATAGTCGATGACGTCGATCTTGCTCACTTCGTGAGAGGTCCTGAACCCGTCAAAGAAGTTGATGAAGGGGACGGACGCTTTGAGGGTGGAGAGGTGTGCGACAAGGCTCAGGTCCATGACCTCCTGCACGGAGTTGGACGCCAGCATCGCAAAGCCCGTCTGACGGCACGCCATGACGTCTGCATGATCGCCGAAAATGCTGAGTGCGTGGGCTGCAAGCGCGCGCGCCGAAACGTGGAACACGCAGGGGAGCAGCTCGCCCGCGATCTTGTACATGTTCGGGATCATGAGCAGCAAGCCTTGGCTCGCGGTGAACGTCGTGGTCATCGCGCCCGCGGCAAGAGAACCGTGCACCGCGCCCGCGGCACCCGCTTCGGACTGCATCTCGACGATCTTCAACACGTTGCCCAGGATGTTTTTCCTGCCTTGCCCCGCCCATTCGTCACAGTTTTCCGCCATGGGAGAGGAGGGCGTGATGGGGTAGATCGCCGCAACGTCGGAAAACGCATACGCTATATGCGCCGCTGCGGTGTTACCGTCGATTGTCATCTTTTTCATAGAGACCTCCATATTGTGTATAAACTTGTTATCGTAACTTGTCGCCTTTTCGGCTGTGCAAAGTGGATTATACTATCCCGCTCGGATTTAGTCAAACAATTAAAGTAAAAGAAAGTATAAACGCATTATGTCCGCGCAGGTGCGCATTGAGGCAACAAATGTCACGGAGTCACGGGGCGTGTCCGCATCCGCTTTAATAAAAGTGCGCCGAAGGGCGCAGCCTGCGCCCTTCGGCGCGATATTATAAAAAAAGGGGTGCGGGGATGATATCCCCGCCGGGGTGCAGGGGCGACGCCCCTGCAAAGCTCGGCTTGGCGGCGAAAAGGTAGTGCTTGCGAGATTCGGCATTGCAAAACTATCGATGCAGTGGTATAATATATTCGGCGGCGGAGCCGCGATAAGGAGGATATTATGCAATTTTTGAAAAAATGGGGGCTTAAAGTTTTGCTTCCCTGCGGACTTGTGCTCATTGCGCTCATAGTCCTGCTCGTTTGTTTCTGCGGGCTGCGCGGGGTCTACGTGTGCGTGGACGACCCGAGTCTCGCGATAAGTTTCGGCGTCGGCAAGATGGACATCATCTACGGCGAATATGTGCTGCACGGCACCTATGAGGTGAACGGGCGCCTCATCGAGTCTTCCGTGGAATTGCCGTCCGAGATCACGGGCGACACTTCGTCGGGCGGGCTGTTCGCGACCAAGAACACCTACGACAGCAGCAAGCTCATTGAGAAGATCGACGGCTATGACAAGATCTCCATAGGCGGACGCGTCTTTGAGAGGGTGTCGCTCATCAAGTTGCAGGATAATGTCGAAAAGGTGGATGTCAAGTTCGACCTCGGCGGAGTCACCCCCGAGAAATTCGAGAACCCCAATCCCTCGTCCATAGCGCTCGGCGGCTATGTCGAACTGCCGGAACTCACCGCACCCGTTGACGACGCGTTCCTCGGCTGGTACACCGCACCGTACGGATCGGAGGATGCCGAAGCGGCTTCGGTCGCCGGCACCAGGATCTGGAAAGACACCGTGTTCTATGCGTGGTGGCAGTCTCAGGCGGCAAGCGCTGCGGGCGGAGAGGTCGTCTGACCTCTCGAGGGCGATCTGGCGCTTGAATGCTTTTGCTCGTCCCGATGTCTCGGGGACACACCCGATCCTTTTTAATAAAAGTGCGCCGAAGGGTGAGGGGCGCAGCCCGCGCCCTTCGGCGCGATATTATAAAACAAGGGGTGCGGGGATGACATCCCCGCCGGGGTGCAGGGGTAGAACCCCTGCCGGGGTCAAGGGGTGGAACCCTTGCATATTTTCGCGCTTTCAGCGGCGTGTACGGTGAAAGTGCGCCCTCCGCCCGCAGGGCATAAGCGCGGCGGATGTATTGCAATCGCTTTTCATTTTTTTTGCGGCGTGGTATAATCTTACATTATGCCGCAGATCGAGCTCACGAACGTCAGCTACTCATACAGGGTGGGCGAGGGACAGACCGTCCGCGCCCTGCGCAACGTCACCTTTTCGGTGGAAAGGGGTGAGTTTGTCGCGCTCGCGGGGATGAACGGGAGCGGCAAGAGCACGCTTGCAAAGCTGCTCAACGGGCTGTTCATCCCGTCGGCGGGGGACGTCGTCATCGACGGCATCAACACCCGCGACGAGGAGAGGACGTTCGACGTCAGGCGCAAGGCGGGGATGGTGTTCCAGAACCCGGACAACCAGATGGTCGCCACCATCATAGAGGACGACGTCGCTTTCGGGCCCGAGAACGTGGGCATCCCGAGAGAGGAGATCATCGAGAGAGTGGACTGGGCGCTCGAGGCGGTGGGGATGACGGAGTTCCGCACCCGCAGCGCGAGCAAGCTTTCCGGCGGGCAGAAACAGCGCGTCGCCATTGCGGGCGTGCTCGCGATGAAGCCGGACATCATCATATTCGACGAGTCCACCTCCATGCTCGACCCCGAGGGCAGAGCGGAGATAATGGACGTCGCGAAAAAGCTCAACGAGAGCGGCATCACGGTCATCACCATCACCCACAACATGGACGAAGCGGCGCAGGCGGACAGGATCATCGTGCTGAAAAAGGGCAGGCTGGTGCTGGACGGTACGCCGAAAGAAGTTTTCGCGTCTCCCGAGGTGGAGGCTTGCGGCTTGGCGCTCCCGCCCGCCGCGGCGATGCAGAGGATGCTGGAGGAGCGCGGGTTCGCGTTCGGGAGCACCGTCACGGACGAGGACGAGCTGGTGGAGGGCATATGCGCGCAGTTGAACTGAAAGGGCTGACATATACCTATTCCGTCAAGACCCCCTTCGAGAAGCGGGCGCTGGACAACGTCAGTCTTGCGGTGGAAGAGGGGGAGTTCGTGGGGCTCATCGGGGCGACGGGCTCGGGGAAATCCACCCTCATACAACACCTCAACGGGCTCGTCAAGGTGCAGCAGGGAGAGGTCTCGGTCGAGGGCATGAACGCCTCGGACAAAAAGACCCTGAAAAAGCTGCGGTTCACTGTGGGGATGGTCTTTCAATATCCCGAATATCAGCTCTTTGAAGATACGGTCGCGAAGGACGTCGCCTTCGGTCCCAAGAATATGAAACTGGACAAGGAAGAGGTGGAGCGCAGAGTGCGCCGCGCCATGGAAGTGGTCGGTCTCCCGTATGAGGAGTTCGCCGAGCGCAGCCCCTTCGAGCTCTCGGGCGGAGAGAAACGCCGCGCCGCCATCGCGGGCGTCATCGCCATGGAGCCCAAGATCCTCGTCCTGGACGAGCCCGTCGCGGGGCTGGACCCCGTGGGGAGAAGGGAGATCCTCGCGCTCGTGCGCAAACTGCACGAGGAGGTCAGCCCCACCGTCATCATGGTGTCCCACTATATGGACGACATCGCGGAGATGGCGGACAGGATCGTCGCCCTGAAAGAGGGCAGGATCGTCGCGGACGGATCGCCTGCCGAAGTGTTCGGCGACAGGGAAAAACTCGCGGCGGCGGGACTTTCGCTGCCCACCGCGGCGCGCATAGCGGACAGCTTGGCGGCAAGGGGCATAGCCCTCCCGCGTACGATAGTCACGCCGAGGGAGCTCGCGGACGCCCTCGCCGCTTATCGCGCGGCGCATCCGAAGCCCGACGCGGCGGAGAACGCCGCAGCCGAGGTGCCCGCGGAGGAGAGCGGAGAAGAACTCTCGAAGGAGAGCGAGCGCGAAGGAGAGGAAAGGGATGTTTAGAGACGTCGCATTCGGACAATATTATCCCACCGGCTCCGTCGTGCACCGCATGGATCCGAGGATGAAACTGCTGCTCACCATAATGTTCGTGGTGGCGATCTTCTTTGTCAACACCTACTTCGGCTTCATGCTGACGGCGGCGGTGCTCATCCTCATCATCCTCATCGCGAAGCTCCCCATGCTCTCCGTGCTGAAGTCGGTGCGGGCGATCATCTTCATCGTCATATTCGCCGCCGTCATCAACCTTTTCATGATCAGGAACGGCGAAGTGCTGTGGAGCTGGAAAGCGCTCCAAATCACCGATCAGGGCGTTCACACCACCATAAAGATGACTTTAAGGCTCGTTTTGCTCATCAGCGGCGCGTCGTTGCTCACCCTCACCACCACCCCCGTGGAGATCGCGGACGGCACCGAGAGCCTGATAAAACCTCTTGCGCTCATCAAGGTGCCCGTGCACGATATCGCGATGATCATGAGCATCGCGCTCCGCTTCATCCCCACCCTTTTCGAGGAGACGCAGAAGATCATCTCCGCGCAGAAGGCGAGGGGCGCGAGCTTCGACACGGGCGGTCTCATAGCGCGCGCTAAGGCGCTGCTTCCCGTGCTCATCCCGCTCTTTGTCAATTCGTTCAGGAGGGCGGACGAACTCGCATTCGCGATGGACGCCAGGTGCTATAACGCCACCGAGAAGCGCACCAAGATGAAGGTGATGCGCTTGGGTGCGGCGGACTTTGTCGCGTTCTTCCTCATCGCCGCCTATTTCGTTGCGGTACTGCTGGACAGATACTATTTCGGCGGAGCGATGGACTCCCTCATCTTCGGAGGGCTGGTGTGAGGTTTCGCGCGGTAGTCTCCTATTTCGGCAAGAATTACGTGGGTTGGCAGCGTCAGCTCAACGGTCTCAGCGTGCAGGAAGTGCTGGAAAAGGCGCTTTCCGAGACATTCGGCGCGCCCACGCAGGCGACCGCGAGCGGCAGGACGGACGCGGGCGTGCACGCGGAAGGGCAGGTGGTGCACTTCGACGCGGACACCGCCATCCCGCCGGAGAAGATCCCCTTTGCGGTCAACACGCTGCTCCCCCGCGACATCAGCATGCTCTCCTGCGAGCCCGCGGAGGAGGATTTCAACGCCCGCTTTTCCGCAAAACGCAAGACTTACCGCTATTCCGTCTACGTCTCCCGCCACCGCCGCCCCATGCTGGAAGAGACGCACGCGCACGTCGTCGTGCCCCTTGACCTCGCCCGTATGCGCGAAGTCGCGGACGTCATAGAGGGGGAGCACGATTTCAAGGGCTTCGAGGCGAGCGGATCCAAGGTGAAGAGCACCGTCCGCACCGTCTTTTCCGTGCGCATTGAAAGCTGCGGCGAGATGAGGGAGGGCAGGCTCACGGACGGCACCCTCGACATCTTCGTCACGGGCAACGGATTTTTGTATAACATGGTGCGCATCATCGCAGGCACCCTCGTTTACGCGGGGCAGGGCAAGCTGACCGCGGAGGACGTGGGCAAGGTGTTGGAGACGGGGGACAGGACTCTCGCGGGCAAGACCCTGCCGCCCGAAGGTCTCACCCTCGTGAGCGTGGAATACGGAGGGGAAGGATGCTGACCGTCGGCTTTGAAACGGACAGAGAGACGCTTGCGGAACTTTATCGCACGCTCTCGCTTGACATCCCCGTCGGCGGGGCGAATTTCGTGATGAGAGAGAACGGCGACCCCGTCGGGCTCATGCGCGCCGAAGTGGGCGAAAAAGTCACCATCACGCACTTTAAGGTCAAAAATGATGAGATAAACCCCGGAGATAAGGAATTTTTCCTCAGAGCGATGCTCTTCAAGTTTTCTCTCAATCCCGTCCTTCTCGCCGTCCCCGGACGCCGTCCGGAACTGGAGCGTTTCGGTTTCCGTTTCGAGGAGGGAGAGATGAGACTGAACTCCGCCGAGGTCGATCTTTCCGGTCCCTGCCACGGCAAATGATTTTCCCCTCCCGCGATCTTTCCGCCCGAGGACGCGGGCGGCGTAAAAAGTTGTCGATATATTTTCGCGCGCGAGTTATGCGCGCGCACTTGTCAAATCCCGTCCGGTGGTGTATTCTATTATTTACGAAAGAATAACTCTCATTAACGGGCATCGCCCGCAGGACAGACATGAAGAAAGAGATCCCCGCTCCCTCCAATTTCATCGAAGACATCATCGTCGACGACCTTAACTCGGGCAAACACGACAAGATCATCACCCGTTTTCCCCCGGAGCCCAACGGCTATCTGCACATCGGGCACGCCAAAGCCATCTGCATCAACTTCGGCATCAAGGAAAAATTCGGCGGCGAATGCAATCTCCGTTTTGACGACACCAACCCCGTCAAGGAAGACGTGGAGTATATGGAGAGTATCAAGGAGGACATCCGCTGGCTGGGCTTCAAGTGGGACCGCGAGCTGCACGCTTCGGACTATTTCGGCAGGATGTACGAGTGCGCGGTGGAGCTCATCAAGGCGGGCAAGGCGTATGTGTGCGACCTCAGCGCGGATGAGATCCGCGCCACGCGCGGCACTCTCACCGAGCCCGGCAAGGAGAGCCCGTACAGAAACCGCAGCACGGAGGAGAACCTCGACCTCTTCCGCAGGATGAAGGAAGGGGAGTTCGCCGACGGCGAGAAGGTGCTGCGCGCCAAGATAGACATGGCGTCGCCCAACATCAACATGCGCGACCCCGTCATCTACCGCATCTGCCACGCGGAGCATCCGCACACGGGCACCGAGTGGGTGATCTATCCCATGTACGACTTCGCGCATCCTCTCGAGGACGCCATCGAGGGCGTGACGCACTCCCTCTGCTCGCTGGAATTCGAGAATCACCGTCCACTCTACGACTGGGTGACGGAGAACTGCGGGTTCGACCCCCGTCCCCGTCAGATAGAGTTCGCGAGGCTCAACCTCACGCACACCGTGATGAGCAAGCGTTTTCTGAAGCGGCTGGTGGACGAAAAGGTGGTGTCGGGCTGGAACGACCCGCGTCTTTCCACCCTTTCGGGCATCCGCGAGCGCGGCTATCCCCCGGAGGCGGTGAGGGATTTCTGCGGCAGGATAGGCGTCGCCAAGGCGGACAGCGTGGTGGACATCGCGATGCTCGAGCATTGCGTACGCGAATATCTCAACGACCATGCCACCCGCACCATGGCGGTGCTCCGTCCCCTCAGGGTGGTGGTGGACAACTATCCCGAGAACGTGACGGAGAACCTCTCTCTCGAGAACAATCCGCGCGACCCGGAGGCGGGGGAGCACACCGTCACCTTCTCCCGCGAGCTTTACATCGAGCGCGACGACTTCTCTCTCGATCCGCCCCCCAAATATTTCCGTCTGAAGCCGGACGGCACCGTGCGTCTCAAGGGCGCGTATGTGGTGAAATACGTGAGCTGCGAGCTCGACGCCGCGGGCGAGCCCGAGGTGGTGCACGTGGAGTATATCCCGGGCACGAAGTCCGGCGAAGAGGGGGCTGCCGTCAAGGTGAAGGGCACCATACACTGGGTGAACGCGCGCGACTGCGCGGACATCACCGTCAACATGTACGACTATCTGATCGAGGACGGCGACGGCGATTATATGGACCGTCTGAACCCCGATTCTCTCACCGTGCTCCGCGGCAAGGCGGAGAGGTTCGCGGCGGAGGCGCCCGCGGGCGAACGCTTCCAATTCCTGCGCGAGGGCTACTTCATCGCGAAGGGAGATGGCGTGTTCAACTGCATCGTGGGTCTCAAAGATAATTATAAAGTACAATAAAACGCTGAATAATGCTCTTTGACACTTGTCAATCGGCGTTGACAGCAGTATAATATCCGAAAGAATAAAAGTATTGGTGAGGTGATATATGTTCACTTGTAAGGTATGCGGCAGCGAGGTGGAACGCGGACAGGCGTACTGCGCCACCTGCGGAGCCGAAGTCGCCGGCAATTACGAAGTGAAATGTCCTTCCTGCGGCACCCGCAACAGCGCGGGCAGCCGTTTCTGCGCGCATTGCGGCGAGCTGCTCGGCGTGCTTCGCCGTCCCGTGTGTCCCATCTGCGGCTTGGAGAACCTGCCGGGCGCCAAATTCTGCTCCCGCTGCGGCGCGCCCGTCGAGGATCCCGACAATCCCTTCACCGAAGAGGACGTCCTCGAGATGCGCCGCAACAAGATGAACGCCGACCTCATGGTCAAGGAGCGCATGGACGGCGCCGAGCGCGAGATCGCGAGGATGAAAAAGAACATGGAGCGCGACAAGGCGAAAGCCATGCAGGACGTCGAGGACTATCGCCGCAAGACCAATGACGAGCTCAAAAAGCAGGCGGTCATGCTGGACGCCTACCGCGACAAAGTCAACGAACTCGGCTCCGAGGACGTCGCTCAGCTCAAGAAACTTTCCTCCGCGGTCAGGAACTATTCCGCCTTTTATGCCGATCCTTATTCCGCGGCGGAGAACATGGACGAGCTGGAAAACCCCTTCGTCTGTCCCGTGTGCGGCGGTGTGAACGCCGCCGACGCCGTGAAGTGCACGCGCTGCGGGCGCTCCCGCGCACGCTCCGTGGAGCTTCTCGACAAGGGGCTCATCAAGCAGTCTCCCCCCATCCGCAAGAAGACCAAGGTGCTCCCCGCGCCCGAGGAAGACCTCTCCGCGCAGAAGACGCCCACATTCGAGGAGTTTGCGGGCGAGGCTTTCAAAGAGGCGCAGACCAAGCCAATAGAGAAGGCGGCGGAGAGCAAGGACGTCCCCAATTTCGCGGGTGCGGCGCACTATCCGTACGGCTATCCTTACGGCGCCCCCGTGTTCTACAACCGCGAGACGGGCGAGCCCTATCAGATGCCTCCCATCGTGCAGCCCGTGGCGTTCGTCCCGTACGTGACGCAGAACCAGCCCCTCATGCAGTATTCTCCCGACGAGGACGACGTTCCCGTTGGCGGCAGCGGAAAGTGATATGAACGAAAACAACGTCTCCACAAACCGGAAAGTCGATGACGCCGGTATAAGGCTCGCACCGATGCCCATCGGGAGGGCGAACGAGAAGCGGATGCCCGCCGTCAGGCAGGAGTTCGTCATCACGCCCCGCCTCGAATATGAGAGCACGGCGGAGCAGGCGGGATGCGACGCGGCTTCCACCGCGTCCGACTATCAGCCCACCGCTCCCGACGCGGGCAGAAGATGGAAGAGGAAGGTGCGCACCCGCAACCTCATCTCCTCCCTCATCATGCTGGTCGGGTGCGCCGCGGTCTTCCTGCCGTACGTGTTCGCGGCGGTGGGGTTCTCGGCGGACACCATCCCGTTCAGGTTCGTGCCGGAGCAGTTCGACGTCATCGGCGGCTGGATCGACGCCTTCCGCACCACCGTGTCCCTCGGCTGGAAGGGCGAGGAAGTCAACGCCGTGTGGATAAACATGGTGCCCGAGATGCTCCTCACCGTGGGGCTTCTTGCGGTGGTCATCAACCTGCTCAAAGCGGTCACGGGGCTCTTCGGAGCCATCCGTCCCCGCCGTTACACCGCCTGTGCGGTGGTCTATCTGCTCTCCGTCATCGCGCTGTTCATCGCCGCTCTCGTCGGCGCGGACACCGTGGGTCTCGGGCAGATAGATTTCATGAACGACTTCATCTACGGCTGGCAGACGAGCGAGTTCTTCACCCTCTTCGCGACGGCGCTTCTCAACATCGTCCTCGCGGTGATATGCTCGTTCATCACGCCGCTGCGCACGGGTTACACCCGCATACACTGAGGGAGCGCGCTCCCCGAAAGAACAGCTCTGCGCCTCATGGCGCACGGAGGAGATATGGCAAAGAAAAACGATCACGTTCCGACAGCAGTGCAGGATCAGACGTCCGTACAGGGCGCGTTCCCCGCAGAGGTGCCCATCCTTTACGAGAGCGACGCTTACGGCGATCCGGAGCCCGATGCGGCGGCTTCCACCACCATCATGAAACCCGTGGGCACGGGCGGTCCCGTCCCCATCGTCGCTCCCAAGGGCAACACCATCCAGCTCCAGCCCATCATCGTGCCTCTCGCAGTCGTGCCGTATATGACCCAGGACAGCGACATCCTTCGCACCGAGGGCGGGGCGGCGGCGCTCGACAGACCCGATTACGTCTCCGGTGCGGTGGAGTTCGACCGTGCGGAGAAGAAAAAGGCGGTGCGTGCCGGCAGCAAGACTAAGACGGAGAACCGCGTCTTCGCGGCGGTGATGTTCCTGCTCGCGGCGCTGGGTGTGGCGGCATATCTTCTCGCCTACTTCAAGCCCGACATCCACGAGTGGTATTCCCTCGCGCAGGCGGACGCCATCGGCGGCATAATCAACTGGGTGAACGGCGACCTCTTCGACCTCTCCCTCACCCTCATCAACGCGGCGGGAGCGGCTGTCGCTGCGGTGCTCTTCGTGGTGACGCTCATCGCGCTCGTCTTCGGCAGATATCCCAGAAAGACGGTCACGGCGCTCTCCCTCTTTGCCGCCGCGTCTTATAGCGCGGAGATAATACACCAGAAGATCGCGGGGCACTTCGTCCCCGACAAGGACGTCGCGACTCTCACCATGCTCGCGCTCTTCGGGCTCATCTTCATCCTTTCCGTCATCTTCCTCGCCGTGTGCGTGAGGAGAGAGGACAGAGAGGAGACCATGCTCCGTTCCGGCGGAGAGATATAGTCTCACAAAGTGACGCGCGGAGGCGGTCAGACATGGCGCCCTCCGCATCGCAATGTAATTTCGTCGTCTCCCGCACCCTGCGGGAGGTGCGGCAATCATCCCCCACGGGCTTTCCCGCGGGGATATGATTATAAAAAGGATAAATCTACAATTTACGATGTCGATCAGCATAGTGTCGCTCGCAAGCGGCAGCAAGGGGAATTGCACTCTGGTTTTTTCGGACTCCACCGCCATCCTCGTGGATGCGGGGATCGCCTATTCCCGCATCAATTCCGAGCTGCGCCGCTTCGGGCTCACCACCGCCAAGCTGGACGGCGTCGTCGTCACGCATGAGCACGCCGACCACATCGCCGCGCTCCCAAAACTCGGGCGGGACACCAAAGTCTATGCCCATCCCAAGACCGCGGACGCCATCCTCAAAAGGCAGGGCGAACTGAACGGTTACACCGAGGTGGACTTCTATGAGGGAGGGTTCACCGTGGGCGACATCGAGGTCATCCCTTTCCGCATCCCTCACGACGCCGTCTATCCGCTCGGCTACTCCTTCCGCCTGAAAACAGGGGCGCAGGTGAGCGTGGCGACGGATATGGGCAGACCCACCGTCGGGGTCTACAACAACATCCGGGAGAGCGAGGCGGTGCTCCTCGAGGCGAATCACGACGTCGCCATGCTGAAAAGCGGGAGCTATCCCGAGCCCCTGAAACGCCGCATCCTCGGCGATCTCGGGCACCTCAGCAACGATATGACGGCGCTCTTTGCGGAGCGTCTGACCGGGTCCGCGGTGCGCACCATGCTCCTCGGACATCTGAGCGAGAACAACAATCTCCCGGAGCTCGCGCTCGGGGCTGTCACCGGGAGACTGCAGGGGAGGGGCTGCGCCGACATTTCCGTCGCCGTGGCAAGCCAGCATTTTGCAAGCGAGGTGTACGAAGTCAAATGAGAAAGGATCTTCTTGCGGGTGAAAGCGGCAGCCTTTATCTTTTCGCGCTGTGCGGCATCTCCATCCTCTCCAACATCTTTTATTATCTTCTGGGCAGCGTGGGCGGCTCCTTTGCCGGGCTCAGCGTGTCCGGCTGGGTGAGCTATGCGGTGACGCAGGTCGCCATCGTGCTCGTCGTGTGGGCATTCTCCGCGTGGCGGCGCTACGACCTTCTCGCCGTCGCCAAGCTCCGCCCCATGAAGGACCCGCGCCGTTGGCTCCTCCTTCTGCCCATCTCCGTCTTCACCATCGTGGCGTTCCTGCCCGTGTCCATGCTCTTTCAGGTGCTGCTCGGCTCCATGGGCTATGTCGGCGGCATATCCGCGAGCGCGATAGATTTCTCAAACCCCGGAGTCTTCTTCCTCGCGCTCTTCGTCATCGCACTCCTTCCTGCCTTCGGCGAGGAGCTCCTGATGCGCGGCAACGTCCTCCCCGGGCTCGCCTCGAGGGGAGCGCTCTTCGGGGTGTTCGTCTCTGCGTTCCTCTTTTCCATGTTGCACAACAATCCGCTGCAGACGGGCTATCAGTTCTGTTTCGGCGCGGTGCTCGCGGTGGTGTTCATCCTCTCGGGCTCCCTCGTCCCCTGCGTCGCGGTGCACTTCCTCAACAACTTCCTCAGCCTGCTCATGACGGCGTACATCCCGGAGATAGACGGAGCCATCGCAAGCCTCGGCGCCTTCAACTGGCTGACGGGCACGGCGAGTTTCGTCATCGGCACCCTCGTCCTCGTGCTTCTGCTTTACGCCTACTACCGTCTCGGCAAGCCCAAGAGTGACGGCGGGTTCAAGGTGGTGTCGGGCGGCGTCGTCTTTGACGAATATACCATCACGGCGTACGCCGACGGCAAGAGCGCGCCCAAACGCGACCGCCTCGCCCCCGTGAAGGACGCCTTCCGCTTCGTCGGCTCCCTCTTCACCAAACGCGGCTGGCAGAGGACGGAAAGAGAGCTCTTCCTCGCTTCGGGCGTGCAGTATTACGGCAAATCGCAGTCCATGTTCGGAGTGTGGATCGCCATGGCTCTCTCCGCCGCCTATTGGGTGGTCGCCCTCGTGATGGGGCTTGCGCTATGAAACCGCGCGTCGGGGGAGAGATCGTCTATTTCCTCGTCGTCGCGATGTCCCTGCTCCTTCGCATCTCGCAGGGGGTGGGAGTGGACGACGCCCTCGGCGTCGACATGAGCGTGCTCTTCACCCTCGCGGTGCAGCTCCTCATCTTCGGGCTGCTCCCCGTCCTCGGTTGGTGGATGGTGATGCGGACGGGCGCAAACAGCACATTCCGCACTTTACCGCGTGTTTTTTGCCTTTCAAAGTGCCATTCACGTGATTTTGGGCGCACATTGCTCATGACAGTCCCCATCCTGCTCCTCGTCGGAGTGGCGGCGTCCGCGTGGCAGAATTTCATTTATCTCACCGGGTTCGAGACGGGCTCTTCCGAGCCGTCGGAGCAGACCGCCGCGGCGCTCCTTGCCGAGGTCGCCCTCTCTGCCGTCCTCCCCGGCATCTTCGAGGAGTTCGTGCATCGCGGCATGCTTTCCACCACCTTCCGCGACAGCGGCGGCAAGTTCATCTTTGTCTCCGCATTGCTCTTCGCGCTCATGCATCAGAACATCCTGCAATTCGCGCACACCTTCGTGCTCGGGCTCATCCTCGCCTGCATCGTCTATTGCACGGGGTCGGTGTTCCCCGCGATGTTCGTCCACTTCTTCAACAACTTCATCAGCGTGGTGTCGGGCTATGACGGGGTCGTCCCCGCCTTCGGCGTCATCGGCACGGTGAGAGGCTGGCTCTACGGCAGCGTCGCGGGCGTGGTGGTGCTCATCATCCTCGCCGCCGTTTCCGTTGCGGTCATCTTTCTGCTGCTCAGAGCGATGCGCTTCGACGCCGTGCGGGAGGGCAGACTGCCGAGCGCTCCCTTCTTCCGCTCCGCGGCGGGAGCGATCCCTCTCTCCCGCGACATCCTGCTCCTCGGCACCGTTGCCGTCGGCGTCGCCGCTACGCTGTTCAGTCTGGTCTGGGGGTATCTGTAAGCTATGGTCAGGGTGAATGTCGTCGCCGTCGGCAGACTGAAAGAGAAATATTTCGCGGACGCCGTGGCGGAATACGCAAAGCGGCTCTCCGCGCATTGCGCCTTTTCCGTCATAGAGGTGCCGCCTGCCCCCGCCGGGAAGTCTCCTTCGGAACAGAGCGAGACGGAGACGGAGGCGCTCTTTGCAAAGGCGAAAGGCTGCGTCGTGGCTTTGGACGGCAGAGGGAAGAGGCTGTCCAGCGAGGAGCTCGCCGCCTTCATCGCGGGGAAGTGCGCCGCGGGAGTCTCGGAGTTCAGCTTCCTCATCGGAGGGAGCCACGGGCTCGCGGAGGGCGCCGTAAAACGCGCGGATGAGGTCGTGTCATTCGGCGCCATGACCTTCCCGCACCAGCTTTTCAGGGTGATGCTCGCCGAGCAGCTCTACCGTGCATTCACCATCATCGGCGGCACGCCGTATCACAAATGAAAGCGCGCTCGCGGGCGGAAGCGCCCGAGGGTCGACGGGGCGGCTTCGAGCCGCGGACGGAGGACGATCATGTACGACACCGCAACGGATGAAAAGTTTATGAGGCGGGCGCTGGAGCTCGCCGCCGAGTGCGCCGAGGCGGACGAGGTGCCCGTGGGCGCCGTCGTCGTAAAGGACGGCAGCATCGTCGCCGAGGGGTGCAACTTCAAGGAGAGGGAAAATTCCGCCGTCCGCCATGCCGAGATCGTGGCGCTGGAGAGCGCGGCAAAAGCCATCGGCAACTGGTGGCTGGAAGACTGCGACGTCTATGTCACCCTGGAGCCCTGTCCCATGTGCGCGGGCGCGATGATAAACGCGCGCGTCCGCAGAGTCGTCTTCGGCGCGTACGACCCGAAAACCGGCGCCGCGGGCAGCAGGGTGGACCTCTTCCGAAAGGGACTTTTCAACCACGACGTCGAGGTCGCGGGCGGCGTCCTCGAGGAAGAGTGCGCATCCCTCCTCACCTCCTTCTTCCGCCAAAAACGCGCGCAAAAAACCTCCGCCCCCGACAACAACATCTGACCGAAAAGAATTGCTCCGAGGCTGGTTCGTATTATTCCTGTCTGGCATAAAACAAAAGACCTCCCGAGGGGAGGTGACACGGAAAAGTTTATATTAAGGAGGGGGGATCCGTCAAATGTTTTTTTGCGAAAAATCGCGTTTTTTTTGAGAGGACGGGCGAGTGAGATTTTTTTGAAAAAAGCGAAAAATTTTTCTTGACTTTGCGGGCGGTGCGGTTTTAATATGGCGGCATATTTTTTTTGAGAGGCGAGATATGTACACTACCGTTCTGGTCTCCGACGCGAAATGCGAACGTCTGAACCGGCTGCTTGGGAAGGTCGGAACGGTCCTCACCCCCTCTTCGGAGGCGGAGTGTCTCGGAGTGCTGGCGCGTGGCGGCGCGGACTTTGCGGTCGTGGTGCAGCGCGAGGACGGGCGGGGAGTGGAATTCGCCCTGAAGTGTGCGGCGGCATCCGAAGCGACGGTGGTGTTCGTCCCCGTGAGAACGCTCCCGAAGATGCTCCTCGACAAGCTGACTGCGGGCGGCGTATGCGTGCTTGACGCGCAGGCGGACGACGGGGCGTGCGAGATGTTTTTCGGGCAGCTTGCTTCCATCCGCACGGCGTACGGAGCTCTCGTCCGTGAAAACGCGGGGCTCAGGCGCAAGGTGCTCGAGGCGCAGGCGGTGGGGAGAGCGAAGTGTCTCCTTGTCGAGAGGCGCAAGATGACGGAGCAGGCGGCGCACCGCTTCATCGAAAAGACGGCAATGGACAACAGGCTCACGCGGTATGCGGTGGCAAAGGATATCATCAAAGGCTATGAGAGAAAGGGAACATCAGACAGTATTGGTGCTTGATTTCGGCGGGCAGTATAAGGAGCTCATCGCGCGGTGCGTGCGCGGGCTCAGGGTGCATTCCGTCATTCTTCCGGGCTCGACGCCCGCGGAGGAAGTGCGCGCGCTCGCGCCCGTAGGCATCATCCTCACAGGCGGTCCGTTCAGCGTGTACGCGGAGGACGCGCCCAAAGCGGATCCCGCGCTGTTCGGGCTGGGCATCCCCGTGCTCGGGATATGCTACGGTATGCAGATGATGTGCGCGGCGCTGGGCGGCGAGGTGAGCCCCTGCGAAGTGTCCGAATACGGCACGACGGAAGTGACCGCGACGGAGAAATGCGTGCTCTTCGGCGGAGTCAGGAGCCCCATGCGCACGCTGATGAGCCACACCGACTACGTATCGAGGGTGCCGGAAGGCTTCCGCGTGACGGCGGTGACGGCGAATTGTCCCGCGGCGGCGGTCGCGTGCGACGAAAGAAGGCTGTACGGCGTGCAGTTCCACCCCGAAGTGGAGCGCACCCGCGGCGGCAAACGCATCATCCGCAACTTCCTCTACAAGGTGTGCGGCGCTAAGGGCGATTACACCATGGACGCCTACATCGAGAGCGAGGTGAAGAGGATCCGCGAGACCGTGGGCGGACACGAGGTGGTGCTTGGGCTCTCGGGAGGGGTGGATTCCGCCGTGGCGGCGGCGCTCATCGAGCGCGCGGTGCCCGACCGTCTCACCTGCATATTCGTGGATCACGGCATGATGCGCAAGAACGAGGGGGAGGAGATAAGAGCAGCGTTCGGCGGCAGGTCTCTCCGCCTTGTGTGCGTGGACGCGGAAGAGCGTTTTCTCAAAAGGCTCGCGGGCGTCACGGAGCCCGAACAAAAGCGCAAGATCATCGGCGAGGAGTTCGTGAGAGTGTTCGAGGAGGAGAGCGCACGATATGAAGGGTGCTTCCTCGCGCAGGGCACCATCTATCCCGACGTCATCGAGAGCGGCGCGATCGGCGGCGCCAACATAAAGAGCCATCACAACGTGGGCGGTCTCCCCAAGGAGAGCAGGTTCGTCGGCATAGTGGAGCCCCTCCGCGGTCTGTTCAAGGACGAGGTGCGCGCGCTCGGGCGCAAGCTCGGTCTGCCCGAGAGCATAGTGGGGCGCCAGCCCTTCCCGGGGCCGGGGCTTGCTGTGAGGTGCCTCGGCGAAGTCACCAAGGAAAAGCTCGACATCCTGCGCGACGCGGACATCATCTTCCGCGAGGAGATGGCGAAGGGCAACGTCAGAGCGGACCAATTCTTCGCCGTGCTGACCTCGGTGCGCAGCGTGGGCGTGGTGGGGGATTTCAGAGCATACGGCTATGTCATCGCCCTGCGCGCGGTGCGGACGTCGGACTTTATGACTTGCGAATACGTCCGCGTGCCCTATCCCGTGCTCGACCGCGCGGCAAAGCGCATCGTGGACGAGATCGAAGGCGCGGGCAGAGTGGTCTACGACATCACGGGCAAACCTCCCGCCACGATAGAGTGGGAGTGACCGTCACCGCAAGGGCGCGGAGCAAGACGGAAACGCAATAAGAAAAGAATAAAATGTCGCGCGCATACGAAACGTATGTGAGCGACATTAAGAAGTGCAAAGGGGGCACTTTATCGGTGAAAAAGAACCGATAAAGTGCCTTTCTCGTTTTTTAAGGCGACGGCGGTGCGGAGGCGCCGCAAAGGAGAAGTGTATGACCAAGTATGTTTTTGTGACGGGCGGAGTGGTCTCCGGGCTCGGGAAGGGCATCGTCATGGCGTCCCTCGGCAGGCTGATGAAGGCGCGCGGATTCAGGGTGGCGGCGCAGAAGCTCGACCCCTATATCAACGTCGACCCGGGCACGATGAGCCCCTGTCAGCACGGCGAGGTGTTCGTCACCGAGGACGGCGCCGAGACCGACCTCGACCTCGGGCATTACGAGCGGTTCATCGACGAGGACCTCAACCGCTTCTCCAACCTCACCACGGGCAAGGTGTATTGGGATGTGCTGAGCCGCGAGCGCAGAGGGGAGTATCTCGGCGAGACGGTGCAGATCATCCCGCATGTGACGGGCGCCATCAAGGACTACATCTACGCGGTCGGCGGCAAGACGGGCGCGGACATCGTGATGACGGAGATCGGCGGCACCATCGGCGACATCGAGAGCCAGCCCTTCCTCGAAGCGGTGAGGCAGATAGGCAGGGAAGTGGGACGTGAGAATTGCCTTTATATCCACGTCACGCTGGTGCCGTACATCGCCTCGTCGGGGGAGCAGAAGACCAAGCCCACCCAGCACTCAGTCAAGGAACTCAGGGCGATGGGCATCTCGCCCGACATCATCGTGACGAGGCAGGAGATGCCCCTTGACGAGAGCGCAAGGAGCAAGCTCGCGCTGTTTTGCGACGTCAAGCCCGACTGCATCATAGAGAACCTCACCGTGCCCTGCATCTACGAGGCGCCCGTGATGTTGGAGCGCAGCAACTTTTCCGCCGTGGCGGCGAGAGAGCTGGGACTGCCCGCGGGAGAGCCCGATCTTGCGGAATGGAAGGCGATGCTGAAAAGGGCGGCTTCTCCGTCGGGGAGGGTGAAGATCGCGCTCGTCGGCAAATACGTGAGGATGCGCGACGCCTATCTTTCCGTCGCGGAGGCGCTGCGCCACGGCGGGATAGAGAACGGCGTGAGCGTGGAGATAGAGTGGACGGAGGCGGAGGACGTCACTCCGGAGAGCGCGGAAAGGCTGCTCGGAGACGCGGACGGCATCCTCGTTCCCGGGGGCTTCGGCGAGAGGGGGACGGAGGGCAAGATCGCGGCGGCAAGATATGCCCGCGAGCACGACGTGCCATATCTCGGGATATGCCTCGGGATGCAGACCGCGGTCATCGAGTTCGCGCGGGATGTCTGCCACATCGCGGACGCATGTTCCGGCGAGTTTTGTGAGACGGGGAGCAAGGTGATTGACCTCATGCCCGACCAGTACGGAGACATCCCCAAAGGGGGCACGATGAGGCTGGGCGCCTACGAGTGCGCGTTGCAGGAGGGCGGCGTGCTGCGGGAGATATACGGGGCGGACAGCGTCCGCGAAAGGCACCGTCATCGCTATGAGTTCAACAACGACTACCGCGGCATCCTGAAAGAAAACGGGCTGTGCATCGAAGGGCTTTCCCCGGACGGCAGGCTGGTGGAGGCGGTGAGCGTCAAAGGGTGCGGATTCTTTGTCGGAGTGCAGTATCACCCGGAGTTCAAGTCCCGTCCCAACAAGGCGCACCCGCTCTTTGCGGCGTTCATCCGTGCCGCGTCCGAGAGGGCGAAAAACGCCAAGGACCGAAACCGCGATGATCGCGCGAAATGACTGAACGGCAGGTTTAACGAAAGATCCAGCACAATAAAAGCGAGATATTGCAAAGACCGGCGCGGGACGCAACATTCGGCGATCGGTCACAACGGAGTAAAAAATGTGTACGGTAATGGTTTATACGGGGCAGGATATGCCCGACGAGATATTTGAAAGAGCGTTTGAAAAGACGGCGTCCAGGGGACCCGACATGCAGCGCGTCGTGAGATTCGGCGGCGGCATCGTGGGCTTTCAGCGGCTGGCGATCATGGGGCTTACGGAGGAGGGGATGCAGCCCTTCTTCATGGACGGCAACTGCGCCGTCTGCAACGGGGAGCTCTACGGCTTCCGCAAGACGAGGCGGGAGCTCGAGGAGAGGGGATATACCTTCGGGAGCGACAGCGACTGCGAGCTCATCCTGCCCCTTTACAGGGAGTACGGCTTGGGGATGTTCGAGCGGCTGGACGCGGAGTTCGCCATGGTCATTTACGACGCGGCGAGAGGGAGGTTCGTCGCCGCGCGCGATCCCATCGGCATCCGCCCTCTCTTTTACGGCTATTCGGAGAGCGGGCGCATCATCTTCGCGTCCGAGGCGAAGAACCTCACGGACATCGCGGACGAGGTGCGGGCGTTCCCTCCCGGGTGCTATTACGCGGACGGGGAATTCGTGCGGTATACCGACCCCGCTTTCCCCGGGGAGACGGTGAGGGAGGACATGGAGACGGTGACCCGCAACATCCGTGAGAAGCTCGTCGCGGGCATAAAGAAGAGGCTGGACGCGGACGCGCCGCTCGGCTTCCTGCTCTCGGGCGGGCTGGACAGCAGTCTGGTGTGCGCGGTGGCGGCGAGGGAGCTCGGCAAGCCCGTGAGGACGTTCGCGATCGGCATGGACACGGACGCCATCGACCTTAAATACGCCGCGCAGGTGGCAAAGCACATCGGGGCGGAGCACACCGAGGTCATCATCGACCGCGACGACGTGCTCTCCTCGCTGGAAGACGTGGTGGCGGCGCTCGGGACGTTCGACATCACAACCATACGGGCGAGCGTGGGGATGTACCTTGTGTGCAGGTATATCCGCGAGCACACCGACATCAAAGTTATCCTCACGGGCGAGGTCTCGGACGAACTCTTTGGCTATAAATATACCGACTTCGCGCCCACTCCCGCGGCGTTCGGGCAGGAGGCGGCAAAGAGGGTGCGGGAGCTTTATATGTACGACGTCCTGCGCGCGGACAGGTGTATCTCGGTGCACGGCATGGAGGCGCGGGTGCCCTTCGGCGACCTCGACTTCGTGCGATACGTCATGCGCATAGACCCCGCGATGAAGATGAACGTCTACGGCAAGGGCAAATATCTCCTGCGCAAGGCTTTCGAGGGCGACCTTCTGCCCGAGAGCATCCTATGGCGTGAGAAGGCGGCGTTCTCGGACGCGGTGGGACACTCCATGGTGGATGTCATCAGGGAGTATGCGGAGAGCAGGTTCACGGACGAGGAGTTCGAGAGGAGGAGACAGTGCTATTCTCACGCCCGCCCCTTCACCAAGGAGAGCCTGCTTTACCGCGAGCTGTTTGAAAAATATTATCCCCGCACGGCGGCGAGCATCGCGGATTTCTGGATGCCCAACCGCGAATGGGATGGGCTCGTCGGCGTGAAGGATCCGTCCGCGAGGGTGCTCTCCAACTACGGCGCGAGCGGGATCTGAAAGGAGGAAGTCATGAAGTTCGTAAAGATGAACGGCTGCGGCAACGATTATGTCTATTTCGACCTCACTGCGCGTGAGGCGGCGGCAAGGGGCGGCGAGGTGATCGCCGCCGTCCCCGCCATCAGCGACCGACACTTCGGTGTGGGCGGCGACGGTGTGGTGCTCATCCTGCCGAGCGGCGTTGCGGATGTCAGGATGCGGATGTTCAACGCGGACGGCAGCGAGGGGAAGATGTGCGGCAACGCCATACGCTGTGTGGGCAAGTACGCCTACGAGACGGGGCTCACCGAGGGCAGGACGAGCATGACGGTGGAGACGGCGAGCGGCGTCAAGCGCCTCTCCCTCATCGTCGATGACGGCGTGTGCACGGGGGCTTCCGTGGACATGGGCAGGGCGGTGTTCGAGGCAAAAGACATCCCCCTTGACGAGAGTTTTCTCCCCGATGGCTATACGCCCGCCGAGACCCCCTTCGGCAGGGTGTGGAGCGGCGTCCCCGTCCGCGCTTTCGGGCGGACGTGGGTGGGGACCGCGGTCTCCATGGGCAACCCGCACTTCGTCATCTTCACGGACGAGAACGTGGAGACGCTCGAGCTTGACAAAATGGGCAGGCTCATCGAGACCCATCACCTCTTCCCCGAGAGGGTGAATGCGGAATTCGTCAACATCCTTTCCCCCGCGAGGTTCAGGATGCGGGTGTGGGAGAGGGGCAGCGGCGAGACCATGGCTTGCGGCACGGGGAGCTGCGCGGTGGCGGCGGCTGCCATCGCGTGCGGCATCCTGCGCGAGGGCGCGGCGGCGGAGATCGTCCTGAACGGCGGCACGCTCTCTGTCGTCTTCACCTCTGACGGCGTCACCATGACGGGCGGCGCGGAGAAAAACTTCGAAGGAGAATATGCGATATGAAACTCAACCCCAACTTTGCGAAACTGAACGAGAGCTATCTTTTTGCGGACATCGCGGCAAAGGTGCGCGCTTTTGTCCGCGAGAACCCGCGGGCAGACCTCATCAGCCTGGGCATCGGCGACGTCACCCGTCCCCTTTCCCCCGCCGTCATATGCGAGCTGCAGGCGGCGGCGCACGATATGGCGGCAGAGGAGACCTTCCGCGGTTACGGCCCCGAGCAGGGCTACGACTTCCTGCGCGAGGCGATCGTCAGGCACTATGCGGCAAAGGGCGTCGTCCTGCGTGAGGACGAGATCTTTGTCGGCGACGGCGCCAAGAGCGACCTCGGCAACATGGTGGAACTGTTTGCAAAGAGCAGTGTCCTGCTGCCCGACCCCGTCTATCCCGCCTACCGCGACGTCAACGTGATGGCGGGCAACAGGGTGCACTTTGCTGCGGGCAACAGGCGCAACGGCTTCAAGCCCGCCCCGCCGGAGGGAGAGAAGTTCGACATCATCTACATCTGCTCGCCGAGCAACCCGACGGGCGCGGTCTACACCCGCGAGGAGCTGAAAGCGTGGGTGGACTATGCGCGCGCAACGGGTGCGGTCATCTTTTTCGACGCCGCTTACGGGGCGTTCGTGCGGGACGGGTCTCTGCCCACGTCAGTCTTCGAGATCGAGGGCGCGAGGGAGTGCGCGGTGGAATTCTGCTCCTTCTCCAAATCCGCGGGGTTCACGGGTATGCGCTGCGGTTGGACGGTCGTGCCCTTCGAACTCGCGGACGGCGCGCTCAACAAGATGTGGCTGAGGCGCCAGACCACCAAGTTCAACGGCGCGAGTTACGTCGTGCAGCGCGCGGCGGCAGCCGCCATCGGCAAGCAAGGCGAGTACGAGAACCGCAAGACGGTGGAATATTATATGTCCAACGCCCGCGTCATCCACGACGCTCTCACCGCCGCGCGCATCTGGCATACGGGCGGGGTCAATGCGCCGTACATCTGGATGCAATGCCCCAAGGGCATGACTTCTCGGGAATATTTCGACCTCCTGCTGCAAAAAGCCGCTGTGGTCGGCACCCCGGGCGTCGGCTTCGGCAGACGCGGAGAGGGCTATTTCCGCCTGACAGCGTTCGGCAATGCGGAAAAGACCGCCCGCGCCGTCGCCCGCCTCGTCGACGTAACTCTGTCGCTGAAGGGGTGACCGATCGGGCGGGCGTATCGCCCGCTAAGATCACGAGATTCATTTTCTTGTTTGGCGCGCCCTTCCGACGGGAAGGGCGCGCTTTTTGCACGGCGCGCGCTCGCGCGCCGCTGTTTTTTATAAAACGATATTTATAAAAAAGTTTTTCCGCATTATCAAAAACTGATATAGGTGCGGATTATAATGCCCGTGAAAAGGCGCGGAGCAGTTTCCGCGCGCAACGGGAGGCGAAAAATGAAAGTTGCAGGCAGTGCTGTCAGACTGACCGTTTACATCGTGCTCATCATCATGGGCGTGCTCGCCATCGTGGTGCCGCCCGCCCTCGAAGACTATTGGTTCGAGGGTGATATGCAGTGGGACTTTGAGGGGATCGCGGAGGCGTTTGACAACCCCTTCGGCAGAGAAGCGTTGCTGACCATGGGCGTCATCGGGGGAGCGTTCAACATCGCGGCGCTCGCTCTCTACACCCGCCGCAAGAAGAGCGGTGAGAAAAGGGAGGGGAGCGCGCAGCCGTCCGCTCTCACCGTCCTCGGCAGAGAGGACATCGCGGACATCCTGGTCTATGGCGCGGACATCCTGGTCTGTCTCATCCTCACGGGCTATGCCGCGCAGGGGGACATCTTCCCCTACGACACTCTCAACAAGCTCGCCGTCGCGCTCGCGTTGCTGGGTGCGTTCGGATGCCTGGTCGTGCTCATCGCGCTGATCGCGGGCAGGGTCTCGGCGGCGGACGCCGAGCATGTCAAGGCTTCGCCCTCCGCGGCAAGAGCGGCGGCGCTCGCGGCGCAACCGCCGGCGGGAGAAGCTCCCCGCACATCCGTTGCCGCAGCTCCCGTCGCACCCGTCGGGAGACAAGTGCCCGTCGCACCTGCACCTCGTGCGGAACAGTCCGCACCGGTGCGTCCCGCGGCACCCGTGCAACAGCCGCAAATGCAGATCCCGTATGTTGAACGGCGAGTTTCGTCCGCTCAACACGCGGTTTCTGCCGAAACACCCGCTCCTCAGGCGCCTGTGCAACACGCGGCGCAAGCGCCCGTACAGCCTCAGGCACCCGTACAGCCTCAGGCACCCGTTCGACCCGCTCCTCAGGCGCCGGTGCAACCTGTCGTGCAGGCACCCGTTCAGCCCGCGCCTCAGGCACCCGTGCAGCCCGCGGCACAGGCGTCTTATCCCGCTCGTCCCGCGGCGCCCGTGCCCGGAGCCCGCGACGCTTACGGCGGTTGGTATGACAACTTCGGCGGCTATCACGATGCGTACGGCGGCTATTACGACCCCTACGGCGGCTATCATGCCGCGGACGGGAACTATTACCCGCCGCGCCGCTGACAACACAGGAAAAACGCGGTCGTGAGACCGCTCAACGGGAGGTTATATGGAAAAGAAAAGTCTCTACATCAAGATCGGCATCGGAGTGGTGGTGCTGCTCGTCGGCATCGTCGTCTTTGCGCTGGGATGCGCCGAGATCGACAGGTTCTCTTCGAGCGAGAGGACGCAGGTCTATGCCGTGACGTCGTACTACTCCAACGCCATCGCGTGGTTCTATCCCGGCAACATCTATGAGGGCGTCGCTCTGTTCATGATAGGCGTCGGCGGGATGATCGGCGGAATATTGTACATCGCCGCCTGCGGAGCGAAGCTCTCCTCCGCGGATGACGCCGGTGCGGGGCGGCAGCCCGCGCGCGATATGCATGGCGGATATGCGGGACAGCAAGGCTATATGCAGCCTCCCTACGCTCCGCCCGCACAGCGCCCCGCACCCCAGGCTCCGCCCGCGCAGCATTATGCCGCACCCGCTTATCCGCCGCAGGCTCCGCCCTATGCACCCTACGGTGCACCCGTGCAGGGACAGGCGCCCGCTCGCCCCGCGGCGCCCTACGGCGCACCCGTGCAGGGACAGGCGCCCGCGCGCCCCGCGGCACCCTACGGCGCTCCCGCGCAGGCACAAATGCCTCCGCGCCCGGCGCAGCCTTACGGCGCTCCCGCGCAGGGACAGATGCCTCCGCGCCCGGCGCAGCCCTACGGCGCTCCCGCGCAGGGACAGATGCCTCCGCGCCCGGCGCAGCCCTACGGCGCTCCCGCGCAGGGACAGGCACCCGCTCACCCCGCGGCACCCGCAGAGAGACCCGCGCCCGCTCCGTCCGCACCCGCAACGCAGCCCGCGAGCGTGACCAAAGAGACTTCCACTCCCTCCGAGGAGTGAGCGCATCCCGCGCTCCGGCGCGGCGAAAGGGGAGGGAAGCGTCCCGTCGGCAAACGGCTTCACACGGCTTATGAAAACAGCGGCAAAAGTGTTCCTCATCATTCAGATCATCTTCACATTCTACTTGATCTATCCTTTGGTGCTCGGCATCATCGCTTGCAAGAAGCTCGATGAGAGCAAGGACATCAAGGAGATCCACGGCTGGGGCATCGTCTGCCTCTTCCTGGTCAGCCTCATCGGCGGCATAATCATGCTGGTGATGAAGGAGGAGGACCTCTACGACAGCCCCGAGGAAGCGGCGGCGGCAAAGGCGCAGCAGGCAGCGGGGCAGGGTTTGCCTCAGCAGAACGCGGGCGGCACTCCCTACTATTGCGGCTATGACGACCGCGGCGGCTACTATGACGGCTACGGCGGTTATTACGACGCGGCAGGCGGCTATTATGCGCCCGACGGGAGCTATTATCCGCCTCGATCGAACGGTTAAACCCCTTGTTTTGTCAACAACGCCCTTTGCGTGACTTCCCGCAAAGGGCTGACGAGGCATACGAAAAGCGCCGCTTTTGCGGCGCTTTTCGTCTCATGCCGGATCGAGACCCGGTTCGTATTATTCCTGTCTGACATAGGGGCGCGGAAAAGGTCATTGCTCGTTCGCTTTATCCAGCATCCCGATATACTTTGCAAAGACCGCGGAGGCGATCTCCGCGTCGTCTTCCACGCGCAGGAACTCCTGCCCCTCGGCGTCGAAGTCGCACCGGAAGACGATGGCTTCGTCGTCGTTGATGCCCTCGATGGGAGTGAGGGGGTGCAGGATGCAATAGAGGCGCTTTTCGCCCTCTTTATCGTGCGGGATGACGGCGACTTGCTC
>UMHM01072649.1_pt1 | contig 28406 bp, 31 predicted proteins | sample 1965501 | NCBI WGS metagenome assembly UMHM01 (sample SAMEA4836095, study PRJEB28245) | human gut metagenome | biome: gut microbiome; material: fecal sample | place: Denmark | collected 2008
AGGTCGCTCTGTCCATCCGCCGCAGTGCCGTATACCCATACGCCGCGGGCCTTTATGTCCTTTATCGCCGCCGGAAGATTCGGCACTCTGGCGATGGCCATATGCTCCGCCGCACCGGCGGAGGCCTTGTCAACTATGGCCGTCAGCCCCGCGCTGCGCCGCTTGGGGATGATGACGCCGTGCGCGCCCACGCATTCGGCGGAGCGGATTATCGCACCGAGATTGTGCGGGTCGCTTATCTCGTCGCAGACTATGATGAAGGGGGCTTCACCGCGCTCTTCGGCGATGGCAAAGATGTCGTCCACCGTGCAGTACTCCCGCACGGCGGCCAGCGCCACAACGCCCTGATGCGCGTGCGTCTGACTCATGAAGTCCAGCTTGCGCCTGTCCGCCTCGACAACGACTATGCCTGCGCTGCGCGCCTTCGACGCGATATGACCCAGCGTTTTATCGACATCGCCCTTGGCGATAAAAATTTTGTCAATTGCACGACCGGCACGCAATGCCTCAATAACTGCGTTTCTGCCCTCAATAATGTCGTTTTTTATAACGTTCTCTTCCATTACGCACTCCAAAATAATACAGCCAACATAATTACGTCTACATAATACCACAACATTATGTAAATTAAAAGCATTATTTTTATTTTTTCGCAAAAAATTTTGTTCACTAAAATTCTATGGACTTTGTGCGCGCATGAGGGTATTATATTGACAAGCAAAATAAAAGGCGGACGCCGCGCTGTGTGCGCCGTGTCCGCGGTACAGGAGATACGTGATGAAAAATCCACGCAGCAGTATTGAGCGCTTCTGCGCGCAGCACCCCAATTTCGGCATCCCCAACCTTATCAAATACGTCACCATCGCAAATGTGGTGTTCTGGATCATCGGCGCGGTGAACCCGACGCTGCTCAGCTATCTGGCCTTCAATCCTGCATATATCCTGCACGGGCAGATATGGCGGCTTGTGACCTTCGCCCTCTACCCGCCCAGCACGGGCATACTGGCCTTTCTCGTCTTTTACTTTTATTATCTCATCGGCAGCACGCTGGAGCGCTGCTGGGGCACGCCGCAGTTCAATATCTACTTTTTCTCCGGCGTTATCCTGACCGTGATATACGGCTTCGCCGTCTATTTCATCACGGGGCAGAGCTTCAACCTCACTGCGGAGTATATCTATCTCTCCATGTTCTTTTCCATCGCTGTGCTGTTCCCGAACATGCAGGTGCTGCTTTTCTACATCATCCCCGTCAAGATAAAATATCTTGCGTATATCGACGCGGCGCTTTTCGTATACGGCGTTTTCACCACGCGCTTCCCGGCGAATCTCCTGCCCGTCGTCGCCACGATAAACTTCTTCATCTTCTGCGGCGGCGACCTGCTCTCCGCTCTGCCGAAGCGCCCCAGCAGCAACACCGTCAATTTCCGCCGCGAGTCGCAGCGCATCAAGCGCGAGCAGCAGGCTAATCTCTATACGCATAAGTGCGCCGTCTGCGGCCGCACGGATGTTGACCATCCCGAGCTTGAGTTCCGCTATTGCTCCAAGTGTGCAGGGTATCACTGCTTCTGTCAGGATCATATCTATAACCACATACACTTCACGGAGTGAGCTTTGTGCGGCACATAAAGAATTACAGCAGCATCCCATTTGGGGTGCTGCTGGTTTGTTTTCAACCGTGTTCAAGCGTCACGAGGACGATCTCCGGGCGGTTATTTACGCGCAGGGGGATCACGCTGTTGCCAAGCCCCCGGCTTACGACCATCTGTGTGCCGCCGCTGCGGTACGGCCCCGCGTCATACTTCGGAAAAAGCCCCTGCCCCGGCGCGATGAGCCCGCCGATGAATGGCAGACGGAACTGCCCGCCGTGCGCGTGACCGCTCAGCACCAGCCCGGCCCCGGCCGCGGCGTAATAGTCGATATATTCAGGCCTGTGCGCAAGAACTATGCTGAATCCGCCGCCTGTGCCGAGAGCGTTCAGCTTTTCCTCCAGCAGCGCGCCGGGGCCGGAGGAAAGCTCCTCACGGAAGGCAAAATTTACGTCGTCGAGGCCGATGAGCTTCACACTCTCCCCGCCGCGCTCCAGCGCTGTGACCGCGTTTTTCAGCACGGTCACGCCCGCCTGCTCCAGCCCTTCGCGCAGCGTGCCGTATGACCGCAGCGCGCCCTCGTGGTTGCCGGTCACATAGTATACCGGCGCTATCTTCACGGCCTCGGATGCAAAGTGCAGCGCCAGCGGGATGTCCGTCCTGTTCGCGTCCACAAGGTCGCCTGTTATGACGATGATATCCGGCGCGGCATTGCGCAGCGTGTCGAGAAGCCGTGCGTTCCCCTCGCCGAATTCCGCGTTGTGCAGGTCTGATACCTGCGCGATCCGGAAGCCGTCAAAGGCCGCCGGGATGCCCTCATCCTTCACGGTGACGCGGCTTATCATCAGCGCCGTGTTGCCCCATATCAGCCACGCGGCGAACAGCGCCAAAAGCGCCGCGGTAATGAGCCGCGCCGCGCGCCGTCCTTGCCGCGCTGTCTTTCCGTCCTTCATGCGTCCTGCCATACCAACGTCCTTTCGCGCCGGGGCCGCCCGGCCAGATATTCCATATCAATTATATATCGCCGCGGGCAGAAATATTGCAGAAAGCGGAATGCGCCCCGCGCGGTATAAAACCGCCGCCTCTTTTGAAGAGGCGGCGCAGCTTTGTCTAACTACGTTTTCAGCCGATGGGCGTGTATTCGCAGCTCTGGTTGCCGATGGGCAGACCGAGGCTGTTGTACTTGGTGTAGGTGAAGCGCCCGAGGTTTGAAATGACCGCGTAGTACGTGTTGGAGCCGTCAGAGCTGTTCATAAACCCTGTCGAGCCGATGGACGCTGCCAGCTCTATCGCGTGATCCTCCGCACCGGCGGGCATGATGACCAGCCGCGCGGTCGTATCACCAATCATGACCTTCGAGGTGAAGCCCGTGCATTTCACGCTCAGTCCGACCGTCTGCGCGATGAGCGTCGGATCGCCCTGATAAAGCTCCCACGTGTTGCAGTATGGCGCGTATATACTCAGCAGATTCAGCCATTGCTCGCGCATGTCGAATTCGCCGGTGTACGCGTTCAGCCAGTTGTACGCGCCGATGATGTCGCCGTTGGCGCACAGGTCGTAAAACGGCTTTGTAAAGTCGCCCGCGTCAATGGACTTCTGCGCCATTTCCGCGCTGTCCTTATAATCGCCCAGCGCCGTGAATTCCGCGCTGACCGCCTCGCATACGGGGGTAAAGCCCTCCTCGGGCACGTCCTGAATGTTGATCTCAACGCCGTCACCGCGGAAGATATCGCGGATGTCCGACGACACGCCGTTGCCAAGCTCGGCAAACGACGCCTGCGGGATGTAGAACACGCTCTTCACACCGGTCTCATCGCTTATATTCGCCGCAACGCCCGCCATAAAGTACTTGTCTATCACGCCGTACAGCAGCTCCGCCCGGCGGTACATGCACTCCTGTGCCATTTCCGCGCTGTCCTTGTAGCTGCCCATTGCGATAAACGCGTCGCGCGCCTCGCAGTAGTGCCCGTCCTCCAGAAGCGCGCCCGCTGCGTCGTAGGCGTCCTTCTTCTGCGCGTCGAAATAATCCTCAACGGCCTGCTGTGCCTTTTCGCACTGCTGCTTGCTGTCGCGGTAATCGCCCAGCGCTGCGAAGAGCTTTTCCGCCTCGCGGTACAGCGCCACGGACACCGTCTCGCCCTCCGCCACGTCGGAGCGCTTCAGCCCCAGCAGCAGAAGCCCCGCAACGTCGTCCTTCTCCGCGCAGTCCATCACGTATGCCGCCTTTGCGTAGGGAACATTTTCCTTCGCCTGTTCCTCCGCGTCGGCATAATTTCCAAGCGCGGTGAAGGCAGCCTCCGCCTCGTCGTATTTTCCGCTGTCCAGCAGGGCAACGGCGGCGGCATAGTCCTCCTTCTGCTGCATCTGGCGCGGCACGGTGCACAGCACTATCACCGCCGCGATGACGAGCGGCACAATGATCGCCAGCGCCGTTATGAGCTTTTTGCGCGCGGCCTTCTGCCCGGCCTGCTCCTCCGCATCTATCTGCTTTTCCGTCTGCACGCGCTGCGCGCTCTCGACCTTGAGTGAGCCGACGTTGACGTTTTTCAGCGCAGAGTATACGCGGCGGCAGCTATGGCACTTGCTTTCGTCAAGCCTGTTGACAGCGCCGCACGCGCAGTACCACAGCCCCCGGTCCTCACCGGGCATGGTCGTGCAGTCGCTGCCGTAGCGTATGGCGTACTGCCGGGCAAGCTCCTCGCCGCCCAGCCCCTCCGCAAGCGTGCGCGCCGGGGCCGTTGCCGCCCAGACGGAGCCTGTGCCGTCCCATTTTGCGCCGTCGGCGTATAAGACCTCCGTCACCGCGGCGCGGAAAGAAGCGGCCCCGCCCTCCGGCATGACTATCGCGGCCTTCTGCCCGAACTCGTCATCGCGCGCGGCGCTCAGCCCGGTGTACTGGTATTCCACGCCGCCAAGCTCCTGCCCGGCCTGCGCGGCAGGCGTCACCGTCACGCGCACGGCGCTTATCTCCCTGTCGGAGACGCTTTTGAATTTGAGCTGCACCAGCGTCCTGCGCGTCACGCTGTCGTCGAGCAGCGCGCCAGCGGCGATAATGACAGGCGCGCCCTCCGCGTAAAGAGCGCTTTCAAGCGTGTACAGCTTCGTGTATCTTTCTGCCATGACGATTCACATCCTTTTTTACAGCTCCGGCAGGTCGTCGCTCACGACGGCGCCCGCCGCGGGCAGCCTGTCCGCGCCCCTGTCGGGAAGCGCGACTATCAGAATATAGCCGACTATCCACAGAAGAAAGGCGAGGTACAGATACTTTTTCTCCGTCCAGCCCTTCATCACCGCCGCGGCGTAAAACTCCTTCGCCACGAACCAGTGCACGCCCAGCAGCACTATCACCGCCAGCGCCGGAAGAACGATATTCAATACAACAAACATAGTCACTGCGTTTTCTCCTTGTTCCCGGTGTTTCTCCTATTATAGTTATGTTCACGGCATTATGTCAAGCTTTACATGAAAATTCGCCGCTTCCCGCGCCATATAACGCTTGAAAAAGACCGCGCTTTCAGTTATAATTTTACTGCAAATAAGAATAATGGGGGACATTTCAATGTCGGACGTATTTTTCACCGATATGCGCACGGTGCACGGCCTCAGTCAGCCGCAGAAGCTCTACAGGCTCATTGACAAGGCCGGTCTCGGAAGCATAGATATGAACAACAAGTTCGTCGCCATCAAAATGCACTTCGGCGAGCCGGGCAACGTGGCCTATCTCCGCCCGAACTGGGCGAAGGTCGTGGCGGACTATGTGCGCGCGCACGGCGGCAAGCCTTTCCTGACTGACTGCAACACTCTGTACGTCGGGCGGCGCAAGGACGCGCTTGAGCATCTTGAGGCCGCGCAGGAGAACGGCTTCTCGCCCCTGACCACGGGCTGTCAGGTCATCATTGCCGACGGTCTGCGCGGCACGGACGAGGCGCATGTTGCGATAGACGGCGAATATGTGCACGACGCGAAGATAGGCAAGGCGCTGTACGATGCGGACATAATAATCTCGCTTGCGCACTTCAAGGGGCATGAGCAGGCCGGCTTCGGCGGCGCGATGAAGAACCTCGGCATGGGCGGCGGCTCCCGCGCAGGTAAGATGGAGCAGCACTCTGCCGGTAAGCCCTCCGTGGATGAGGAGCTCTGCATCGGCTGCGGCCGCTGCACGCGCGAATGCGCGCAGGATGCCATACATCTCGTGGGCCGCAAGTCTCATATAGACCCGGACAAGTGCCTTGGCTGCGGCCACTGCATCGGCACCTGCAACCAGAACGCCATCAACCCCGGCTATGAAGCCGCGCCGGAGGTGCTCAACTATAAGATCGCCGAGTACGCCTACGCCGTCGTGAAGGACAAGCCGTCGTTCTGCATCAACATGGTCATTGACGTCTCGCCCAACTGCGACTGCAGGAACAGCAACGACGTTCCCGGCGTGCCGGATATCGGCATGTTCGCCTCGTTCGATCCCGTCGCGCTCGACACGGCCTGTCTCGACGCCGTCAACGCCGCGCCCGTCATTTCCGACAGCCTCTTCGGCAAGTGCGATTGCCGCGGCAAGGACCGCTTCGTCTCCATCCACCCCAAGAGCCACGGTATGAGTCAGGTGATCCACGCGGAGAAGATCGGCCTCGGCACACGCGAATATACGCTCAAAAAAATCTGATAAAATGTTTTTACGGGAGAAGGACATGTTCCTTCTCCTGTGTTTTGTCAGTATATTTCTTTTTCGACGACGCAATGCTGCTTTATCTCGCCCACAAGGCTTTGCAGCGCGTCTATCACATGCGGGCGGATATCGCCGCCGGCGAGCACCAGCATTATGTCGTCGCCCAGCTCAAGGCGGCCCTCGTTCAGCCATACTCTCACGTAATATATCCCCGGCATGGCGCGCGTCTTTTTGATCGCCGCGTCCACCTTTTCCGCGTCATAGGAAAAATACATCCCGGAAACGGGGGCTGTGCCCTCCGCGTTCTCTCTCACCATTGCCTTGGCCGTCTGGCGCACGGTCCCGTTGTGGAAAAGGAACATCCCGCATTGGGCGGCCTCCGGCGCGGCCTTGGCCTCCTTCAGCCATGCGTCCAGCGACGGCGCTTCCCGCCGCTTTGCCTTCTCCGTTCCTGCGCAGTTGGCGGACCCGCCCGAGGCCAGCATGTCCATCCCGTGGCACAGCGCCTCCGCCACGGCGGACAGATTCTCCAGCGCGGCCTTTTCGCTTCCCGGCAGGTTGACTATCAGCGTCCTCCCGCGGATGCCCGCCGCGGAATATTTCATGGCTGTTCAGTCCTCCTGTAATCTCCGTGGACGCCGCCCGCCTTTGATATCAGGCGCACGTCGCTTATCACCATGTCCTTCTGCACGGCCTTGCACATGTCGTATACGGTCAGCGCCGCCGTGCTCACGGCGGTCAGCGCCTCCATTTCAACGCCCGTGCGCCCGCTGCACGATATGCTTGCCTCTATCTCAACGGACAGGCGGCTCTCGTCCAGCCACAGCCTGAGGTCTATGCCGTCTATCAGTATCGGGTGGCACATCGGTATCACATCCGGCGTACGCTTCGCGCCCATCACCCCGGCGACCTGCGCCACGGTCAGCACGTCGCCCTTTTTCATTCCGCCGCTTTTGATAAGCGCGAAGGTCTCCGGGCTTACGAGCACGCGCGCCGCCGCCACAGCGGTGCGCACGGTCTCCGGCTTTTCGCCGACGTCCACCATCTTTGCCCGGCCCTGTTCATTGAAGTGTGTGAAATCCGCCATCGTTCAGCCTCCTATCTGGTTCATGCAGCGCCCCGCGCGGCTGCGGCTCTCCGCGGAAAGCTCCCCGTGCCATGCGGGCTTTGCAAGTATCGCCGCCCTTATCGTTTCCAGCATCCCGTCATAGTCAAGCCCCTTCAGTGAGTATTCGGCGCCGGAGTGCAGGCAGGGCTTGAGCTTGCCGTCTGCCGTCAGACGCAGGCGGCTGCACTGTGCGCAGAAGTGCGCGCTCACCGGGCTTATCAGGCCGACGCTGCCCTGCGCGCCGGGCAGCCTGTAAAGCCGCGCTACGCCCCCGTCGGAGGGCAGCGCCTCAAGCTCCGGCAGCGCTTCAAGCACCTTTGTGTACGGGATGAACGCCTCCGGCCCAAAGTCGCCGCTGTCGTACATCGGCATCAGCTCTATAAAGCGCACGTCCACGGGATAGCGGCGCGTCAGCCCTGCAAGCGCGGGTATCTCGCCGTCGTTGAAGCCGCCTATCAGCACCGCGTTTATCTTCACCCGGTCAAACCCGGCCTCCAACGCCGCGTGCAGCCCGTCCAGGGTCTGGCTCAGCGTTCCTATGCGCGTGATGTATTTGAATTTCGCCTCGTCCAGCGTATCAAGGCTGAGGTTGACGCGCGAGACTCCGGCCTCGCGCAGCGGCTTTGCAAGCGCCGGCAGCAGCACGCCGTTCGTCGTGATGCACAGCTCCTTGATCCCATCCGTCTCCGCGCAGCGGCGGCAGATGGAGACGATGTTTTTCTTCACAAGCGGCTCCCCGCCCGTGACGCGCAGCTTCTTTATCCCGAGTGCCGCGGCGGCGCGCACGGCCTGCGCCATCTCGTCCTCCGTCAGCATGTCCTCGTGCGCCTTTTTGCATATACCGTCCGCGGGCATGCAGTACCGGCAGCGCAGATTGCACAGCTCCGTCACGGACATGCGCAGATAGCTTATTTCTCTCCCGTAACTGTCCAGCATTTGTGTTCGTTCCCTTTGTCGTTTTGTTTTATCAGAATACCGCGTTTGGCAGTGAATATCAAGCATTTTTGCCGCGTGCGGCGCAAAATCCCGCGCCGCGGCAGAAAACAGTTGCTATTTTATATGGTGTGTGGTAGAATTTTGCCCGTGTGGGTCTATTTGCAGATGCACGCAAAAGTATTGGAAGGTGCACATTTTGGATAAATACGTTATAAACGGCGGTACGACGCTCCACGGCGAGGTGGAGATAAGCGGCGCGAAGAACGCGGCTGTCGCCATAATCCCCGCCGCCCTGATGGTGGACGGCGTATGCCGGATAGAAAATCTTCCCCAGATAAGCGATACCGACATGCTGCTCACTATCCTGTCGGAGCTGGGCGCGCGTGTCAGATATATAAACAGCTCAGCGGTCGAGATAGACTGCACGGACGTGCATCTTCAGGATGCCCCGTATGAGCTTATGCGCAAGATAAGGGCGTCGTATTACCTCATCGGCGCTATGCTTGGCCGCTTCGGCAGCGCCAAGACGACTATGCCCGGCGGCTGCAATTTCGGCGTGCGCCCGATAGACCAGCATATAAAGGGCATGACGGCCCTCGGCGCGGCTGTCGATGTGAAAAACGGCTTTGTCTATGCGGACGCGGCCGGCGGGCGGCTCCACGGCGCGCGGATATACCTTGACAAGGTCTCCGTCGGCGCGACGATGAATATCATTCTCGCCGCGACGCTTGCGCAGGGGCGCACGATAATCGAAAACGCGGCGCGTGAGCCGCACATCGTCGATCTGGCGAATTTCCTCAACTCCATGGGGGCGGACGTGCGCGGCGCGGGAACTGACACCGTGAAGGTAAACGGCGTTGACAGGCTCCACGGCGGAACGTACACAATCATCCCCGACCAGATAGAGGCCGGCACGTATATGGTCGCCGCGGCCGCCACCGGCGGCGAGGTGCTTGTGAAGAACGTCATCCCCAAGCATCTTGAGTGCATCAGTGCAAAGCTCCGCGAGACGGGCACCATCGTGCAGGAGTATGAGGACTCCGTGCTCGTCAAGGGCGCAAGCACGCTTCGCCGCGCAAATGTAAAAACGCTTCCTTACCCCGGCTTTCCCACGGATATGCAGCCGCAGATGGGCGTGCTGCTGTGCCTTGCCGCGGGTACCTCCGTCATTACGGAGGGGATATACGACAACCGCTTCAAATATGTGAATGAGCTTCGCAAGATGGGTGCTGAGATCCAGGTGGATGGCCGCGTCGCCATCATCGAGGGCGGCACGCGCCTGACGGGCGCGCCCGTCATGGCCTGCGACCTGCGCGCGGGCGCGGCAATGGTCATTGCCGGCATGTGCGCCTCCGGCGTTACACAGGTGGAGGATATCCACTATATCGAGCGCGGCTATGAAAACTTTGTTGGCAAGCTCAGACGCCTTGGGGCCGATATTGAGATAGTCAGCTTCCCGGACGAGCAGGACGCGAGTGAAAAGGTGATCTCCGTCTCCTGATGAAAGTTTGCGTATTTGCCAGCAGTTCCAGCGGTAACTGCCTTCTTGTTTCACAGGGCAGCACCAATATATTGCTTGACGCCGGAATTTCCATGCGCAGGATAGTCAGCTCTCTTGCGCAGGCAGGACTTACAATGCGAGATATCGGCGGAGTGCTCATTACGCATGAGCACTCCGATCATATTTCCGGGCTGAAAATGCTTCTCAAGCACTATGACGTCGCGCTCTACGCGCCGCATACCGTGGCAAACCGCGTCCTCGGGATGCTTCCGGAGGCCGATGGGCATATGAATATCATCCCCGTCGGGGAGGAATTTACGCTTGGTGCGTTCACCGTGCGCGCGTTCCACACCAGCCACGACACCGATGAAAGCGTCGGCTACAGGATAGAGGGCGCGGGCTGCTTTGCCCTCGCCACGGACACGGGCTGCGTTACGCAGGAGATAGAGACCGCGCTTACCGGGGCGGACACCGTGCTCATCGAGGCCAACCATGACGTGCGCCTCCTGTGCGACGGGCCGTATCCCGTCTATCTCAAGCGCCGCATACTTTCCGACACGGGGCATCTTTCCAATGAAAGCTGCGCCGCGCTCGCCCGCATGCTTGCCGCCTCCGGCACGCGCCGGGTCATCCTCGGACATCTCAGCCAGACGAATAATACGCCGCGCCATGCGCTCGCCGCGGCGGAGGCCGCGCTTGCGGGGCTGGATGTGCAGCTTGCCTGCGCGCCGGTGTCCGGCTTTGCCGAGTTTGAAGTTGGGGAGAGCGAAAAATGCTGTCTGTAAGGCTCATATGCGTCGGAAAAATGCGTGAGCGCTTTTATATCGACGCTTTTTCCGAATATGCAAAGCGCCTTCAGGCGTACTGCCGTCTTGAATGCGTCGAGCTTGCCGAGCAGCGCCTCGGCGACGTGCCGTCGCAAAAGGAGATAGACGCCGCTCTCAGCCGCGAGGCGGCGGAGATAATGAAGAACATTCCCGCCGGGGCGTATACTGTCGCCATGTGCGTGGAAGGGCGGCAGATGAAAAGCGAGGGGATGGCCGGGCTTATTTCCGGCTGCGCCGCCTCCGGGCGGTCGAAGCTGTGCTTTGTTGTCGGCGGCTCTTTCGGGCTGGATGAGGGCGTGAAAAGGCGCGCCGATATGCGCCTTAGCATGTCGGAAATGACCTTCCCGCACCATCTTGCGCGCGTGATGCTTATTGAGCAGATATACAGAGGCTTTAAAATAAACGAGGGTTCCAGATACCACAAATGAACGCCGGAAAGGAGCGTCATATGGGAGAAAATTTGTGCGCCGATTGGGGGCGCGCCATACAGGGGGAGCTGCTTTCCCGCTGGCCGAAGGATGAAAACGGACAGCCGGAGAAGCCTGCCTTCCTGTGCAACTGCAAGAATCTTGACATGGGCGACGAGCTTCGGATAAACATGCTTGAGGCGTACAATATCCCATGTCTGCGCATGTATCCCGGTGACGGCGGCTTTGGCCGCGTCGTGCTGGGGATGAGCGGGCAGGGAACTGATATATATGTCCCTGAGAGTCTATTGGAGGATGCAATAGAATTATGCAAGGAGGAAAACAATGAGGAATTATAAGGAAGAGTACGAGCGCTGGCTGGACAGCCCCGCGCTCAGCGAGAAGGAATGGGCGGAGCTGGACGCCATCAGCGGCGACGATCAGGAAATAAAAAACCGCTTCTTTGCCCCGCTTGAGTTCGGCACGGCCGGTCTGCGCGGCACGATGAAGCTCGGGCTACACAACATGAACGTGCACATCATCCGCCACGCGACGCAGGCCTTCGCCAACGTCATCTGTGCCGAGGGTAAGGAAGCCATGGACAAGGGCATCGTCATCGCGCACGACTGCCGCATCAACGGCGTGACCTTCGCCAAGGAGGCCGCGTGCGTCATGGCCGCCAACGGCATCCACGTCCGCTTCTTCGACAGCCTGCGCCCCACGCCGGAGCTGAGCTTTGCCGTGCTGCACTACGGCACGACGGCGGGCCTCAATATCACCGCCAGCCACAACCCCAAGGAGTATAACGGCTATAAGGTCTACTGGTCCGACGGCGCACAGCTTCCCCCGCATAAGGCGGAGGCCATCGCAAAGCAGATGGAGGCGATAGACATCTTCACCGGCTTCAAGTCCTGCGACTTTGACAAGGCCGTGGCTGACGGAAGCATTGAAATGATCGGCGCGGAAACGGATGAGGAATTCCTCCGCTGCGTGCTTGAGCAGGCCGTCAATAAGGACGTCGTGCGCGAGGTGGCGGACGATCTTCGCATCGTGTATACGCCGTTCCACGGCTGCGGGTATAAGCTCGTGCCGGAAGCGCTCAGGCGTCTCGGCATAAAGCACCTTTACCCTGTTGAGCAGCAGATGGTCATAGACGGGAGCTTCCCCACGGTCGAAAGCCCCAACCCCGAAAACCCGGAGGGCTTCTATCTGGCGGTCGATCTCGCCAAGAAGGTGGACAGCAACCTCATCATCGGCACCGACCCCGACTCTGACCGTATCGGCACCATGGTGCGCGACGCGGACGGCAATTACGTCACCATCACCGGCAACCAGCTCGGCGTGCTGCTTCTGGACTACATCATCGCCGCCCGCAAGGAGCGCGGCACCATGCCGGCCAACCCCGGCACCGTCGCCAGCATCGTCACGACGGCCATGGCGCGCACCGTCGCCGAGGCCAACGGCGTCCACTTTGAGGACACCTTTACCGGCTTCAAGTTCATGGCGGAGCGTATCGCCGAGTGGACGGCGGCGGGAACATACAAGTATATCTTCGCCTTTGAAGAGAGCTACGGCTACATGTGCGGCGACTATGTGCGCGATAAGGACGCGGTCACGGCGGCGATGCTCGTTGCCGAAATGGCGGCATTCTATCATAAGAAGGGCATGACCCTGCTCGATGCGATCAACGCCCTTTATGAAAAGTACGGCTGGTTTGAGGAAAAGACCATAAACCTCGTCATGCCCGGCCTTGACGGGCTTGAGAAGATGGCCGCGCTCATGAGCACGCTGCGCTCTCAGCCGCCCAAGGAGATCGCCGGGGAAGAGGTCATCCGCATAAGAGACTATTCCGACGGCAGCATCTGGGTCGCCGGGCTTGGCAAGGTCGATAAAACGCCCATTGCCGGTTCCAACGTGCTGTACTTTGAGCTTGCCGACGGATGCAGCTTCATAATCCGCCCCTCCGGAACGGAGCCGAAGATAAAGGTCTACGTTCTCGCGCGCGGCAAGGATAAGGCCGCATGCGACGTGTGCGTTGCAAAGTATCAGAAGTTTGCCGACACGCTGAGAAAGTGAGCTTCACGCGATAATAAAATACATGAGATAGGCGGCCGCGGCCCCTGTCACGGCGCTTATCAGGCGTCCTGCAAAATGCAGGGCGCCTTTTATATCGCTTCCCGCAATGAGCGCCATCGTCTGAAAGTGCACGGATACACCGCCCCAGCCGAGTATGAACGCCGCCAGCGCCAGATTTGCCGGACTCACCGCGAGGCCGCGCATCGCGCCCGCGCCGCTGCTCAGCTCCAGCAGCCCTGTCAGAAGCGCGCGCACCCAATGCAGCTCAAGCCCGGTCAGCGCGGAAATGCGCCCCACGGCGAGGGAGAAAAAACCGTCCGCGTCGAGAAGCCCTATAAGCACCGTGAAGCACACGGCAAAGCCGCATACGTTTATGATGGATATCGTGGCCTGCTTCACGGCCTCCGGAAGCGCCTGTGAAAACGGCGCTTCCGCGGCGGAGTTATGAGTCGGTGCACATGGTGCGGCTTGTCCGCCGCGGCTGCGCATTATAAGCCCCGTCAGCACCGCCGCGCCGGTATGTATGCAGTATAGATACACCCCCGCCTTGGACGATGCGAATACGCCCGCGCCCACGGCCCCGATTATAAAGGCCGGCCCGGAGTTGTTGCAGAAGCCGAGGAGCCGTTCCGCCTCGTTCTGGTCTATCGCGCCGCTTTCGTGCATGTCCGCGATGTACGCCGCGCCCAGCGGATACCCGCCGCACAGCCCCATTATCAGCGCCGTGCAGCCCGTGCCCGACACGCCGAGCATACGCCCCAGCGGCGCGGCCAGGCACCCCAGCATTGCCGGAAGCCCCAGCCTGTTCAGAAGTATGGACAGCACGAAAAAAGGGAACAGCGACGGTATTATCAGCTCTGCGCACAGGGAAAGGGCGTAACGGCAGCTCTCCGCCGCCTCCGCCGGGGTCAGGATGAGCACGGCGAACGCGCACAGCGCCCCCGCCGCGGCAAGTCTTTTCTTCATATTATCTGCGCCTCCTGCCGGTCAGCCCGGCCTTTGATAGCATTTGATATAACTTTTGATAGTATCAAGCTATGCTCACGCGCATAGGTTTATACAGATTGGAGGTGGCGGCGGTGAAAAGCCTGATGGACAGGGCGGAGGCGCTTGCCGAGATGCTGGCGCTGCCGGAGGATGCGCTTCTCGGCGCGGCGAAGGTCACGGTCACTGCGGGCAAGCGGCTCCTTGTGGAAAACCATCGCGGTGTGCTCTCATACGGCGACGCGCAGATCATCGTGCGTCTGCCGCGCGGGAAGCTTTCCGTTTCCGGCAGCGCCCTCAGCCTGTTGGTAATGACGTCCGAACAGCTCCTTATCGGCGGACGTATTCAGACTTTGGAGTGGGAATGATGAAAAAGCTTGAAAGAACCATGCGGGGATACTGCCGCGTCGAGGTATGCGGCGCTTTTCCGGAGACGGTGCTCAACGCCTGCGCCATGCAGGCGCTGGAGCTGTGGGACATGAAATGCGAGGATGATCATACCCTGCGCTTTTGCGTGTATGAGCGGGATATCCCGGCGCTGGAGGATATCGCGCGCCGCTGCATGTGCGATATGTCCGTGCTCGGCACAGCCGGGGGAAGCACGCGCCGCCGGTTTTTGAAAAATCATGTGTGGCTGCTCGTGTCGCTTCTCGCGGCACTCGGCATCCTTGCGGCTTCGTCTCTCTTTATATGGGATATCGACGTTTACGGCTGCGATGAGCTAAGCGAGGGCGAGGTGCTTCGCGCGCTTTCAGACTGCGGCGTGGACTGCGGCGCATACTGGCCCGCACTCAGTGTGGATATGATCCGCGCCGGTATGCTCACGCGTCTGCCGGAGCTTGCGTGGATGACCGTCAACGTCAGTGGTTCCCGCGCCATTGTCCTCGTGGAGGAGCGCGTGGAGAAGCCGGAGATATATATCGAAAGCGCGGGCGCGGATATAGTGGCCGCGCGCACGGGGATAATAAGGCGGCTCTCCGTGCTCAACGGTACGCCGCTCGTCGGAACGGGGCAGTCCGTCACAGCGGGGGAAACGGTCATTTCCGGCACGATGGAAAGCCTCAGCCGCGACGCGCGGTATGTGCGCGCGCAGGGCGGCGTCACGGCGGACACGTGGTATGAGCTCAGCGCCGTCTGCCCCGCGCAGATGCAGGAGAAAACGCCACGCGCCGGGGTCCGCAGGCGTTTTGCGCTGAAATTCGGAAAGTCACGGTATAATTTTTATTTTAGCAGTGGAAATACTGTTGACGGATGTGATAAAATTATACATAATTATAATGCCGGTATACGGGGGCTGTTTGCCCTGCCGGTGACGCTCGTCGTTGAGGAGCTTCGCCCTTACCGGCTGTCCGGCGCTGTTCCGGCAGACACGGCGGCGATGGGCGCGCGGCTTGAAGCGCGGCTGACGGACGGCCTTCGCGGCGTGGTGCTTTCAAGCTCCGTTACGGAGGGGGATAACGGCGGCCTTGCGGTCGTGACGCTGCGCGCCGCCTGCCGTGAGAATATAGCGCAGGTAAAAGAAAATGACCCGGCGGAGTAGGACCGCCGCGAAAGGAACACGGATGATAGAACAGACCATAAAAGTTGACAGGATGGAGCATATTATCAGCGTTTTCGGCTCCTTTGACCAGAATCTCCGCATCATAGAGACGGAGCTTGGCGTCAAGGTGCTCGACCGCGACGATATGATACACATATGCGGAGAACCGGAGGACGTCATGCTGGCCGAAAAGGCTATAAACGGCCTTCTCACGCTTGCCGCCAAGGGGGAGAATATAGACGCGCAGAACGTGCGCTATATCCTCAAGCTCGTGCGCGAGGGGAAGGAGACCAAGATCGGCGAGCTTGCCGGGGATGTTATATGCATCACCGCCAAGGGAAAGCCCATAAAGCCCAAGACACTCGGCCAGAAGGCGTACTGCGATGCCATTGCCAAGAACACCATCACTCTCGGCATCGGCCCGGCCGGCACGGGCAAGACCTATCTCGCCGTCGCGGCGGCCGTTGCGGCCTTCCGCGCGGAGGAGGTCAACCGCATCATCCTCACGCGCCCAGCGGTGGAGGCCGGCGAAAGGCTGGGCTTCCTCCCCGGCGATTTACAGAGCAAGGTGGACCCGTACCTGCGCCCGCTGTATGACGCGCTTTTTGACATGCTCGGCGCGGACACGTATCAGAAGTATCTTGAGCGCGGCAATATAGAGGTCGCTCCGCTTGCCTACATGCGCGGGCGCACGCTTGACGACAGCTTCATCATTCTTGACGAGGCGCAGAATACCTCGCGCGAACAGATGAAAATGTTCCTGACGCGCATCGGCTTCGGCTCCAAGGTCGTCATAACCGGCGATATAACCCAGATAGACCTGCCGGAGGATAAGACCAGCGGCCTCAAGGTTGCAATGAAGGTGCTGGATAATATCGAGGATATCGCCATCTGCACCCTCACCGGCTCTGACGTCGTGCGCCACCGCCTTGTGCAGAGGATAATCGAGGCGTATGAGGTCTACGACAAGAAAAACCCGGCGGAGCCCGTGAAAAAGCTCCCGCCGAAGAAGTATAAGAGGAAATGAACATGCAGCATGAAATCTATATAAGCCGCGCTGTCAAGGGGCTGGGGCACAATAGCTCCGCCGCCTGCATAAAAAAGGCGGTGAACATGGCGCTTGACGCCGAGGGGGTGGATGTGCCGTGCATCGTCAGCGTCATGCTGACGGATGACGAGGGCATCCACGCCGTCAACAGGGAGTTTCGCGGCGTGGACAGCGCGACCGACGTGCTCAGCTTCCCGATGAATGAGCTGACGCCCGGCGCGTTCGACGCGGCCATGTGCGAGCGGGATATGGACACGGGCGCTGTGCTTCTGGGCGACATGATGATATCCGTACCGCGCTGTCAGGCACAGGGAGAGGAATTCGGCCACGGCTACGAGCGGGAGATAATGTATCTGACGGTGCATTCCGTGCTGCACCTTCTCGGCTATGACCATGTGGACGAGGGCGAGATGAAGCGTGCCATGCGCGCGCGGGAAAAAGCCATAATGGGTGACGATTAAGGAGATATTCAAATGACAAAATCTGCAATGATAACCATATGCGGCAGGCCGAACGTCGGCAAATCGACGCTTACGAACGCGCTTGTCGGCGAGAAGATAGCTATCGTTTCCGATAAGCCGCAGACCACGCGCAACCGCATCACCGCCATTGTTGAGCGCGGCGAAACGCAGTTCGTCCTCATGGACACGCCGGGCTTCCATAAGCCGCGCACGCGCCTTGGGGATTACATGGTCAACGTCGTGCGCGAAAGCGTGGCGGACGTGGACCTCGTGCTGCTGCTGGTGGAGCCTGTGGCCGCCATCGGCCCGCAGGAGGAGGCGCTCATCGCCCGCATAAAGGAGACCGGCGCGCCTGCTGTGCTCGTCATAAACAAAATAGACACGGTCGAAAAGCCGCGCCTGCTGGAGGTCATGGGCGCATACTCCGCCGCCTGCGATTTCGACGCGATAATCCCCATTTCCGCCAAGACCGGCGAGGGAGTGGAGGAGCTGCTTGTGCAGATGGACAAGTATGCCGTGGAGGGGCCGCATCTCTTCCCGGACGACATGATAACCGACCAGCCGGAGCGCCAGATATGCGCGGAGCTCGTGCGCGAAAAGCTGCTGAAATGCCTTGACAAGGAGATCCCGCACGGCACTGCCGTCGAGGTCACCCGCTTTTCTGAGCGCGACAACGGCATAATAGACCTTGAGGTCACCATTTACTGCGAGAAGGACAGCCACAAGGGCATCATCATCGGCAAGAAGGGCGCGATGCTCAAGCGTATCGGTGAGCTTGCCCGCAAGGATATAGAGGAGTTCATGGGCACGAAGGTCAATCTCCAGACATGGGTCAAGGTCAAGGAGAACTGGCGCGATTCCACCGTGCTCCTGCGCAACTTCGGCTTCAAAAACGAGTGACGCTTCCCGCTTATACGCGTTAATAAATACCAGCACTAACGCCGCCCCTTGTGCAGATACTAAATGCAAGAGGTGGTTTTGATGGAACGAGATGCTGTCTGGCAGGCTTTTGCCGAGACGGGCGACCCGATTTATTATCTGCTGTATAAGCGGATGAGAAGCCGTAAGACCGACGCGAAGGAAAACGAGAAGAAGGACAGGACGGGGCGGCTTCCCCGCCCTGAGGATTGAGAGCATACATATGTTTGACACGACAAAGGCGCTCGTTCTGCGCGAGGTGCGCTATAAGGAGGCCGACAGGATACTCACGCTTATCAGCGCCGACCACGGCAAGCTCAGCGCGAAGGCGCGCGGCGCGCTGCGCCGCGGCAGCAAGACTGCCGCCGCGACACAGCAGCTCACGTATTCCGAGCTGACGCTTTTTTTCAACAAGGGGAAGTGGACGGTCAACGAGGGCGTTGTACTCGAAGCGTTTGACGGTCTGCGCGCGGATATATGCGCACTGGCGCTCGGCTGCTATATTGCCGAGTGCCTTGACGCGCTTTCCGTTGAGGACCAGCCCGACGCGCCGCTCATGCAGCTTGGGCTGAACTCGCTGTACGCGCTCAGCCGGGGAATGTACAGCCACGCGCAGATCAAGGCGGCGTTTGAACTGCGCCTTATGTGCCTTGCGGGCTATACGCCGGAGCTTGGCGGCTGCGCCGTGTGCGACGCGAAGGAGCCGGAGGAGCCGGTGCTCAACCTTGAAACGGGATGCCTGTGCTGCCGCCGGTGCCGCACAGCTCAGTCCGGCAGAACTGCCGCGCTGTGTCCGGAGTCGCTTGCGGCCATGCGGTATATTATTTCCGCCCCGGCCAAGCAGTTGTTTTCCTTCACCCTTGGCGGCGCGGCGCTTGCCCGCCTCGGCAGCGCGGCGGAGGATTATCTTCTCTGCCAGACCGAACGGCGCTTTTCCACGCTGGACTATTATAAAAGCGTGCGCATCTGACGCGCACGCATGTACTTACGGAGAAAATATATGAGTTTTTCTGAAAAATCACTTATCACGCTGGAGCTTCCCGCCGTGCTGGACATGCTCTCGCATGAGGCCGTGTCCGACGCGGCGAAGGAGCGCGCGCTTGCGCTCACGCCGTCTGCGGATGCTGCCGAGGTAAAGCGCCGCCAGGAGGAGACGAGCGCCGCCAAGACCATGATGACCGTGCGGCAAAGCCCGTCCTTCGCGGGGGTGAAGGATGTGCGCGCCTCGCTTTCGCGCGCGGACCTCGGCGGCGCGCTGAATACGCGCGAGCTTATGGACATTGCGCGCGTGCTCCAGTGCGCGCGGCTCGTGCGCGGCTATATCGCCGATGACAGCGTCGGTAAGACGTGCATCGACCATCTTTTTTACGCGCTGCGCGCGAATAAGTTCCTTGAGGAGAAAATAAGCACCTCCGTCGTCGGTGAGGATGAGATCGCCGACAGCGCCTCGCCGGAGCTTGCCAATATCCGCCGCCAAATGCGCGCCGCGGCGGCCCGCGCGCGTGACGCGCTGCAAAAAATAATATCCTCGCCCAGCTATGCCAAGGTGCTTCAGGAGCCGATAATCACCATGCGCTCCGACCGGTACGTCGTGCCGGTGAAGGCCGAGTGCAAAGGGGCCGTGCAGGGGCTCGTACATGACGTGTCCGCCTCCGGCATGACTATTTTTGTGGAGCCTATGGCGGCCGTGAAGGCCAATAACGAGCTGCGTGAGCTTGCCGCGAAGGAGAAGCTTGAAATAGACCGCATCCTCGCGGAGCTTTCGGCGGACTGCGCCGAACACAGGGATGATATAGAATGCGACTTTGACGTGCTTGTCCGCCTTGACCTTATCTTTGCCAAGGCGCGGCTTTCGTATAAGCTGGACTGCCAGCAGGCCGGTGCTGATGGGGGACACGGCATAGTTCTGCGCCGCGCCCGGCACCCGCTGCTTGATCAGAGCAAGGCCGTTCCAATAAGCCTTGAGCTAGGAAGCAGCTTTGACACGCTCGTCGTCACGGGGCCGAATACCGGCGGCAAAACGGTGTCGCTCAAAACCATCGGCCTGCTTGCCGCGATGAATCAGTGCGGCCTGCATATCCCCGCCGCCGACGGCAGCAGTCTGCCCGTATTCAGCCATATCCTTGCCGACATCGGCGATGAGCAGAGCATTGAGCAGAGTCTTTCCACCTTCTCTGCGCACATGAAGAACATCGTCAGCATACTTGACGAGTGCGACGAGCGCTCACTGCTGCTGTTCGACGAGCTTGGCGCGGGCACGGACCCCACTGAGGGCGCGGCGCTTGCAATCGCCATAATTGAAAACGCGCGCAGGAAGGGCGCTGTCATTGCCGCCACCACGCACTATGCGGAGCTTAAGGTGTACGCCACGAACGAGCCGGGCGTGCAGAACGCGTCGTGCGAATTCGACGTGGAGACGCTGCGCCCGACCTATCATCTGCTCGTCGGCATCCCCGGCAAATCGAACGCCTTTGCCATATCGCGCCGCCTCGGCCTGAGCGACGACGTGATAGAGGACGCGAAAGCGCGCGTGAACACGGAATCCGCCAGCTTTGAAGCCACCATAGAAAAGCTTGAGCAGACGCGCCTCATGCTTGAAAAGGACAGGAATGAGGCCGCGGTCAAGCTGCGTCAGGCCGAGGAGAGCGCGAAAAAGGCGGCATTCCTCAGGGCGGAGCTTGAAGTGCGCCTTGAAAAAGCGGATCAGAAATCGCGCCGCGAGGCGGAGCGTATAATCGCCGACGCGCGCGCCGAGGCAGAGGCCGTGTTTGCGGAGCTTGACGAGATGAAAAAGCACGCCAATGAGGATGAGGACGCGCGCCGTGTGAACGAAGCGCGCAGTGAGCTGCGCCGCCGCCTGAACAGGCATGAGGAGAGCCTGCGCCCCGCGCCGGAACCTGTGACGGATGAGAAGTCCGCCCGCCCGGTAAGACCCGGCGACACGGTCAAAATAAAGTCCATGGGCGTGAAGGCGGATGTTATTTCCGTCTCGCCGGATCGCGTGCTGACGCTGCGCGCGGGCGTGATGAACGTCACGGCCAAGGAGGACGAGGTGCTGCTCATCGAAGGCGGCGCGGCTGAAAAGCGGCAGTCTGTTTCCGCCGCGGCGGCCTCGACGCTGCGAACGGCAAGCGTCGCCTCCGAGATAGACCTGCGCGGGATGGAGGCCGTCGAGGGCGTCCTCGCGGCGGAAAGGTATATAGACAGCGCCGTCATGTCAAGGCTCAAGACCGTCACCATCATCCACGGGAAGGGAACTGGCGTTCTGCGCGCCGCGATACAGCAGATGCTGAAGAAAAATAAGGCTGTAAAATCATTCCGTCTCGGCCGCTACGGTGAGGGCGAGACCGGCGTGACCGTTGTCGAACTGAAATAAAATCTGCACCAGCCCGGCGCAACAAATGTGTAAAATAACGAATCGCGCGAAATCGGTTGACGTATCGACAAAAATTTGCTAGATTATATACTGCACAAGATGGTGTATATTAATTTTGCAGATAAAAAGAAATTAAGGAGTGGCGAGTATGATAAGCAAAGAAGTTGTCATTAACAATCAGGTAGGTCTTCATGCCAGACCCGCGACTTTCTTCATTCAGAAAGCCAACGAGTTCAAAAGCAGTATATGGGTCGAAAAGGATGAACGCCGCGTCAACGCGAAGAGTCTTCTCGGCGTCCTCTCTCTTGGCATAGTCAAGGGCACTGCCATCACCATCATTGCCGACGGTGCCGACGAAGAGGCCGCGATAGCGACCCTGTCCGAGCTTATTGACTCTGATTTTTCTGAGTGATCCGCAATACCGAACCATAGACAAAAGTAGGGGCGTGCCAGCACGCCCCTGTTTATTTATCGCTTTAGCATTAGGGGTGTTGTTACCGTGAAAAAGGAAAACAAGGCAATAATAGAAATGCTCGTCTGCGCCACGCTTTGGAGCATTGCCGGGATATTTATAAAGCTCATCCCGTGGAACGGCTTTGCCGTGGCCGGGCTGCGCAGTCTCATTGCGGGGCTGACGATCGCCGTATACATGCTCGTTTCGCGCCGCCGCTATGTTTTCAATAAACGTACTCTCACCGGGGGCATTTTTGCCGGCAGCGTGTACACCTGCTTCACCGTGGCAAATAAGCTCACCACCGCGGCAAATGCCATCGTCCTGCAATTCACCTGCCCAGTGTTCATCGTCATTTTCTCGGCGCTGTTTCTCCGCCAGAAGATACGCCGGCAGGATCTTGCGGTCGTCATTGCCACACTTGCCGGTATCGCGCTGTTTTTCTTTGACCAGCTCAAGCCCGGCTATATACTCGGCAACTTCGTGGGCATCGCCGCGGGCATGTTCATGGCCGGAATGTTCATCGTTGTCGGCAATATCGAGGCGGATGAGCGCTTCAGCGCCGTTTTGAACGGCCAGCTTTTCACCTTCCTTGTCGGCCTGCCGTTCATCATCGCCACAAAGCCGGAGTTTACGGCCGGCGCGGTCGTGAGCATACTTATCCTCGGCGTTTTTCAGCTCGGCATATCCTATGTGCTGTATGTCAAGGCGTCGCAGTACTGCCCGCCGCTTGCCTGCTGTCTGCTCGGCGCGCTGGAGCCGCTGCTCAACCCCGTCTGGGTGCTTATCTTTGACGGCGAGCGCCCCGGCGTGTTCGCGCTTATCGGCGGCGTGATAGTCATCGTGTCAATAACCGTGTGGACGATATTCGGCAATAAAAAGCAGGAGCCTGTACAGAGCGAGGGCGCGTAAATGCTTGATACTCTCCGCGAAAAAGCGAATAATCTTCCACTTCTGCCAGGCGTGTACATCATGCTCGACGAGCATAACGAGGTCATATACGTCGGCAAGGCGAAGAAGCTGAAAAACCGTGTCAGCAGCTATTTCCACGGCGAGCACCTGCCGAAGGTCGCCGCGATGGTGGAAAAGGTGCGCGATTTCAACGTCATTGTCGCCGGAAGCGAGTTTGAAGCGCTGGTGCTGGAAAACTCGCTTATAAAGCGGCACAAGCCGAAGTATAACATCCTCCTCAAGGACGATAAGGGCTATCCCTTTGTGCGCGTGGACGTGAAGAGCGAGTATCCGAGGATGAGCCTTGTCAACCGGCAGGCCAAGGACGGCGCGCGCTATTTCGGCCCCTTCGGCGGCCGCGGCCAGACGCATGAGATAATAGAGACCATACAGAAGGCACTGCTTCTGCCGTCCTGCGCGAAGAAGTTCCCGCGTGATATCGGCAAGGAGCGCCCCTGCCTGAACTACCACATGGGCAACTGCGCCGGTTGGTGCCGCGGCACGCCCGACGGTGAGGAGTACAGGCGCAGAATGGCGCAGGCCATGCTCATCCTCGAAGGGAAGAGCGCGGAGCTGACAACCGAGCTTAAGGAGAAAATGGAGCGCGCGGCTGAGGAGCTTCGCTTTGAACAGGCCGCGGCGCTGCGCGACAGACTGCGCGCGGTCGAAAGCCTTGCCAACAAGCAGCGCGTCATATCCACGGCCTTTGCCGACACGGACGCGATAGGCTTCTGCCGCGGCGCGAAGAGCTGCTTTTCCGTGCTGCACTTTGTAAACGGCGACCTTGCCGGGAAAGACGTCGAAATGATGGACGAGCCGCTTGAGGACGACAGCGAGGCCGTGGCCGGCCTCGTGCTGCAATACTATACCGCGCACCGCGGCGGCTGGCCGAAGTCCGTGCTGCTCCCATGCGAGGTGGACGGCAGGGAAGCGCTTGAGGAGCTTTTGAGCGAGTCCTCCGGCCGTCGGATATATATAGAAACGCCGAAGCGCGGAGAGCGTATGCGCCTTATAGAAAGCGCCGCGCTGAACGCCCGCGAGGAGGTGCAGCGCCGCACCACGGCCGCCCAGCGGACAAATAAGACGCTGGAATGGCTGCAAAAGGCGCTCAAGCTGGAGCAGTTCCCCAAGCGCATCGAGGCCTTTGACGTGTCAAACCTCGGCGACACGGGCATTGTCGCCGCAATGACGGTGCATGTTGACGGAAAGCCGCTCAAGCGTGCGTATAAAAAGTTCCGCATCAAGGACATGCCCCTCCGCGACGACTATTCCAGTATGCATCAGGCGGTCTACCGCCGCTTCAAGCGCTATACGGACGGGGATGAGAGCTTCGCCCCGCTTCCGGAGCTGCTGCTTATAGACGGCGGCGAAAACCACGCGAAGGTGGCCGTTTCCGCGCTTGAGGAGCTTGGATTAAGCGTGCCTGTGTTCGGCATGGTCAAGGACGACCGCCACCGCACAAGGGCGCTCATAAGCCCGCAAGGGCAGGAGATCGGCATAAACGCAAATCAGGCTGTGTTCGCGCTCGTCGGCGGCATACAGGAGGAAACGCACCGCTTCGCCATAGAGTATCAGCGCTCCCTCAGAAACGAGGGGTATGTCTCCGCGCTTGATAAGATAGACGGCGTCGGCCCGCGGCGCAGGGCGGATCTCATCAAATATTTCAAATCCGTAAAGGCCATAAAAGAGGCGAGCGTTGACCAGCTCAATCTCGTCGTGCCGAAGAACACGGCCCGCGCCGTGTATGATTATTTTCATTCAGGAGAAAGCAAATGAGGGTAATAACCGGAACCGCGCGTTCCCGGCGGCTGAAAACGCCGGAAAATTACGACATCCGCCCCACGACGGACAATGTGAAGGAGTCGCTTTTCAATATAATCCAGTTCGACATAGAGGGGCGGCGCGTGCTCGACCTTTTTGCCGGCACGGGGCAGCTCGGTATAGAATGCCTCAGCCGCGGCGCGGAGAGCGTTGTGTTTGTGGATGAGAGCCGCGAGGCCGTGAAGATAGTGAAGGAAAACCTCAAGACCTGCGGCATGAGCGCCACTGTCATGCAGACGGATGCGCGCAGCTTCCTGCGCAGCTGCGGCAGCTTTGACCTTATATTCGTCGATCCGCCCTACGACTCGGATTTGTACGGGGAAGTGTTGGAAATCATCAATTCGGTTGACATATTGTCGGATGGTGGTATAATAATATGCGAGGCGCGCCGCGACAGGCAGCTTCCCGAGATGACCGCCCCGTATGAAAAGCAGCGCGAGTATGTTTACGGCAAGGTCAAGCTCTGCAAGTACGTTAAAAACGCAGGAGTTATCATATGAGAACTGCTATCTGCCCCGGCAGCTTTGACCCCATCACGCTGGGGCATCTGAATATAATCCGCCGCACGGCCGATATTTTTGATGAGGTCGTCGTCTGCGTGATGAAAAATGCGTCCAAGACCTCTCCCATGTTCTCCGTGGAGGAGCGCGCGGATATGGTTCGCCGCGTCGTTGCGAATTACCCCAATGTGCGTGTGGAAACGCCGGACGGGCTTCTGGCGGAGTATGCCAAGCAGTTCGACAGGGTCACGGTGGTCAAGGGGCTGCGCGCCGCGTCGGATTTCGATTATGAGTTTCAGATGAACCTCATCAACAAGAAGATAAACCCCAGCATGGAGACGATGTTTCTCACGGCAAGCGAGAAGTATACCTTTCTCAGCTCGTCCATCGTGCGTGAAATGGCGAAATACGGTGCGGATCTGACCGGCTTTGTGCCGGAGGAAATAAAGCGGGATATTGAAATTAAGGCGCTGCAGTGGGGGACGGACTGAGTCCGGAAGCGCACAGCGTCTGCGAGGAGGATTTCTATGGATAACAACACCGATATTATTGAATTGCTGGATATCCTTTACGGCATGGTGACGGAGGCATGGGGCGTTCCTCTTGGGAACGACAAGTGCATCATCGAGAGGGAAAAGGCCGTTGATATAATAAATGAGATCAAGGCCAACCTGCCCAGCGCGCTTGCCGAGGCCAAGCGTCTCGTTTCGGCGCGCGATGAGTTCATCGGCAACGCCAAGCGTGAGGCGGAGGCCATGCGCAAGAGTGCCGAAGAGAAGTCCAAGGCCATGATAGAAGAGCAGGAGGTCGTCCGCGTCGCAAGGGCGAGAAGCGCGGAGATGATAAGCGCCGCCGAGGCCAAGTCGAAGGAGCTGCGCCGTGTTGCGGCGGAGTACGTCGATGAGATTATGAAGCAGTCCGAGGCCAGTGTGGGCGAGGCGCTTGCGAAGCTCCAGTCTGCCCACAGCGCTTTCAACACGATGGGCGGCGCTGCTGCCGCCGCGCCTGCCCCTGTACAGCAACCCGCGGCTGCACCCGCGCAGGCCGTCAAGGCCGAGCCTGTCAGACCGCAGGAGGTCCGCCGCGCCCAGCCCGCGCCGGGCGGAAAACGGCAGGGCGCGCCTGTGATGAAGATCCAGCGCGAGTCGTAAGCCGCCGCGCAAAACTACATATTGTGACGGAACGCCCCAACAGCGGAATATATAGCTGTTGGGGCGTTTTTTGGCCATTTATGAGGAAATATATACAAAAAGAGACAAAAAAAGTCAAAAAAATTTACTTGCTTTTTATGTGAACTACTTCTATAATAAAACCGTGGTGTGGGTAATTGTGGTGGGAAATGGCGCTGTTTCCCACAGGAAAGGAGAGGACATCCATGACCGGCGAGTATCAGCATTCTCTTGACAACAAAGGCCGTCTTTTTATCCCGGCAAAGCTTCGGGATGAGCTTGGCGATGTGTTTTATGTCACGCTGTCCATGGATAGATGTCTCTGCGCCTACAGCAGCGAGAACTGGAAGGCGCTTTCGGATAAGGTCAGCGCCATGCCGTATATAAAGCAGCGCAAGATGCGACCGCTTTTTGCGCATGCCGCGCGCTGTGAGCTTGACAGTCAGGGCCGCGCGCTCATTCCGCAGAACCTGCGCGATTTTGCCGGACTTACGCAGAAGGTCACGGTCATCGGCTGCAATAACCATGCTGAGCTGTGGGACAGTGAGGCCTGGGCCGCCGTGTTCGCGGAGGAGACGACGCCTGAAAATATCGCCGCCGTCATGGAGGAGCTTGAGTTTTGATGGATAATGCAAAGCATGTCTCTGTCCTGCTTGATGAATGCATTGAAAATCTGGCCATAAAGCCGGATGGGATATATGTTGACGGAACTCTCGGCCTCGGCGGGCACTCGTATGAGATCGCTTCCCGCCTTACAACGGGTCGCCTTATAGGCATCGACAGGGATGAAACGGCGATAGCGCGCGCCGGGGAAAGGCTTGCGCCCTTTGCCGGTAAGATCACTCTTGTGCACGGCAATTTTTCTGACACGGCCTCCATTCTGGATGACCTCGGCATAGACGCCGTTGACGGGATGCTTTTTGACCTTGGCGTGTCCTCGCCCCAGCTTGACGAGGCGGAGCGCGGCTTTTCCTATATGAACGATGCGCCGCTGGATATGCGCATGGACCGCAGCGAGGGGCTGACGGCCTATGACGTTGTGAACGATTATTCCGCCGACAGGCTGAACCGTATCTTCTGGGATTACGGGGAGGAGCGCTACGCCCGGCGCATAAGCGCGGCCATAATTGCCGCGCGTGAGAAAAAGCCTGTCGAGACGACGTTCGAGCTTGTCGATATCATAAAGGGCGCGCTGCCCGCCGCGGCGCTACGCGAAAAGCAGCATCCGGCGAAGCGCTGCTTTCAGGCAATACGCATCGCCGTGAATGACGAGCTTGGTGCGATATCAGCGCTTATGGATACAGCGCCCGACAAGCTCAAAACAGGCGGCAGATTATGTGTGATCAGTTTCCACTCTCTTGAGGACAGAATCGTCAAATCAGGTATTGCGGCCAGAGAAAACGGCTGCACCTGCCCAAGAGAGGCTCCAATATGTACTTGCGGCTTTATAAAGACCCTCAAAAGTGTCTGCCGCAAGCCCATATTGCCGGGCGCGGATGAGATAGAGAGAAACCCTCGCGCTCGCAGCGCCAAGCTGCGCGTGGCGGAGAGGGTGTGACGCGGTGAAAAAGGTTTCTTCCGCGGTTTTTGTCAGCATACTTTTTGGCTTCTCGGCGGTGATACTCGTCTTTTCGCTTTTTGCGTCGATAAAGCTTACGGCGCTGAACGATTCCGCCGCGCGGCTTGAGAAGGAGACCGCAGCCATTGAAGAGGAAAACCGCGCGCTTTCTGCGCAGTACGGCCAGTGCGCCAGTATAGAGGAGATAGAAAAATACGCCGTCGAGGTGCTGGGGATGCAGCGCTGCACGGCGGAACAGATAGAATATATAGACATGTCGGAGCAGACCGGATAAAGTGTGAGCATAGCAGGGTAGGCCGCGGAATATATATAAAATATATTTCGTATGCGGGAGTGTGCTATGCCGGAAAAGCTACAGGAAAAAGGTCGCCGATACAGACCTGACAGGCAAATGCTCCGCCGCACGCTGTTTTTGATGGCAGTGTGCGGCATAGCTGCATTTTTGCTGCTTTTGGCGCGGCTTTACAAGCTGCAGATAATCGACCATGAATATTATGAGCAGCTTGC
>UMHM01042907.1_pt1 | contig 28402 bp, 23 predicted proteins | sample 1965501 | NCBI WGS metagenome assembly UMHM01 (sample SAMEA4836095, study PRJEB28245) | human gut metagenome | biome: gut microbiome; material: fecal sample | place: Denmark | collected 2008
TGCGATTGTTTCGTTTCTAATCGACCTGAAATTTTTAATTCTAATCGACGCTATTTTTATTCTCTTTTCTGCCATCATTAACCCCCATACCGAGCTAAAACTTGTTCGTTCATAGGCATTAGGAACAAACCTACATAAAGTTCTTCATATACCTGTTTTAATATGGTCGTTTTTTCCTTATTGCGGTTTCAAGAAACCCTGCATAATAGCTGCCGGGAACATAAACCGCTTCTCCGTCCCATCAAAGTCTACCGTTATGTACTTGTCATCAATTGCTTTTACCGCTCCTGCGCCAAACGCTTTATGCGTCAGCATACTGCCGATCTTAACACTCGAAAGATCAATTTTAGGGGCGTTTTTTACCGGATTCTGCGGCTGTGTCAGTATGCTTTTCGGCTGCTGAGAAATTGCCTGTGCTATAGGCTTAGGAGCAATGACGGACTTTTTGATCTGCAAAACATCATTTTGTGGTTTCTTCTTTAGCGGTTGACCGTCGGCACGCGCTTACGAGTAGCTGGCTCCTCAACGTACTCAATACCGTAGCGACAGAGCACGAGCGACCAGTACGCTTCCGCGTCGGTCGTATCCTCGTTCAGGATCTGCTCGTAGATCCCCGCCGCTTTGTCGAATTCGTTGTTGCGTCTGAAATGGTTTGCACGGTTATAAAAGATCGTCCTGCGATCATCATCGAGCTTCGGCAGAGTCTGCTTTGAACCGCAGCACTCGCATTCCGCAACGGTTGAACCTTTTTCTATGATCAGATCGCCGCCGCACATTTTACATTTAAATGCTGCCATATGTACCCCCTATTTATCCTCTGGTATCTCAAGATTCCTGAGAGCAAATTCTATACTCTTCAAAATAATTTCATTTCTTGTACGTCCCGTATGTTCGGCAACAGCATCAACATCACGTAGCATATCCTTTGGCATACGGACAGAAAGAACCTGCGATTCCTCTGTGTACTTCTTTGCTTTTAAAACAAATTTAACTTCTGCCATATGCATCTCTCTTTCACAGAAAGCATTGTAACACATTTGTATTGCGTTTGCAATATATTTTCAACTGGTTGCAATGATATATTTCAGTCATGTATGTTCATTTTGTTTCAATATCATTAATCAGTTAAGGGGCTGTTGCATTAGCCCCCAAAACAAAACCGGGCAACTCAGGAAGGGTTGTCCGGTTTGCTGCTTTCGTATATAATTAAATTGCTCAAAAACCAACAGAAAGCGAGCTGATTGTACAATGAAAACGAGCAAAAATCAAGCAGTCATGCCGATAAATGTTGCAACAATGATTGACGAAAAAGATCCGGTATTTAAAATGGCCGATATTCCGGAAAAATCAGATTACAGAAAACTGTATTCAAGTTACCGCAGGCGGTGGAGAAAGATTGACCCTGAGGTTATGTTTTCGATTGTCGTATATGCAAACATGCGAGGAATTTTCTCGAGCAGAGCTATAGAAGAAGCGTGCAAAACCGACATCAGGTTTATGTGGCTGCTGCAATACTAACCGGCACCGGATCATACCACGACAGCAATATTTCTTGAAAAAAACATGAACGGATGTGCAGAAGGGCTTTTTTGCCAACTTGTTCAAAAGCTTTCGGAAATCGGCGAGATTGAATTCGAATCAATGTTCGTTGACGGAACAAAAATTGAAGCCAATGCAAGCAAGTACAGCTTTGTTTGGGCAAAGGCAGTGGAGAAAAACCTTGTTAAACTTGATAAAAAGGCAGAACAGGCGGTGCTTTCAATGTCCGAAAAATATGGTTTCGGCGAAGGCATCGGCCTTGAACGGGCTGTTGATTGGCTTCACTCCATTGCCCGTTTCAGGCAGGAGGGGTTTGTTTACGGCAAAGGCCGGAGGAAGACCGAGCTTCAAAAAGATTGTGAAAAGCTTGAAGGGTATCTGAGAAAACGCAGTGAGTACGCAGAAAAACTCCGCATATGCGGCAATCGGAAGAGTTATTCAAAGACGGACCTCGAAGCAACTTTTATGAGAATGAAAGACGACCACATGGGAAACGGACAGTTCAAACCCGGGTACAATCTTCAGATAGGCGTTGAAAGCGAGTATATAGTTGGTCTCTGATTATTTTCGAACCCGAACGACACAACAACATTGCTACCATTTCTTGAACGAACAGCGGAAGGAACCGGCCGAAGGCACGGCAATATCGTTGCGGATGCAGGGTATGCAAGCGAGGAAAACTACACTTACCTTGAAAGCATGGAGCAAAATGCATACATCAAACCGGCGGATCATGAACTGAAGAAAACAAGGAAATTCAAGAAAAACATCTATCACAAGAATGATATGCCGTGCAATGCGGAGAGTGACAGCTTTACATGCCCGAATGACAAAAGACTGCTTCATGCATATGACAGAACCGGAAAGACTGATAACGGCTGCATGATATTGAAAAGTTATTATGTTTGTGAGGACTGTTCTGGCTGCTCCCGCAGGGAAAACTGCTTTAAGAGACAGTACGAGAACCGTAAAACAGAACTTTCAAAAACAATGCATCGTCAAAAAGATGAAGCAGAAAAACGCATTTCAACCGATAAAGGCATTCTTCTCCGAATGAACCGTTCGATCCAAGTTGAAGGTGCTTTCGGCGTTTTAAAACAGGATTACGGGTTCGGAAGATTCCTCACCCGAGGGAAGACCAACAACGAAACCCGCCTTTTTATCCTCGCAACAGCATTCAATATCCGAAAACTTTGCAGTCGGCTTGCTGACGGACGATTCGGGAAAGCACTGTTCGAACCGAAAACAGCCTGATATAACCTTCCGAGAACAACAAAACCTGAGCAGATCTGTTTGCCGTACACAAAATCACGCTTTCTGCATGAGCCGGCTTCGCTTGAACCGAAAAATGTAATGTCCGGCACTCCACGGATTGCCCTCCTAAAAAAGAAAGAGGCTGCTGCAAATATGACTTGATTTTGCAACAGCCCCCGGACAGGCTTAATCCAGTAATTCGGTTATATCGCACTTCAAGGCTTTGGCAAGACGCAGCACAATATCAAATTGAGCTTTGTTAATATCTTTGCCTTTCCGTTCATAAGCACGGATGGTATTGAGGGAAACACTGGATTCGCGGGCAAGCTCCTCCTGTGTCAATCCGCAATGCTTTCTTGCTGCTTTCAGCTTGCTTTCACTTTTTTCAAAGTGAGCATCGAGGACTTCGTAGCTTTTTTCGATGTCCGCTTCGTGAAGCGTTCCGTAAAGTCCGAGAAGCTCATTGTACGGAACCGTGTCGAGGATACTTTTGAATGTGCGACCGGAGTACCATTGATAATGGGTCAGCATCCATCCCACCCAATAAACAGGGCTGCGTTCATAGCTTTCGATAAGCTTTGTATCGTAGGTTTTGCCGGTGGTCTTTTCCATGACCTCTAAGAAAAGCTCCAATCCGCTTTTGCCTGCAATGTATTTGGGATTGCCACTTTCTATTTCCTCTGCAACGTCGGATTGAATAAAGCGTTTCAAGAAGTCTTCGCCGTCCATTCCGAACTCGACTACTGCGTAATGGAGCATATTACCGACAGCACGGGAAGCCTTACTCAGATATAACTGACTGTAGGCGTGGGTCGTCATTTTTCATATCCTCCCTTATAATATCCAGAACGAAAATATCGTCCATGAGTTGGTGCAGGTCTTTTTTGTGGCTTGCGTAAGTTGTTCGTGCGCTTTGGTCCCGTTCGGCTCGCTTGAAATAATATTCCCGATAATCGGCAACCTCGTATCCGATAAATTTAACGCGCTCAAAAGAGCGTTCAGAAAGCAGCACATCCTGTTCGCCCAGCGTACCGAGCTTCATTGCCATATTTAAGTCACGCAAAGAGATTGTGTTGTTCACAAAATCTTCTGCAAAGGAGAAATAAGAATCATCGGCACGATAGCCAATCATCACATCGACGTCGGCTGTCTCCGGCATAAAGCGATTCAAAATAAACTCCCTTGCGTTATTGCCGATTGGAGAAGTAATGTCGAACTTCCTGTGAGCAAGCAAAACGGCAAGCCAGTTCAGAATGTTGAACTCACCCTTTGTCAAGTGCATGACATTCAGCCCGCCAAGGGACAAATGATATTTGTTTGAATAGCCGCCATTTTTAATAGGGCAAGCCCACTCTTTTGCAAGCTCGTTGTTCTCTGTGCAGTAAAAGCCCTGTCCGTAGTCATTATATTTTTTCCCGATACCGAACTTCGGCACCTCAACGATTTGCTGAGAGCCGTGGTAGATAACTATATCCTGTTTCATAGCCGCCTCCATAAGTAATACCGTGGTATTAGTTTATTCTCATTATAATACTGTGGTATTAGTTTGTCAAGGGGTACGCCGAAAAATACACCGAAAATACACGAATTGAAAGGAGAAGTCTATGGCTGAAAATAAAAAGCAGACCAATAAAGAACGGCTGAAAGACATCACCGACAGCATAGAGCGTGGGATTCAAGACCTGTTTCAGTCGGATAAGTACGCCAAATATCTCCGCACAATGAGCCGTTTTCATAAGTATAGCGTAAACAACACCATGCTCATCTATATGCAGAAACCCGACGCTACTTTGGTAGCTGGCTTCAACAAATGGAGAGACCAGTTTGAGCGCAACGTGATGAAGGGCGAAAAAGGCATCAAAATCATCGCTCCCACACCCTTCAAAAAGAAAATCAAGCAGGAAAAACGAGACCCAGACACGAGCCTGCCCATGCTTGATGCGGACGGTAAAGTTATCACCGAGGAAAAGGAAATCAAAATCCCGATGTTCAAGCCCGTAACGGTGTTTGACGTGTCGCAGACAGACGGAAAGCCATTACCGCAGCTTGCCTCCGACCTTTCGGGCAATGTTCAGAACTACGAGGTCTTTATGGAAGCTCTGCGGTGCTCTGCTCCCGTTCCCATCGAAATTCCCCCTATCCGTGACGGCTCGGACGGCTATTTCTCTCTGGACAAGCAGAAAATCGCCATCCGCGAGGGTATAAGTGAAGTTCAGACTGTCGCTGCCGTCGTTCACGAAATTGCACATTCCAAGCTGCACAATCAGAAGAAAATCGAGGAACCGAAAGACGCTCCGAAATACCAGGAAGTCGAAATCTTCGATGTACCGGCTCTGTTCTCTAACAGGCGTATTGCTCTTGCTGATTTGCCCGAAGGACTGTATCGCTATGATTTGCGTGGCTCTGACGATGACCCCGGTATGCCTGTAACTGTCGAGCAGAATGTAACCGTCAATCACGCCGGTGCGATTATTACGGCAAAGCCCCTTGACCTTGGCAAAGACGGTCGCCTGTTCTTAACCGAAGAAACTGGCTTAAAATTTGTCGGCAGCGAGATTTTCATGCAGCGTTTCTTCAACGAACAGCAGAAAGACCGCAACACCGAGGAAATCGAGGCAGAAAGCATTTTCTTTGCTGTGTGTGCCTATTACGGTATCGCAACGGGCGAAAACAGCTTCGGCTATATCGCAGCCTGGTCGAAAGATAAGGAATTAAAAGAGCTTCGTGCAAGCCTTGAAACCATCAACAAAACCTCCTCCGAGCTTATCACCGACATCGACCGCAACTATGCGGAGATTATGAAAGAGCGTGAAGCAGCAATGGCGATGGAGAACGATGAAAAGCCACTTGCGGAAATGAATATCCTTGAAATGGTGGATTATTTCATGGAGCAAGGCATGACCGAGGAACAGGCAAACGACCTTGCTAACTCCGAATGGCAGGCAAGGAAAATCAACGAATCGGCTAATAAAAACAAATCGTCTTAACCGGTCATCGAACCTCCGGCCGAAGAAGCCACACCAATACAAGCCCCCGATAATGGGCATATGCCCGACCTGTCCATGTCCGTGGAAGCGATGAACGCATACGGTTACACCGATTCCGATATGCTCCCTCTTTCCAAGGAGCGAGCATTGGAACTGTTTGAGCGAGATGTTCCCATCTATGTGCTCTACGAGGACAACACCGAAGCTATGGCATTTGAAGCCGATGACATTGTACTGTTCTCCGGTTGCTTTGGTATCACCCGTGAGGATTGGGATGCCATCAAGGACGAAGTGCCGCCGATGGATTTGGAGCTTATCCGGCAGAAACGTGAGCAGGCGTTCCTTGAAAAACCCGGCGACACCTACGCTATCTACCAGTTAAAGCGTGATGATGTCACCGCAAATTTGCGTTTTATGAACTCCGAATATTTGCAGAAAAAAGGCATTGAGCCGCAGCACGAGAACTACGAGCTTGTTTATACCGGAGCTTTGACCAAGGATGGAAGCCAGGTTAAAAAGCTGGAGGATTTATACCGCATTTTTAACATTGAGCATCCGCAGGACTTCACGGGACACAGCCTGTCTGTCAGCGACATCGTGGCGTTGAAGCAGGCGGGCGTGGTATCATATCACTATGTTGACAGCATCGGTTACAAGGAGCTTACCAACTTCCGCACGACCGAGAATTATCTGAAAAATGCCGAAATGCAGATGGAAGATGATTTTGGAATGATTGACGGCATTATCAATAACGGTCCGAAAGAAGAACCTAAACCTGTCAAGCAAGCGGAAGAAACGAAAACCAAGAAACCCTCTGTTCTCGCAAAGCTCCGGCAGTATCAAAAAGAAGACAGAGAAAAAACGACACAGCACAGAAGTGCGGAAAGGGATTTGATATGATGGACTTTACCAACGACGAAATGAATCTTATGTGTATCTATGATACGGGAAGCAGAACAGGGCTGATAAATGCCCTTTCCGAAATGCGAAAGGAATTGGATGCCGATGAAGCCGCACTTCGTGAGCTGACCGATTCCGTACTGAATAAGCTCTCCGCTATACCCGATGAGGACTATGAGAAGTTGGAGCTGTACCCCGATTTTGACGAGTGATTAGCTAATCGTCGGATTTTTGAGCGTTCACAGAAAAGTTAAAAGCCATAATGCGTATACTCTCTTGACGGAGCGGGAATACTATGGTAAAATATGATTGACCATAGATTTTCATAAAACACGGAGGTGCGTTATGGCATATATTACACGGGAGCTTGAACGTAAGTTCTTAAAGCTCAATGACTTTTTCAAGGTTATCCTTGTTACAGGCGCAAGGCAGGTAGGCAAAACGACGATGCTGAAGCATTTAGCTGAGAGCGACAGAACCTATGTCACGATGGACAATACAATGGCGAGAGAGCTTGCACAGTCTGACCCTGTGCTGTTCTTTCAGACCTATAAGCCGCCTGTCCTTATTGACGAGGTACAGAAAGCCCCGGAGCTGTTCGAGCAAATCAAAATCATTTGCGACGAAAGCGATGAAAAAGGTCTCATTTGGCTGACCGGTTCGCAGCAGTACAATATGATGAAACGAGTGCGTGAGACCCTCGCCGGAAGAATCGGCATCTTGGAGCTGTACAGCCTATCCGCAAGGGAAAAAGCAGGGCTTGTGTTCGACACGGATTTGGACTTCTCGCTTGCTACCTTGCAGGCAAGGCAGCGCAAGCTCCCGAAAAATGATGTGGTTCAGGTATTCTATCACATTTGGGAGGGCGGTATGCCCCAGGTGCAGGGCGTGGACGACGAACTTCGGCAGGAATATTTCAATTCCTACGTTGACACCTATTTGATGCGTGATGCTACCGAAGCTGGTGGAATTACCGACACCGTTCGCTTCCGCAAGTTTCTTGTGGGCTGCGCTTCTCTTGTTTCGGAGCAGGTCAATTATTCCACATTGGCTGAATCCGCCGACATTGTGCCGAGTACCGCAAAAGAATGGCTGAAAATTCTCGTTGGCTTGAACATCATTTATCTGTTAGCCCCCTATTCCAACAATGAACTTAAACGCCTAAGTAAAACGCCGAAGCTATACTTCTGCGATACCGGACTCTGCTCGTATCTTTCCATGTGGTTGACTCCGGATACGCTGCGGAACGGTGCTGCAAGCGGTCATTACTACGAGAACTACGTTGTAATGGAGCTGGTCAAGAACTACGCCTACGCAAAGTCCAAGGTAAATCTCACCTACTTCCGGGATTCCAACGCAAAAGAGATTGATGTGTTTGTCGAGGAAAACAACGTCATTCATCCGCTGGAAATCAAAAAGAGTGCTGCACCCGACCGTCGTGAGGTCAAAAAATACAGCGTGATTGACAAGGCTTCCTTGAAGCGTGGCAACGGCGGCATCATTTGTATGTGCGAGGAGCCGATACCGATTGATGCGGATAACTGCTTTATTCCGAGTAATCTCATCTAAACAATTTCAAACAGTATAAGAAAGCATCTCTGCGGAGGTGTTTTTCTTATACCCAAAATCAAAAGAAGGAGGACAGACTATTGCCAAGCAAATTGCAATTTTACACGCAGATGGCAGACTCCACCGCCAGACAGGTTACGGGCAGCTTCGGTGAATGGACAACGTTCCTTGAAACAATGGGACGGTTATATAAATATCCGTTCCATGAGCAGTTGATGATTTTCGCTCAGAAGCCGAACGCAACCGCCTGTGCCGATTACGACCTTTGGAACAAACAGATGGGCAGATATGTCCGCCGTGGCTCCAAAAGGATTGCGCTCCTTGACACCACCGGCGATAATCCAAGGCTCAAATATGTGTTTGATGTTTCCGATACAGGCGGCAGGGAAAATTACCGCCGTCTTAATCTTTGGGAATACAAAGACGAGCATCACGACTCCGTTACCACAGATTTGGAAAATCGCTTCGGTGTATCTGGTGAAAAAGGTCTTGCCGACCAACTGGAACAGATTGCATCTAAACTCGTAACCGAATACTGGAATGACAACCGCTGTGACATCCTCGGCATCCTTGCCGATTCCTTCCTTGAGGAGTATGATGATTATAACGCAGAGGTTGCTTTTAGAAACGCCGCTACAGTTAGCACCACTTACGCTCTTACGTCTCGCTGCGGACTGAACCCCGGCGATTACTTTGAGCATGAAGACTTTTTAAGCGTATTCGACTTTAACACCCGTGATACGATTGCCGTACTCGGCTCGGCTGTCTCCAACAGCAGCGAACAGATTTTAAGACAAATTACCGTCACAGTAAAAAATTACGAGCGAGAAGCAAGCCTGCAGAAACAGGCGGAAAGGACACAGGATTATGGAGAACAAACTGAACTACACGCAGAACGGGGATTACTTGTTTCCCAATCTGACTCTATCCGAGACCGAGACGAAGCCCCTTGGCAAGTACGGTCGCATGATGAAGAAGTATCTGCAGGAGAATCGTCCGGTGCTGTGGAACAGCATGATTTTGTCGGAGACTCTGTACCCGCATCTGAGGGAAATCGACGAGACGGCGAACCGGAAACTGGAACAGATGATGCCCGAACTGATGAAGCAGAACGGCGTGACGGAGGAACTGAAAGCCAGCGACCCGATGATGTGGACGGACTTGATGAACAATCTCAAGCACCAAGCAGAAGAAGTAATTCTCGAAGAACTGATTCACAGTTAAGCGAACAGCTTACCCTTTTTGATGCTGGGTTATTCCCGACAGAACAAGAGCAAATTGCTGTCATAGATGAAGCGGAGAGTGTAAAACCTGCACCCTTCGCTTTTTCTTTTGCCCAAAGCGATATTGACGATGTGCTCCGTCTCGCCAGCAATTCCGAGCATACACGAATGAATGTAGCCGCCTCTTTCCAAAAGCGGAAGCCGATGGAATAAATCGCCGAACTGCTCAAAAAGGAATATTACGGCGGTGCTGGTATCAAGTCTGATAACGGCGAGTTCTCGGTATAGTATGCCGAGGACGGTATTCACCTTGCAAAAGGTCGAACCGCAAGATATTCCCGTTCCGCACAGGTCATTTCGTGGCAGACCGCCGCCGAGCGTATCGGTCAGCTTATGGATGAGGGTAAGTTTGCCTCCAATGTGGAGCTTGGCGAGGCTGAGCTGCACGAGCGCACCAAGCTTTCCCATAAGCTGTGGTATCTCCGTGGAGATTTGAGCGACGATGCAAGAGAAATCGGTATGCTCTCCACCTTGGAAGATTACCGAAAAGGCGGTTTTCCCGATGCAACGGAACGCTTGGCGGAGGATTTGAAGAACCCTTCTATCCGTCAGAAAATTGCTGCCGATTTCTCCGCATTTATGGAAGCCTACAAGGAGGAAGACCGTAATGTTCTGCGTTTCCGTTACCACAAGCCTGTTGAGATTTGGAACGCTATGCAAGACCTCAACCTGCCAAGACGGGAATATGCCTCCGATATGGCAGAAGTCCCACAGGTGGGAATGTTCATCACAGAGGATGAGATTGACGCTACTTTGACCCGTGGGAGCAGCGTTGAGGGCAGTAAAGGTCGCATCTACGAGCATTTTACCAGTGCTCACAATTCCAAAGAAAAAGCGGATTTTCTAAAGAACGAGTATGGTCAAGGCGGCAGCTCTCATGCGGTGTCGGGAAAGGGCTGGATTGAAGGCTCCGGTAAGGGTATCCGCCTGCAAAAGCCCGATTGTGCCGATGTGGAGCTGAATTGGAACAAGGTTGCCGCAAGGTTTGAAAGCATTATCCGAAACGGCAGATACTTTACACCCGAAGAAAAAGCCAAGTACGAGGAAATGCAGACCCGTGAGTGGCAGTTCCGCAAGCACATGGACGCATACAACGATATTAAGCACGACCATCCCGACGATGTTGTGCTTTTTCAGGTCGGAGATTTCTTTGAAATGTACGGCAAGGATGCGAAAGCCGTTTCTGACCTGCTTGACCTAAAGCTCACCACAAGAGCCGTATCCGATGCCGAATGGGTAGAAATGTGCGGTATTCCTTCTCACATTTTAGAGCAATCCGTTGAGAAAATCCGTGAGACCTACGGCGTTACCGTTGCCCGTCATAACAGCATTATAAACGAGCACACGACCTATTCTCTGGGCGTTTTAGGCTCTGAAAAGGAATTACCACAAGAAGTCGAGAACGAGCCTGTAATCGCTACAGAAGTCTCGGATGAGAATCCAATCACCACAGTTGAAGTTCCCGCAGCCAAACGGGAACTCACGCAGGCTGACATTGACGAAGCTCTCCAAAAATGGAACGGAGACATTGAAAGCAAGCGAGCTGTTGTCTGATATATGGCAGAACACACCCGTGAGCGTGATACTGCGGCGTGGCTCTCTAAGGAATACGGAGCAAGTGATGTATCAAAGCCTTTGCACATCACCGTTACCGGCACGGACATTGATCATGAAATGTCTTGGGCGAAAGTTCAGAGACGTATTGCACAAGCTCATCAAAGAGGACAAGTTCTTCACCGAAGCCGAGCAGGACGCATTTGAACACATTGACTCTGTTGTTATCCGTGAGGCTCTTGCCGAGCGTGGTATTGTGAACGGCGAATCGGTTGACCCCGAAGTTCCAGACAGCGACTCTTTTATTCAGCAAGTGTTGAATGACGCAGAGCAGATAAGCCATGACGAACAGCGTATCGCTGACGAAGCTTTTGCAGGTGAACACCTTATTCCCCGTGAATCCACCTATGAGATTGACGGTCGCAGATTTGTCGTTGATAGCGTAAATCTTGACTTTGGAAAGGTCAGCCTTCAGGACATCACATTCCGAAACGCCACCGGATTTCCGATTTTCAGAAGCGAATCCATTGAGTTTATGCGTAGGCTTGTAGAAATCAGCGAAGCACAGCGTATTGCGGAGCTGCCTACAGAGCCAACCGTGGCAGAACCAAAGCCCGAACTTCACAACTTCCGTATCACCGACGACCACTTGGGCGAAGGCGGCGCAAAAGCAAAGTTCCGTATGAACATGGATGCCATCAATCTACTGAAAGAATTGGAGTTTGACGGCAGACAGGCAACGCTCGAAGAACAGGCTGTCCTCTCCCAATATGTCGGTTGGGGCGGTCTTGCTGACGCCTTTGATGAAACAAAGGACAACTGGAAGAACGAATTTGCGGAGCTATATGCCACACTCTCTCTGGAAGAATACGCTGCTGCAAGAAGCTCAACGCTGAACGCTCACTACACAAACCCGACCGTCATTAAGGCAATCTATGAAGCTGTCGGTAATATGAGCTTTGAGACCGGCAACATTCTGGAGCCTGCTATGGGTGTTGGCAACTTCTTCGGTTGTCTGCCCGAATCGATGCAGAACAGCAAGCGCTACGGCGTGGAGCTGGACAGCATCACAGGGCGAATCGCAAAGCAGCTTTACCCCAAGGCAGACATTACCGTTGCTGGCTTTGAGACCACCGACAGACAGGATTTCTTTGACCTCGCTATTGGTAATGTGCCTTTCGGGCAGGGTGAGGTCAGCACATCGGTAAGTGGATAGTGTCAGCAGATAGGTAAGCCGCTGGTAAGTACACACCTGTCTCGTCAAGGTGGAGATCAACGCAATTTCGGCAGGAACACAAGGAGGAAATTGTGTTGATACGACCTTGGCAACGGCGAAGCAATCGACACATCTATCTCTGCCGACCCGAATGTAAAGAACTACAGCTACACCGTGGTTGACGGCGAGGTTTATTACCGTGAAAACAGTCGCATGGTAAAGCCTGAACTCAACGCAACGGCAACGGAACGTGTTAAGGGTATGGTGGAGCTTCGTGATTGTGTTCAGAAGTTAATCGGTCAGCAGATGGACGGATTTGTTTCGGATGCTTCTATCCGTGAGACCCAAAGAGAGCTGAACACGCTCTACGACAATTTCACGGCAAAGCACGGTCTTATCAATAGCCGTGGTAATGCTCTTGCCTTTGCCGATGACAGCTCCTACTATCTGCTTTGCTCTTTGGAAGTTCTCGACGAGGACAACAATCTCAAACGCAAAGCGGATATGTTCACCAAACGCACCATCAAGCCGAGCGAAGTCGTAACATCCGTTGACACCGCTTCGGAAGCTTTAGCAGTTTCTATCGCAGAGAAAGCCAAGGTGGATATGGAGTATATGTCCTCTCTCACCGGCAAGACCGAACAGGAGCTTGCAAGCGACCTGCGTGGCGTTATTTATATGGACTTCAACAGAAAGCCCGATGGCTCGTACACTTGGCGTACTGCTGATGACGTCCTCTCCGGTAACGTCCGTGAAAAGCTCGCCTACTATCAGAGAGCCTTGGATTTGCTGCCGGAAGATGCGAACCACCGCAACGAGATTGCCGATAACGTGGCAGCATTGAAAACCGCACAGCTCAAAGACCTTGATGCCTCCGAGATTGAGGTTCGCCTGGGCGCAACATGGATTGGTAAGTCCTATATTCAGCAGTTTATGGTAGAGACGTTTGAGCCGCCATATTACCTGCGTAGAACCATTGAAGTCAACTATTCGCCGTTCTCTGCGGAATGGAACATCACGGAAAAATCTCAGCCGTCCTATAGCGATGTCAACGCCTATATGACCTACGGAACGGACAGAGCCAACGCATACAAAATCTTAGAGGATACTCTAAATCTGCGTGATGTCCGTATCTATGACACCGTTACCGACCCCGACGGCAAGGAACGCCGTGTGCTCAACTCCAAGGAAACGACCCTTGCACAGCAGAAACAGCAGGCAATCAAGGATGCGTTCCGTGATTGGATTTGGAAAGACCCCGACAGGCGACAGGAGCTTGTCACCAAGTACAATGAGCTTTTCAACTCCACTCGCCCCCGTGAGTATGACGGCAGCCACATCGTGTTCAGCGGTATGAACCCCGAAATCAAGCTCCGTGAGCACCAGAAGAACGCCGTCGCATACATCCTCTACGGCGGTAACACCTTGCTTGCACACGAGGTTGGCGCAGGCAAGACTTTTGAAATGGTTGCCGCCGCTATGGAAAGCAAACGCCTCGGACTCTGCCAAAAGCCCCTGTTTGTCGTTCCCAACCACTTGACCGAACAATGGGCAAGCGAATTTCTCCGGTTATACCCCTCTGCCAATATTCTTGCCGCAACCAAAAAGGACTTTGAGCCGAGAAACCGCAAGAAGTTCTGCGGCAGAATTGCCACCGGCGACTACGACGCCATCATCATCGGACACAGCCAGTTTGAGCGTATCCCTGTATCGCAGGAGAGGCAGGAACGACTTTTGCAGGAGCAGATTGTGGAAATCGAGGAAGGTCTGGAGGAACTTAAAGCGAGCCGTGCGGAACGCTTCACAATCAAGTCTTTGGAGCGAACGAAAAAAGGCTTGGAAACAAGACTCAGCAAATTGCAGGACAACACCCGCAAGGACGATGTTATCACCTTTGAACAGCTCGGCGTTGACCGTCTCTATGTTGACGAAGCGCACAGTTTTAAGAACTTGTTCCTCTACACAAAAATGAGAAATGTGGCAGGGCTTTCGACTACCGATGCACAGAAGTCCTCCGATATGCTCTTAAAGTGCCGCTACATCGACGAGCTGACCGACAGCAGAGGTGTTGTATTCGCAACGGGAACGCCGGTCAGTAACTCTATGACTGAGCTTTACACGATGATGCGATACCTGCAGCACGACACTATCCGCAACAAGGGCTTGGCGCACTTTGACTGCTGGGCTTCGACTTTTGGCGAGACCACAACCGCCATTGAGCTTGCCCCGGAGGGTACAGGATACCGTGCGAGAACCGTTTTGCAAAGTTCTTTAATCTGCCGGAGCTTATGAACCTGTTCAAAGAAGCAGCAGACATCAAAACAGCCGACCAGCTCAATCTGCCGACACCGAAAGCAATCTATCACAACGAAGTAGCACAGCACACCGAAATCCAACAAGCTATGGTGCAGGAGCTTTCCGAAAGAGCTTCCGCCGTTCACGCAGGCACGGTTGACCCGTCCGAGGACAATATGCTCCGCATTACCTCCGATGGTCGCAAGCTCGGACTCGACCAGCGTATCATCAATCCGAATCTTCCCGATGAGCCGACAAGCAAAGTCAATATGTGTGTGGATAACATTCACCGCATTTGGGAGGACGGACACGACAACAAACTGACACAGCTCGTGTTCTGCGACCTCTCGACACCGAAAAGCTCTGCGGCAAAGAAGGTTGCAAAAGCTCCTGCCGGTAATTTAGACAGCCCGGAGATTCGAGCCTTGGAGCATCTTGCGGAAAAAGACAGCACCCCCGAAGAAGCCGACTTCACCGTATATGATGACATCCGTGAAAAACTTGTGGCAAGAGGTATTCCGAGGGAGCAGATTGCTTTCATTCACGAAGCAAACACCGAAGCCCGAAAAAAGGAATTGTTCAGCAAAGTCCGTTCCGGGCAAGTCCGTGTGCTTATGGGGTCTACCTTCAAGATGGGAGCCGGCACGAATGTCCAGGACAGGCTTATTGCTCTGCATGACCTTGACGCACCTTGGAGACCCGGCGACCTTGAACAACGTAGCGGTCGTATCATTCGCTAGGGTAATATGAATCCCGAAGTCCACATTTACCGCTATGTCACCGAAGCGACCTTTGATGCGTACCTGTGGCACCCTCTTGAAAGCAAGCAAAAGTTCATCAGTCAGATTATGACGAGCAAATGCCTTCCTTTCGCTTCTTGCCGAGCAGGGTTTTAGAGTAAAAAACGGAAAGCATCTTACTTTCACTCATGTCGACTTTAAGCAAAATATCCGTATGTACACTTTGGGCGACGAATACTCGGAGGATGCTATCCGAGCCATCATCAAAGGTCAGAAAATCCATCAGCCGAAGAAACGCCGAACGGCGTGGGACAAGAACCGACCGCAGACCATTATTGACATTCAAGCGAAACTCGCTGCCGGTAAAGGCGAAGGCTATCGCCGTTGGGCTACAGTTGAGAATCTAAAGCGGATGGCAAAAACCAAGCTCTATATGGATGAGCATGGCTTCAGCTATGATGCGATGGCAGAACACAAAGCGGAATTGTCGTCAAAAGAAAAAGAGCTTACTGCAAAAATCGCAGAAGCTCAAAATCGTATTGCGGAAGTAAATTTCTTTAAGACCCAAATCGTTAATTATTCCAAAACAAGAGATGTGTATGTCGCTTATCGCAAGTCCGGTTACTCTAAAAAGTTTTTGGAGGAACACGAGGCTGACATCATCATCCACAAGGCGGCGAAAAAGGCTTTTGACGAATTTGGCGTAAAGAAACTCCCAACCTTTAAGAGTCTTCAGGTGGAATTTGCGGAAAAGCTCACAGAGAAAAAAGAAGCGTATGCAGAACTCAAAAAAGTTCGTGACGAGCTTCGAGACCTTACCGTTCATACGGCGAACTATGAAGAACTGCGTGACCTCGCAGAACGAGATCCACGCAAAGAGAAAGAGCACGGTCGTGAATGACCGTGCTCAAATCAGCGTCGGAACGATGCGTAGCCTCAGATGGAATCTGCGTTAAGGGGTTCGGGGCTGTTGCCCAGACAAGCGATTTATATGCCTCTGCTTCGGCAGTGGCATATAAATTTTTGCACGAGTGGGTACCGCCGTGCCCTGCTTGCCAAGTGTGTTTCCCGCTATCGTCTATTTACAAGACACCTCGTAATATATTGCCTTAAACGCCAGCTCAGATGATGAGTAAACGTCTCACTATCCTGCAGGAAGTTAAAACCATCTACGCCTTTTTCCAAGCTACGAATACAGCTATATATCGTTTCCAATGTTTGAAGCTCTTTCGGAGAGCGTCTGATATACGATACTACCATCGGAAGATAACTGTTCACTATAGCTTGGCGAGCTTCCGCATATCCTTCTTTCATTTTCAAAGCGTATTCTTTCTCATCGCTTCTGGATAGCTGTATTACATCACGAGTTTTTTGAAAAAATCATCCACACTTATGAATAGCATCATTCTCTCCTTGGTATATGTTCAATTATTTGCAGGTGTCAAAGAATTTAATATGTCCTGTATTTCATTATAGTACAACATTTCGTCTTCATCTTCTGAAATCTCACGTTCATACTTATAATCCTGTGGTGATATATCTTCATCCAAAAATAGCTTGCCATACAATCTTAAATACGTCGCATAGTCTTTTTGAATAGCTTTATCTTTTTTTAAGAGTTTAACGATATATCCATCGTTTGGAACTGAGTTTGTTTTATGCGGGACTGCATTGACAATAATCTTTTGTATGCCAACACATATCAACTCAACAAACAACAATGATGTCCAAAACGAATCCATCAGCAACAATGCAAAACTAAAAATCATCAAAATAGCATTTGCAAGTATGCCACCCATATTATACGCCTTAAAGCGAACGTTCTCTATATGCTTTGGTAGCATTACACATTGACCACTCAAGGAACCTTTCCATAAAATCGAAGGCTTATTGTTTGTGCCAACTACTATGTTCATGGGACCAAGTTGCAAACAAAGTAGTTTATACTCACTTACAACACCGCCGATAAAATGACCACTTTCATGTACCAACAAATGAATTGCTGAACTCAAAAAGTATAAAAGGAATGCGACCACTAAAGAAGTTCCAGTTAAATAATTTTCAAAGCGCAGGAAGGCTACAGTAGCAGCAACACTTAACAAAGTAAGGATTATTTTGAACACCTTCATGTGACTTCCTCCATTTGCATAAATTCTAAAAGCACTTCAATCAGAATCGTTACTGACTCTGACGAAGTGCTTTTAGTGTGTAATTACTTCGTAACTAATTACTCAGCTTTAATGCTGGAGTCAGACTGCTGAAGTAGCCACATAACAGGGTCAACAACATTTTTGCCCTCGTAAGGCTGACCTTCATGGTTATGACCAAGAGCACTACAAGTAAAGTATCTAACAGTTTTGAACTTAGCCTCTGCAGTACGAACGAAGTTACCTGCGCCGTATTCCTCCAAGAAGTTGCGGCAAACTGCATCACGAGCATCCATGTAACTCTTGCAGGTTTCGGAGTTTTCTGCGAGATACTGCTGAGCTGCAGTTTCGCCAATCTTTTCTTCCAGAGTAGGAATATCAACCTTGTTGATAACAACAGCAAGGTTACGCTTCAAGGTGTCCTTATCCTTCAAGCCGAACATTTTTCCCAAGTTAATCAGCATGATATTCAGAATATCATCAAAGTCCTTGGAGCTTGCACCATAAGCATTCAAATCGAGCTTATCTTCAACATCCATCGCAAACTGATTAAGAGTAAGCGGGTCGATAATGAAGATGAAACCGTTAGCATAACTATATGCGAGGTTATGCTGAACGTCGCTACTGCTGGAGAACATTTCGCCGGAAATATCGTAAACATAGATACGACGACCGATTTTTTCGTTAGGCAGCTTAAGCATTAACTGATAAGCGGTCAGAGAGTTCAGCTCTGTTTTCATCAGACGAACGCCCTTGTTCAAAGACTTCATAGCGAGTGCGTGGTCTTTTTCCTCAGTATCAGAAATAAAGCTCATTTCCCAACTACGAGCAGGAGCGACATCGTTCATCATCTGGTCGATAGCCATATTGATAAAGCAAGTCTTACCTACAGAAGGTCCCCCGATAACAGGGAACGCATACTGACGGCTTGCGGTATCACCAGACAATGCAGTATCGCACTCAGGGCAGTAAGCCTTAAGCTGTCCACGACCATTTAAGAAAGTTGTGGGAAGCTTGGTTCCGCAGAGGCAAGTACGCTTCAAGATACCATATTTACCAGGAACCAACTTCGTGTGCTTTTCGCCACATCCGGGACATTCATAAACCGGAATAAGGAACGGGGCTTGACAATCGGGGTTCGGACAAGCGTTCTTGATTTTGTTGACCATTATGTAGATTCTGTCAATAAGCCACAAAAGGCTGAATCCAACATAAATGAGAGCGAAGAACAACAGCAAAATTGCGATGTGTGCGAAAGTGGTAAATGCAGTGATAACACTACCAAAAGTGAAAATGGAAATTGCGGCAATAAGGTTCATACCACCGCCGATGGTAAAGCAACCTTTTTCACGAGCGATAGTGAACTGCTCACCTGCAGAGTGAAGGTTTCTTGACCAAGACTCTTTAATTGTGTTTCCCAAATCGGCATAGCCTTTTCCGAAGAAATAGCTTACCTTTGCGGGCTGTGTGTTTGCCATGACAAACATCTCCTTTCCTTGTTAAGCTAATTCTCCCTTATGCAACGGGAAGCGGTTTACGGTTACTGTCAACAACATTGTGCTTAAATGCAAGAATGTAATTCTTGATGGAGTGGAAACCACCGATAAAAGCACCGCCGTAGAAAATGATTGCACAAACAACTGCAATTACGAAAATTGCGATTGCGATTGCGATAATCCAACCATAATCATCATCGTGACCTACCATACATTTTCTCTTTGCGTTCATTTTTTGAACCTCCTGTTTATTTTTATTTTTTATTTTTTGTGAAATAGGTTGCCGAGTTTTTCCGAAAGACCTTCTTTTCGACGAACTTCATCGAACAGATAATCACAACGAGAACTCGGAATCTCCTGGATGATAGCTTGGCGTACATCCAATAATTCGTCTTCATCGAGCGAACGTAAATAGCGTACTACGGGCTTATACAACTCCTCCGCAGCTCGGTCACTTCGTTCTGCAGTAACTACATATACGCAAGTCCATCCGAGAAGCCACTTCCATTTCTCGGTCTCTTTCTTTTCCATCTTCTTCAATGCAGAGATATAATCATCGACAAAGTTTGAGAAGTAGCGACCGTGATAGAAAATCTTCATCAATGCTGGAACATCATCCGTTGCCTGCACCAATATAAGATACTCGCTAAAGTAGTTCTTGATATATGCCTCATAGTCCGACTTGTCAATGGACTGTAAGGAAATACCGGCTTGTGCCAACTCGCCAGATAGACTTACAGGACGCTTACGTTGTGCGTTGTTGGTTGCCAACATTTCACCAACATAAACTGCCTTGATTTTCTCTAATCCATCTTTATCGACCTTGGCTCTAATTCTGCATATTCTTTGCAAGAACGCACTATTCATCTTTGAAAGTGACTTAACGCTGCAATCATTAACAGCATTTGTCAAAACCTTGATGGTTTCGCCGTCATTGAAAAGAGTAGGGTCGATTTTACGAAGGATGTCGATTGCAACATCCTCACGATTCTTTGCATCAACATTATTAACACAAGCAAGAATCATTGGCTCAATGGTAAATCCAGAGTTTGCGGCAATACGAGAACGCTGATTATCGTAGAAACGCCAAAACTCATCTTCGGGGTTTTTGGAAGATGCAATTTTACGAGCACACAATCTTGTAGCGATAGGTGCAGCTCCGGGTGTCTCTAACAACAACTGCTCAAAGCGATTAAGTTGTCTGTCAGTCAGAGATGCAGTGACTTCTACATACTTAACACACAACTGTTCCAACTGTCTCGGCTCACGCAACGCATTCATAAAGACACCAAGGATGTTTTCAAAGAGTGCTTGGTTATCGGATGTAGCAAGCAGAATTTCTATCATCTGCTTCTCGCAACCGTTGATGCGTGTAATGTTCTTTAATAACACCTGCAACAGTTTAGAAATTGGTTGACCATTGGACATACCGCCGTTAAACGCATAGCTGTGAAGCAACCATGTTATGTAGAAGCTATTGGTGAACGGATTATTATGTCCAGATAGATACAGTAGCAAATGGTCAACACTATTTGCAGAGTTCAAGTAATCGAGATACTCTCTATATTGCTGCGGAGTTTCGTTTTTTACAGTTTGAATGAGGGACTCAAGTTTTGCACAAGGCTCGGACGCTTCACCTGCGTGTTGATAAATTGTTTCGGTAAACAATCCATACAGCGTGAATATCATAAAACTTGAATACTTGCAAACGAATCTCCAGAACAATGCAAGCAATTCGGGTTCAAGTGTCCATCCACCCTCTTGGTACTTAACCAAGAGCTTGCTTCCTATGTCTGAATTATCAGCTTCAGAACAGTAAGTGGAACCGAATGAAAGAATTGCTTTTAGGTTGTTTTCGGTAAATTCAAACTCATCATTTCTCAACAAATGGTAATAGAGATATGCGTCTTGCAAATGACCGTTAATCTCATTAAATGATGTAGCATTAACAAATTCACCGAAAGAATCAACTTCTTCGCAATCGAAAGCAATACTCGCAGCCATCGCTTGAGCATAACTGTTGGGGATTACACCTTGTGTCATGTGCCCACCAATAAAGTCCATCACGATTTGGCGATTGCTCTTGCTCTCGGTCGCATAATTAAAGTAATTCGCATCCGGTCTTACTCCGATTAGATGGAAATTCAAACCTTCTTCTCGTGCTCTCGGAAAACGCATTGATTCATGGTCTCCGATGTAGGTGTTAAACATGAATTTCTTTGCTAACCGAGAAGGAAGTATTCTCTGAACGGCAGCAGACCACAAAACCAAATTTTCACGGGAATCGTTAAGATAGAACGGAATACCCGCATCTTGGGCTGCTAAAATCATTGAAATGAGCTGTGCAAACTCATCTTCCTTATCGAAAAGAAATTCGTTTAGTTGTTCGTCGTTTATAACGGACGCATACTCTGATATATGCAACGGTGGTAACGGCGGTACTGGAGAAGGGGCATCTAATTCTTCTTGGGTCATCGCAGTTTTTATATAAGGTTCTGCAAAGAACTCCGCAGGGCGACAAGGCAAATTGTTAATATCAAAAATCAACGCATGGATAATGTAGTTTCCATATCTGCCAGAATAGTCTTTTCCAAGATACGTTGATTGTGCAACGCATCCACGACCTGTCGGAAGTACAAAGTAGGAGAACGCATACGGGAATATGTCTGCGATTTCCTGCGGAGTGGGGGTGAGTGTTAATTCCTTGGGAGCGAGATATTGCATCGCATCCTTGATGGCACTACACTCCGACTCCGTAATTCCCTCGGAACGAGAATAAATCATGTAGCCCTTTTCAGTAGAGTCGCCGTTTTTCCAGGAAGTATATATGTATTGTAATGCTTCCATAACGGCACCTCCTTATTCTGTAGGGATAATCTGTTCTTGTGAAAGTATCCACAAGAAGGGGTCTGCAACACGGAACGGACGGAACTTGGGGATTTTGTTATCCATATCGGGGTTACTACCCAATGCACTCAGACCAAAGAAGGCGAAGTTTGAAAACTGGGTAGATACCGTCTGGTACAATTCCATGCCGAGCCAACTTTCGACCAAACTTTGCATTTCGTTGTTAGCATCTTCAAAATCAATTTTGTCAAACAGTCCTTTGCGGATGTGAGCAGAATCGTTTTTCAGACAACTTGCAGGGTCGAGAAGTTCATCAACAGCATCAATCTTAGTAAAAGCAATCGCAATCGGAATATCGATTTTCTTACTAAGGTCGGTCAAACCGGAACCGGTTCTGATAATCTCAATAGTTCGGTTGAGAATCGTGTTTACATCGGTATTTTCTTCGGGCAATCTAATTTTTCCTTGCAGTTCGTCTCTAACCGCAGGGAGCTGCAGTGGGTCGAGCAGAAGAATGATACCGGAAGAATGATACAGATAGCGGTTAAAAGTCTGCATCGAAGCCAACGAATTAAGGTTTTCACCTGCCGTATCAAAGAATGTCAAGGAAACAGCATCATTCACAGCTTTCTTAAACAAACCGCCTTTTCTTTGAAAAATCAAAGAATAGATAAGCGGGTCAACGTCACCGGCATCTGAACCACGCACACAAGTACGATGGCGGTACAGTGGGTCATAGAACTCTGTACGATAACGATTCAAAGTTTTGTCGCCACAAGCCATCAACGCACAGTTAAAGGCATGTCCGATTTCGTTCTTTAACTGGTTAATCAAAACTGCTACATAGTTACTTTTACCGGTTTCTTTTGCACCGATAATGGCAATAGGATAGCTCTTTGCAGTTCCGATATTCAGCGGAAGCTCGCCGCCGCACTTAGGACAAACTTTGGTTACAAGAGGTTGTCCACATTCTTCGCACACCGGCTTTTTTGCATTTGCAGGATGCTGAGGCATTCTGTCGATTGCGTGTTGGCATTTAGAAGTAGTGCTTGTGTTTGAGCAAATATACTCAATACTATCGAGGCTCTGTAATTCAAAGCATCGAGGACACAGGAATTTACCTGCCATAGTTTTTTCGCCTCCTTATATGTTATTTCCTGCTTTGCAAGCAATTTTGAAAGATTTGTAGTTCTTGTCATTCAAGAAGAACATTTTCAGTCTGGTATCTGGCTTCATCGGTGAAACATCAAATTCAAAGGTGTACGAACCCTTGATTTCGGTATTATCGTTCACCGTGCATACGATGTCACCATCGCCACGCTTCAGCGGAGTGCTCTTGTATTTACTTACAATCGCAAATCCAGGGAATACGCAACCGCCATCCGTTTCGATTTCAACGGTCAGCGTACACTTTTTACTGAATAAGCCAGCCTTCTTGTATTTGAATGTATAGAACACATCTTTTTGAGGTTCATTACTAAGTAGAGCACGGCAAGCATCTGAATATACACGATGACCGTCGCTTTCAAAGTATGTATAGACCTCGGCATAAAACGTTCCCTTTGCAGGATTTGAAATTAGGATACCTTCATTTGCTTCATACTGTCTCTTACTGCACTCCACCTTATGAGCCAGCGGGTCATCAATTCCGGTGGGGTAGGTATCCATTCTATAAACGAGTAGAGACCTATCAATCTTTTTGGGCCATGTAAAGTTGACATACATTTCCGTTGCAGCAGAGTTTATATCAAAGGACACATCCTTTGCAGCGGGAACCGAAGATATGTAAGATGCCACATTCAAAATGACATTCGAGGCATTGATAACACCAGGGACGATGTAACACTCACCGACAAAGTTCAATCTAAACTCTGCTTCTGTAAGGCTCTTCAAATTGATGTCAATCTTTTCATACTTGCTCAAAAGCTCGTTCAAGTCGTAGATTGTTCCAATGGCATATTCCGGCTTTTGCTTTGCGTAGAACAGAATTACATCCCATTCAGATTGAGTCCATTTAGCTTGGAAAACCTCATCAACCAACTGAACCGAGAAGTCCTGCAAAGGTTTAGCAGGCTTTTGAGGTACAGCAGATAAATAGGCTTTTTCGGAGAAGTACGTTTTACCATTTAACGTGTGACCTGCGCTAATGGCGAACCAATAATTTGTGCCGTTAGTCAATCCGTTGACGAGAAGCCCGTCCAAACGTGTACATGGAATGGTTTCATACTGGCTATCGTCTTGTGGTCTTTCATAACCGCAATATTTGTAAAGACGAATTTCGGTAACGGTCGGAGCCTTAGTCCAAGACAGCGTAACTATTTCGTCGCCACCGATAGCTTTCAGATTAGTAACCTTTCCAACAATGGCAACCGCTTCATCAAGACGAGTAGCTTTTGAATGAACACCAATACGAACCGCAAAAACGGAGTAATACAATACGGCATTCTTAGGAGCGTTGCTGTCAGTATAGGCAAGCTCCTTGCCACTATAAATCGTCGCTCCATCGGTAGGTCCATTAGGATATGTATTTTCCTTACGAACCACGATGTAAGAGATTTCGCCAATAGACGGACTCGGCTTCCATGTCAAGGTGATTTCATCGCCAACCCTTTTACTGTTCAGCGTAGGAACTTCATCGGGCGGGAATTTCTTCAAGCTCTGGTTGAGTTCGTCGGAGTCAGCTATAAGCTCTGTGAGCTTCATGGCGATTGTAAACGCTTCATCGCCAGATGCACTTCGCATTACAGCGAGCTTGCTCTCTACTTCTTTTAGAACTGTCGTAACCTTATTGGCAACGGAAGGGTCGATACTAAAACCACTTGCTTTCGCCTGGTCAATTTTTGTCTGCGCAGCATACATATTCTTATCTTGAATATCCTTCATGATAGCTGCAATAGTATCTGCCGCTTGCTTACGTTCGTCTTGAATGGTTTTTTCAAGGCTCAACACGTCAGCGTGGTTGGGCCAATATGCCTTTGCTTCTTTTACGAGACGTTCAGCTTCTTCAAATGCTTTTTCTGCATATTTCTGTTTTGCTTGACGTAACAGTTCAACAGCCTTGTCCATCTTTGTGAGGTCGAAACCACACTTTGCACAGACTTTGGCAGAGTTGTTATTTTCAGCAGAACAAGCAGGGCACGGAATAATAAGCGGCTTTCCGCATTTTACACAGTTCGTAGTACATGCAGGGTTTTCTGTGCCACACAGACCACACACGATTTTGTTCTCTGGGAGAGCATAGCCCATGTATTCACAGTAATTATTGATATAAACCGATGCGTCGGAAACGCTGAGTCGATATTGACCAACGGCTATGTCAATCAGACTTTCTTTCATCTTGGGTTCAATGCGTTTCTGGTTGCTCAATGCCAGTTCATCGACAGCCTCATTAACTGCTCTATACTTTGTGAGATTCACATAGTTATCGTATTTTCTTTTGCTTGCCGCATCCTTGAAAATTACAACGCACAGACCGCACAAAGCTTGAACTGCGTTATCACGTCCAGTTTTATCGCCTTTCGCCAAGATTTTTTTCTTCATTGAATCGGCTGCTTCGCACAACTGATTGCATGAAGATGTAGGAGCAAGACCCAAGAAGTCATAAAGAGTTTTTTCTTTCATGTCCAACTGCTGCATGAAGTTTTGGACATTTCGTGCCTGTGTTTTATCAAGAACTTCGGACGGGTCGATTTCTTTTCGTTTCTTACCGCCAGTACCGAACTTTTTCTTGATTTCTTCAGCGGTAAAACCAAATGTTCCGAAAACTCTTACCAACTGCTTTAAGTCTTTTTCGGACAGTTCATCGCCTTTAGCACGATACAAGCTCAATTTAGCTTCAAGCTCTTTTTCCTTGCTGTCTTTTATTTGTTTTGCTTTTGCAGCTTCCTGCTTGCGGGCTGCCGGGTCAAGCATTACCTTTTTAATATCCTCAAGAGCTGCCAAATACTCACTCGCTTTGGCTTTCTTTACAGGATTAGATTGGTCACGAGACCATTGTGCTTGTTTCTTTGAAATAGCCTCGCTAATCTTATTGGTATCACTTTCCGGCGGGTCGAATGGAAGCTCTAAGAGAATAAAATAGTTTTCCATTACAATACCGCCTTTCTTCGCAGAAATTTAATGTCTGAATTATTAGTTGACACTCGACTTGTTGCTACGACGAATAGCATCGGTCATTTCCTGCTCGGACAAGGCTTCGGTGGTCTGGAACTCAGCATCAACTTCACGACCATCCTTCATTTCCTTTGCATGGAGGTGAAGCAGACCAGATTCGTCCAGACGGAAAGTAACCTGGATTTCGGTATCAAGAGTAACACCTGCAGGCAGAGTCAGCTCAGCAGTACCGATTTCCTTGCCAAGTTCGGGGTCAACCTTTTCATCAGAAGCAAGGCACTCCATAACTTGGAAACGAACAGACTGCTGATTGTTCTGGCGAGGATAGAAAGAGTTAGTACCCGTTGCAGGAAGTTCAGCGTTTTTGATGATAATATTGAACAGCTTCAACTGGTCATTTTCATCATAAGCACAAGTACCAAAGCTACGGCTGGATACGTTGATAATCTTAACGTCTTCACCGGGGAGACGACCGCCACGCATCTGGATATTTGCCTTTTTAGCCTCTTTCTGAAGGTCCATCTGTCCCTTGTCAACCTGTTCCTTGACTTCTTCAACGCTCTTGCCCTGCTGCTTAGCGATTTCTTCAAGAACGATGTTGAACTCACTCATCTTGTTTGCGTAGATAGCAGCGCCCTTTGCAACAGATTCATCGGGGTCAAACATCTTCGTTTCGATACCGAACTCACTCTTAACACGGCTCATAACCTGGGGCATCTTGGAAGAACCACCAACAAGAAGGATTTCACTTACGTCCTTCTGAGAGAAACCCTTCTTTTCAGCTTCCTTGAACATATCACGAGTCAAGTCGATAGTACGGGTGAGCAGGTCTTCGGTCAGCTCATCAAACTTTTCACGAGTCAACTCAACACGAACACGTTCACCCATGTAGTTGACAGCAACAGGAGCCTTTTCCTTGGCACTCAACAGCTTCTTTGCACGTTCAGATGCAAGGCTGAGTTCCTGGAATGTTTCTGCATCTTCCAAGATGTTGTCGGGAGTTCCGGTCTCGGACTGATACTGTTCTGCAAGATACATCAGAATCTTTTCGTCCCAGTCTCTACCACCGAGGTTGTGGTCGCCGCCGGTTACTACGACTCTGATTTCACCGGGCTTGATGTTAATCATTGTAATATCGAACGTACCGCCACCAAGGTCATAAACCAACACGGTTTTGTTCTGGCTATCGTTGGTTACACCGTATGTAATAGCTGCAGCAGTAGGCTCGTTGATGATTGCCATAACATTAAGACCGGCAATAACACCTGCAGCCTGTGTTGCATCACGTTCTGCCACACCGAAGTATGCAGGGCAAGTGATAACAACATCACGAATCTTTTCGCCATCATCGAGCTTTCCTTCCATGCGGAGAGAGTCCTCTGCATCCTGTACAACCTTTTTAAGGATGTAGGAAGAAATTTCTTCGGGCTTCATATCAATGCCGTTAATGTTAAGGCTAAAACCGGGCTTACCGATGTTTCTCTTAATCAATTCAACGGTCTGGTAGGGATACATTTTGAGGTTTTCTTTTGCAGCAGAACCGACAGTAACATCGTTCTGGCTTTCAAAATATACTACGGAAGGTGTTGTTAAATCACCTTCGGCATTCTTCAGAACAACGGGCTTGCCGTTCTCGTCGATGTGTGCGATACACGAATAAGTTGTACCAAGGTCAATACCAAATACTTTTCCCATGATTTTTGTTCCTTTCGTCTCTATATTTTAGATTTTTAGTTTTCGGAGGGAGTTTCGGAGCTTGCTTCATATTTGAAAATCTTGATTCTCTCTGGTCTGAGAACCTTATCGCCCTTTTCGTAGCCATCAGCGGCACGAACCGCTACGAGATTATCCTTGGATTTGTCATCCGTAGGCATAGTCTGAATAATCTTCTGGCGACGAGTATCTACTTCGTGACCGGGTACACGATAAGATTCGATATTCTGACGGTAGAGAATGTCTTCCAAGTCTTCTGCAATACCCTTAACAATTCTAATGAGTTTCTTGTAGTTTTCCTCAGTAGGTTCTTTCTTTTCGTACACACGAACATGACCCTTAGTAGTGTCAACGAGCTGGATAATGTCCAAAGCAATCGTATCAACAATCTTATCTAAAGCTCCATTCTGATAGCGAACCAATTCACGGTGCATATTGTCGAAAAGACCGTTCTTGTGTGTGTCTTCTGCAATCTTGTCATCAAATGACTGCTGTAAAGTAGCAAGTGCCTGCTGAACAGCATCCAGTTTTGCGAGAAGTTCGCTCTGGGGAACTTCTGCTTCGTTCGGAACTTCTGTCACTTGCTCTGCACCCTCAACAGGGGTAACATTTTTTTCATCCATTGTTTTCTGTACCTCCTCTTGGTTTATGATAGCTTCTATTTTAGATGAATCTCTTGTTGGTAATCCTGCTTTCAAATCTGCCAACGCTTTTTCGGGCATTTCACGCAAATAAATCAAATAATTATA
>UMHM01078366.1_pt1 | contig 28392 bp, 23 predicted proteins | sample 1965501 | NCBI WGS metagenome assembly UMHM01 (sample SAMEA4836095, study PRJEB28245) | human gut metagenome | biome: gut microbiome; material: fecal sample | place: Denmark | collected 2008
AGCAGAGCACAGAGAGCGCGTCAAGGCAACAACACGAAGAAGGCTCTTCGCCATCCGCTGATGGACTAACGCAGGAACAATCTCAATCAACACAAAAGGCAGCTATACGAGCGTATAGTTGCCTTTTTCATCGGGTTAATTGAACTGAATATCCGAGCCTATATTGTTTTGACTCACTTATTAATAGACAGCGATTAGAAGGGAAAAACATGAATCAGGCTCAGGATCGCCTTCGAATGCAAGGTATCTACCAAACATGTGAATCCCTGCCATTGTCCAATTAAATGTGCCAAAGTAATGGAAAGCATAGGGATCATCCTGATCAGGGAATATTGTGACCTGCCATTCTGGTGTTCCTGAATCATCGGTTACATTGGGATCGCGATTGCAGAAGGTGATTTCATTGGGAACATGCGTATCATTTGACTCATAATCAAAAAAGTCGGAAAAATGGAGATCAATTATTAAAATGGAATGATTTAGGACAATCGCTGAACCTGATTCGACCATTAGATCGTCGTCTACCCAATTATCAATGTCGGAACGATACCATTCTTTGAGATCTATCTCGACATATTCCTCATATTGACTCGATTCGTAGGGATGATTCAAGACACATGGAAAGAAGGGCATAGATTCCGCGGAAGCGGTTATGGAAAGTGTAAGCAGCAAAAAAAGTGTGATCAAGAAGCGATGTTTAGCGTGCATGGCAAAACCCTCCTCATCAATTTCTATCGGTATTATACCATGCTGTATGGTTATGGGAAATATCAATTTATCATTTTGTACATAAAAATGTAATATTTTAAGGCAAAGGGAAATTGAAAGATTGCAGGAAGAATCTTTTCCGCATTTATCTGTATTCCCATAGCAGGGACGCACCCGCGACTTGTATAGCATTTGCTTTTTCCGACTTATCCGGTTACAAATCTTTCGAAAATTAGCCAGATTATCACGCTGTTATGTTGGAAATATCGAACAAATGTGCTACGATAGAATGGATCAAACAAACGAAGAAAGGGGCAGGCGGCGTATGGCCTCTGAGCGGCTGAACGTGACGGACGTGTGCGACGTGGTGGAGTTTCACGAGTCGGCGGACGGCGTGGCGCTGTATGGGCAGGAGGGGCGATGGGCGCCGTCTACGCAAAGAGGGGGAAAGAAAATGGATTATGTCACGCACTTGAAGCCGGACGGAACGTATCAGCCGCTGAGGGAGCACGAGGAGAACGTCGCGGCACTGGCGGGAGAATTTGCGGCGGCATTTGGCGCGCAGGAGCACGGCCATCGGACGGGGCTGCTGCACGACATCGGCAAATACAGCGCCAACGGGCAGAAGCGGCAGCGCGACCCGGCGCATACGGCTAAGGTGGATCACGCTTCGGCGGGCGCGCAGATGGCGGCGCAGTTGGGCGATCCCTTTGCGGCGTTTGCCGTGGCGGGTCATCACAGCGGTTTGCCGGATTGGGGAGACAAGACGAACGACGGCGGCGGAACGCTATGTGCTCGGCTGAACAAGCACTTGACGGGCGGAAATGATCCTTCCGCGTGGAAAACGGAAATCGAAATTCCGGCAAAAGCTCGGTTTCCTGCGTGGCTGGCGGCTGAGAAAGACGCGTGGCGGCTGGCGATGTACACCCGCATGCTGTTTTCGTGCCTGGTGGATGCGGATTATCTGGATACGGAGACGGCGATTCAGGGCGGACAGCCGCGCGGCGAGGGGGAAACGCCGGAACGCCTGCTGGAAAAGCTGAACGCGCACGTCGCGCCGTGGCTGGAAGCGCCTGCCAACGACCTTTGCGCCAAGCGGAGTGAGATTCTGGCGCGCTGTCTGCGCGGCGGGGAGGACGAGCGGGGGCTGTACACGCTGACCGTGCCGACGGGCGGCGGCAAGACAATCTCTTCGCTGGCGTTCGCGCTGTCGCACGCGGCAAAGCACGGGATGAAACGCGTGATTTATGTGGTTCCGTATACCAGCATCATCCTTCAAAACACTGACGTTTTTGACGAGGTGCTGGGCGCGGAAAACGTATTGGAGCATCACAGTCAGGTCGAATTTGCGGATGACGGCGAGGAAACGCCCGAGGCTTATCGCAAGCGGCTAGCCTGCGAAAATTGGGATGCGCCTGTGGTCGTGACGACGGCGGTACAGTTTTTTGAATCGCTGTACGCGGCGAAAACATCGAAATGCAGAAAGCTGCACCACATCGCAAACAGCGTCGTCATTTTCGATGAGGCGCAGACGATCCCGGTGCCGTTCCTGATGCCGTGCGTCTCGGCCATCGGCGAGCTGGTGCAGCATTACGGCGTGACCGCGGTGCTTTGTACGGCGACACAGCCCGCGCTGGGCAAGTTGTTCAAGCAGCTTGCGCCGACGCTCGTTCAGCGTGAAATCGCGCCCGATCCGGATGGGTTGTTCGATGATTTTCGCCGGGTTTCGTTTCGGCGGGAGGGCGTTTTCACGCCCGAGGAGCTGGCAGGGCGGCTGGCGGAGGCGGAGCAGGTGCTCTGCATCGTCAACACGAGGAAACGCGCGCAGCAGGTGTATGAAGGTCTGCCGGAGGAAGGGCGCTTCCATCTCTCCACGATGATGATTCCGACAGACCGCGAAGAGACGCTGAACGTCATTCGTGCGCGGCTGCGAAACGGGCAGGTCTGCCGCGTCGTTTCAACCAGTCTGGTGGAAGCTGGCGTGGACGTCGATTTTCCATCGGTCTGGCGCGAATTGGCCGGTCTGGACAGCATTTTGCAGGCGGCGGGGCGCTGCAACCGCGAGGGAAAGCGGAGCGCGGCGGAAAGCGTCGTGCATGTCTTTGACGCGGAAGGAGATCCTCCACTCTCCATGATGCAGCAGCGCGAGGCTGCGATGGAGGTGATGGGGGAATTTGAAGAGATCAACACCCGTCCCGCGATTCGGGCGTATTTCAATCGGCTGCTCTGGGTGAAGGGCGACGATGCGCTGGATGCAAAGCGGATTCTAAACAGCGAACGAGCCTGCACATTCCGAAAGACGGCGGAAGCATTTCGCCTGATTGACGCCGACACCTGCACGGTGTATGTGCCGAATGAAGGGAACGCGGAGGACATCGCGCAGCTTCGCGCGGGGCTGTACAGCAGAGCGCTGATTCGCCGGTTGGGGCGAAGCTCCGTGAACGTGTATCAGAACGAATATAAGAACCTTGTTTTTGCGGGCATTGTGGAAGACCATCAGGAGGACGGATTCGGCATTTTGATTCAGCCGGATGCGTACAAGCCGAAATGCGGCCTTTCGACGGAAGTTGGCGATGGGTTTCTTGCAAAATAAAAATAGAGGATGCACTTGCATGCATCCTCAAACGGTTGGCTACTGAACAATTCAATATTTCAATCCACGTTTCAATCTAAAGATTGATCCGACAAGGGCATTGTATCATCATTTTATTGCAGGGTCAAGAAACTTGTTAATGGTAAGTCGTGAATGTTCGACTGTTGTACTTAACAATTCAATGAATATGAAATATTGACAAGAGGAAAAGGACGAGTTATAATGCAGATATACCGAACGACAAATGATGGGGGTGAGAAACATGTCTGTAAAGATGGAAGTCTGGGGTGATTTTGCCTGCTTTTCAAGAATCGAATTGAAAATAGAGAGGGTGAGTTATGATGTGCCGACACCAAGCGCGGCGCGCGGAATCATAGAAAGCGCCTATTATCATCCGGGATTAAAGTGGCATATTGATAAAATTTATGTTATGAATCCTATTCGATTCACAAGCATTCGTTGCAATGAAGTTAAGAGCAAAATTTCCGCCAGCAAAATAATGAAGGAAGCCAATGGCAAGGGGGCTTCGTATATCGACCGAAATAAAGATATCGAGCAGCGAGCTACAGTGATGTTACGCGACGTTCACTACGTCATCGAAGCGCATTTTGAAATGACCGATCGGGCTAACGCATCAGACAATCCGGGTAAGTTTCAGGATATCATCACGCGCAGACTGCGCAAGGGCCAAGCGCATTCCCAGCCTTATTTTGGCATGCGCCAATGTACGGCGCATTTTGGCCTTTGGGAAGGCGGTAGGATTCCGACGATTTCGGAAACACGGGATTTAGGCTATATGCTATATGATTTAGATTTTTCAGACCCGAACGACATTCAGCCGATGTTTTTCCGCGCCAAACTGGAAAACGGTGTGCTCGATCTGACGGATTGCGAGGTGGTCAAATGATCCTGCAAGCGTTGGTTCGCTGCTATGAAGCGCTGGCCGAGCGGGGCGAGCTAGAAAAGCCGGGCTGGTCGCCGGTGAAGGTCAGCTGGGGCCTGGAGCTGAACGCGGACGGACAGGTGAAAAGCCTGCTTCCGCTGGGCAGTATGGATGCGAAGAGCAAGCAGTTTTCGCGGACAATGACGTTGCCGAATAAACTAAAAAGCACGAGCAGAGCTTCTTCAAATTTTCTGTGGGATAATTCGGAATATATATTGGGTTTGGGAAAAAAAGAAAATACAACGGAGAAAAATTTTCAGGCGTGTGTATGGCGACATCAGGAAATATTAAAAGATGTTAAGCATCCATTTGCGCAAGCGATTGTAAAATTTTTTGATGGCTGGAAACCTGAGAATTCGTTTGAGAATCCCATCATCAAAACCAATATAAAGGAACTGATCAAAGGCGGCAATATTGTTTTTGTAATGGAAGACTCAAACGGAGAATTGCAGTTTGCCCATGATGTGCCGGAAATCCGTCGGGCATGGGATGAAACTTACATAAGCATGGGGAATGAAGAAGTCGGAAGGTGCCTTGTCACGGGCGAAAAAACGCCGATTGCTATTCTTCATCCGAGTATTAGCGGCGTATATGGAGCGAAGTCCTTTGGCGCGTTACTGGTCAGCTTTAACATGGAAGCATCCGAATCCTATGGTAAAGAGCAGGGGCGCAACGCGCCGGTCGGTAAATACGCCGCCTTTGCTTACGGCGCGGCGCTCAATTACATGGTCGGGCATGCGGATTTCCACGGACGGCTGGGCGATACGACGCTTGTTTACTGGGCGGAGGGCGCAGAACCCGCCTACGGCAGCGCGTTCATGGCGATGATGGGCATGGGCGGCGAAGACAAGAACGAAATCACCCAAAAGGAATTGAGCGGCGTATTGACTGCGCTCTGTCAGGGGCACAACGTAAAATGGGAGAACGTGCCGCTGAACCCTAAAAACCGGTTCTATATACTGGGGCTTGCGCCGAACGCTTCCAGATTATCCGTGCGTTTCTTCCTGCAAAACTCCTTTGACGAATTTGCCCAAAATTATCAGAAGCATCAGGAGGATCTGGACATTGTCCGCCCCACGTTTGATGAGCGGGAGACGCTTTCCATGTGGGCGCTATTGAGGGAGACAGCTATAAAAAACCCCGATAAACCGCCCAAATTTCAACGTCAACTCGTTGAAGAAATGTTAAATGCGATACTGACCGGTTCACCTTATCCATCGACGTTGTTCACACAAGTGGAAATCCGCATTCGCGCGGAGAAGGAGATCAACCGCGGGAAGGCCGCGATCATCAAAGCCTATTTGTGGCGCAATGTCGCTAAACGGCAAAAAGACCAAAAGCATATTTATAAGGGGGTTTTAGGCGTGGAGCTGAATGAATCAAAAACGACCGATCTGCCGTATCGGCTGGGCAGGCTTTTCGCGGTGCTGGAGGCGTTGCAGCTGGAAGCGTTTAGGGATAACAATAACAGAGACAGCAAACCGAACACGACAATTAAAGACCAGTTTTTCAGCTCCGCCTGTGCAACGCCGGTGGTGGCGTTTCCAATAATCGTAGATCGAGCACAGAAGTATTTGCGTAAACTCAAAGCTAAAAACAAAGAAGGATTGGCTAGATATTACAGCGACATGATGGATGACATTATAGGAAACTTCGAAGAAAAACGCTATCCCGCCCATTTGAGCTTGGAGGATCAGGGCGTTTTCCAAATCGGTTATTATCATCAGAGACAAAGGATGTACGCAAAGAAGGAGGAAAAGGACAATGGCTGATGTGATTCGCAATCGATATGACTTCGTGATTCTTTTCGATGTGGAAAACGGCAACCCGAACGGCGACCCCGATGCGGGCAACATGCCGCGCGTCGATCCCGAGACGGGCTGCGGATTGGTGACGGACGTCTGCCTCAAACGCAAAATCCGCAACTATGTGGAGACGGTCAAGGAGAATGACCCGCGTTTTGGCATCTACATCAAGGACGGTGTGCCGCTCAACGCCAGCGACAAAACCGCGCTCGAATCGGCGGGGCATAAGGAAACGGATTTGAAGGTGCTGAAAAAATCCGATCCGGATATCGACAAAAAGCTGATGCAGTATATGTGCGGCCATTACTTCGATATCCGCACGTTCGGCGCGGTGATGACGACGTTTGTCAAGGCTTCGCTCAACTGCGGGCAGGTGCGCGGCCCCGTGCAGCTCGGCTTCGCCAGAAGCGTTGACCCCATCATGCCGCAGGAGGTGACCATCACCCGCGTGGCCATCACCACGGAAGAAGACGCGGCCAAGAAGGGCACGGAGATGGGCCGCAAATTCATCGTGCCCTATGGCCTCTACCGCGCAGAGGGGTTTGTTTCCGCCAATCTGGCGCGCAAGACGACCGGATTCGACGAGGACGATTTGGCGCTCCTCTGGAAAGCGATTCTGAATATGTTTGAAAACGACCGCTCCGCCGCGCGCGGCATGATGGCCGTCCGCAAGCTGGTTATCTTCAAGCATGACAGCGAGCTGGGCAACGCCCCCGCGTGGAAGCTGTTCAAGCTCGTGGATGTTCAGCGCAAACCCGAAATTGCCGCGCCGCGCAGCTTTGAGGATTATCAGTTCTCCGTCGATACCGAGCATCTGCCGCAGGGCGTAACCTGCCAAATCATGGAGTGATACCGCGCCCATCGGAAGGCCGCGCGAAGGTGAAGCTGTCATGGCTTTTCCGTGGGTTTCGCACCCCGAATATCGGGCTCTGCGCCGCAAAAAAGGGCTTGTAAAGCTCCGAAAAGCGGTGTATCATGGTTTTGTTGTGTAAGCTGACGTAAATCCGGATGGATTTTTGGAGGCTTATGCTGTCTCCCCTCGTGAGAGGGGAGCGGATTGAAATTGGATAGCGCAGAAGCCCTGCTGCATCTGGTTGCGGTCTCCCCTCGTGTGAGGGGAGTGGATTGAAATAGTGTAGGTGCTCAGGTCAAAATTTTTGAGAAAAGTCTCCCCTCGCATGAGGGGAGTGGATTGAAATGGGGGCTGTTCTTCGCCCTTCGCTTTATATATACGTCTCCCCTCGCATGAGGGGAGTGGATTGAAATTGATACAATGCTACTTTACATCATTATTGATACGTTATCGAGCGTTTTTTTTGTATCAGTTTTGATATTTTTTGTTGTGTCAGTTGTGATATACTAGAGCTAAAGAGGGTGATACAATGATGAATACATCAGAACGGATTCTAAACTTGCGAAGGGTGAAAAAAATGGGGCAAGAAGAATTTGCCGCGCTTTGCGGACTGTCCAGATCGTCTATTGCACGATACGAGAGTGGAAAGCCAATAAACCGAATTGCAGCTCAAAAAATATCTGCCGCGTGTGACGTTCCAATATCGTATATTCTTGACGATCAAAAAGAACCCGGCCGTTTTTCAGGCGGGTTCTCTGACGATGAGATTGAGATTATCTCAATGTATAGGGCTGTTTCTCAAGATGGTCGGGATGCAACGAAATCCTTTTTACGAGCGCTCACTGGTAAACACGGAAAATCTACCGTCGCACTGGACTAAGCTTGCGATACATTGCAATGATGTACTTTTCTTCTGTGGTCAGCTTTTGTGAGTTCTTTCCTTTTCTCGTTTCCATTTTGATCACCTCGTTCAGTAGTTATGCGCAAACGTGCTGACGCAGTTTTTCAACTCGGCTTGTTGCTTGCCCTCTCCGGCGGCGGCATCTCCCCTCACATGAGAGGAGTGGATTGAAATTTTACCAAGATAGTTTCTAGCTATATAATGGTATAAAGGAGGGCTGAAAAATGAACAGAATCAAACACTGCAGAGAAAAGTCTAACCTTAGTCAAAAATACGTTGCCGTTGCTCTCGGCGTGGCTGCACCTTCTGTTAGCAACTGGGAAAGCGGAAAGACAAAACCCTCGATGGATAATTATGTTAATCTGGCAAAACTTTTCGGTGTTTCCGTCGAATATCTGCTAGGCATGGCGGACAAGGACGAAAGCGAAGAAAAAACTCCCACCACTATTAGCGATGGGAGTAATAAAGAATATCAAGAGGTTTTTAATCTTCTGAATAGTTGGAACCGTCAACGGGCTCTTGATTTCGCAAAAGGTCTTTTAACAGCTCAAGAAGAAGAGTCTCCCCTCGCATGAGGGGAGTGGATTGAAATCATATCGCCGTGCCGATATCCGCCCAGCTGATGTCTCCCCTCGCATGAGGGGAGCGGATTGAAATTGCAGGCAGCCGATCAGACCGTTGTTGGTCGCGTGTCTCCCCTCGCATGAGGGGAGTGGATTGAAATTTGATGTCGGCCTCCATCCAAACGAAAAAGCAGTGTCTCCCCTCGCACGAGGGGAGTGGATTGAAATTCTCGCGTTAAGTCCATGTTCGCGGATCTGACCGTCTCCCCTCGTATGAGGGGAGTGGATTGAAATGACGATTGGCTTTCCTGCGGCATCTCTGCCGAGGTCTCCCCTCGCATGAGGGGAGTGGATATCATACATGGACATCTGCGGGAAAACAACGGAGAGAGGACGGAGGAGGAGCATGAGCTTAAAAGAACAAATCGAAAGCGGAAAGGTTTTCACGGAGTACGGGCATACCGCGCAGGAGGATCAGGAATACGAAAAGATCATCGAAGCGCAGCGCCGCAAAAGCAAGCAACTGTGTTTTCGGTATAACCAGACCGATCCGATGGACGAGGAAGGGCGCGAAAAGCTGGTTCGCGAGCTGCTGGGCGGAACGGGGAAAACGCTGTGGCTGGAAGCGCCCATCCACTTTGCCTACGGCTGTCACACGACGGTCGGCAACCATTTCTATTCGAATTTTAACCTGACGGTTGTGGACGACGGGCGCGTGAGCATCGGAAACAGCGTGATGTTCGGGCCGAATGTAACCATCAGCACGACCGGGCATCCCGTCCACCCGTATTATCGGATGCGGGGCGCGCACTTTTCCCTGCCGGTCGTCATTGAGGACGGCGTGTGGATCGGCGCGAACGTCGTCGTGATGCCGGGCGTGACCATCGGCAAAAACAGCGTCATCGGCGCGGGAAGCGTCGTGACGCGCGACATTCCGGAGAACGTCGTCGCCTTCGGCACGCCGTGCCGCGTGATTCGCCCGATTACGGATGCGGATCTGGAAACCATCCGACCGGGCATGACGATCAACGCAGACTGGAACGCATAAAATCGGCCGCAAAACCCGGTTGCAAATCGCGGCGCAAGGGTGTATCATAGAGCGCAGATCACTTGCGCGGAGGACATATGGCAGACAATCGACTGACGAAAAAAAGACTGAAAAACCATTTTGCGTATAACTGGTGGAAGTATGCCCTGTCGGCGGCCGTCAGCGCGATGCTGGTGAGCATCGTGTTCGCGGTGACGGCATATCGCCCGCCGGCGGAAAAGAAGGTCGAGCTGTATGTGCTCAACGGTTACATCGACACGGAGACCTTTCAGCGGGATTTCTGGCCGGAATTGCAGGCGCGAAAGCCCGAACAGGAGGAGCTGACCGTCCTCAACATCGACCTGACGGACAGCAGCAACATCTACGCGCCCATGCAGTTTTCGACCTATGTGGCGGCGCAGCAGGGCGATCTGTTCCTGATTTCGCGGGACGAGATGCGCAGAATCACGGCGGACGGCGCGCAGGAAGCGCTGGTGGAGCTGACGGGATATCTGGATAGTGGCGTGATCGACGCGGACGGGATGGATTTGAAGAACGGGACGCTCGACCGGGGCGACGGCACGACGGCGGTTTACGCCATCCCCGCCGATACGCTGACGGGGCTTTCGCGATACGGCAACGATCCGAAAAACAGCCTGCTCTGCATCCCGATGTACACGAAGAACGCGGACAGCGCGGCGGCGCTGATCGGACTGATGCTGGAGAAGCTGAGATGACTCCTTCCGTCACGCCTACGGCGTGCCAACCTTCGGCATCTCATCTGTTTGTTTCCGCCACAGGCGGCAACAGATTCGATGTCCCTCGAAGAGGGAGGAATGGCTCTGCGATTTCGAATATTATGCAATTCTGCTGGCTTCATCCTTGGCGAAGCTGGCGGAAGAAGTCGAACAGTAACAAAAAACAAAATAAATTTTTCGGCCGAAAAGGGCGGTGCGTGTGGCGCCGCCTTGTTTTTTGCGACTTCGTGCTTTAACGCACGAAATTGACACGGAACACAAGATGCTGTATCATAGCAGGGATTGCGTTACAAAATATGGTATCAATTTGATATAAACAGGGGAGAGAATGAATATGCCGGAGTACATCAAAAAGCGCGACGGGCGGCTCGTGCCCTACGACGAGGCCAAAATTGCCTCCGCCATCGACCGCGCGTTTGTGGCCGCGGAGAGCGGAAAGGGAGAGGACGAGGCCGACCGCCTGGCGAAGATTGTCACCCGCGAGATGAACGCGAAGGAGAACAACGAAACGCCCTCCGTCGAGGATATTCAGGATCAGGTGGAGCGCGTGCTGATTGCCGAGGGCTACGCCAAGACGGCGAAGGCATACATCCTCTACCGCGCGGAGCGCAGCCGCACCCGCGAGGCGAAAACCCGCCTGATGCACATTCTGGAGGATATCACGTTCAAGGACGCCTCCGAATCCGATGTGAAGCGCGAGAACGCGAACATCGACGGCGATACCGCGATGGGCACGATGCTCAAGTACGGCTCAGAGAGCGCCAAGCAGTTTTACGACATGTACGTGCTCAACCCGAAGCACGCGCGCGCGCACCGCGAGGGCGACATCCACATCCACGACCTCGACTTCCTGACGCTGACGACGACCTGCACCCAGATCGACCTGACGCAGCTTTTCAAGGGCGGTTTTTCGACCGGCCACGGCGTGCTGCGCGAGCCGCAGGACATCGGCAGCTATTCCGCGCTGGCCTGCATCGCTATCCAGAGCAACCAGAACGATCAGCACGGCGGTCAGGCCATCGCCAGCTTTGATTACGACATGGCGCCCGGCGTGGCCAAGACCTACATCAAGGAATACCGCCGCGCGCTCGGCGCCGCGCTGGATCTGCTGCTGAACCACGACGCGGCCGACGACGAGGCGAAGGCCATCATCCGCCAGATTCGCGCCGAGACGGGCGCGACCCCGACGCTCAAGCCGAACAAGGAATTTGACGACGCACTGCGCGAGCGCCTGACGGCGATGACGGACGAGGCGACCGTCGAGCGCATGCTGCACTACGCGACCGAGCGCGGCTACCGCGAGACGGAGCGCCGCACCTATCAGGCGATGGAGGCGTTCATCCACAACCTGAACACGATGCACTCCCGCGCGGGCGCGCAGACGCCGTTCTCCTCCATCAACTACGGCATGGATACCTCGCCGGAGGCGCGCATGGTGATGCGCAACCTGCTGCTGGCGACGGAGAGCGGCTTGGGCAACGGCGAAACGCCGATTTTCCCGATTCAGATTTTCCGCGTCAAGGAGGGCGTGAGCTACAACCCCGGCGACCCGAACTACGACCTGTTCCGGCTGGCGATTCGCGTGAGCGCCAAGCGCCTCTTCCCGAATTTTTCGTTTGTGGATGCGCCGTTCAACCTCCAGTATTACAAGCCCGGCCACCACGAGACGGAAATCGCCTACATGGGCTGCCGCACCCGCGTGATCGGCAACGTATACGACCCGACGCGCGAGGTCTGCAACCGCCGCGGCAACCTGTCCTTCACGTCGATCAACCTGCCGCGCATCGCCATCGAGAGCAAGGGCGACGTCGAGCTGTTCTTCAAGACGCTGGACGAGCGGATGGATCTGGTGTTTGAGCAGCTCGACGAGCGCTTTGAGATTCAGGCGCGCAAGAAGGTGCGCAACTATCCGTTCCTGATGGGTGAGGGCGTGTGGATGGACAGCGAGAAGCTGGGCTGGGACGACGAGGTGCGCGAAGTGCTCAAGCACGGCACGCTGTCCGTCGGCTTCATCGGTCTGGCGGAGACGCTGGTGGCGCTCATCGGCGAGCACCACGGCCAGAGCGAGCGCGCGCAGAAGCTGGGATTGAAGATCATCGGCCACATGCGCGAGCGCTGCGACGCGCGGAGTGCGGAGAAGAAGCTGAATTACACGCTGCTGGCGACCCCGGCGGAGGGGCTTTCCGGCCGGTTTGTGAAGCTCGACCAGAAGCGCTACGGCAAAATCGCGGGCGTGACCGATCGCGAGTATTACACCAACAGCTTCCACATCCCGGTGTATTGCCCGATCAGCGCGTTTGACAAGATCAGGCTGGAAGCGCCGTATCACGCGCTGACGAACGCGGGTCACATCTCCTACATCGAGATGGACGGCGACCCGACCAAGAATCTGGATGCGTTTGAAGCGGTTGTGCGCGCGATGCACGACGCGGGCATCGGCTACGGCTCGATCAACCACCCGGTTGACCGCGACCCGGTTTGCGGCTACAACGGCATTATCGGGGATAGCTGCCCGAAGTGCGGCCGACAGGAGGAAGAGGTGCACTTTGAGCGCATCCGCCGCATCACGGGCTATCTGGTCGGCACGCTTGACCGCTTCAACAACGGCAAACGCGCGGAGGAGCACGACCGCGTGAAGCATGGGATGTGAGGGGGGAACTCCTTCCGTCTGCCTACGGCAGACACCTCCCTCGAAGAGGGAGGTCTGATTTGCGCGCTGTTGCAGCTTGCGCAAAAAGACGCTTTTCATCTGCCTTTGTCATGCCAACCTTCGGCGTTTTTCGTCGTCAGATTCCCGCCACAGGCGGTGACGACATCAAACGTCCTTCGAAGAGGGAGGCTTGATTTGCGCGCTGTTGCATTTTGCGCCCCAAAGAGCTCCCTCTTAGAGGGAGCTGGCACGCCGAAAGGCGTGACTGAAGGAGTATAAAACCATGGAAATTCGCTTAGCAGGACTTGAGCCCGAATCCATCGTCGATGGGCCGGGCTACCGGTTTACGGTGTTCGTGCAGGGCTGTCCGCACAACTGCCCCGGCTGCCACAACCCGCAGACGCACGATTTTTCCGGCGGCCATCTCGCCGACACGGACGATGTTATCGCGCATTTGGGAAAAAATCCGCTGGTGCGCGGGCTGACGCTCTCCGGCGGCGAGCCGATGATGCAGCCCGAGCCGCTGTATCTGATCGCCAAGGCGGCGAAGGAAAAGGGCATGAACGTCTGGTGCTACACGGGCTTCACGCTGGAGGAGCTGCTGCGGGAGAACCGCGCGGATCGCATGAGGCTGCTCTCCGCCGTCGATGTGCTGGTGGACGGGCCGTTCCGCTCGCACGAGCGTTCGCTCGACCTGCTGTACCGCGGCAGCAAAAACCAGCGGCTGATCGACATGCCCGCGACGCTGAAGGACGGGACGATCCGGCTCTATGCGCCGCCGGAATGGTGAGGCTTGCGAAAAGAAGAAATTACGCGATTAACCCTATTCTTTTGCGGGAATTAGGGTTAATTTTTGTATAAATGCGATGAAATGACTTGTTCAAACTGAATAAAAATGATAAAATAGTCTCAAAGGCGCAGGTCAAGCGCCGATTAAAGAGAGAGAAAACAGGAGGAACACGAAAATGAGTGAGAATACGTCTCGTCGTGAGTTTTTGAAACTGGCCGGCAAGGGCGTGCTGGGCGCGGCTGCGCTGAGCACCGTTCCGGCGATGCTGCCGGCGCTGGCCGAGGGCGTGGAAGCGCCGGCTTGGCCGTGGGCGTATAAGAAGCTGGACAAGGACGCGGTTATGAAGCACGGCTATGAATGCTTCTACTCGCACGGCGGCTGCTGCGCGGGCGCTGTGGCGGCGGTTGTCGAGTTGCTGGCCGAGGAATACGGCTATCCGTACAACCAGCTGAACGCGCGCATGTTCGCGGACGGCGCGGGCGGATACGGCGCGGCCACGCTGTGCGGCTCTCTGGGCGGCGCGTGCGCGATTTTCGGCCTGTTCTGCGAGGCGAACGAGGCGCGCGAGCTGCGCGACCAGCTCTACGCCTGGTACAAGGATCATGCGTTCCCGAGCTACCAGCCGGAGATGGAATCCATCACGACGGTTTCCGGCGCGATCGAGTGCGCGGTGTCCGTCGGCAACTACATGAAGGCGACCGGCTACGAGATGGGCGATCCGGGCCGCAAGGCGCGCTGCGCGGCCGTCACGGGCGAGACCGCGGCGAAGGCCGTCGAGCTGCTGAACATTCACTTCGGCTTCGAAGAGGCTCCGGCGGAGGAGCCGAAGGCCGAGGCCGCGCTGGCTGAGAACGAGTACGTCGGCACGGGCGTGAGCGAAATCGGCGGCGAGGTGAAGGTCAAGGTCACGATGGACGGCGACAAGATCGCGAAGATCGACGTGCTGAGCCACAGCGAGACCAGCGGCATCTCCGACCCGGCGTTCGAGCAGATCCCGGCAGCGATCATCGAGAAGCAGAGCGCGGATGTGGACGTGGTTGCGGGCGCGACCAAGACCTCCGAGGCGCTGATTGCGGCGGTGAAGGACGCGCTGGCGCAGGTGAAGTAAACCGACTAAAAAAAGGCACCGAATTCAGGTGCCTTTTTTTGTGTGCAATTTTGGCGGAAATCGGCTAAAAAAGTGCGTGTCAAGGTTTGAAAAAAACGGCCGAATTTGGTATACTATAATAGAAATAAAATGTGCGAAAAGAACACGCGCGGGAGGCTGTATGATCCTTCATCTGGGCGACGACGTGAGCGTGCACAGCGCCGATATCGTGGCCATCATTGATTTGACGCAGAGCCAAAACCCCGTGACCGGGGCGATGCTGGCGGAGATCCGCCGCCAGAACCGTATCCTTGCCCGTCAGGGCGTCGTCGCCAAGAGCGCGGTGATCTGCGCGGGCGCGAGGCGGGCGGGCGGCATGACGGAAAACGCGCGCGTGTACCTGTCGCCCATTTCCACGGTGACCCTTGCGCAGCGCGCGCATGAGCGAGCCTATCCCGCCGCCGATTCGCTGTTTGAAGCGGCGCAGGAAAGCGAGCAGCCCGAGCTTTGAGGGCCGAGAAACGAGGAGAGTAAATGGAAAACCAAGACATTCAGCAGCTTGACCAGCTTGAACGGCCGGACGGTGCTTACGACGAGAACCAAATTCAGGTTCTCGAAGGCCTTGAGGCCGTGCGCAAGAGGCCGGGCATGTATATCGGCTCGACGGACGAGCGCGGCCTGCACCATCTGGTGTATGAAATCGTGGACAACGCGGTGGACGAGGCGCTGGCGGGCTTCTGCAACGAGATCATCATCACGCTGCACAAGGACGGCTCCTGCTCCGTGCAGGACAACGGACGCGGCTTCCCGGTCGGCATTCACCCGAAGATCGGCCGCCCCGCGGTCGAGGTCTGCCTGACGATTCTGCATGCGGGCGGCAAGTTCGGCGGCGGCGGCTACAAGGTTTCCGGCGGTCTGCACGGCGTCGGCGCGTCGGTGGTCAACGCGCTCTCCAAGCACATGCAGGTCAACGTCTATCAGGAAGGAAAGATCTACCAGCAGGAGTATGCGCGCGGCAAGGTGCTCTACGACCTCAAGGTGATCGGCGAGACCGAGCGCACCGGCACGACCATCCGCTTCTGGCCGGACGTCAAGGCTGAGGACGACCCGAACGGCATTTTCGAGACGGGCGATTTCCAGTACGACGTGCTCAAGACCCGCTTCCGCGAGATGGCGTTCCTCAACCGCGGCATTCGCATCGTCTTCCGCGACGAGCGCCCGGAAGAGCCGAAGGAGAACGTCTTCCACTACGAGGGCGGCATCAGCGAGTTTGTCAAGTTCATCAACAAGAACAAAGAGGTTCTTTTTGCGGAGCCGATTTACATCAGCGGCCTCGTCGGCACGACGAGCGTTGAGGTGGCGATGCAGTATAACGACACCTACTCCGAGAACATCTTCGCGTTCGTCAACAACATCCACACGCCGGACGGCGGCACGCATCTGGCGGGCTTCAACATGGCGCTGACCCGCGTGATCAACGACTACGGCCGCAAGCACAACATCCTCAAGGCCAACGACACAAACCTCTCCGGAGAGGATACGCGCGAGGGCTTGGCGGCGATTGTCTCCGTCAAGCTGGAAGACCCGCAGTTCGAGAGCCAGACCAAATCCAAGCTGGGCAACAGCGAGGTGCGCACCATCGTCAATTCGCTCGTGGGCAAGCAGCTCGCCGACTATCTGGAGGAGAACCCGCAGGTCGCCAAGCTGATTCTGGATCGCTGTCTGGCCGCGTCCCGCGCGCGCGAGGCCGCCCGAAAGGCGCGCGACCTGACCCGCCGCAAGACGGTGCTGGAGAGCGCGAGCCTGCCGGGCAAGCTGGCGGACTGCTCCGAGCGCGACCCGGGCAAGTGCGAAATCTTCCTCGTCGAGGGCGATTCCGCAGGCGGCAGCGCCAAGATGGGGCGCGACCGCCACTTTCAGGCGATTCTGCCGCTGCGCGGCAAGATTCTGAACGTCGAAAAGACGCGGCTGGATCGCGTGCTCGCCAACGAGGAAATCAAGGCGATGATTACGGCGTTCGGCTGCGGCGTGGGCGACGAGTTCGACATCACGAAGCTGCGCTACGACCGCATCGTCTGCATGACGGATGCCGACGTGGACGGCAGCCACATCCGCATCCTGATGCTGACGTTCTTCTACCGCTACATGCGCCCGCTGATCGAGCAGGGGCACGTTTACGCCGCTCAGCCGCCGCTCTACAAGGTGACCTACCAGAAGACGGAGCGCTACTGCTATTCCGACGCGGAGCTTGACAAGGTGATGACCGAAATCGGCCGCGAAAAGAAGCCGGACGTGCAGCGCTACAAGGGTCTTGGCGAGATGAGCGCCGAGCAGCTCTGGACGACGACGATGAACCCCGAAACGCGCACCATGCTGCGCGTGTCCGTCGAGGACGCGATTGCCGCCGACGAAATTATGAGCCTGCTGATGGGCGAAAAGGTGGAGCCGCGCCGCGAATTTATCGAGCAGAACAGCAAACTGGTGCTGGATTTGGATATATAACTCCTTCAGTCACGCTTCGCGCGACAGCTCCCTCAAGGAGGGAGCCTTATAACGCAAAAATGGTTCTTTCCTAATTATCGCAAAGCGATCAATAAAGGCGGGAAATGGGACTGTCAAGCTAATAACACCGATATTTCAAGAGCAAAACTAAGTATTTGCGCCCGAAGGTTTCCAAAGGGCGATCGGAAAGCCCTTTGGTGGGGCGATGGGGCAAAGCCCCATATCCTAAAACGCTTAGATATTTGTTTAATATGTGTTGCTTGAAATGTTCGGCTTAAGCTTGATAGCCCCCAGGGCTTGGGGCAAGACCCCGACGTTCCCCCAAACATTCCTGAGAAAGGGGAAAATAAGTTGGATTTTAAGGATAATCTCCCCGGCAATACGACCGACCTGGAGCGCATCCGCCCGATTGACCTTGAGCACGAGATGAAAAAATCGTTCATTTCGTATGCGATGGCGGTCATCATCACCCGCGCGCTGCCGGATGTGCGCGACGGCCTCAAGCCGGTGCACCGCCGCATCCTCTACGCGATGCACGAGCTCGGCGTGACGCCGGATAAGCCGTACCGCAAGTGCGCGCGTATCGTCGGCGATGTTTTGGGTAAATATCACCCGCACGGCGATTCCTCCGTGTACGGCGCGCTGGTGCGCCTGGGTCAGGATTTTGCGACCCGCTATCCGCTCGTCGATGGGCAGGGCAACTTTGGCTCTGTGGACGGCGACGGCGCGGCGGCCATGCGTTACACCGAAGCGCGCATGAGCAAGATCAATCTGGAGATGCTGGCGGACATCGACAAGGAGACCGTCGATTTCTCCCCGAACTTCGACGAAACGCTGATGCAGCCGAACGTGCTGCCCAGCCGCTTCCCGAACCTGCTGGTCAACGGCTCCTCCGGCATTGCGGTCGGCATGGCGACGAACATCCCGCCGCACAACCTCGGCGAGGTCATCGACGGCGTGGTGAAGATGATCGAAAACCCGGATGTGACCACGCAGGAGCTGATGGAGTGCATCAAGGGCCCGGATTTCCCGACCGGCGGCATCATCCTCGGCCGAAAGGGCATTTACGACACCTACGCCACCGGCCGCGGCCGCATCATCACCCGCGCGAAGACGGAGGTCGAGCCGATGCAAAACGGCCGTCAGCGCATCGTCGTGACGGAAATCCCGTACATGGTCAACAAGGCCATGCTGGTGGCGAAGATCGCCGAGCTGGTGCACGACAAGCGGCTGGAGGGCATCAGCGACATCCGCGACGAGAGCGACCGCGAGGGTATGCGCATCGTCATCGAGCTCAAGCGCGACGTCAATTCCGCCGTCGTGCTCAATTACCTGTACAAGCACACGCAGATGCAGGAATCCTTCGGCGCGATCATGCTGGCGCTGGTGGACGGCGAGCCGAAGGTGCTCTCCCTGCACCAGATGCTCTACCATTACCTCGAGCACCAGAAGGACGTCATCGTGCGCCGCACGCGCTACGATCTGGACAAGGCCGAGGCGCGCGCCCACATTCTGGAAGGCTTGCTGATTGCGCTGGACAACATCGACGAGATTGTCCGTATCATCCGCAACAGCCCGAACACGGTGGAGGCGAAGACGCAGCTCATGGAGCGCTTTGCCCTCACTGACAAGCAGGCGCAGGCGATTTTGGATATGCGTCTGGCGCGCCTGACGGGTTTGGAGCGCGAGCGCCTGCAAGAGGAATACGCCGAGCTGGAAAAGACCATCGCGTATCTGCGCGCCGTGCTGGCGGACGAAAAGATGGTGCTGGGAATCATCCGCGAGGAGATTCTGGCCATCAAGGCGAAATACGCCGACGAGCGCCGCACGCAGATCAGCCTGATGGACGGCGAAATCGACCCGGAAGACCTCATTCAGGAGGACAGCGTGGTCGTGACGCTGACGCACTTCGGCTACGTCAAGCGCATCCCGCGCGCGACCTACCGCAGCCAGAACCGCGGCGGCAAGGGCATCATGGGCATGACCACGCGCGAGGAGGATTACGCCGAGCAGATGCTCGTCACCTCCACGCACGACGAGATCATGTTCTTCACCAACCGCGGCCGCGTGTACAGCCTCAAGGGCTATGAAATCCCGGAGGCGGGGCGCGCCGCGCGGGGCACGGCGATTGTCAACCTGCTCCAGCTCACCGGCGGCGAGAAGGTCACGGCGATGATCCCGCTGCCCAGAGAGAGCGAGGGCAAATACCTGACGATGGCGACGCGCTTCGGCCTGATTAAAAAGACCGCGCTCGACGAATTTGCCAACCTGCGCAAGGCGGGCCTGATCGCCATCGTGCTGCGCGAGGACGACGAGCTGATCGGCGTGGAGTTGACGGACGACGACGATGAATTGATGCTGGCGACGCGGCAGGGTCAGGCGATTCGCTTTAAGGAGACGGACATCCGCTCGATGGGCCGCAACTCCATGGGCGTGAAGAGCTTCGACCTTGCGGAGAACGACGAGGTGATTTCCGTCGCGCGCATCGAAGCGGGCAAACAGGTGCTCGCCATCACGCAAAACGGCTACGGCAAGCGCACCGACGTTTCCGAATTCCGCGTGCAGAGCCGCGGCGGCAAGGGCATCATGGCCATGCGCCTGACGGATAAGACCGGCCTGATGGCCGCGCAGCTTCTCGTCAGCGAGGACGAGGACATCATGCTCATCACCGACGACGGCACGATCATCCGCATGCCGGTCAGCGACATCTCCGTGATCGGCCGCGTGTCTCAGGGCGTGCGCGTCATGCGCGTGGAGGAAGGCAGCCGGATCGTCTGCGTCACCGCGACGGAGCGCGACGAGGACGAGCAAGACGAAAGCGAAGACGGCCAGACGGAAGCGGATTCGCTGGATATGGACGTCGGCGGGGAAAATTCCGAAACGCAGCCGGAAGAAACGGACGAATAAACAGAGCGCCAACGGGCGATTCAAGGGGAGGCTGTCACGCGAAAGGGCTGGGCAGTCTCCCTTTTTCTTGAGAAAACGCCTTCCGTCACAACTTCGTTGTGCCAACCTTCGGCATCTCATCTGTTTGTTTCCGCCACAGGCGGCAACAGATTCGATGTTCCTCAAAGAGGGAGGTCCTCAGCAAGAATCTCATGCTTTGCAAAGATAAGAGCTCCCTCTTCGAGGGAGCTGTCAGCGAAGCTGACTGAAGGAGTTAAAAGCAAAGGCGTTAAACGAAAGGGAGACCCCATGAACAATCAAAAGAAAGCGCTCCTCGTGGCGCTCGCCGTGGCGGGCGTGAGCATCTCCGGCCCGATGGTCAAGTGGTCGCTGTCCTGCGGCGCGTCGCCGGTGATGATCGCCTTTGGCCGCATGGCGATCAGCTTCCTGCTGCTGCTGGTTCCCGCGCTCAGGAGCGGCGAATTGCAGGCCATCCTCCGCGCGCCGAAAAAGCAGGTCGCGCTGGCCTGCGCGGCGGGGCTGCTGCTCGCGCTGCATTACACCTGCTGGATGACCTCGCTCAGCTTTGCCTCCACGTTCGTCTCCACGGCACTGGTGTGCACACAGCCGCTCTTTGTCGCGGCGCTTTCCGGCGTGCTGCTGCACGAGCCGATTAAGCGCGAGGCCGTGCCGGGCGCGGTGGTTGCGGTCGTCGGCGCGGCGGCCATCGGCCTGCTCTCCATGGGCGGCGAAAGCGGCAGCCTGCTGGGCGACGCGCTGGCGCTGATCGGCGCGGCGTTCATCGCGGGGCACTGGCTGACCAGCCGCGCGGCGCGGCGCAACCTGCCCGCACTGGGCTTTATGACGTTCGTTTACGGCGTGACGGCGGTGTTTCTGCTGCTGATTTCGCCGTTTGCGGGCGGTCTGGCGGTGACGGGCGAATCGATCTACGGCATCGTCGTGCTGGCGGTGGCCTGCACGCTCGGCGGCCACGCGCTGATGACCTATCTGCTCGGCTTTGTGAGCGCGGATGTGGTTTCCTTCGCGCTGCTGGCCGAACCGATCGGCGCGGCGGTTTGGGCGCTGCTGCTGTTCCACGAAAAGGTGACGCCGCCGCTGATGATCGGCGGCCTGACGGTCATCGTCGGGCTGATGCTCTACACCTATGGCGAAATGAAGGCGGGCAAGCGATAACCCTTGCCTTTTCCGGGCGTTTTTGCTATCATATAGCAGTATGGACAGAAAGAAACGCGGGCGTTTTGCCTGCGGAAAAGAGGGAAACATATGGCGAATCAGAATGTGCTCGACCTGCGAGATGTGGCCGCGAAGAGCCGCGAGCTCGAAGGTCAGGTTGTGACGGTGGAAGGCTGGGTGCGCAACCACCGCAAGCAGAAGAGTATCGGCTTCATCGAGTTCTACGACGGAACGGTGCTCGCGCCGATGCAGATCGTTTATGACGATCAGGTGAAGGACTTTGCCGCGGTGCAGGCCATCCGCAACGGCGCGGCCGTGCGCGCGACGGGCAAGCTCGTCCCCGGCCGCAACGGCGCGCTGGAGATGCAGGCGGCGGAGATCATCCTCGAGGGCGACTGCACGGAGGATTATCCGCTCCAGCCCAAGCGCCACACGCTCGAGTTCCTGCGCGACATCGCGTATCTGCGCCCGCGCACGCGCCTGTTTCAGGCGGTGTTCCGCGTCCGCTCCATCGCGGCGCAGGCGGTGCACAACTACTTCCAGAGCCGCGGCTACGTGTATGTGCACACCCCGCTGATTACCGCGAACGACGCGGAGGGCGCGGGCAACACCTTCACCGTGACCAATCAGGAGATGGGCAAGCCCTACAAGGCGGAGAACGATTTCTTCGGCCGGGCGACCGCGCTGGCCGTGACGGGTCAGCTTGAGGCGGAGACGTATGCGCTGGCCTACAAGCGCGTGTACACCTTCGGCCCGACCTTCCGCGCGGAGAACTCCAACACGAAGACCCACGCGGCCGAGTTTTGGATGATCGAGCCGGAAATCTGCTTCTGCGATCTGAACGGCCTGATGGACATCGAGGAGGATTTCCTCAAGTCCGTCGTGCAGGAGGTGCTGGACAAGGCCATGCTGGAGCTGGAGTTCCTGCAGGGCTACGCGAAGAGCAACCTGATTGAGAAATTGCAGACGCTCACGCAGTCGCACGTCGCGCGCGTGACGCACGCGGAGGCCATCGACATCCTGCAGCACGCGACGCATCCGTTCGAGCATCCGGCGGTGCAGGGCGAGGATCTGTTCAAGGAGCACGAGAAGTATCTGACGGAGGAACACTTCAAATCCCCCGTGTTTGTTTACGACTGGCCGAAGGAGATCAAGGCGTTCTACATGTATCAGAACGACGACGGAAAGACCGTGCGCGGCGTCGATCTGCTGGTGCCGGGCTCCGGCGAGCTGATGGGCGGCAGCGAGCGCGAGACGCGCCTTGATCTGCTGACCGGGCGCATGGATGAGCTGCACATCTCCAAGGAGCAGATGGATTGGTACGTCAATCTGCGGCGCTTCGGCGGCTGCACCCATTCCGGCTTCGGCATGGGCTTTGAGCGCCTGATTATGTATTTGACGGATATCGAGAATATCCGCGACGTGATTCCGTATCCCCGCACGCCGGGCAACTGCGAGTTCTAAGAGATAAGATTAGGACATCGTCCAAAACCCTGCCAAAAACCTGAGGCTCTTGGATTTCCCATAAGTATAGCTGTGATGGAGGAGAGAAAGACAATGGAAAAATGTGAACGTTGTGGAAAGATGTTTGATAAAGAAAAGGCTTTCGATGTTTTTGAAGAAGAATTTGGAAGTTCTTTATATCTTTCTTATGACCAACTTCGTCCATGTTTGTGTGAAAACTGTGCTATTCAAGCTATCGAAGATAGGGAAGATGGAGTTTACTTTGCGATTTGCGAAAAGTGTGGATGCGAATTTGATTTTGCGTTGGAAGATGCAAAATTCAGAGAACATTTTCCGTGGTCTAATGGACCAGAATTGGTTGACTACTGGGATAAGGAAATTAAATGTGCTGATTGTGTTATTGAAGAAATAGAAGCAAACAAAGCATAAAATAATGGACGAGAGATTTGTAAGGACGGCGCTCATCTTCGGCGAGGACGGCATGCGGCGGCTCAGCGATGCGCGCGTCGCGGTATTCGGCGTCGGCGGCGTCGGCGGGCACCTGGTGCAGGCGCTGGCGCGCGCGGGCGTGGGGCATATCACCGTGATCGACGACGACGTGGTGAGCGTGTCCAACATCAACCGTCAGGCCGTCGCGATGGATTCCACCATCGGCCGCCCGAAGGTCGAGGTGATCGCCGAGCAGGTGCGGGACATCAACCCGGCCTGCGAGGTGACGCCGCTGCGCCTGTTTTATACGCCGGAGAACGCCGAGACGCTCGATCTGGCGCGGTTTGACGCGATTGCGGATTGCATCGACACGGTGAAGGCGAAGGTCACGCTGATCTGCCGCGCCAAAGAGGCGGGCGTGTATGCCATCAGCGCGATGGGCGCGGGCAACAAGCTCGACCCGACGCGGTTCGAGGTGGCGGATATCGCCAAAACCAGCGTCTGCCCGCTCTGCCGCGTGATGCGCACCCAGCTCAAAAAGCGCGGCGTGGCGCACCACACGGTCGTCTACTCCACCGAGGAGCCGCTGAAGATCGTTGCGGACGAGCAAAACGGCCGTCATGCGCCCGGAAGCGTCAGCTTTGTGCCGCCGGTCGTCGGGCTGATTATGGCGGGCGAAATCATCAAAACCATCGCAAGGGGGAACGCTTGATGCAGGGAGCGGTAGCGCGCGAGGAGATTGAGCTGTCGTTTAAGCGGTATATCCTCGAAAAGACGGAGGCGTTTGCCCACGAGCCGATGGAGGACGTATACCGCGTGAATCTGCTCGGGCAGATGCTCGACCGATACGACGAACTGCGCCAAAAGGGGCTGAGCGGCGACGCAGCCTTGCAGCGGACGACGGCGGATTACGCCGACATCCCCGCGCGGATGCGCCGCGAGGGCTTTGAAGAGGCGGGCGCGCACCGAACGGAGGCGCGATGGCCGCAGATGACCGAGGAGGAAGCCGCCGATTACGTGAAGCAGAGCGACGCCTACGCGCGCAAAATCGCGATGGGCACGGCGCTTTGCAGCGCCTGCGTCGCGCCGATGATGCTGCTGGTCGCGCTGATGTCGGCGTTCGGCAGGCCGGACGTGGGCGGCATGCTCGGCTGCGTGAACATGTTCGTTATGATCGGCATGGGTGTTTACTGCCTGGTGACGGCGAAAAAGCCGGAGAACCGCAGCCGGATTCGAAGCGGAAAATTCTCCCTGAGCGCGTCCCTGCGCAAAAAGCTGATGGCGCGCAAGGCGCGCGCCGACGAGAAGGCGCGGCACAAAAAAGGCCTCGGCAGCGCGCTGCTGGCGACGTGCGTTTTGCCGATCTTCGCCGGCGCGGCGCTGGACAGCGTATGGGGCTTGTACAGCAACCCGTTTGCGATTCTCGGCGTGGGCGCAATGTTTCTGATGATCGGCGCGGGGGTTTACGAGCTGACCGCCGCCAACGGAGAAAAGAAGCCGATCAAGGATTTGCTGAAGGAATGATTCCCGGCGCGTGCGCGTGTACGGCGCATGGCGCAGAAAGGAAAGAAAAATGGCATCACCCGTAACGTTTGACCTTGTCAAAAAGGACGCGAAAACCCATGCGCGGCGCGGCGTTGTGCATACCCCGCACGGCGACATCCAGACCCCGATCTTCATGCCGGTGGGCACGCAGGCGACCGTCAAGGGGACGACCCCGCGCGAACTGAACGAGGTCGGCGCGCAGATCATCCTCTCCAACACCTATCACCTGCACATCCGCCCCGGCGAGGAGCTGGTCAAGGAGGCGGGCGGGCTGCACAAATTTATGAGCTGGGATAAGCCGATCCTCACCGATTCCGGCGGATTCCAGGTCTTCTCGCTCGCCAGCCTGCGCAAGATCAAGGAGGAGGGCGTGCATTTCCGCAGCCACCTCGACGGCAGCAAGATGTTCATCGGCCCGGAGACCAGCATGGCCATTCAGGAGGCGCTGGGCAGCGACATCGCCATGGCGTTTGACGTGTGCTCGCCGTATCCCTGCGACCACAAGACCGCGCAGGAGGCCATGCTCCGCACGCACCGCTGGGCGAAGCGCTGCAAGGAATATCACACGCGCGAGGATCAGGCCGTGTTCGGCATTGTGCAGGGCGCGTTTTACGAGGATCTGCGCATCGAGAGCGCGAAGGCGCTCAGCGATATGGATTTCCCCGGCTATGGCATCGGCGGCCTTTCCGTCGGCGAGCCGAAGCCCATCATGTATGGCATGCTCGACGCGATGATGCCCTATATGCCGGTGAACAAGCCGCGCTATCTGATGGGCGTGGGCAGCCCGGATTGCCTCGTGGAGGGCGTGTATCGCGGCATTGATATGTTTGACTGCGTGCTCGCCACCCGCATCGCGCGCAACGGCACCTGCTTTACCGATCAGGGTCGTCTGGTCATCCGCAATGCGCAGTACGCCCACGATTTCGGCCCGATTGAAGAGGGCTGCGACTGCTACGCCTGCCGGAATTTCTCCCGCGCGTACATCCGCCACCTCATCAAGGCGGGCGAGATTACCGGCGGACGGCTGGCGACGATCCACAACCTGCGCTATCTGCTCAGGCTGATGGAGCGCATCCGCAAGGCCATCGAGGAGGATCGCTACGAGGAATTCCGCCGCGATTTCTTCAACCATTACGACATGAGCCGGAATTTCTGATGCAATCCCGCTGCGGTCAGTCGATGAATTTGCCCGCAACAGTTGCAGAACAAGGAAAAACAGGCTATAATAATGAAGTTACCCAATGAATGAAAGGATGTGTCTTTCCCCATGAAGTATGCCCTTATGAACCTGCTGGCTGACGCCGCCGCCACCACCGCGACGACCGACGCGGCCGCCGCGACCGAGACCATGGGCACCGGCGCGACCATCATCTACTATGCCGTGCAGTTTGTGCCGATGATCCTGATCTTCGTCGTGTTCTACTTCCTGCTGATCCGTCCGCAGCGCAAGAAGGACAAGGAAGCCAAGACGATGCTCGACAACCTCAAGGTTGGCGACCGCATCTGCACCATCGGCGGCATTTACGCGACCATCGTCCGCATCAAGGACGACGTGCTGACCGTCGAGGTCGGCGACCAGAAGACCCAGATGATGATCGCCCGCTGGGCCGTGCGCAACGTGGAGCAGCTCTCCGTGACCAACGATTCCGAGCAGCTCATCTAATTTCCCGCATAAGATAAACCGCCCCGTCATAGTTTTGGCTGTGACAGGGCGGTTTTTTGTGGGAAAGAGAGGGGAAGATCGTGGAAAATCAAACCTTTGCTTCGTCAAGGGGCGTCGGCTCGTTCAAGCGGACGACGCGAAGAAGCGCGCGCAGAACGGAAAAAAACGCGATGTTTGCCGTGCTGCGCGGGGTGCTCGTCGCGGCGGCGATCACCGTCATCGGCGTGGCGGTCTTCGCGCTGATTCTGAATTGGTGGAACGCCAGCGACCGCGCCATCACGGCCGTCAATCAAGTGGTGAAGTTCGTGTCCATCCTCGCGGGCGTGACGACCGCCATGCGCGCGGGGGAGAGCGGCGGCGCCATGCGCGGCGCATGCGTCGGGCTGCTGTATATGGCGCTGGGGATCGTCTGCTATGCGCTGATGATGGGGCAAAGTCCGAGGCTGACAGCCTATCTCGCCGATCTGGGCATGGGGCTGGCCGCGGGCGGCCTGTTCGGGATGATTCTGACGGCGCGGAAGACGGGCTGAGAGATATAAAAGGAGCTGTCAGTTCGCTTGACAGCTCCTTAGAATTACTTCCTCATGGCCTTGCGGAAATTATACCGCGTTTTCCAGTAGCGCGATTCGCGGCGGATGGTGTTGATGATGTCTCCGCCGAGAAACAGGAAGACGTTGAGCAGACAGAGCACGATCGTCACCCGCGTGGACGCGCCGCCGACGATGAAATAATACAGGTACAGCGCCGCGTCGGCCAGCGCGAGATACTTCATCTTGATCGGCAGGAACATGAACAGCAGCACCTGCTCGTCGGGATACAGCGCGGCGTAGGCGAAGAACAGCGACAGATTGAGGAACATGTTACTGCCATAGCCGGTAATCAGCGCGGCGATGATCGAGCCGAGCATGCCGACCGCATAATACAGGTTGAACCTGACCTTGCCCCACTGGTTTTCCAGCCCGAGGCCGATCATGTAGTAGAAATACAGCGCGAACAGAATGAAAATCGGGGAACTGGACGGCGGCGTGAACACGAACGTCACCAGCCGCCAGATTTGCCCGCGCATGAGCCCCGCGCGGGTCAGCGAGATGAGAGAATAAAGCCGGTAGCCCAGCGTCGGCCAGATATACATCAGCGCGAAGACGATGCCCTGACCGATGACGATGTATTTCATCAGATTGCCGATGGCATAGCGGCGCAGTTTGCGCTCCAAGTCATAATTGATGCGGTTGTCCTTCAAGCGGCAGACCTCCTTTTGATGTAGTATACCATATTTGCGCGCGGAGGAAAACAGTGAAAACCGCTTTTTCGGGCTGACCGGCAGAATTTTCAAAAACAGGTGAAAAAAGAATAAAAAATGTATTGACAAGAAGCGCGGATTCTGATATAATCTATTCTCGTCAGGCGGATGCGTGATCTTGCGAGACTAAACGCCAATGTGGCTCAGTCGGTAGAGCAGCGGTTTCGTAAACCGCAGGTCAAGGGTTCGAGTCCCTTCATTGGCTCCATTTTCGAGGTGTAGCGCAGTTTGGTAGCGCGTTTGGTTCGGGACCAAAAGGTCGCAGGTTCAAATCCTGTCACCTCGACCAAGATAAAGACTTTCGAGAAATCGAAGGTCTTTTCTTTTTTGCCCAAAAAGACTCGACCATTTAATGCCCCTAAATGGCATGTAGAGACGTTTATACGCTGAATGGTAAAAATCTACATTTGCAGGGCGATGTGGTTGCGCTGATTGACGCGAATGGTACGCAGGTGGTAGAATATGGTTATGATGCGTAGTGAAAACATGATGGAACAACGATATTTTGGGATGCCCCAATGATCGTGGAGTGCTACTCAGAAACCACACATTTTAGCTGTAAAGAAGGAATATTAAAATGTCAAAGCATCTATTTGCTGCAATTGTATATGTAGCGATTTTGGGCATAATTGTATGGTTAATAAATGGGGATCATGTATCATTTGATAATAGATTAGAAAAAGAAATGTTGATTGCAACGGTGTACAAAGGGAACATAATAAAAAACTTAA
>UMHM01014371.1_pt1 | contig 28272 bp, 22 predicted proteins | sample 1965501 | NCBI WGS metagenome assembly UMHM01 (sample SAMEA4836095, study PRJEB28245) | human gut metagenome | biome: gut microbiome; material: fecal sample | place: Denmark | collected 2008
TGGGGTATGGGGAAAGGGGGACTTTTACCAAAAGTCCCCCTTTCCCCATAATAATTACAAATTTTTCAACACAGTCTGCACGTCGCGCATGTCCACCTTGCCTGCGAAGTTAGCCTTGAAGTACTTCATTACACTGCCGACGGACTTGTCGTCCAGTTTGTCGATTTCGGCGCGAATTTCTTCCGCGCTCATCATCTGCGGCAAAAACTTGTTTACAAACGCGATTTGTTCGGTAAGCACGGCAACGTTTTCGGGACGGTTTGCCTTTTCAAACGCTTCGCGTTCCTCGGTCAGTTCCTTGACGGACTTTTGCAAAATCGCCACCACGTCCGCGTCGGACAGTTCCTTTCCTTCGCTGCGACGGTCGATTTCCGCAAGTTTGACCTTGTTGAGAATTACGGACAGCACCGAGCGCGCCGTTGTGTCGTGCGCCTTGAGTGCGTTGATGTTTGCTTCTTTAAGTTGTTGTACAAGCATAATTATTACTCCTTTCCTTTTGTGGCAAAAGCGGCCGATATTTCAGCCGCCTTTTGTTGTTTTATCTGGTTATTGCGCGGTTTGTTCCGTTGTTTGTGCGGCAGGTCTTTGCAAAGGACGTTCGCGCGTGTAGTCCACCACGTAACTGATACCGTCGATGTTAAGCAGCATGTCGGCAAGTACCTGTTTGTCCAAGGCAATGCGTTCCTCGAATATCAGCCAACGTCCGTCGGCAGAGTCCGCCTGCGGCATTGCAAGCAGCAAACTTATGTACACGGCGGTCTTGACGTCGGGCGTCAGGTCGTCGTATGCAGTCACCTTGTCGCCGTCAACTACGTTTACCTTGTAATCTTCCTGTGTCAGTTTGTAATTGCCGCCGGTAAGAATGTTGAGGTAGGTTGCCGCACTTGACAGCAATGCGCCGATTTTGTCGCGGATAAGCAACGCCACTATATCGCTGTGGGTAAAGTTGCCCTTAAGGTTGCCCAGCGTGCGGGCCTCGGCAGCCGCAACGGTAACGCGCATACGTTGTGCGTTTTGCGCGGCAAGTTGTGCAGTCTGTTCGGCGCGCTTGTTTTCCAGGGCGGCTTGTCTGTCGCGAAGAGCGGCAAGACGTTGTTCGTAGCCGTTTACCACCGTTTCGTCCACAACGTTTGCCGATTGGTCCTTGATTACAGAGTACAGACTCTGAATACGGTCAGCAAGATTTGCCTTGGTAGTATCGTATACGGACACCACTTTTGCAACGGCTTCCATGTCCGCGTCAACGTCCACTGCTGCGATTTTGTCCACGTCCAGTCCCTTTACGCGCAGTTCGAAACTCAGTTCCTGATACAGTTCGCTGTATTCCTTGACCTTACTGTCGTACAGCCATTGTACCTTTTCCAGTTCAAGACGTTTTTTGAACACGTCCTTTTCCAGATTGTTTTTGGTTTCCGTCAGCATCTGCACTTCCGAGGACAAGTCACCCATTTCGTAACGGAATTCCTCGATAGCCTTGGAAATGTCGTCGCTGCCTGCGTATTTCTTGGCGCGCTCGGTAGCCTTGGCAATCTGCTGTTCGTTTACCTTGATTGTGCGGTTGGTTTCGATAATCGCGCCCTTTACGTCTTCCAGTTTGGACTCGATACTTTCAATCTGGCGTGTGACGGCTTTGTACTGTTCGTAACTGCCTGTAAGGCGGCCGCTCATGTCGGCAAGTTCGTCCTTCAGGCGGTCGTTTGTCACGACAATGCTGTCGATACTTGCGCGAGTGTCGTCCAGTTGCGTTTGCGTGTCGCGCAGATACTTAAGACGAGACTTCAGCGAAGCCAACTTTGTACGCAGCGACTCGGTGTAACGCTTCAGTTCCACAAGTTCCGTATCGCCGCGTACCGATTCCCGCTGCAAATCCAGCAGATATTTGGTACCGTTGTCGCTTGCGGCGGCTTTGAGGTAGTTGTACACCGTTTCGTTGCCGTTTTGCTGCACTATCTGATTGTATGCGTCGTTGATGTTGTCGCGTTCGCGCCCGAGTGTAACCATTTCGGCATTGTTGATGTCGATGTGGCGTTTGATTTCCTTGATTGCGCCTTCCAGCTTGTAACTGCGCTCGAGAAGCAACTCGCGGTCAAGGGTACGCGCTTCGATTTCCGCTTTGAGCGACATCACTTCGGGGTCGTTGAAGTCGGCGGATACGGCAAACACGCCCGTAGCGTCGTCGGAGTACACCTTCTGACTGTTGAGGTACACTTCGCGCTTGAATTCCTCCTGCTTGCGAAGCAACAACTTGTCCAGTTGCGCTTCCAGTTGACTGCGCGAGGCTTCCAGTTGCAACAGACGGTAATTGTAGTCCTCCATCGCGCGTTGCAGGTTGCGCATTTTTTCGTCAAGCGAAGTGTTGATTGCTTCCAGTTTGTTGCGCTTGCCGTCCAGCACTTTTATTATGCCGTCCTTGGCTTTAAGCGGCGACACGGCAATGTCCAGTTCTTCCACCGAGCGGAAACGCTTGACAAGGGTCAGTTGAGTTGTTTCCCTCTCGGCAATCTGCCCTTCCTTGACGGCGATTTCGCTTTGCAACTTGTCAACCTGCGCCGACACTTCGTCTATTTTGACGTCTACGCGCACCGTTTCCAGCAGTTCGCCGACGGACTTGCCGGGCACGCGGAAACCGTCCAACCCTTCCTTTACCTCGGTAAGAGACTTTTCGATTGTGTCCAGTTTGTTGGCGCACATTGCCTTTTCGCTTTCAAGGCGTTGTTGCGTTTCGTTAAGTTCGAGCAGCATTTCGCCGTAGGTCTTGTTCTTTTCGTACAGCGAGGCGATGTAACTCAGTTCGTTGTTTATTGCTTCGAGACGCGCGCGTTTGTCGGCGGATTGCGCTGTTTGCAGTTCGCGCTCGTCAAGTTGCTTTTTAACAGCAGCAAGTTCGTTTTCCGTCCATTCAAGGTCTGTGGTCATTTGGTAACGCTTTTGTTCGTACTCGCTGCGTTCCGTCACAATGGCGTTGAGTTGGCGAACGCGCGGCACAAGCGAATCGATGTCGTTGCGCAACTTTACGCGCTGGCGCAGTTGCTCGATTTCGTCCTGATGGGCGAGCAGCAGGTTGTAGCGTTGTTGCGTTGCGTCCAGTTGACGGGCAATTCCGCTGCGGATAAGTTCCACCGACTGAGCCGCGCGCGCCTCGCCGAGGCTTGACGTAATTTCGGCAATGCGGCGGTTGACGTCGGCAAGTTCGTCGTTTGTAGCCTTGATTTGTTCGTCGGAAATCTGTGTGCCCTGCGCTTCGGCGGCAGCCATCTGTACGGTGTAGTTGCGCACTTTGGCAATGGCGTTTTCACGCATTACGCGCGCTTCCTGCGAAGCCTTGGCAACGTCGGCGTCGACTGAGGCAAGCAGTTTTATTTCGTCCAGCAACATCAGGTCGCCGTGGAAGTTGTCCACCGACTTGTTGTTGACGTAGTCCTTTTTCAGCAGTTCGGCAAGATTTACGTTCAGTATCGATTGCAGGTATTCCACCGATTTGGAGCGAGCGACAACCTGCCAGTGACCGTCTACCTTTTTTTTGAGAATAGTACGCGTAGTGCCGTCCTCGCCGTGAATACGACCGAGCGAATACTCGTCGGCGTCAACAAGAAACTCCACCTCGACGTCGCGCGTGTTGTCGGCGTCCTCGCGAAAGCAAAATTCGAGATAACTGTTGAGGCGACCGCCCTTACTTGTGACGATGCCCTTGCCCTCGATTGCCGTACCGAAGGTGAAAATCTGTTTTTCTTTGGTTTGAGGATCGTATGCTACTACTTTCGATAATCTCATGGCTATCCCTCACTGAATTTTACTAAGTTGGTCAAATTTGTTGAAATGGCCGACGAAATGTGTTAAAATCTACAAGACATCGGTGCAAAACCGGACCGCTTCTACATTATTATAACCTATGGCTTAAAAATAATCAAGGGGTTTTATTATAAATAATAGGGCGGTTTAACGACAAAAGAGGTAGTTTATGACGTTTTGTGACAAAGAAAAACAACTGATCGACGGCGGCGTAACCTGCATCGACAACAGATTTATCATCAATTACCTGCCCGACGCACCCGACGTGAGAAGCGCGGTTTACCTTTTGGGACTTACTCTGTCGCAAAGCAGCGGAAGCGACAACTCCGTCGATACCCTTGCCGGCAAACTGGGCATTACGCCCGGCGACGTAATCAGCGCGTTTCAGTACTGGGAAGAGCTGGGGCTTGTCACAATCGTCGGAGACAATCCGCCGAAAGTAATCTACCTTGCCGATCGCGACGACGGCAGTGCGCTGAAAAAGATAAAACCCGGCAAATACAACAAATTCAGCAAGGCGATACAAAGCGTAATCGAAGGCAGAATGATTACCGTAAACGAATACAACGAGTACTACAACTTTCTTGAAAGCACCACCTTCGAGCCCGACGCCCTTGTTGCAGTGGCGAAATACTGCGCGGAACTGAAGGGCGGCGACATCAACTACCGTTACATACTCACCGTGGCGCGCAACCTGCTTAGCCGCGGACAAACTACCCTTGCCGTAGTTGCCGAAGCACTTGACAGCCAGCAAAAGTACGACGATGACCTGAAAATCGTGTTCAAATCCCTCGGCATAAGCCGCAAATTCGACCACACAGACAGACAAATGTACGAAAAGTGGACCAGGGAACTCGGCTTTACCGCAGACGTAATAAACCAAGTTGCAAAAAATTGCAAGGGCGGCGGCATGCCGAAACTTGACGGAATGCTGACGGAATACTACAAAAAGGGCGCGCTCAGCGTAAAAGAAATGCAAGCCTACGATGAACAAAAAACAAGGCTGTACGACCTTGCGCGCGCCGTAAACAAGACAATAGGCGTGTATTACCAGAGCCTTGACCCCGTTGTGGACGAGTACATCGTAGACTGGGTACGCAAAGGTTACGACGAACAAACAATACTTGCCGTGGGCAAATACTGCTTCCGCAGCGGCATCCGCACGCTGAGCGGTCTGGCAGGGGTCATCGACAAGCTGTACAGAAACGGCGTAACCACCGTTGCCGCGCTGGAACAATACCTTGCGCAGATTGCCGAAGAGGACGACAAAATAAAACAGGTGCTTGCGCGTGCGGGACTTGACCGCCGCGTTACCAACAGCGACCGCAAACTGTACAAAAACTGGACGGACAACTGGAACATGCCCGAAGAGGTAATCGCCTTTGTGGCACAGCGTGCGGCAGGTACGGCAAACCCCATTGCATACGTCAACCGCGTGCTGGGCAGTTACAACCGCGACGGCGTGACAACGCTTGAACAGGCGAAAAAGCAAGCCGAAACATACGGCAAGCAAACCGCCGCCACTACCGCCGAAACAAAGAAAAACATCGGTGGCGTTGCCATCGAACAGCAAACCTACACCGACGAAGAACTTCGCTCGCTGTTTACCGCACTGGATGATACGGAGGAATGATGACAAAGCAACAAATTGCAGAGCAGGCATTGCGGAATATTCAAAAGCGGCACAGCGACGCAGTAGACAAAAATGAACGCACACTTGTCGCACTTCGTACTCACGCCGATTTTGCCGACAACGAACGTGCACTTCGACTTGCCACCGTGGCAAAAATAATGGGCACAGACGAGGCGCAGATTGCAAAAGCCGACAGCGAAATAAAGCGATTGACAAAAGAGCAGAAAAAACTGCTTGCCAAGTACAAATGTACGGAAAAATCACTGACGCCTACGTTTTTTTGCAACAAATGTAATGACACCGGGTACGTAAACGAGCAGCCTTGCGAGTGCCTTCGGGCGGAAATCCGCCGCCTTCTGGTTGCAGATTGCGCAGTGCCCCACCCCGAATACACCTTCGCGGGCAGCACCGAAAAGGACAAGAAAAACCTTGCCGTTTACCGCCGTGCGGAAGCGGTTTGCAAAAATGAACACGGCAATATTTTGCTGTTCGGAAAGGTGGGTACAGGCAAAACTTACCTGCTTACGGCTTGCGCGCACAAGTGCGTGGAACTGGGCAATACGGTACTGTTCACCACCGCTTACGGGCTCAATCAGACATTTCTGGAAGCGCATCTGAGTAACCTTGCAACCAAGCAGGCAATACTGGACAACCTGACCGACACGGACGTGCTTGTAATAGACGACCTCGGCACGGAACAAACGTACAAAAACGTCACGCAGGAATATCTGTTTGCCGTACTTAACGAACGCCTTACAAACGGCAAAAAGACGTTCATTTCCACCAATCTGTCACTTGAAAATCTGAAAGACAAGTATGACAACCGCATCTTTTCTCGGCTGATTCAACAGAGCGACGACAACCTGATTACCATGCTTGAAAGCAAGGACAAGCGCACGATAAAGTAAAAAACTCGACAGGACGTAAACATTTTGTCCGTCTGACGTTGCTTACTAAGAGATTTGCGATAAAACTTGCCACTACTACAAAACATAAACAAAAGGGAAGCACTCAAAATGCTTCCCTTTTTTACTTAGGGTTAATTTCGCTATCACTAACAACCTTGGGGATGTCCTTTTCCGTTCTTTCGTGTGGACGTTCGCTCAGTCCGACATGCCGCGAAGTTTTACGTTGGGCATGTAGGGCAACAGAATGTCGCGGTAACGGCGCATTGTGTCCTCGTCGCAGCCGTAAGTCGTTTTGTCAAGAATGTCGCCGCTGTCTACAAACTTTTGCAGATACAGCGGACTGTCCGAGCGCAGCCACTTACCCAGTTCCTCCACCGACTTGTCGTCGTGGTGATTGCCCGTCACCGTCATACGGAATTCGTAAGGAACGACGCCGCCTTTGAGATAGGCAACCGAACGTTGCATTGCCGCAAGATCCGGCGCACAACCCACCGTTTCGGCATAACGCGAAAGGCTGTTTTTGACGTCCATAGCCACGTAGTCCACCAGTCCCGACGATACCAATTTTTGCAGTTTTTCGGGGAAAAATCCGTTGGTGTCCAACTTGACGAGGTACCCGAGTGCCTTGACTTTTGTCAGAAACGCGGCAATTTCTTCTACGTTGTTAATAAGAGGTTCTCCGCCGGTCAGGCACATACCCTCCAGCACATGCTTGCGCTTGTCAAGAAAAGCAAGCACCTCTTCTTCCGTCAGATGTTCCACGTCGTGTCCCGTCACAAGAGTTGCATTGTGGCAGAACGGGCAGCGCAAATTGCACCCAAGCGTAAACAGGGTGCAAGCTACCTTTTCGGGATAGTCCAGCAGTGTCAACTTCATCAATCCGCCAAATATCATAACAGTACCTCAATCAACAGCATTACGTGGCTTTTCCGTTCGCCATCGCTGATTATCTACGCAAACGCAATGTCAAACCAAAACCATACGCCTGCACTTCTGTGCAAAAAAGGGTGTCGCTTCCGCAACACCCTTGTCGGTTAAACTTAAATTACTTAAGTTCGGCTTCTGCGCCGGCATCCTTAAGAGCCTTAACCATGTTTTCAGCGCTTTCTTTGGGTTGAGCTTCCTTAACGGTAGCGGGTGCGCTTTCAACAAGGTTCTTAGCTTCAACAAGGCCAAGACCTGTAAGTTCGCGAACAGCCTTGATTACTGCAAGTTTGTTTGCGCCGAAGGACTTCAACACTACGTCGAATTCCGTCTTTTCTTCTGCAGCGGGAGCGGCTGCTGCAGCACCGCCTGCAACTGCAACGGGAGCAGCTGCGCTTACGCCAAATTCTTCTTCGATGGCGTGTACAAGTTCATTGAGTTCCAATACGGACAGAGCCTTGATCTCGTCGATAAATTTCTTCGTATCCATTGTTTAATTTCTCCTTGATTATTTTGTAGTCAATTAGCGGCTTGACTTGCCTGATTGTTTGCAAACGTGAGCAAATTCAGCATACGTATGCGTTTTTTTTGCGACTGAAGTCGCGCTTTGCACAAGATTACTCGTGCTTTTCCGCAACGGCGTTGAGTGCCACTGCCAGTCCGCGCATAGGTGCGGACAGTACGGAACACAGCATTGCAAGCAACGTTTCCTTGTTGGGAACTTTACTCATTGCGTCTACGGTAGCGGCGTCGGCGTAAGCCTTGTCGAACATACCGCACTTAACCTGCATTGCGTTGTACTTCTTGATGCCGTCAACTGCAACTTTGGCAGGAGCGATTGCGTCTTCGGTACCGAATGCAAACGCGCTGGGTCCGTTAAGCGCTTCGTCAAACTGGGTGTAACCGAGTTCGTTGAGAGCCTTCTTGAACAGCGTATTTTTGATTACCTTGTACACTACGCCTTGCTTGCGGAATTCCGAACGGAACTCTGTATCCTGAGCAACGGTAAGACCTTTGTAATCGATGATGACGAAAGAATGACATTCTTCGATTTGCTTCTTGATTTCTTCTACCGTATCTCTTTTGGCAAGTTGTGTTGCGCTGAGATGGGGATGATGATGTGCCATATCCAAGCATTCCTCCTTTTTTAGATTTTTCAATTAAAAACCCTTGCACCTGCTCGCAGGTACAAGGGTAGGAGTGCGAAACTCTAAACCACTGTTGTACCTCGGCAAGATTTACTGATACTTGCTGTCTTAGGAACGGATGTGTGGGTCAGTAATTAACTGATTGATTATTTGTACAGAACCTTGATGCCGGGACCCATTGTGGTAGCAATGGCAACACTCTTGAGGTACGTACCTTTTGCGCTGGCGGGTTTAGCCTTGATGATAGCGTCCATAATTGTGGTAGCGTTTTCAACCAGTTTGTCCTTACCGAAGGACTTCTTGCCGAAAATTACGTGAACTACGGATTGCTTGTCTACACGGTATTCAACCTTACCTGCTTTGACATCGTGTACAGCCTTGGTAACGTCCATGGTAACCGTACCGCTCTTGGGGTTGGGCATCAAGCCCTTAGGTCCGAGGATCTTACCCATACGACCGATAAGTCCCATCATGTCGGGGGTTGTGATAAGTACGTCGAATTCAAACCAGTTTTCTTTCTGGATCTTTTCGATGTAGTCTTCTGCACCTACGTAATCGGCACCGGCAGCCTGCGCTTCGTCAGCCTTGGCACCCTTAGCGATTACCAACACGCGTACGGTCTTACCTGTACCGTGAGGAAGTACGACAACGCCGCGGACTTGTTGGTCTGCGTGACGGCTGTCTACGCCCAATTTTACGTGCAATTCCAACGTTTCGTCGAAATTGGCGGTTGCTACGTTGATTGCTGTTTCTACTGCTTCGGGAAGTTCGTAACTCTTGGTTTTGTCGAACTTTTTCAAAGCGTCAACATATTTCTTTCCTTTCATTTGGCGCCTCCTTAGCCTTCTACGACAATGCCCATACTACGAGCAGTGCCTGCAATCATGGAACAAGCCGACTCAAGGCTGGCTGCGTTGAGGTCAACCATCTTAAGTTTAGCGATTTCTTCCACCTGAGCGTGCGTAATCTTGGCAACCTTGGTTTTGTTGGGGGTTGCGCTGCCGCTTTCGATACCGCATGCCTTTTTGATAAGGACGGGTGCCGGCGGAGTTTTAAGAATAAACGTAAAGCTGTGGTCTTGGTAAATTGTTACAATTACAGGAATGATAAGTCCTGCCTTGTCGGCCGTACGAGCGTTGAAATCCTTGGTGAACGCAGGGATGTTGATACCGTGAGGACCGAGTGCGGAACCAACCGGGGGTGCCGGTGTGGCTTTTCCGGCAGGAAGTTGAAGTTTGACAACTGCCGTTACTTTCTTTGCCATAGTGTTTCCTCCTATTTGTGGTTGTAGCGAAACGCAAACAGTATTTTTGCGTTTCTCCCATTTGCCGCCTTTTGTGCCAGGCGGTCAAGCATGCCGCATTTCCAACAAGCCGTGCGACGCGGCGTCAAACCGAATTACTCCTCCGTTGTTGCGGGGGCTTCGGTAGGATTGGTGATTTTTTCGATCTGAACAAAGTCCATATCGACGGAAGTTTCGCGTCCGAACATATTTACGGACACCTGAGCCTTCTGGTGGTCGACGTCAATCGACTTGATTACTCCGACAAATCCTTCAAACGGACCGGACACCACTTTTACGCTGTCGCCGACAACCATATCGAAGTTGACGACTTTGTCCTCGAGGCGAAGACGTTTGACTTCGTCGTCTTCGAGGGGCCACGCCTTACCGTTGGGGCCTACAAAACCCGTAACGCCGCGAGTGTTGATCAGGATGAACCACAACTCCGAAGAGTAAACCATCTTGATGAACACGTAGCAGGGCATTACCTTGGCTTCGTATGCGTGCATACGGCCGTTGCGTTCCTCTACCAGCGTTTCGGTGGGGATCTTCATGTCAAGGATGATGTTTTGCCAGTTGTTGTTTTCAACAAGCTGTTCGATGCTCTTCTTGACAAGCGATTCGTAACCGGAATAGGTGTGAAGTATGTACCATTTTGCGTTGTTATTTTCGCACATAATCAGCCTGCTCTATTTGGACGTCAATGAAATAAGCCATGCAAAAAGACTGTCTACGCCAAACAACAAAAGGGCGAAGAACAATACCACCAACAAAACAATGCCCGTGTTTTTGAGCACCGTTTGAAACGAAGGCCAAGCGACCTTTTTAAGTTCCAACCAACTTTTAACGAAGAAGTTGCCCAATCTTTTGAAGACGTTGGGTTTCTTGGCTTTTGCTTGCAATGCCATTTTCGATTCTCCTGTTACTTGGATTCTCTGTGCGTCGTGTGTTTCTTGCAGAATCTGCAGTACTTGTTACGCTCGAGTCTTTCCGTCGTGGTCTTGCTGTTCTTAAAAGTGTCGTAGTTGCGTTGTTTGCACTCGGTGCAAGCCAGAACAACCTTGACTCTGTTACCTTTCTTCGCTGCCATAACTATCATTCTCCTGTGATTTTGTGCCAAAACCAAAGCCGAAAAAGCATTTTTTTGCACACAAAAAATTACACTCCCGAGAGAAGTGCTATATTATATTACCACACCGCCCTCGCCAAGTCAACTGTTTTTCGCTTTTTTACAGAACAAATCGACACTTTTTATGCGAATTTTTACTTTTTCAAATGGCAATGTGTTAATATAGAATATTATAAGATATCTTAGAGTAAAAGTCAAATAATATATGCGTACGCGCGCGTAACACATGCGTATGAGCGCGATGGCATACATGCGTGCGGCAGGAGCGTATACCATTATCGGCAAAGTTCGTTTTCGGTTGCATTTTGTCGTGAAGTGCGGTACAATAATGTCACTTATCTGAAAAGGCGGCGCGGCGACTGCAATATGCGACGACCGACCGAGGGACGACATGGCTTACGACGCACTTACGCTGTCGGTACTGGCGGACGAGTTCCGCGAGACGCTTATCGGCGGCAAAATCACAAAAATCTATCAGCCGGAAAAGGACGAAATAGTCCTGTTTATCTTCAACGGCAAAACATACAAACTCGTGGTGTCGGCAAACGCGGGCGTAAACCGCATACACATCACGGACATGCCGACGGACAACCCAAAGGTATGTCCGAGTTTCTGCATGCTGCTGCGCAAGCACGTAACCAACGCGACGATAACCGACGTGTGGCAAATGCCCTACGAACGTGTAGTTGACTTTGCGCTGCTTGTAAACGACGACCTGGGGTACCGCAAGGAAATGCACCTCGTGTTCGAACTGACAGGCAAAACCAGCAACATAATACTTACCGACGAAAACCACGTCACACTGGACAGCATAAAGCACCTGCCGCAGGACCTGGACAGCACGCGCATAATCATGGCAGGAGTAAAATACAACTTTTTCAGTCCGCAGGACAAGATTCCGCCATTCGACTTCGCACGGGTGGGGGCGTACCTGCAAGGTTGTGACCTGCCGCTGCGTAAGACCTTGCCGACGGTGCTGCTTGGCGTATCGCAAGCCACCGTCAACGAGATGTTGCACGGCATCAACGAGGACGACCACACCACGGCAAACAATCTGCGTGTGCTCAAGCAAATGGAGGCCTACAAGACGGCTTTGTCGCAAAAAAATCCTACCGTATGGCTGAAAAACGGTATGCCGACGGACGTTACTCCATTTGAGTACCACACGCTTAAGGGCGACAAACTGCACTACCCGACGCTCAACAAGGCGCACGACGAGTACTACTACATGCTGGACAAGCGCCAACGCTTCAACGACAAAGCCAAGTCGGTGACGACGGTAATCAAAAACGCGATTTCGCGTACCGAAAAGAAACTTGCCGCACAACGCCAGTGCGTGCTGGAAGCGGAACAGCGCGAAACCTGCAAACAGTACGGCGACCTGATACTTGCCAACATCTGGCAAGTAAAGCCGCAACAAGCGGAACTTGTCTGCGACAACTACTACGACGGCACTACGGCAAAAATCCCACTCGACGTTCAACTGACGGCGCAACAGAACGCGCAAGCGTACTACAAAAAATACCGCAAGCTCAAGTCGTCGGCGGAACACAACACCGCTCTTGTTGCGGAAAACGAAAAACTGCTGGAATACCTGCTGACGATAAAGGACAACCTGCGCTACTGCACCGAAGAAGACGACCTTGCCGAAGTGCGCAGGGAACTTGTCCAGCTGGGACTGATAAAGGAAAAGCACAACGGCAAAAAGCAACCGGCGGAAAAGCCGGTAAAACCGCTGCACTACCGCATTGACGGTTTTGACGTGTACGTAGGTAAAAACAACATTCAGAACAATCAGGTCACATTCAGGACGGCGCGCCCCGGCGACATGTGGCTGCACACGCAAAAAGTACACTCGTCGCACGTGGTGATACTGTCTGGCGGCAAAACCATCCCCGACGACGTGATTGTAAAGGCGGCGGAAATCTGCGCGTATTTCAGCCAGGCAAGCGGCGGCACGAAAATTGCCGTGGACTACACCGACCGCGCCAACGTAAAGAAGCCGCCCAAGGCTCCGCTCGGCTTCGTCATTTACCCAACCTACGAAACCATACTCGTAGACCCCAACCGCCACCCGGAACTTGCCGAATAGACAAAGACGGAAACCAACGATAAAACGACACGACAGGCAAATTACGCGGCACACAAAGAATTGCATTTATGTGCAACCAATACGCAAAAAAGCCAGCAACGACAAATTTACAGACAACCATTCAAAAAATCGGACTTTGCAAAAGCGAAGCCCGATTTTTTTTGCTGAATTGATACACTGAGCAAACGCCCACAAGAAAGAACGGAAAAAAGACATCCCCAAGGTTGTCAGTGATGGCGTTAACCCTAAATTGAAAACACGCAAATGTTTTTACGAACACAACCGAAAACAGACGAATATATTTTTCGTAAAGAGCAACTAACGTTTGCGAAATTTTCATACATATGCTAAAATTGAGTTGCAACTCAAATTGCAAACCACGAATAAAGGAATGGACTGTTCTCAGCAACAATTCTTCACCGCTGCCGAACAAAGTTTACGCTACTATTCTCGGGTGGCGGACAACTTCGCCTGCGGCTTATCGAAAAGCCAAAAATCAACAAACCCAAAGGAGAATAAGATGAAAAAACACTTAACGGCGCTGCTTGTCGCGCTTATAATTGCGACGGCTTTGATGACATTTGTCGCATGCGACCGCAAGGGCGTACACACCGTGGCAACGGAATGGTCGCACGACGAAACAAACCACTGGCACAAATGCACCGACTGCGACGACATCGTTTTTGACAGCGAGCCGCACACACTCACCGACATCAACGGCAAAAAGACCTGCACGAAATGCGGATACTCTACGAGCTGCACCACGGAAGAAAACTTCAATTGCTGGGTGCAAGGTCGCGACAACGTGCTCTTGACGGCAGACAACTACACCACGCACTACAAAAACATGTACTACATCGACGGCGTGCTCGAAAGCGGCATTGTCGGCACGGAATCGCGCAATGGCAACAACTACTTCGACAAACATATGCAGTACGCCACACATCCGCAGACAAACGAACAAACGCCCGTTTCGGAAACGGTAAGCGCAATCAAACTCGTGCAGGACGGCGACGTTACGCGGACGAAATTTTTCCACCGGAACAAACTTCTTGTCGGCGACGGACAGACCAACAAGCAAGGCAGTTACGTACAGCCGAACTACGCCGAGCAACTGCTTAATTTCGTTCCGTCGCAAAATCACTACCTGAAATACTTTGTGCAGGGCGCAACGTTTACAGAGCTTACACAATACGCTAAAAGCGTGTGGAACGCCGACGACAAATTTAATTTCGCCTTGGCACGCACAAGCGAAAACAGCGTAACACTGACAATGACGGTAACTTACGTCGGTACGAACACCGATTCCGACGACGAGTACAACTACAGCGGCACGGACGTAATTACGGTTACCGTCGAGGACGACTGCGTGACCGCCGTAACTTACACGTCGGATTACAACATTACGTACGCCGACGAAAGCAAAAACTACACGGGCAAGGAACTGTCGGAATTCAGTTTCGGGTACTCGTTCGACCAGGCAACCTACGACGAAATTTCCGTCGAAACGGACACGACGGAAAACAGATACAAGGCAATAATCCGTCTGTATCTCAACGGTTACGCAGTGGACGTGACCGGCGTTCCCGTCGGCGGCAAGTTGACCCTTGACGATGTAAAAGCCGTGTTTACCGACAAGCAGGGTACCGCCCACTGGCTGGTTGTGGACAACAATGAATTTGTGTCGCAAATGCAGGTGTACACCGACAAAGAAGCGACGACGCCGTTTGTCGAACTGACGGCGGAAAGCGACGAAACGATTTGCCTGTACGTACAGATATCGGCGGCGACAGACGGCAACGCCTGGGTGATAAACGTCACTCCGTCACGCGGCGGCACTGACGAACTTGTAGTAAACATAGTGCAAGGCTGCATGCACCAACAGGACGGCAGACTGACCTACAATCCGGGTAACCGCATGCCGGGTTACACCCTCGTATCCGTGGACGGAGTGGCAACAACGACAAGTGACGTAATGGAATTCGAGCCCGGTACGGTGCACATACTCATCTGGACGGCGGCATAGTAAACATCTGACAAAAACACTGAAGGGACGACGTGATTACGTCGTCCCTTCCCTTTACTGCAACACCTCTTCGGAATACTTCCTGCCGCCCGCGGGCGTTTCCTCATCCCTTCCGATTTGTTGAATTCCGCGCTCTGCCCCATCCGACAAAAGCCCTGCAAGGAAACCTTGTTTTGTTCCTTTCAACGATTACATTATATATCTTTCTCATCGTTTTTTGTTAAGCCGCGAGCGCGAATTCACCCGTAAAATGTGCTTAGTTTTCCGCATTTTGCGCTTAGTTGCAATTTTTACCGTTAAAATAGCCCCTATTTTACGTCTATTTTTTAATAAAAACAGCATTCAGGGTCAATTTAGCCATCACTAAAAAAATAAAAAACTTTTTCCGATAAAAAATATGCACCTCCAAAAGTGTCTGACTTTTGGGGTGCATATCACAGTGCGAAAGTGTTTTTTTATTCTTTGTTGCAGATTATTTCGGCAATCATTACAGCGCGAGAGCTGTGATGACAACTTCAAATGAAGTCTTCATCCATGATACGCCGCTAAGAAACGGCATAAAGTACAACACATCCGACGAAGCGTAAACAAACGTCTGTCCCGAAGTTGCAAAAGTGTCGTAACTTCCGGCAAGACAAAAATTGCATTTGGCGATATCGCCGTTACCCTGTCTGCCGGGCAAAACTATTTTTACCGTCACCACGTAGTTGCCTGCCTTTTCCGCGTCTATGACAAAGTAAATCTTGTCCAGCGTTTTTACCGTAACACGCACGGTAACGCCGTCGGACAACCTGAGCGGAGTCGTGGCAGCCATGCCGTCGGTGCTGTTCCTTTCCACCCACAACGCGTACAAGTCAACATCCTCGGACGGGATGTACACGCTCTGAGCGTACTCGCCGTCCACCGTTTTCCAACCGGCAAAACGGTAGCCCGCTTTTTCGGGCGCAGGAAGCACGACGTACTCGCCTTCAACGACGGAAACATTGTCACCGTCATGAAGTCGCACTTTGTGACTGCTTGCAAAATCGTAGTCTGTAAGGTACTTGTTTGCAGAAGAAACCACAACCTTATTGTCGGGAGCGGTACAACTTTTTACCGTGGACGGCAGGTAAACGGAAACTCCGCCAAGTATGCCAATTGCGTCATCGCCGATGTAGGTCAATCCTTCGTTGAGCACCAACCCCGGCGTTGCCATCCAGTAAAAGGCTCGGTTTTCAAGCGTTTTTACCGTACTCGGCAAAACAAGCACATTGCTGATTTTCGCGCAGAAAAATGCATCTTGCGAAATCACTTCTATGCGACAATCGGGGTCAAAGGTTAATCCGCCGACAAAATCTTCGAATGAGTTTGCGCCTATGCGCACCACGTTGCGCGGGATGACAAGCGGCTGTTCTATCACGGCTTTGCGGAACGCACCTTTGTCGATTTCCTCGAGGCTGTCCGGCAGCACCAGTGAACGCAGTTTGGCATTTTCAAATGCGTAATGCAATATTTTGACAGGCTTGCCGCCAAGGTAGTCGGGCAAAATGACGGAATCGCCGTTGCTGTATTTCACACTGACTATTGCCGCGTAATCATCGCCCAGCATGTAGGACACATTGTCTTCGTTTACCGTCGGATACACCGCCTGCCACTTTGCCCTAAGCGACAAATCTTCGATGTTGCCTTTGGGGCTTTGTACGTAGCGTTTGCCGTATTCGTCGTACCAACCCAAAAACAGATATCCCGGCTTACGCGGCTCATTGAACATAATCACTTCGTCAACGCCGATTTCCGCAGGGTTGGACGCAGTCAGCGTTCCGCCGTCAAGGTCATAGGTAACGTTGTACGACGAGCGGTAGGGGTGCCACCTTGCAGTCAACGTCATTTCGGTAATGTTGACGGAGTTTATCTTTTCCACAATAGTGCCGTCGGAGGTTGCCCATCCGTCAAACACGTAACCCGCAAGGGTTGCCGTCGGCAGTATAAATTCGTCGTAAAACTTAACCATAAACGTTTGCCTTGTAAGCAATGCGCCGCCATAAGAGAAACTGCCGCCTTTTGCGTCAAGAGTTACTGCAAAAGTTTTTTCTTCAAATACCGCGTACAACGTTGAAATTTCCGTCACGTTGGTGCTGTCGATTGTCGAAACCACCTTGCCGCCGCTCGGACTGTCAAACCAACCGACGAAATCGAAGCCGTATTTTGCCACAGGCAGCAAGTCTACGCTTTGCCCGTAGGTAATTTTGTTTGGGTTTGTTTTGTCGCTGAGGTATCTGCCGCCGCACAACTCGTACAGCACCACGAATGTCCGAGGCGTATACACTGCGTACAATTTCACGTCACCGTCGGTGTTGTACAGGTATTCGACAGCCATTCCCGTTCCGTCAGGCGTTTCAAACCAGCCGACGAAGTTGTACCCGACTTTTGTCGCAGGCGACAACTTCACGATGTCGTCGGGGCGAACCGAGGACGGATTGAGTGCGGAATTTACGCCGCCGTCCGTCACGTACTCGATGTTGTACACCACTTCGTTTTTCTGCCAGATTGCGTACAGCACAAGGTTTGCGCAGTTTTCTCCGCCAACTTCGGTGTACTCTCTGCCGCCGTCGGGTCCGTCAAACCACCCGACAAAGGTGTAACCCACGCGCACGGGCTCGGCAAGTTTTGCACTGCTTTCTTCATTTATTTCCGTAGGGTTGCCACCTGCATTGCGCCGCCGCTAAGGACATAACGGACAGAACAAACGCCGTCGCCCCAACGCGCATACAAACTTAAGTCGCCGCACCGTTTTTCGAGGCAGGTCAGCGGCTCGCCGGAATAGTCGGGCGTATCGTACCAGCCGACAAATTCCGTACCGCTTTTTGTAGGAACGGGCAGTGTTCTGCCATCGCACTCCACAGTAAAAGCGTAATCGGGCGTTTCGATGAAATCGCCGCCGTTAAGCCAGTAATCGATGTTGTAACTGCACGGAGTAAACACGGGCGAATAGGACATGTTGCGACGCACCGTAACGGGAAAACTGACGTTTTGTCCACTGGCATCCACCCAGCCCACAAGCATGTAACCGTCCTTTGTAACCTGTGGCGGAACAAAAGCCTGTCCGGAAGCCACTTTGTGCGACACTCCGTTTGCAGTAACTACGTAATAAACAGTCGTTTCGGGCGAAATAACGCCGACAACTACGGTAACCGCTACCACGCACACAAGGCACACCGCAACAAGTGCCCACATCCAACGCCTGAAACTACCGCTCGGACGGACGCGAACCTGCTCAACGTTTTTGCCGACTTCGCACACTCCGTAGTACACTTCCGACACGTTTTTGCCGTAGTGCCTTGCAATGGCGCACAGTTCCGACACGTCGGGACAGGACAGACCGCGTTCCCAGCGAGAAACGGCGTCGGGCGAAGAATTGCACACGTCGGCAATCTCATTCTGACTTTCGCTCGCACTTCGACGCAGTTCGGCAATTTTGGCGCACATACTTTGCATGTCGAAACGACCGCCGAACACCTGTCCGTCGGCAGGCATGTCCAGCAGTTTTTCCAGCGTAACGCCACACACGTCGGCAATGTCACCCAGTTGCGAAACATCCGGCGCGGTTTTGCCGCGTTCCCACTTGGACACCGTTTGCGGATGTACACCCAGTTTGTCGGCGAAATCCGTCTGCGTAAGTCCTGCCGCCTTGCGAACGCTTTTTACTTGTTCACTCAAGTCAACGTAACTCAATTTTCCCTCTTAAAATCAACGTCATTTGTACCGTCCGCCGCCTGCGGTAATCCCACCGCAAACGGCATCTAACATATTATTCTTAATTATATTGCAAAAACGGCTTAATGTCAACAGACAAAAACGGCAAAAAAAAGGCAAGTCGCATCGGACTTGCCTTTGGGTATGTATTTAACGGCGTGGGTTACGGCGTTGCCGTCACTGATATTTTTTGCCTGTACGGCGGCCAATTAAGCTCCAAACGACACTCACCCTACGTACACGTTGGAAACGCTTTTTTGTCAGCCGTTGGACGACATTTCTTCCAGTTGGCGTTGCGTAATACTTTCGTTGTGCTCGATGGGTTCCCACTTGACCTTTTTGAACAGCGCAGCCACACTTGCAGGCATGGAAATGAGCATTGTAAACAGCGGCAAAGCAAACATAGACATAATCTTTTGCTTGGTTGTAGCCCTGATACGTTTCCAGTTGACAAGGCACGCAAACACGCTGTCCACAAACAATCCCATGTAGGTGGTAAACAGAGCAATAAGCAGCGGCGCCATGAAGTAAACAGCGTTGGCGATTACCTGACCGTTCAACGCTTCAAGCACGCGCGCAAGAGTGTTGACTATGCACGATGCCACGAAGGAAAACGAGTAATACGCACCGACAGGGAAGAAACGGGAGAAATAGTACTCGTAGTAGGTGAAGTCCTGCGTTTTGAAGAAGGTTCCGAGAAGCGACCTGTGGAACAGCGAAAAGCCCATCAGACAGCCCTTGCACCACCTCAAGCGTTGTTTGTACGCCTGTTTGAACTTGGTAGGTTGTTCGTCGAAAAATTCCGCATCCTCGCAGTAGCCTATTTTGACGCCCTTAAGGGTGCTTGATGCGGAAAACTCAAGGTCTTCCGTAATCATTGTGTACGGCCAGCCCGTCTTGAAGGACATCACTTCCTTGCTGAAGTAGAACCCGGTGCCTGACACGTGCGTACTGAGCCCCAGCACCGCCTTGGACTTGTGGAAAAACTGACACTCGCGCACGAAACTGAGCGACGCCCCTGCGCTGACCCAGTTGGTACCGTAGTTTTTGGAATTGCGGAAACTTGTGCACACCTGAATGCCGCTGTCGAGAGCTTTGTTCATCTCGGCAATGTAATTGGGGGCAAGCAGGTTGTCGGCGTCAAACACCATTATCGCGTCGGGTTCGTATGCGGGGAAGTCGTTTGCGATGTTGTCGAACATCAGTCTTAGCGCGTAACCCTTACCGATTGCCGACTGGTCGTGACGTTCGTACACTATGCAACGCTTTTCACGGGCGATTGCCGCCGTTCTGTCGGTCGGGTCGCAGTTGTCGGCGCACACGAATATGCGGATTTTTTCCTGCGGGTAATTGTTGTTTTGTATGCTGTCGATAAGGTTGCCTATTACCTTTTCCTCGTTACGTCCGCAAATAAGAATGGCAAACGTATGGTATTTTTTCGCTTCGGGATACTTTTTCCTACGGGCAAAGGTACCCACCGCGATAAACAAAATCTGGTACAGGTACAACAGCATAAATATTATGCCCACTATATTTAATATAATCTGTGCAATTTTCATATGTTAATTGCTCTCCGAAAATATTCTTCGTCTGTTCAAAACTATGCCGCAAAACGGTTTCATGCGACAGGTGGCTTACATTATACAAAAAAATTTTTCTTTTGTCAATAGAAAGAATTACACCTGTTTCGTTTTTTTATTGAACCTCCGACGTAAAAAGATTGTGCGAGAGAGTGGAACAAACATCGAAAGACGGGAGACCGTTTTATACACGCCGATGAAAAACGCAATTCTGAAACAGACAAAAGAGAGTCCGACCGAAGCCGGGCTCCCTCTTTTCTTTTGTTTGGTTTTGCCTGATTCTGCAAATTACTTCTTCCCGGTAAACAATGCTTTGATTTTTGCTCCGAGAGTTTTGAAGAAGTTGCCGATTGCGGTAAAGCCTTTCTTCAATGCCACGCCCAATTCCTCAAACGTCTTTTTCTTGACGGCAAACCACAGAACGGCAAATCCGCCGATTCCTGCAACCGCTGCCGAACCGATTACAATACCTGCAATTTGTCCGCCCGAAAGTCCGTCCTTTTTAGCAGGCGGGGTGATTTCGCCACCGCCCGAAGACTTATCTTCATATACGGCGGTAAGGGTTGTTTCGCCGTTTACGGTAAAGGTATAACTCTTGTTTGTGCTGACAATTTCTCCGTTTTCGTCTTGCCAACCTTTGAACTCTTTACCTTCTTTATCTTCTGCCGTTACGGTTACGCTGTCGCCTTGTTTATACGTTCCTGCGCCCGTTCCGCCGCTAACTTTGATTTCAACAGACGGAGCAGCGTCAATATCTCTGAAATGCGCTTGGATTGTGATTTCGCATGCAGGCATTACAAAGGTTGTTTTAGGACTTGTCGCGCTTTCAAACTCGATAGTTACGCCTGCCGTTTCGCAAGTCCATTTGTCAAATACTTTGCCCGGCTTAGCAGGGTTTGCGGTTATGGCAACGGTTTCACCGGCTTTTGCAACTTCTTTGTCTTTCGTGCCGTCCACAACAACTATACCGTACTTTGCAACTCTCAAGTAGGTTGCCTTAAAGGTTACGTTTCCGGCAGGCATATTGAAAGTAATTTCCGTTTTTGTCAAGTCCATACCCGTGGTGTCAAGTCCCGTAACTTCCCACTTGTCAAAATACTCATCGTCATCGGGCTCATTTGCCGTTACGGTAACTTCCTGTTGATATTTTGCCGTTGCCGCGCTCGCCGTTCCGTTTGTGACGGTTACTCTGTATTCAGTATCTTCAATATCTTCAAACACGGCGACCAATCTGACGTCGCAGTCGGGCATTTCAAACGTGATTGTTTCTTTCTTTTCGTCCGGAATGATAATGTTAAAAAACACCCATTTACTCAACGCCTTGCCCGCAGGCTTGGTAACTGTTATAGTAACAATGTCGTCTGTTCTGTGTTTTGTGACTTTTTCGCCCGCGCCGTCTTCCACGGTAACGGTGTATAATCTAACCTGTACCGCAAACGTTGCGCTCGCCTTGTAATTGTCGGTTTCCTTAATACGAACAAAATATGTACCCTCGGTAAACCCGGTGGTTTCACCGTCCGAGCAGTCCTTCGGATTTGTAAACAACGAATCGACGTCATACTCCATATCCTTGGTCGTGCCGGTTATTTTGCCGTCACTTCCGCCAACGGTTGTCGGCGCATAGCCTTTCAGTATAGGAGCCGCCGGTCCGCCTGCTTTTGCAATTACAAATTCTTTGGTGAAACTGCCCTCGTACGCGCCCTTACCCGTGACGGTAACAATGTAAGTGCCCGCGCCAACGGGTTTGCCGTTAATATCGAGCTTGCCGGTCGAGCCCGCTTTTACCGCATAACTTACTTCGAAGTCGGTGCCCCTGACAAGCGTTCCGCCAAAGGTCGGCTCTTGCGCCGTTTCGTTGTACTCTTTCCCGACAAGGTCGGTAACGGGCACAAGCTCGTCGGTTATTGCCACCGTGGTCGGTTTTGTAATTTCATATTCTCTCGAATAAAACCAATCCCACGAATAATCGTCTCCGATCCAAATACTTTCTCCCTTTTCCGTCCAATTTTCCCCATTTACCGTAAGCTTTACACCGTTTTTATCAAGCACATGTGTCGTGTTGTCGGTACGAATCTGAACTTCGTATCTATACTTTCCTTCCACGAATGTATCGTCTTCACTCCATATCCATTCGCTTCCATCATACTTTTTCCACCGATGCGTGCCTAAATTCACCGGTACGTCTTCCACTATATTAAAAGTCGGCCGTACAACGCTTTTCATATAGCCCACAATGTCATCAATATTTGAAGTCGCGGTAATCTTGCTGACTACGATGCGCGTATCTGTCTCTTCCGCGCGCGCTGTGTCCACGGGGCTTGCAAATACAATGCCGAACATAAGTGAAATGCACATCGTAAGACCGAGTATAAGTGCTAATATCTTTGATTTATTCGCCTTGTTGTGTGTCATAATCGTATCTCCTTTTAATTTTTGTGGGGGATATGTTCCGTGTCGCTTACGCGCCTTAAAGCCTTTGTAATAACGTTGTATTTTTGCTCCTTACAAAAGCAAAAGCGCACCGCCCCATAGGTTTAGCCTATGCAGCAGTGCGTTAAAATTTTATTATATTCGCCCCAAAGGGCAGACTTGCGGCTTGCTTACTTGCCAATGATTGTCGCAGACTTGTCATACCTTGTCAACTCCTTTTGCCTGTGTCTTGCATTTTTTTGCAGGTTATTCGGTGTTAATAGCTTAGCGCACCTTAATATGATGCGTTTTGTCTTTTATATCCTACCATAAGTTTCTCAAAAAATCAAGCCTGATTCCCACACCATTACGTGTGTTTACGAAATTTGAAAATGATTCAAACCATATTTTATTGTCTTCTGTCGTGGGTATTGCAAACCGCCGCGAATCGACAAAGCCGAACGCCGAGTTGAAAAAGGCACCGAAAAAAACACGGCAAATTGTGAAACAGACATTATAATAGCCGGGAGTATCGAAACTCTCGGCTATTTTTTTGTGTTTGGCATAAACAATCAGTTATTCGAAAGATCTTCGCCGTTTGTTTCTATTACTTTTTTGTACCAGTAAGCACTCTTTTTGGGGATACGCTCCAACGTTTTATAATCCACATAAACTAGCCCGAACCGTTTCGAATAGCCACATGCCCATTCAAAATTATCGGTAAACGACCAATAGAAATAACCTTTTACGGGATATTTTTCCGCCATTTTTTTCACTCGTTCGATATGGCGTTTCATATAATCGATACGCATATCGTCGGGTATATCTCCTTCGAGCGTTTTCCATTCCGAAAGCGCAACCCCGTTTTCGGATAAAATAATCGGCATTTTGTACCTGTTATAGTAATATTCAATTAAATAATCGATCGCTTCCGGCGTGACTGCCCAGTTCGTTGCGGTAAAATCGTCCGTCGGCAAAGCGGATTTTCTTTTTATTCCGTTTGCGGTTTTTTCGATATAAAAACCTCTGTAGAAATTGGCGCAGAAGAAATCGAGATCGCTCTTTATTATCTTCATATCTTCTACCGACGGATTATAGTCGTATTCCTTAAACCATTCTTTATAGTCGTCGGTAAATTCGCCTTTTATGAGTGCGTCGGTAAAATAGCATCCGTCCCAAAAATCTCCGCTCGGCAAAAAGTTGTATTTTAACGCAAGTTCTTTATCTTCTTCTTTAGTCGGCATTATAGGCGTAAAACACGGAGCGACACCTATATTAAGTTTGTGTTTTGCTGCTTTCCGCATTACCTTTTCCGCTTTGCCCATACACAAAAGCAAATTGTGGGCAACGGTAAAAGTTTCCTTTCTTGAAAGTTGTAAAAACGGCGCGTGCGTACCCGAAAAATGCCCTTCTTCGACTATACACTGCGGCTCATTCATAATAATATAATTACTGACTTTCGCCCCGAAAATTTCAACGACCTTTTCGGCGTAATTCGCAAACCAATCGCTTATTTCGGGATTGAGATAACCGCCTTTTTCGTAAAGTTTACGCGGTAAATCCCAATGAAAAAGCGTAACCCATGGCGTTATATGCGCATTTATAAGTTCATCGATCAGGTTTTTGTAGAATTCTACCCCCTGCGGATTTATATCTCCTGTGCCGTCCGGGAAAATTCTTGGTCAACTAACTGAAAAACGGTAATTTTTAATACCGAGGTCCTTTAAAAGCGCAACGTCCTCTTTGTATCTGTGATAATGGTCGCAAGCAATTTTTCCGTTCATATCTCCGAGGGTTTTTCCTTTTGTAAACTTACTGTCCCAGACGCTTTCGCCTCTGCCGCCTTCGTTTTCGGCACCCTCGATCTGATAAGCGGAACAAGAAACACCCCAAATAAAATTTTTATCCAAACTCATACTTTCTCCATTTATAAAAAATTGCGGTCAAGTTGTTAATTTACAACGCCAAACGACGCTCCATTTTTCGCTTGCTATGATACCAAATGAAATCGGATTTATCAAGCAAAATTACACATTAAATTGCTTATCGACATTAGGAAGAAATTGTAGGTATGTCAATGTCCCCATATTTCATTGCCTTTCGTTGTTGCTGTTGTACAACTCTACCATTCAAAAATAATCGTCCTTATATATTCCACATAGACATATTCCGCATAGTTGATTTTAATCGGCTTTTTACATTATTTCTATAATATTTTATTCATTTGAGTTTTATGATGATAGTCAAATCATCGGTAATCAATGCTTTATCAATCAACACCGAACGTCCTTCGGCGGATACATCGAACGCCTTGCCGCTGATTTCGGCAATTTCGATCTGCGCACCGTAACCGACGTATTTTATCGTTAAATTGTGACCGTTAAACGGCGTGGTTATTTCCGCATTCGCATATTCTTTCGGCACGCATGGGGTTATGACGATATTATCCAACGCAAAGTTAAGACCGAAAACCCACGAATAGACTGCACGCTCTATCATTGCCACGCTACCCGTTAAAAACGAAAAACCCGATCTGCCGTAAAACGATGGTACCAGATGATAACAGTTTGTAATTGCATACGGTGCGGAACAAGTTTTTTCAGGCGAGTGTTTGTCTGCATAAAGCGGTAAAGCATAACCTAATACGTCGGATATTTCTTCATATCTTCCCGCCTTTGCAAGCGCTCTTATTAAAAAGCACTGCGAGCCGTGATTGTATACGCTTCCGTTTTCGGCAAAGTACGGCTGGAAGTCGCCCGTGCCCATTTTTCCTATTCCGTCTATAAACTTTCCGCCGAGCGGCTTTGAGAACAGCTTGTATCCGTCAGAAGTTTTCAACTTTGCGATTTCATTAAAGATTTCGTTTTCTTTACCGCTTGCCACTCCGCTTATAACCGCATAAGCATTAGTCGGAACATATACCCTTTCTTCGCCGTCCTCATCTTTTTCGGAGAACAGCCATGTATCGTTATCGGTATATACGGCATTATAAAATCTACCGTTAAATGCGGCTTTGTTTATGGCGTTTTTCAACCTATAGCCGGCTTTTTCGTATTTTTCTACTTCGTTTACCTGTCCGACTCTATTTAATATTTCAACCAAATATTTAAGACACATTACGAGTTGGCAAGACACCATTACGCTTTCGCCTCTGCCCTTTTTGCCTGCTCCGCTCAGACAGTCGAGCCAATCGCCGCCGCGCATTTTTACAAGACCATGCACACCCAAAGCGTCATCCGATAAAAGATAGTCCATACCTTTTTTAAGGTGTGTTAAGCCGCTTTCCTGCGTTTCGCAATCGTAATAACCATACTTGTTTTCTAAAATGGAATAATCGCCCGTGTATGCAAGATAGTCGTAAACGTATTCGGTAAAGAAACATGCCGAATCTACAAACTCTCTCAAATCGAATTTCGTGCCGGTGCCGAACGGAACCTGACGAGGATACCAACCATCGCTACGCTGCTTAGAGAAAATATTTTCGATTACGCCTTTGCACATTTGTTTATCATAACAAAGCATGCCCTCAAAATCGTTCGCCGCGTCTCTTACGCCGCGCATTCCCGTAGGCCAGCCGCGATCGAGCGAAGACACCCAGTACATTTCGAGCGGCAAAAATCCGTTTACGAAACTATCAAAATCGGGATCGCCCGTCTTAACCGTTCTCACCGAGAATAATTCAGCGTGTTTTTCAGCCAGCTTTTCTTCTTCGGCTTTTTGAACCGTTGAATCGAAGTATTTTACAGAACTTTTTATATTTTCTACTATTTTTTTTTCGTCATCGGTTACGGCAAATACCTGCGTGAACGAATAACTTTCGCCACCTTTAAGATTGACCGTTGCAAGAGTTGAAACGCATTGTTTAAACGCATAAAGCGTATCTTCGGTTACTCCGCCGATTTTATCCGGTATAACGCTGAAATTTTTGGTTAAGGCAGTAAGACGTTCAAGACTTAATTCTCTGTTATTAGTTTCATCGTTTGAAACAATCGTCAGATATCTTCTTTCTTCCTTTTTGCCTGCAACGCTGTATTTCGTGGTTAAAAATGCATTTTTACCTTTTAAATATTCCGTTCTCGTGTACCATTCCGGCTTATCCCACGGAGCCATTAAAAGTTCATTAAGGTACGGAAAAGCACACTTTAAAATTGAATATTCTTTTACTTGTTCTCCGAGGTTTTTAACCGTAACATTCATTACAAACCGTTTATTTTTTTCGGTTACGAATAGTTCGGTTACCACTTCGGTTTTACCAAAAGTCAGCCTATAGATCGACTTTTCGGGCAAAAAGTCAATCGTCAACTTATCAGCGCGGAGCACGTCAAAATTGTTGAATACGCTTTCTCCGTCCGAAAAATAAGCTTTAACCGGCGAGCCGACTTCACGTTCTTCACGTTTGAAAACAGCTTCGCCTACAGGCGGATTTATCTGCGCCGTTATTATTCCGTACTGGTCGACTTTAACTAATGTTTCATCGTTTTTATAGATGTACTCATAATTGCCCGCTTCGGGTAACTTTTCTATTCTATAACCGCCCGGTTTTTTGCTGAATTTTCCGTAATTTTCGCCCATAAATATTTACCGTTTATCAAAAATCTTTCGTATGCGTATTCATCGCGACTTGCTTTAAATCTGCTACGAGTTTAATGCTATACTATATTTTTCGCTATGTCAACAAAAACGACTTAGTCGCACTTTTTGCTGTTCCTTTAATTCTATATTGCCATTTTTATCATATTTTGAAATCTCTGTATCTGTTAACAAATCAATAATGCTTTCATCTTCATTTACTAGAATGCTTTTTGCAATCGGATAAAATCCATTATTAAATGAGAAATTTAATAATGGAGCAAAATCTTTTGTATTTAATGAGTAATTCAAAACTAAATAGTATGCGAATTCAAAATAAGCTGATTTTTCTGTTTTTATATATTCGTCGGAAAAATTATACTTAAACTTAATATATATGAATTTTCATCATTCGTTAAAGATTTTGAAATGTAGAAAGCCATTGCTTGATTTTATTTTTAGAAAAGAGTAAAATATTAAAAGATAAAATTTAGGAGTTCTTATGGCAACGGAAAAAGATTTTGACGAATATGTTGGGCGAGTAATGCGTATTTGCCAAGGTATTGAACACGATATTAAACTGATTTATTGCGGTTTACGAGAAGATGCTAATAATGAGGATTTTGATAAGGTTTATCAATCAATTTCTAAAACGCCATTAGGACAAACGCTTGATAAACTCTATAAAATAGACCATACATATCAGCAACCTTATTTTGGCGATAAAGATTACAAAATTTTAAGAGAAATTACTGATATTCGTAATCATTGGGCACATCAAGGGTATGTGGATTGGATATATACAAACTCAAAATATACCTTTTCTCAAAAATGGGACAGGTTGATAAAAGACTATAATCGTATTGAACCGTTAGGAAAAGAAACTGAACGAATACGTTTGGAATTCTTTGGTGTTGATACCGATGATGATTAAGATAAGTTGAAAAGCGACCATATGAAGTGGTCGCTTTTTTGGTACTCCCGCCGGGAGTCGAACCCGAAATTGTGCCTTAGGAGTTTTGAAAAATTCTCAAAATCCTATTAAAATAAG